>Ga0105046_10008208_pt1 | contig 16421 bp, 14 predicted proteins | sample MAT03_FD_78385 | JGI IMG/M metagenome (GOLD analysis project Ga0105046, IMG submission 78385) | Freshwater microbial communities from Lake Fryxell liftoff mats and glacier meltwater in Antarctica - MAT-03 (megahit assembly) | ecosystem: Environmental > Aquatic > Freshwater > Ice > Liftoff...
CTTGGAACCAAATAGAATGTTCGATGCGGCGGGCGAAGAATCTGGCCATTCATGGCGAACGCGATGTTACGAGTGTTATCGTCCGATCGACCGTTGCTTTTGCCACCAGATCCCAACGATTGCCAATCGGACGAACGTATTGATTTTGCAGCACATGAAAGAACGCTTTCATCCGTTTAATACCGCCCGCATCTTAAAAAAAGCTTTGCGGAATTCGAGTCTAGTCGTCGACCATATTGGCGGACTCTCAAACGCGTTATCCGACATGCAATTCACCACAGAGATAGGACTTCTCTACCCAGGAAGTGACTCGCAGCTCCTCGAAGAGATCCCTGAATCCGAAAGACCAAAGCAACTCGTCGTTTTGGACGGAACTTGGCACCATACCAAGACGCTGTTTCGCGACATGCCTCGGCTGCGCGAACTGCGCAAAGTGCGATTAGCGCCGACAGAACCGAGTCGATATGGAATCCGTCGCGAGCCCCATGTGCTCTTTCTGTCGACATTAGAAGCGACGGTAGCGGCACTGCGAATTTTGGAGCCCGCAACACAGGGGTTGGAGAAACTCGTTGCTGCTTTTGACGCCATGGTCGAGAACCAGCTTACGCACCCCAAGTCAGCGGATAGTGTGCGACGGAAACGCCGTCCGCGCGCTCCGCTCAACATCCCAAAGATACTGCGTAGTGACCTTAGTAAAACGGTAGTCGTCTATGGTGAGACGGCACCCGGCGACGACGGTGCATTCAATGGAGAGCGACTGCCTGTGATTTGGGTTGCCGAACGCCTTGGTTCGGGAGAACGATTTGAGCGAACTATTACGCCTTTCCGAACGCCTCCCGCGTCTTTTTTTCAGCATCTAGAGATTCGTCACGATGCGTTTGGATTTGCCATATCCATGGAAGCATTTCGACGGGATTGGGAATCGTTTCTGAGGCAGACGGACACTCTCGTCTACTACTTCTCGAACTGCACCGAACTTTTGAAAACAATTGGAGGCACGGGTTGCACATCTCGCTCCAAGATCTATTTAAAGAGCATACAACTTCATCGGGGCCAGAAGAACGGAACACTGGAATCGCTCTTGGCGGCGCTCGATGTTTCGGTGGATTTTGCCAAATACGAAAACAGGGCGTGCAAGCGATTGGCGGGCACGATCGCTTTGACAAAGTATCTAAATCAATGCGAATTAGCGCCGCAGCTTCGCACCGCTCACTAAAAATCTTTTTTTGTTTGTAAGAAATAAACGCACGGGGCGTCTTAAGCGAGCTTGGGGAGAAAGAACCCTAGTGGTTCGTTAAACTCGAATTTTAGGATTACATAGCTCGAAACAATCATGCGGAGCGTGATGAGTACGTACCCATCACGCTCCGCGTGATGATTGGAACCCTAATTCTTGAGCTTGACATACCACTATGGTTTCTTTTCCAGCTGGCAAAAACGATTTACTTTGGTTCAGGAAAAACCCTCTGAGGTAGATGAGGAGTTGGTTTCGATGGGAGAAGGGAACGACTCGGTCTCGTTGGAAGACGAAGACTGGCCGGGGCGGCTGAGGGAAGGTGCTGAAGATCGCGACAAAGCGATTGAGGAGCTTCGTAGCTATCTGTTGCGAGGGCTCACCCGTTCGCTCACGCATCGATATGGTGGCAAAATCCAAGTAGAGGATGTGGCTCAGGTCGCATTGATGAGGATTTTGGGAGCTCTGGGGACATTTCAGCGGAGAAGCCGATTCACCACGTGGGCGATGTCGATTGCGACTAGAATCGGCATCAGCGAATTGAGGAGGCATTACTATCGGGATGTATCGCTCGACCAATCAACCGAAGGTGGAAACGCACGATTTGATGTTGAGGATTCGGCGATGGAGTCCGGTGAACAAGCGGCTCAAAAACAATCGATATTCACTCTTCTCCAGAAGTTGATCGATGAATGCTTGAGTGAAAAACAAAAAATTGCGATCCGAGGATCGCTGAATGGTTTACCGATAGAGGAAATCGCTGTCCGTCTCGACAGCAACCGAAATGCCGTTTACAAGCTCGTTCATGATGCTCGCTTACGCTTGCGTCAAGGGTTCGAGGCAAACGGTTTTTACGCAGAAGACTTTGCTTCAACGCTACTTTAAGGAGTGGGAATATGGCAATCACATACACGCAAGCCGTGCAGATGCTTATATCCATCTCAAAAACAGTACCGGATCAATTGGATTGCGACGGTTGCTTTGAGCTCTTGAGTGAGTTTGCAGACCGCGAAATACAAGGGGGCAAACTATCCGACTCTCTCAAGTTGGTTGTAACGCACCTCTCTCAGTGCCCCTGCTGTGCCTACGAGTATGAGACGCTCGTTGAGTCGATTCGCGCGGCTGATGAAATTGGCCCGAACGGTTAGCTTTTTCTCCAGAACGCGAGTGCTTAAGGGCGAAGTTATCGACGGAATGAAGTCACCCAAGGCTTAAGCCATTAGAACAGCGACATTTCCAATTGGGACGTTGTTACTTCTATCTCCGGCAGGACAGTTTGAAGCTGCGATGCCAAATTCTTAATCGCAAACGATTCACTGGCGTGATGACCGATCATCAGCATTGCGATTCCAAGTGATTCGGCCTCCAAGCACTGATGGTATGTCGCTTCGCCCGTCAACATCGCATCGCAGCCCCGCCGTGCGACCAACGAGAGCATACTGCCGCCGCTGCCACAGACGATCCCAATCTTGGAAAGAATATGATTGGCAGCATGAGTGTGCCGGACTTGAATCATTGGGATAGCGACGCGAAGTCGTTCCAATACACTTTCTATGGTGGCAGGTTTGCGTAGTCGTCCGTATCGTCCTACACCGACGTTGTCATCGCTCGTCCCAGCCACAGCGAAGTCCTGAAGCGGCTTGATCTTTTCTAATCCGAGCGTATCTGCGAGTTGCTGATTGATGCCTGTTCGGGCATTGTCCCAAGCGGTATGAGGTGAGTAAACCGCGATTCCGGCTTCTATCGCGAGGAGAAGTAGTTTGCCCGTGATGGTGTCGTCTGTTATTTTCGCAAGTGGCTTAAACGGAATCGGATGGTGGCAGACGATCAACTCGACTTTCGACTCGATCGCTTCTTGGAGAGTTGTCGGAGTGAGTGTTAGGCAGGTCATGACGCGCAGAACATCGCGATTGCGATTTCCTACGAGCAGGCCGACGTTGTCCCAACTTTCAGCGAACTCCAAGGGAGCAATGACTTGCAAGGCATTTAAGACAGAAGCTAAGTGCATGACATTTTGTTCAGTAAGCGATGAGAACCTGGGGTGCCGATAATTTTCATGGACGTGACCCGCGAGTAGCCACGAACGAATTCGTCAGAAGACATGAGTCGTTTTCCAGCCGGTTGAACAGCGGGGATGACCAGCAAGCCGTCGATTCCTATTGCTATCAGCGACGCGTCGCGACAGACAGTTGTGTCGAGACTTGATATTGTTTCTTGGAACTGCTTGAGCGTTTCACCATAAATCAAATCGCCGGGTAGGAACGGCGACGAAGCCATATCGGTTTCGATCGGGTTCGCTTTTGGAATAATAAGTCGCAGCGTCTTGCCGTCCGGAAACGCAACGTGTGCAAACGAACCAGGCCAAGGTTGTAGGCCTCGAATTAATCGATCGATCCATCTCACTGCATAATGAAGATTCAGTTCGCCATCCTCCTTTGCAAGCCGCGGCGCTTTAGTCGCCAAGGACTTGTCTTGGTGTCCGCCGAGATTCAGGCAGTCGTCGAGGCACTGTTTCGTCTCGAGGAGAGCCACGGATTCGAGAGTGGATTGGACGCCGATTTGACTGAGCCGCGACTCGAGCTCACCTGCATTCTCCATTTCGCCAATGGGAGTCGACAAACTGTGCAACACAGGTCCGCCGTCCAAAGCTGGAGTCATATGAATGATTGAAACACCGGCGACGGAGTCTCCAGCGAGTATCGACCATTGAACGGGCGCCGCTCCTCGATGACGCGGGAGAATGGAACCATGGAGATTGATTCCACCGAGCTTGGCGGAAGCCAACGCATCGCGAGATAAAATTTGGCCATAGTCACAAACGACCAACAAATCCGATCGTTGTGCCTGGAGCCATTGAACCGTGTCTTCCGCATTAATGGAAGCTGGATCAGACAGAGGAAGTTGATGGACTGTTGCCCATTGGCGGACTGGGCTTGGTGGCGGTTCCTTTTTATTGGAAGGCACTGCTGGGCGAGTTACTACCTGAACGATTTCGTAGCCCTTTTGACGAAGGGCTTCGAAACTAGGGACGGCAAACGGCCCCGTTCCCATCAAGATCAATCGCATTAGAGCCTCGCGTGTTTCGTTCGGAAAACGAAAATGGGCAAGCTAAAGGGCCTGCCCAAGTCGTTGGTTATTTAAAAAAACATGGTCTAGGGATTAGACCATGTCTTTTAGCTTCTTGAGAGCACGAACCTTAACAGCGGTCGAAGCTGGCTTTGGATCTGCCCACTTCATTTCGCCCGTCTGTGGATTGCGAACTTGTCGCTTTGGAAGTGCCTTCTTTTGGATGCGAACGATTTTGCAGAGGTCAGGGATTACGAACGAGCCCACGCCCTTCTTGCCTATGGAGCTGGAAATCTCAGCCTTGAGAGCCTCAAAAACTTCAGCAATTTGCTTCTTCGTCAACCCAGTTGCTTCAGCAAGGTTGGTGAAGATCTGGACCTTGGTCAGTGGCTTTTCTGCTTTGGGAGCTGCTTTTGCCATACGATGAATCCCTTTCAACGAATCCTAAATCATGAATCATGTCCAACCTAGGACAATCACAGTTTGCTGAATTAAAGGTTGCCCAGGTTTAATTGCAACTGGGAAACGCACTTTTTGCAATAAAAACACTGGATTTCAGCCAAATTCCGAAAAAAACATTGGAGAAAGTGCTTTTTTTCGCAGAACCATGAGGAAATTCAGGAAGAAAGTGTCGGGTTTCAATGCAATTACTGGTTCGAAATCCCTTTCGGCACAAACTGGACTCCAACTGGGTACTTCTGCCTATTTCGTTCCATTTTGGACTCCAGAGCTCTGCTAAGGTCGATCCCTAATACATTCGCTAAAGCCAGTGAGTACGCCAGAACATCCGACAATTCCTGGGCAATTGGCGAGTCGTGGTCCACGGGCGAGGATACCGAGTCTGGATTGGTCCATTGGAAGTGCTCCATCAATTCCGCCGCTTCGATCGAAATCGACATCGCAAGGTTTTTGGGCGAATGAAATGATTTCCAAGATCGTTCCTCTACGAACAGATCCACCAATGCTTTAAGTTCATCGATCGTGGCGGTCGAATCGAATAGTTTCGAGGGAATGGAAGTGGACATGAGTTGGAGCCTTGACGATTGACGAACAATGAAGACGATGGTGCAAATGATTGATTGATTTTCGCAGCAACAACAAAACTCTACCAGGAGACTTATCGATGGCGGTGCTCGTCACAAAACCAGCCCCAGATTTCAAAGCGACTGCAGTCCTTAAGGATGGTTCGTTCGCCGAATTGACGCTGAGCCAATTCAAAGGCAAATACGTCTTGCTGTTCTTCTACCCGCTCGACTTCACATTCGTTTGCCCCACGGAAATCATTGCTTTTTCGGATAGAATCAAAGAGTTTAGCGATCTAAATGTCGAAGTGATCGGAGTCTCGGTCGATAGCGAATTTTCGCACTTGGCATGGCGAAACATGCCCCGTACCCAGGGTGGAATTGGCCAAATTGATTACTCTTTGATTGCTGATATCAATAAGCAAATATCCAGGGACTACGATGTCCTGTGCGGGGATTCGGTTGCATTGAGAGGATTGTTCTTAATCGACGTGAATGGCATTGTCCGGCATCAAGTCGTTAATGATTTTCCGCTTGGGCGAAGCGTAGACGAAGCTTTAAGGATGGTTCAAGCCCTCCAATTCGTTGAAAAGAATGGCGAGGTTTGCCCTGCAAATTGGCACGAAGGGAGTCGGACGATCAAACCTACCGTCAAAGACAGTAAAGAGTTCTTCAACGCGGAATACTCCGGGAACGCGTAACATCCTTTCGATGTTTTTTGTTGTTATGTTTACAGAACCGTTGCGGGACTTCTCTGGTAGCGATTTTCAATGTCAACCTCCAAGGAAACCAGCACAAATCAAGTTCCAGTGACTAACGACGCCAAACAAGGGCTGACGCACGTCAATTCAGATGGCGAGGTACGGATGGTTGATGTCGGTAGCAAACCTGGAACAAAACGCGAAGCCACCGCTTGCAGCTCGATTTTAATGTCCCGGGAAGCGGCAACCGCGATTCGGGAAAACATCCTCTCAAAGGGAGACTGCCTACAAGTTGCTCGTATTGCGGCGATTCAAGCGTCCAAGCAGACGAGCAGTTTGATCCCTTTGTGTCACTTGGTCTTGATCGATTCGGTCGAGGTCCAGAACACGTGGCTTTCAGAAACTGAGTTGCAATGGTTCGTAACGGTCAAGTCGACTGGCTCCACTGGGGTTGAAATGGAAGCGCTCACAGCGGCGAGTATTGCAGCTTTGACTGTCTACGACATGTGCAAAGCGATCGATCGATCCATGACGATCTCCAACTTAATGCTCCTTTCCAAAAAAGGAGGCATGCGGGGGGATTACCAGAGAAAAGAGTAAGCGATAATGGATTCTGTTGAAGTTCATCTTCACCCCTCCCAATTGCGTCTCGACAACGTGTCCAGAGGCTACCTTGACTCTAATCGCAAGGCTCCGGCTGATGGAAAACCGTCTACCAGTTATGGTAGCGGGATTTCAGCAGACAACGCGAACGCCAATGCGTATCGAGAACAGCTTGCGTCAGCGATGATGCCCATTCGCGATGAACTGAGGCAGGTCGAATTAATGATTCGTCGCGAGTTACAGTCCGGTCAAACGCCTGTCCGCGAGATGCTTGACTATGTTGCAGATTTGGGCGGAAAGCGGCTTAGGCCTTGCCTACTATTGTTGGCAGCCAAAGCCTCGGGATTGGCCACGGACGAGTCCATTCGTTTAAGTGTCGTGGTCGAACTAGTTCATACGGCCACTCTGGTCCACGACGACATTCTGGATGAAGCTCTGGTGCGACGCCACAAAGAAACGGTTCACAAGAAGTGGTCGATTCCGGCGAGTGTCCTTGTTGGCGACTGGCTGTTCACACACGCCTATGGTCTAGCAAACAAAGGCATGTCAACCATTCCTGGTCGTTGGATCGCCGATGCTGCTAAGCAAGTGTGCGAAGGCGAGATCATGCAGGGAAATAGCATTAAACACTTCGAGCTTGAAGTCCCAGAGTATATGAAACTGTTGGACGCAAAGACCGGCGCACTATGTGCCGTCAGCTGTTCGCTGGGTGCTTGGAGCGCAGGGGCAGATGAAACGACCTGCCATCGCATGCAACAATACGGGTTAAAGCTGGGGACTGCGTTCCAGGTCTTCGATGATTGGTTGGATGTCTGGGGGCAGTCGGAGAGCGCAGGCAAAACACTTGGCACTGACTTGGGCAACTTCAAGCCAACGTTGCCATCGATTAGAACGCTGGAACGTATGGCCCCTCAATCCCGCTTGGATTTGATCGGGAGACTAAACGCAGGCGACGCATCTGCTCCCTGTGATCTGCGTACAGCCATGGACGCATGCGATGCATCGGAATACACGCTTGCGTTTGCGAAATCGCTCATTGCGGAAGCGGTGAGTTATTTGGCATGTCTACCGCCAAACGCCTCCGTTGACTCGCTCAAGAGTCTTGCTTTGGCGGCAATCAAGCGACAGGGTTGAGAAATTCGCTCCAGAGTAGAACGATTGCCTAAATCGTTTCCACCCTGCGTCTTGTCTAGCTCGTAGCAACCACCCTTGAGAAAAACCAACTGTGAGCAGGCAAAGACGGCAAAGACTGTACCAACAGTAGAACAGTTGAGGACAATTGTTTTACTCTATTACAAACAACTGCTAGCGATAAGCTTCCGGCCAACTTGCAAATCTGCCGATGACTCAGACGATCAGTGGCGACACCAACTGCACAACGAATCGATGTATTTCGCGGATCCATCTCGAACCCAGCCATCGAGCTGCCCTGGGTCTTTCATCTGTTGCCCACGCATGGTTTCGACCGCGATGTACTCACACGCAACGTCCGACAACGTACTCATGTCCCCCCAGAGCTTTTCGAATTGGGTCACTGGATACACATCTTCCTGACCAAGCCCCCAACGCTTCTTGACATCCTTGATCGTGATATAGGTGGGCAGTTTGGTTGCCATCGATCTTACAGCTTGATCAACCACCGCTGAGTTTCCTAAGCGGTCTCGGTCCAACTGGAAAGTCGTCAAGAGCTGATCGATATCGATCCAAGTTGTCATCGACGAATAAAACGTCAATCGAAATTCGTCGCGTTCGTTGGGCATTGCGAGGCCTTCGAGCAATCGACGCTTGCCGCCTACAACCGCTAATCCACCACCGCGGTCCTCCATGCGTCGCCCAACGACTTCGAAACTTAGGCAAGCTCCGGATTCAATGTGCTTACTCAAGATCAATGGGTTCAAGTTGGCACCCAAGGTGTCGATGTTGTGCAATAACAAGTACTTCAACGACGGCTGCTCGGTTAGCATTCGGTGCAACAATCCGTTTCTTAGCATGTTCGGGATCTCGTACCAATGCCCTACCGGATGCATGCATTGCTGTGGTAGGTTGTCAGTGTAATCGCTAGCTTCACCTACCGATTTGGCCCAGTTCTTGATTGCCGCCTGACAGCTATCTCTCACCTTCTGTTGTTGTTCGTCGAGTACTTGCTGTGGCATCTCTTCCCAAAAAAACTGGAGATCGCGAGCTGTCGGAATCGTTCGCAACCCAACGGACATTCCCTTGGAAAGATAAACGGGACCTGAATAGCCATAGTTTGTGACATCGTTCAGGTGCTGCTCCATTGGGCCGTGTGTCATGTAGCCTGTAGTAAAGACGTGCGGAACCGGGCATCCGTATGTTTCCGAGGTGAGCCGGCTTTTGGCCAAATGCACTTCGATAAAGCTTCGATGCTTTCCAGCGAACTTTGCAAACGGGTGAAGACCTTTCACCACGCCAGCACCGCCAGTCCATCTCGACCCAACCCCTGCAGCCAACGATACGACGGCAATTTGACCATTCTCAATGGCCGATCGACCCAGTCGCGCCTCATCCGATCGGTTCGCGTCGGTGACCGAACGGTCTCGCAAGTCGACGATGTCATCCGGCGACACATCCTCAATCACGGTTTGCCGAGGAAGCCGATTCTCCGATAGACCTATTCTTCCCGAAAGCAAGTCGGCTCGAATCTGCTCATGTTGTTCACGGTCGAAGCCATGGGTCTTTAGCAATTCTCGCAATTGCGATTTTGTATCTGCCTCCGTTTGAGCTTGTGGCAATAGTCGATCGAGCAACCATCTCGCACGTCCGTCCCCCTCACGACACGACCGGTTTAATCGCATCAGTTCACGCTGGGATTGTTCACTCAATTCACGAATGTCTTTTCGAATCAACCTGGGCGCGACGATGGCATAGTATCCGTCAGGCATGGTCGCATCTTCGCCTTTGAGCATGCTGCACCAAGACCCTTCGTCGTTGATCGCGAAATCGTACACAACTGGATCCATCGCGAATGGTAGTCGGGTTTGCATCTCTCGCTTTGTTGCGACCAATGTCTCGAGCAACCAATGTCTCGCAGGTGCCTGTACCGACGGATCGAAAAAGAATCCCATTCCGCCGCCCGACATCCCGCCGAGCATCAGGAACCCCCAAAACTGGTCGCCCCAACGAGCATGACATTGCTCGATCATCGAGTCGGTGAAGCGATTGGTGCACCAGGGTATGATTGTTTGAAGTGGACCCGTGAAATTCTCAGTGGTCAGCTTCGCGACCCTTCTTATGTCGCCTTGCTCAAGTGCCTCCACAATCTGTTCGAAGATGCGTTGGGCATCGAGACGAGCGGCCCATTCCTTTTCCGCTCGCACCAAATACTTCTCGGTCACCATTTCAAGAATCGGACCAACGTTTTGCGCCATCCCGCCATAAATTAAAACGAGGCTATTCTGCAACGCTTTACGGGACGAATCCGATATGCGATCCTGCCGCAATAGTGTGTGATTGGGCAGCAAACGACCGCGGCTGATACCTGATTCTGGATCGTCGGCGCCAGCCAGCATTCCCTCGATTCGTTTAATTCCTGGCCATACGCCGCCGGAGTCTTGCCAACCTCCTCCTGAGCCGCCAAGCCACTCTCCAAGAATCGCACGGGCTGTGATCAACCGTTGGTCCGCCAATACCAGCCCCCCCTCGATCGCGTCTATTTGTCCCGTAGCACGCATTAAGACTGCGATCAAACTTCCCAGCAAATTGGTAGACACCGCTAGTCGAGACCCCTTGGGAATGTCATTGACTTTGCTTACCAATTCGAGGCCCAAACCCTCTTGGCCGATCAAAGTTTTAAGGAGTTGTGCCATGGATTGATGGCAGCCTTCCATGGCGGGTGGAACCACCCCTGACGCAATCAATGCTGACTTGAGCAATCCGAGATAATCCTTTGCAAAATCGAATACGTCATCGATTTCGGTGATTTCCGCTTCAACGCCCAGATCGGTACTGACCAGTCTAAAAACTGGGCGATCGATGACTCGCAGATACGCTTCTACCGGCGGTCGCGGACTCGAGTCCCTTCCGTAGACACCTAAATCAATCGACGCATTGAGAACGCGTGCGCCCTCCGGATAGTCCATTCCCAAGAAAAAAATGTCACTCCAGCCGGAGTGTGAAAAGTCCATGCGAACGCTGGTCTTTTCACATAGTATGGGATAGTCGCCAGTTTGTTCATCACGTTTGCGAAGCGTATTGTTCAGACGAAGCGGGTGTTCACTCGGATGACCGATTCGAAACATCCATTGGTTGCCTCGAACCGTGCGAACGCTCCGTCGCACCTGATCTGCGAGTGTTTGAATTCCAAGTTGGTGGTAAGCTCGCGAGAGCGCACTCGCGATGACAAGCGTCGGACCCTGCACGTTTTGAATCGCCAACAACTGATCGATCGCTTCGGGAAATCTTCGTTCAAGAATATGCTGATAGGCCTCGAACGGCAGAAGTCCCGCGTGCGACTCGGGAAAGGTTTTCGGCAGGTAATACCGATAAATCGCCGACAAAAAGAATTGGGCTCTGACGCGATGATACAAATTGCCCGTTTGGCGTCGAAAAGTCTCAAGCTCATTCACGGCTCTTAACAATGCCTCGGTATCAAGCCCACGGCACAACGACTCCAGAGTCCGGTGACGAACCGTGTCATCCGTGGAAAGGATGGTCTCGATCCAGTTATTGTTGGCTAATACTGCAGTGTTCATGGTAGGTTCACGAAGATTTTTGTGAGGCAAGTAACTCGACCATATCGCTCAACACTCTCTCTCGATCCACGCCTGAAAGCGATAACGCCAGCTGTGTGTTCAACAAGCCATACTTCACGCCAATGTTGTACCGTTGTCCTTGAATTTCACATGCCAAGTACCGCTCGCGGTTGGCAAGTTCGTTGAGTGCTTCGGCTAGCGAAACTGGGCGTCTTTCATTGAAGACGATTCGCTCGAGGATTTCGAGAACCGCTGGGGTCAAGACATGCATCCCAAAGAAGCAGAGATAGATTCCGCTTCGAAAGCCTGCGATGGTCAGCTCTTGCTCGGCCAACGTTGGAGTCGGTTTCTCAATCACTCGCTTGACATCGTAAAGCCGCTCCGTTTGAGGAAGTCGAATGCCACCGATGGCGCCATAGAAAGGCAACATCGTCTCGCGTGTCGCTTGAACGCCGGACACAGAACATTCCTCGGCGGTTGCAACTTCTATCAACTGCTTAACGCAGCCTTTGTCCTGCGAGCTCAAGTAGAGATGGTCGCCTACAAGATGCAGAAAGGGCGCGTCCTCCAAAAACGACTTGGCGCACAAGATCGCTTGGCCATATCCGGTAGGCTCAGGTTGCGTGACAAAGGTAAGTCTTTCGACAAAGCCGCCAGCTGCACGTCGATAAGCTTCTTCATTTCCAGGACTAATGACGATCGCTACGGATTCGATTCCCGATTTCGCGACTTTGCCTAAGATCATTTCCAAAGCTGTTTTTTCGACACCATCACGATCGACTAGACGCTGCAGAGGCAATGCCGACTGGCCAGGACCAGCAGCGGTAATAAGTGCTTTGTTGATTTGCATGGTGTTGATTAACGAAATCGCCGAGCAGATTGAGAATGAACTCTTGAGACGTATTGCCAATCCCTAGAATAATCGGGTGCGATAAGGGCGGCTAGGAAAACACATCGTCTTGACGGTTATACCGTCTAATCGTCTCGGAAAATGCAGATTATAGCGATTCGGAAAAGCTGTTGGCTTTACGTTAACAGTGCCTAACAAATGCGGCGAAACCAGTTGGCTCGCGTCCTGCCGATACAAAAATACAATCGAAACTCAATTGCAATCGGCTTTACGCCAGCGGATCGTTACGCATGGGACTCCTGCTCTATTGAACCCAATGATTCTAGCAACCTTATCCAAATGTCAAAGTGAGGACAACATTTGCGCATCAATGACAAACCAATCAGTTCGGCGACCTGTGGCCCAACGGCTGCCTTGGAAAATTCATAATCCGGAAACTCCTTAATGATTCGTTTTGAAGGAGCGGTTTGCTGTCCGTCGTTGATTAGCTCAGGGCTTGCATGTGCATCGACGATTTTGCGCAGATTTGCGATTTGAGTTCGTTCGTCAGGATAGAACAATCCGAATTCTTCCGGCTTTACCAGCAAGTAGGTTTCGAATTCGTGCAACGCTAGAAATGGCACAAAGCGACGATCTGGTAAATCGACTGCCCATGCCTCTTGTAACGAACGGACGCGTTGGTAGGGATCGTTGCGGAATCGTTCCGCGTCATCCAATCCTGGAAAGTCTGGGGCAATAGCGTACAAATCGATGATCGTGCTAAAAAAGACATCGCTCGCCCTCTCTTGTTTTGTGAATCGTTCGATGTCGTCTCGCATCGGCTTGTACTTGCGACCACCTCCACGATGAGCTAGCCCCTTTCGACGTGCGTGCGCTATCTGAACCGCCGGTCGCAAGTAGACTCCACAGGAGGCAAGATGTGGTGACAAAACAGTATCTGCAAAAGTTTGTTCCGTACGTCCCTCAACAAACAAATACAGTCGGGCCATCAGTGCGGCCCCCCCGCAACAACGTTCTTTTCCCAAACCTCACCTAAGCTGTATTCTTCCAACCAGGCCTCTAGCTGTTCCGGATCCGGTCGCTTAAACATTGAACCTTGCTTCGTGCGATCAACGACAATAACATCTTCCGGTTGGAAATGATCAAGAAAAGTGCTCGATTGTGTACTAATCAGGACCTGACTATGCGCCGCAGCTTTTTGAAAAAGTGCCGCAATAACATTTAGAGCATATGGATGCAAGCCAAGTTCTGGTTCATCGACAATAATCAACGCCGGAAGTGTTTCCGTCGGTTGCAACAACAAAGTGATCAAGCAAATTGCTCGGAGAGTACCATCTGACAACTGATGAGGCCCAAAAAGTTGATCGGAGCCTTTCTCCCGCCAGTTCAAAAGAAGGTCCTTTCCTCCGGGACCTTCAGGCTTAAGGTCGAAATCTTCAAAGAACGGCGCGACTAGCTGTATTGTTTTCACAATGCGACGGTAGATGGAAGTATCAGGGCCTTCCTTCAAGTGATAGAGGAAAGGCGCAAGATTGGCAGCGTCGTACATGAGCAGCGAATGGTTGTTGACGTAGCCTGCTTGTCGTACTCGAGCCGTCGCTGACGTATCGTGGAAATGATAGACGCGACATGTGTTCAGAAGATGCCTAAAGACTTTCGCGTTGGCCTGACCTTGGTTGGCTTCTTCGTGAATCCGTGTTTCGAAGTGGCCTGCTCCAAGTGAAACCGCATTTGGAAGTATGGAAGATCCCGTACGCACGAATCGAAGTGATTCACTCGCAAACCCGAGTGTATCGCCAGCGGCATAAAACCAGCGTGCATCGTAAACACTTGTGCCCGTATCGGTTTCAAATTCCAATGTTGCTTCGATCTGCGGCGTCCGCTTCGGCCCATGATGTAGCAGCGAATGTGCGCGACCATGCTGACCAATGAACTCTTGCAGTCGTGCACCCATCATCTCATTCAACAAGCGAAAGAACGAGACCAGGCTTGACTTGCCCGCACCATTGGCGCCGATCAATACGTTCATCGAGCTAAATTCAATGGTCGCTTCCTTGATCGATTTGTAACCGTGAAGTTTTAATCTTGTTAGTCTAGCCATATGGATCGTTTTTCTCGGGGAGACGGGGCCCGGGTTAAGCCTTCCGGAACGAGGCGTGGCATTGAATCGACGTTCGAAACTTCAACAAGAACCCCCGTCCCCACCAGTTGGCTTTTCGATTTGCCAATTACTTGACTGGTTCGCTTTGCTTCCCTTCTTCGATTGCAAAAATACGGTTTCGATTGGCAATGAAAATCGAACCGTTCGCGGCTATCGGTGTCGTATAAAGAGCCGAGCCAAGGTTGATTTCAGCGATGATTTTAATCTTGTCTGCAAGCTCCAACTTAATGATGATAATGTCCCCATCTTCATCGCCGATATAGACTTTGCCGTCTGCGATCAAAGGCGATGCCCATGAGGCGGCGAGCATATCATGTGTCCAATGCGCGACACCGGTCTTTGCGTCCAGGCAATGAATGACACCGGCGAAGTCAGCAACGTAAAGAATATTGTTTTTGATGGCAACAGAACCGCAGGTCCGGTGCATCTGTGTTTCGAATTCCTTTGGGTCATTTCCGACGTAGTGCCAAACCGCAGCGGAGTTCGCGTTGTCCCGTTCAACATCCCCGTCTGCCGCAACCAAAGCTTGCTTGCGTTTGGGCTCGACGGGTTTCGACATGTCTTTGGTGTTGAAAACTTGGGTCGGGCTGGTATCGCCGCGTTTGTTTGGGTCGATGCACCACAAGTGGCCTTGTCCATCTCCGTGCTCAGGATCTTCACCGACAGCGACGTAGATCAATCCATCGTAAACAACTGGAGTTCCAATGATGTGATTTCGAGTTGCGTTATTCAGGCTGTATTTGGAGTCCTTTGGATTGCAATCGAATTTCCACAGCAGCTTAGACTGGCTACCGTTCCCCTTTGGGTCGAAGCTGTAGAGCCAGCCATCACCGCCGCCAAATAGGACCTGCGCTTGCCCTTCGAAAGTACCATAAGCGGGGGAGGACCATTGGCCGTGCAGAATGTTTCCGAGCGGCGAGTTGTCTGTCCAAAGAACGGCCCCCGTGTTCTTGTTCATACAAATGAAGCTAGGCGCTTTCTCTTCGGGGATTGCGATGTGTCCGTCGTCCACTCCGTTCCCAGTTCCGACGAACAGGAAGTCGCCGACGGCTGTGACTGAGCAACTGCACATGTTGTGTTGGGAAATACTGAGTTGTGCCATCATGTCCAGCTTCCAGACCACGTCGGCTTCGTCTTTGTTTTCGTTTGGCTCTTTGTTGAACGGACCATCGTTTTCATTGTCCGCGAATCCATCCGTATCGAGACAAACCACTTCGCCTCGGCTAGTCACGTACCAGAGTCGATCCCCCTCAATCATTGGGGCGCAGCAAATCCCCTGGTTCGGCCAATCGTGAACTCGGCCGGTCGGAAGCTTTTCGCTGCTGTGTTGCCACAACATCTTTCCGTCCTTTTCATCAAAACAGATCAAGCACCCCAGGTCGACAGCACCCGGATAGCGTTTGATATAACCGTTGCCATTGTTGGTTCCAACATAGACTTTTCCGTTGGCGACGACTGGATTGCCGTAAGTTTCGGAACCGAGTTTCATGACCCAGCGAATGTTCTTGCCGGTTTTTACGTCGAATTCGATCGGCAGAGGTCCTGAATCTGGCACGTTGTTACGCTCGGGCGAGCCGCCCCACTGCGGCCAATCCTTTTTACCAACGTTCATTTTTGAGATAGCTGCTGTTGCGACAGCCGTAGGATCATAATCGTCTGCGAATGCGGAAAACGCTCCGAAACCACAAAGTGTGCCAACCCCGAATAAAGAAAGGGTTTGGATCCGAGGGAATCGTTTAAATGCCAATCGCATGGGGTTTGTTTGCCTTGTTTACGAAGTATTGTTGAGGTGGACCAAGGGATGGTGGAAACTAGGACCGGTAGGACGGGCAATTATAGCCTAAGTGACAGTGGCCAGGGAATAGAGTGAGAAGCTGGACTTTTTCGGCACTTCTCGCCGATCGCCAGTAACTGGTTCCAAGGCTCTGCCTTGGAACCCACTGAATTGCAGGCTCTGCCTGGGCTGTGCGACAAATAGCAGTTTGAGCGGAATTCCATAAATTCTCTAGAGTCTGTTTTTGTTCCTTGTTGTGGGCTGATTAGGGTCATTACCAAACGGATTTAAGCCTGAA
>Ga0105046_10008209_pt1 | contig 16415 bp, 12 predicted proteins | sample MAT03_FD_78385 | JGI IMG/M metagenome (GOLD analysis project Ga0105046, IMG submission 78385) | Freshwater microbial communities from Lake Fryxell liftoff mats and glacier meltwater in Antarctica - MAT-03 (megahit assembly) | ecosystem: Environmental > Aquatic > Freshwater > Ice > Liftoff...
GCCATCGTCAGGCGAATATTTTTGGCCTCTGCAACCGGCTTCATGGCTTGGGCGGCATTCATGACTAGCGTGTCGGCGTCCATTAAGGTCGGGTTGACCGTGACGCCGCCATAATCGGCTCGCGCCAGCATAATCAGATCGTTGACCAGCCGCGACATGCGCGAGACATCCTCGTACATGGCCTCCAACGATTGCTGGTCTGCGCCGTGGCGACGCATCAACTCAAGGTGACCGAGCGCACCGGTGAGGGGGGTGCGGAGTTCGTGTGACACGTCATGGATGAAGCCTTGCTGCACGCTGAACAGGTGTTGAAGGCGCTCCATCATGCGGTTAAACACCGAAATCAGGCGTCCGATTTCATCGTGCGGGCCGTTCCACGTCAAGCGAGTCGAGAGGTCATTCGTCCCCGCGATACGCGCCGCCGCGCCGGTCAGGTCTTCGATAGGTTTCAGCATTCGCTTGGCTGACCAGCGGCTGATGAAGACCGCGCCGGTGATGACTAAGACGGAGCAACCGATTAAGGCCAATAACAGGTGATTTGAGGCGATGTTGATGGTCTCTAATGATTGCGCGACTTGGAGGCTGCCGACCAATTGCCCGGCGCTATCGACAATCGGGTTGGTATGAACGCGCCAGAAACTGCCGTTAAGCTTTATCGTGCTGAAAACGTGTTGATCGGTATGACCGATGGCGTTGGGGTCAAGCGGTTCGGTATGCCATGCGATGTTCTGGGAGGTGCGCGCCAAGCGGAATACATCCGCCGCGTCGCGGAACCAGATTTGCACCCCCGTGACCGATTCGTTGAAGCTTTCCGGCTCTGACAAGCTGACGCCATACTCCTCACGCCACTTGACGGCCAGTTCAACGAACGGCGACTGATTCCCAATCCAGTCCGCCGTCTCGATCAGTCGCCCGTCGATATAGCGCACCAAACTCCACGTCATCACCCCAAAGATTGATGCGCCCAATGCGATGATGACGAGGATGATGAGGCTGGCGTACCATAACGTCAGCCTTGTGCGAAGAGTCATACCGAGTTTTGCTTATTCCTCACGTAGGACATAGCCTACGCCGCGGACGGTATGGATGAGCCGTGCGCCGAGGCTTTGGCTCTCGTTTTCGGTTTTTTGGCGCAGATAGCGCACATAAACCTCAATGATGTTGCTCTCACCCCCGAAGTCATACCCCCACACGCGGTCAAAAATCACGTCGCGGGTCAGGACTTGGCGCGGATTCCGCAGGAAGAGTTCCAACAGTTCATACTCTTTGGCGGTCAGGTCAATGGCTTGTTCACCGCGATAAGCGCGGTGTGTGCCGGTGTCGAGCGTCAGGTCAGCAAAGCGCAAAATTTCTGGGCGAGAGGTGGGCGTGGCGCGGCGGAACAATGCACGCACCCGTGCCATCAACTCGTCAATTGAAAATGGTTTGACCAGATAATCGTCTGCGCCGGTGTCTAACGCTGCCACGCGGTCTGTCACATCATCTTTGGCCGTCAACATCAGGATGGGGACATCACTGGCAGCGCGTAGCCGACGGCAGACTTCCAACCCGTCCAACCCCGGCATCATCCAATCCAAAATGACCAAATCGGGTGGATTATCCCGTGCAATGTTTAGGCCGGTCTGACCGTCACGCGCAACATTGACGCGATAGCCTTCATAGATGAGGCCGCGCTCGATGAATTGAGCGATACGGGCCTCGTCCTCGATCACAAGAATGCGTTCGCCGGACATCCCCGTTTTTCCTTTTGTGCATGATGCAGAAAAATTCCAAGTTACAGCGAGACTAACAATGTTTCATGAGAAACGTACAACTTCAGTATGAGAATCATCTGAAAGATGAGAAACGCACCTCCTTAATTCGGGTTGGGATGAACGGGATTGATTCCGCCGCCAGCGGGATGCTGTAAACCGCTAAATTGCCCGCACCGCTGGCATATCCTGCCAGTGTACCACCATCGCGGCTGATGCGTGCGCCTTCCAGATAAGGCAGTACCGGTATGCTCACTGGGCCGCCGGTTTGGGTGACATCAAACACGCGCAGCGGCGTGGGCAAGCCATCGGCGCGGGTTAGGATGACGCGCACTGGGCCGGTGGTCAGCGGCGTGAAGTCGGTCAAGACATACCCTACCGGTGAGGCGTAAAACAGCGTCGGTTCCGGCGCGGCGGGGTCAATCAGATACAGGCCATTGGACTGGTCAGCGGTTGCCGCGCCGAAGGCCAAAATCCGCCCATCGGCCAGCGGTTTGGCGCGCACAAACCGCCCCAAGCGGCGTACCTCACCGGTTTGCAAGTCATAAAAACCGAGGTCGCCATCCGCGATTTGGACTAAGAGGCCGCCTGATCCGCTGACGAAGCGGGGTTGGCTGTAGCCGGTCAACAGCGAGCGCGGCTGACCGCCGTCGGCCAGCGGCAGTAGGATGATGTCTCCGCCGGCCTCAAAGACCAATTCCGTCCCATCCGCATTGAAACTGGGCGCATTGACCGCCTCGCCTTCAAACAATAGGGCGGGCGCGTCCGAGTCCGGCGTTTGCAGCCATAGCCCTCCGCCGCTAACATACGCCACCGTTTGGCCGTCCGGCGCGAGGTCATAGGCGGTGATGGTGTCTGGGTGCGCGGTGACGGGTTCGGCGATAGCTCCATCAGCGGGTAGCACCCAGACCTGTTGCGCGCCCGTGCCGTCATCGCCTAAAAAATGGACATCAGCCGTCAGCGGCAGATTCGGGATACTGGGCAAACGCACTGCGCCCCACGCATAGGCCGCGACATCGGTCAGCGGCAGCGGGAAGCCTTGCGCGCTGATGGGGTCAACCAAGACCACGACGCCGCCTTGCAGAGTCACCAGTAGCCGCCCGCCGGGGGCCCAGCGCAAGCCCGACAATTCGACGCTGGTCTCGCTGATTTGCACGATGTCTAAGCCGCTGACCGTGCTGCGAACCTCGTGCAGATAGGCCGCCGTCGGGCTGATGGTTTGCGCCTCGTCCTCTGACTCGCGGGCGAACACGACCACCGATCCGTCCGGGCGGCGGGCGGGCTTCTGATAAATCTTATCGGTAGCGCCCAACGGGATTTGCGCGTTGGCGTTGGCGGTGTCCATTGCGAACAAGCCGCCCTCGGCGGGGGCAATCATGAGCAAGGTGCTGCTGACCCACGCCGCGCCGTATGAGGTCGGCAGCGCCGCGTGGAGGATCATCTGCGCGGCGTCACGCCGATAGACCCACCAGATGTCATTTTCGGCCTCTGCCGCCAAAAACCGACCATCTGGCGACCACGCGAGGCTGAGGATGGGCGGGGTTGTCAGATCAAACGCCCCGCCGTCAAAGAAGGTCGTGCGGATGCCGGACGCGGTGGTGTAGGCGATGGCGCTGCCGTCTGGCGACCACCCGATGCTCTGGCCGCGCCCGCGATAGGGGGGGACGCTGGCTTGTGAGTCGATCAGCCGGTCTTCCGCTGTGACCATGTGATAGACGTGTAGCGACTCGGCCTCGGTGCGATAGGCCAACCACACGCCGTCTGGCGACAAGCCGAAGTCGATGCTGGTGCTGTCTGGTGGCGTGACATCCGAGACGCCCGCCGCCCCCAGCCCAAACCGTTGGATCGTCCCCGCCCGTAACAGGGTATAGAGTTCGGTGGGCAGATTAAGGCCGTCCTCCTGTGCATGGAGAGGCAGGCACAGCGCGAACAGGGCAATCAACAAGATAATCAGACGGCGCATAGCAGTTCCTTCACAAGTAATGAGCGATAAATTGCGCGTGGGAAATCTTACGCACAGCGTTCCGCCTGATGTAATATTAAACACCATATCTCATAACCCGCAACCAACCCAGAGGATTTCACCATGCCCAACAGCCCACTGATGCCCGGCGCCGAGCCGTATTTCGCACGCGGCGGCGCGACAGGCGTCGTCCTGATGCACGGATTCACCGCCTCGCCACAAGAGGTGATTTGGCTGGGAAAGCATCTGGCCGAGGCTGGGTATACGGTCTACGCACCGCGCTTGAGTGGTCATGGCATCCGCCCAGAAGACCTCAGCCGCGCTCGGTATGAGGATTGGGTCGCCAGCGCCTTCGACGCGCTGCACGTCGTGCGCGCCCAATCGGATCGGGTGGTGATGGCCGGATTGTCGATGGGGGGGTGTTTATCGTTGAATGTCGCATCGCAAGCCGATGTCGATGGTGTCGTGGCGATGGCCGCCCCGCTGCAAGTGATTGGCGCATCGGCCAACAGCTTGCGCTGGGGGAAATATCTGCGTCCGTATACCGACCAAACAGACCGCGGCCCGTTCACCCAATATATCAAAGACCAACAGGCGACACGGGGCGAGCCAGTGTTGGGGCGCGTGCGCTATGGCAAATGGTCAACCGGCGGGGTTGAACAACTTATGCGTTTAATTGATGACACACGCGCACGCCTGCCGAACATTACCGCGCCGGTATTGGCACTCTACTCGCAGAAAGATGGGGTTGTGCCGCTGGCTCACTTTGAGGTCTTGAAGGCCGGGTTGACCCGCAGTGCGCGGCTGGAAACCCATTTATATGAGCGTAGTGACCATATTTTGACCCAAGACATCGAATCGGCGGATGTGTTTGCGCGGGTGAGCGCGTTCATCAAGACGATTGGGTAGGCGCGGGTGAATACTGCGTCCTGTGTCGGAAAACGGCCTAACCGTGGGCGACCCATGAGTCGCCCCTACGGGGTTCAGGACAGGCGCATTTTGCGGACTTCGGCTTGCGCGTCCCCGGCATAATCGACGGCTTGTACCTCGTCCATCGCGTGAATCAAGTCTTGCAGGCTCGAGACTTCTTCTTGGATGTCACCGCGCATCCGTTGCATCTTACCGCTGTCCACTTCAGATGTGCCGAGGCGAGACATTTGTGAGTACATCGTCCCCAACGAGGCCAGCGCGGTCTCAAGCTGAATTTCGGCGCGCTTGGCGTTGGTCGTGGCGGCTTGGAGGTTTTCAAGCTGTTGATCCATGGCGCTGAGTTGGCGTTGCAGTTCTGCAACCACCGATGCGCTACCCGCTTTGCGCGTTTCAATGTCGATACGCTGTTTGACTTTGATGATACGTTGCGGCACTTCTTTGAGGTCACGGGCGACCAATTGATTGTCGGCGTATTCGTCAAGATGATGAGACAGGTCTACCATCCCCCGAATCCACTGGTTCACATCGTCCACCGTCTGGAGCAGGTTGATTTTGAGCGCGCCTTTGGCCTTGTTCGCCAATTCCAACATCTGGGTGCGATATTCCAGCGCCTTTTCGATGTGTTGGCGGGCGACTCGGTTTTTGATTCTATCTAGGCTGAGGTTTTGCTCGAACATGCGGTTGACGGCTTGCTGCGCCGCTTCAGGGTCGGTCAGGCTAGAGACCAAGAATCCACCCGCCGCTACGCCGCCGCCCACCAGCCAATACCAGCTTTGCCATCCGGGGATAAACGTGCTGTCACCTACCAAGAAAAATAGGGCGAAGGTGAACAAGACGGTGAATAGGAATTGTGGGCTTTTCAGCGCATTGGTCAAAATTGCACCAAAGGCGCGCTGGCGGAGGTCGGGTTCTTGTGAAGACATGGCTGGGTCGTTTCGATGAGGGTTTGAGCGATGTTAAAATTCGATAGGGGCATAGCGTGCCATGCCCCCCGATGTCAAATGGGATTAGGACTGGGCGCTGTTCAGGCGCTTGCGGCGTTCGTCAAGCTGACGTTCCAATTCGGTGCTGCGGACAGCATCGTCGATTTGATCAGCGATGTTGCGAGTGGCCTGTTCGAGGCGGGCGTCTTCTTTATCCAAGCGCCCACGGATTGACTCCGAGATGCTGCTGATTTGCTCGTCGCCGATGGAGGCGATTTGATCGAGGCTCTTCATGGTCTTGGCCGCGATCTTCTTGGACTCCATCAGTTGAATCAGGCCGAGCAGGTGTTCGCGCTCTTGCTTGATTGAAACGAGGCGGGTTTGGAGCTTGGCGCGCATCCCCAACATCAACTCATATTGGGCGTTTTGTTCTTCCCACTGCTTCTGATATTCCCCGGCCAGTTGACGTTTGGTGTTCAACTGGGACTGCGCGACCATTGCGAGGTCGTCTTTGCCCGCCACGACCAGTTGGTCGATGTCGTTGTCCAGCTTATCGGAGGCGGCGGTGAATTCTTCATACTTGCGGCGTAGGGTTTTGACCGTGCCGCCGACGTTGGCCGTCGATTCTTCTAATTCTTCTAAGTTACGCTCGACCTGCCGGATATACTCATCCAAGACTTTGGGTGAGTTGGTTTCTAGCGCACGGTCAACCAGCCCGTGTAGGCTGGCGCTAATCAAGGTGTTGATTTTCTCGAACAAGTTAGCCATGCAATTTCGCCCCTTTTGAGCTGTTTCCAGTGTGAGTTGTTTATATCACAAATTCTGTTTTAGTATATCACGTTGTACCGTGAGCGGGGAATTTTTCATACTTACAGCGGGTGGGGATATGAACCCGCCCCTACGAACTGCTGCATTGTCGCAGATGGAATCGGTTTCAAGTCAGGTTATAATTGAGCGCGACGTTGTGAACTTCACAGGATTTTAGCCCATGTTTGACCTAGAACACGAACAATCCCTATCGTTGGTGCGCTTGCTGCCGCGCCTAGAAGCGGGTTTAGATGCGCGTGACCAAGCGGCCTTTGTCCCGCGTTTTACCCAGCACTTCCCGGCCTTGTTCCGCCTGTTGCTGGAAGTCTACGGTCAGAATTACGATTTTTTTTACCACCTAGAGCAGATGACAGACTTATTGGTGAGCGCGTTCAAGTCTCGCCCACAGACATTGCGCCAACTTGACGATCAACGCTTGGTCAACCCGCATTGGTATCAGCGTGGGGCGATGCTGGGCTATGTGTTGTATGTGGATTTATTCAACGGCACATTGGACGGCGTTCGCGAGAAAATCCCTTATCTCAAGCAACTGGGCGTCACCTATTTACACCTGATGCCGCTGTTCAAAGCGCCGGAGTCCAACAGTGACGGCGGCTATGCCATCAGCGATTTTCGCACGGTCAACCCCGCGTTGGGGACGATGGCGGGCTTGCGCGTCCTCGCGGATGACCTGCGCGCCGAGGGGATTTCGCTCGTGCTGGATTTTGTCTTCAACCATACGTCGGATGAACACGATTGGGCGTTGAAGGCGCTGGAGGGCGACAAGCGCCATCAAAAATTTTATTTCATGTTCCCAGACCGCACATTGCCTGACCAATACCAGACGAACTTGCGCGAGATTTTCCCGCAGCAAGCGCCGGGCGCGTTCACCCATGTGCCTAAGCTTGATAAGTGGGTTTGGACGACTTTCAACACCTTTCAATGGGATTTGAATTACGCCAATCCTGACCTGTTTTGCGCGATGTTGGGCGAGATGTTGTTTTTGGCGAATCAGGGCGTGGAAGTTATGCGACTGGACGCGGTGGCGTTCATCTGGAAACAGATGGGGACATCGTGCGAGAACTTGCCGCAAGTCCACGGCATCATCCAAGCGTATAATTTGTGCGCCAAAATCGCTGCGCCCGCGTTGCTGTTCAAGTCCGAGGCGATTGTTCACCCAGACGACGTGGTGAAGTACATCAGCGAAGGCGAGTCGCCCATCAGCTATAACCCGACCTACATGGCCTTGTTATGGGAGGCGGCGGCGACCCGCGACGTTTCGTTGTTGCGCTATGCGATGGAACGCCGTTTCGTGCTGCCACAAGGTTGCACATGGGTGAATTATATCCGCTGTCATGATGATATCGGCTGGTCGTTCGCTGATGAAGATGCGCGCATGTTGGGGATTCAAGGCTTCTCGCACCGCCAATTCTTGAACGAATTCTACACCAGCGCGTTCGCGGGCAGTTATGCCCGTGGTTTGCGGTTCAATTACAACCCGATTAACCAAGATATGCGGATATGCGGCTCGGCGGCCTCGTTAGGCGGCTTAGAATCGGGGCTGATGGCCGCTAATGCCGAGTGGATTGAGGCGGCGGTCAACCGGATTGTGCTGCTGCATGGGGTGATGCTGGCGGCGGGGGGTATCCCGTTGCTGTACAGCGGTGACGAAATCGCCATGCTCAACGATTACAGCTTTAGCGATGACCCGCATAAGGCGGGGGATGAGCGTTGGGTGCATCGCGCCAAATTCGATTGGTCTCGTTTAGAAGAAGCTCAACGCCGACCCACTACCCCGCACGGCCAAGTTTTTAGCCGCCTGCTGCGCCTAATCCAGCTACGCGCCCAAGATAGCGCTTTTGACGGAGGAGAGACCCGTTTTTTTGACAGTGGCAATCAGAACGTCTTGAGCTTTGCGCGGCGCAACGAGGTCGTGATTTTGGCGAATTTTTCGGATCATCCGCAGACATTGGGCTGGTTGGCGCTACGTGGAGTGTGGGGGATGCCCAATAGCGCCTCAGACATCATCAGCGGCGAAATCTTGGATACCGTGTCGCCGATTCATTTGCTGCCGTGGGGGATGTTGTGGGTTCGGGCGGATTAGCGCGGGTCGGGGTCGAACAGTCGAATTAATTTGAGCGCGGTGAGTAAGTTCATGCGTTGAAGCGGGTCGCCTAACTCAGCGCCGATGGCCTCGGTGATGCGCCCTAGCCGGTAATTGAGCGTAGACCGATGGATATGCAGCGTCTCGGCGGTGTGGATGCCGCTGCCGCCGAGGTCAAGATAGACCTCTAGCGTGTGGAACAAATCTGCGCCGTCGTCCCCGCGCAAGGCGCGCAATGGCTCGGCATACGGGTTGGTCGAGAGCGTTTGGGAACCTGCCCGCCACAGCGCCAACAAATACCCCATCGAGTCGGCGCGAATCAGAGGGTCTGACGGGGCGAGTCGGGCGGCCACCGCCAGCGCATCTTGACATTCCCCTAGCGCGTGCAGCGCCCCGGCAGCGCCGTGAATCGGGCTGCTGACGATGATGCGTGGCGGCATCGGTTCGGCGGATTGACCGGCCACCAATGCGGAGGCGACGCGCAGCGCGTCGGGTTGATCGGCGACCAACAGCACGATTTGCGCTTCGTGCTGTCCAATCAGCGCGATATAACGGTGGGATGCCAAAAGGCGCTCGATGGCGGATACGGCGCGTACCGTCGGGCGTATGCCTTCGATGCACAGCACGCGATAGGTCGCACGCAGATTGACGCCGTAGCGAGCGGCGCGATCTATGAGTTGGTCTTCACGCTCGGCGGCTTTGGGCGTCAGCAGTCGAGAGAGGAATTCGGCGCGTTCGGAGGCGGCCTCGCGCTGGGCTTTTTCCTCGCGCAGCAGCATCAGCGCCGCGATGGTCGCGCCGCTTTCGACGGCCATACGCTCTAACTCTGAGAACGGGTGCGCGTCCGCGATAATCCACAGATAGCCGTAAATCTCGCCGTGGATGACCACCGGCGCGAGGATACGCTCCATCTCAAGGCCGACATCGGGCATCCGGGGGAGGGCGGTTGGGCGCAATGTGCGGCGAATCTGCGGCAGATAGCCCCGGTCTTCGAGGGCGCGAATCAGGCGCGGGTCGGTGCGCCCTTGAATCTGGGTGTAGCGACGGGCTTCATCGACATCGGCCACGTTGACGGCGGCGTAGGCTTCAAACCGTTCGTTTTCGATACTGACCGATTGGTTGAGCAGTTTCGCCAGCGTCAGCGCGAGATCGCTCAGGTCGCCATCTTCTTCCATCACCAAGCGGGTGAGTTCTTGTTGAATATACAGCGCCTGTCGCACCTCGCGCTGTGAGATTTGGATGTTGATGGTGCGGGCGATGTCTACGAACATCAGTTGATAGGGTAGCGCAATCAACGGCAGACCGACCTCATCGGCGACGGCGCATAAATAGGGCGGGATTTCGGGGATATAGCGCCCAAAGGCCAGCCCCAACGCGACCACGCCTTTTTGGGCGACGGCGCGCAGATAGTCTTCTTGTTCGGCTTGGGTGGGCGGCAGATTGATATAGGTGGTCAGCACAAATTCGCCGCCGTTGAGCCAATTGGCCGCGTCTGGCACGCCGACGTTATGCACCCATTTGATTTCACGGTCTAGGCCGGTGCTGCCGCCGACGCAGCGTGACCCGACCAGCACGTCTAACTCTAAGGCTTGCGCGACGGTCAGCATAATGCCCCCATGATTAGAGGATGTCATCCACGCTGACCGCGGTGCTGCGTTGTTTGCGGAGGACGGCGGCCTTGAGTTGACCGCAGCCGGCGTCGATGTCGATGCCACGCCGGACGCGCACGGTGGCCGGTACGCCATAACTCTCTAAAATCGCGATGAATCGCTTGGTCGCTTCAGAGTCAGACGGGCGTCCGTCATAGCCCCCTGTGAGATTGAGCGGGATTAGGTTGACATGCACCAGCATCCCGGCCAGCAGGTTGCCGAGCGCGTTGGCTTGTTCCGGCGTATCGTTCTTGCCCGCAATCAGCGCCCATTCAAACGAGACGCGCCGCCCGGCTTTTTCGATGTAATAGCGACAGGCGTCAATCAAATCGGCCAATGGATACCGTTTGTTGACCGGCAGTAACTTTTCGCGTTCTTCATCGGTGGCAGCGTGCAGGCTGATGGCGAGTTTGACCTGTAGACCCTCATCCGCGAATTGGCGGATTTGCGGCACAAGTCCAACTGTGCTAACCGTGATATGGCGCGCCCCGATGCCGAGGTCAACCATCAGGCGGCGGATGGCTTCCAGCGAGGCGTCGTAATTATGGAATGGTTCGCCCATCCCCATAAAAACGATGTTGGAGAGGCGTTCACCGTCGGCGTGTAGCACTTGGGCGAAACGCACGACCTGTTCGACGATTTCAGCGGCGGTCAGGTGACGGGCGAATCCCATTTGCCCGGTGGCGCAGAACGTACAGCCCATCGCGCACCCGGCTTGTGTCGAGATGCAGGCCGTTCGGCGGTGGTCATCATACGGCATCAGCACCGATTCGATCAGTTGACCGTCGTGTAATTCATACAGGCGCTTGACCGTGCCGTCCTTGCTGACGCGCTCGTCGGCGATCATGAGCGCCCCTAAGGCGGTCTCGGCGCGCAGTCGATCTCGTAGCGGGGTGGGGATGTCGGACATCAAATCAAAGCTGCTGACCGGTTTTTCATATAACCATGCCCAGATTTGTTTGGCGCGGAAGCGAGGTTGCCCCCATTGGGTCAGTAGGTCATTCAGGGCGTCTTGTGAAAGGTCGTATAGGTTGATGGGCATTGCGCTACTTTCCAGAAATGGCATTTGTGAGGGTGGGGTCTTGCTCGACAAGGAACGCCATCGCGTCGTCACGGTTGGCGAAGATACGGTATTTTCCGCGTGACATTTGAATGCCGATAGCGGCGAAGAATCGGAAAATCGGGTTAGGCGCGACCACCGCCATCCAGCCGACCTCATCGTGGGTTTTGACGGCCACACTCTTGAGGTCGCTTAAACCGAGGCCGATTTCTTTAACGAGGCTGAGGTCAACAATCAGATGGACGGGAGGTGCGCCGTCTTTCAAAACCTCGCCAAGCCTATTCGTCTGGCTGATAATATCGGTGCTGACGACCCGATCACTGTACTGAATCAAGATCAGGCGCGGCGGGTGAAGCCAATCAACTGAATAACCCATGCGAACCGACTCCTTGCGGACATGATGGCTTTAGCGGTCAGGGATGATGTCTTTGAGGCTGTCATCCTGTGTCATCAGAAAGTTTATCGCCTCGGCATGGGTCGCAAACATCCGGTAATGTCCGCTCGAAAATTGGATGGCGGCTGAGGCGAGGAAGCGAAAAACCGAGTTAGGCGTTATGACCGTCATCCAATGAATTTTGGGTTGATTGGGCGGCGCGGCGGTTTTGATGTCTCGCAGCCCGATGCCGACTTGTTTGATGCCGGACAAGTCGATAATCATGTGGACAGGGGCTTCTGCCTCGGCTAAAAGCGACTCCAAAATAGCGGCGCCGTGTGGGATGTCGTCAACGACAATCCGATCAAAATAACGCATCAATAAGATACGAGGAGGATACAGCCATTCGACTGTGCTTGCCATGAGCTAAACATCCTTTTCGATGAACAGACCAGTCTTACCTTTGATTGAGACGCCGCACATAGCCGAATGCCGCAATACTGCCCAAAATCAGGACGATGGCGGTAATCACGTCAGAAATGGACTGGGCGGTCTCTGAACTTCCATTGCTTTGCACATTGGATGGCGTGAAGCTGACCCGTGGACGGAGGGTGATGGTGGCGGTAGGGGTCGGCGTGAGGGTCGGTGTCCGGCTGGCGGTGGGTGTGTAGACGGGCGTATGGCTGGGGGTCGGGGTCGGGGTGCGGCTGGGGATCACGGTGGGCGTGTGGGTGAGGGTCGGCGTCAGCGTTATGGTGGCGGTGGCGGTGGGGGTAGCGGTGGCTGGGGTATAGAGTGATAGGTCGTAAGCGGCGCGGGCGCGGTCGGTGAACAACCATGCGCGCCATCCCGCGCTCAGGGATGTCAATGGGCTACCGGTGCGCTGGAGATAAATATCAGCCAAGTTACGCTGGCTGTTTATGGTCGCTGCGATGTCTAAGACACCTTCAAACCCCACTTGATCGGCTATATACAGCATCCATCCGGCGGCTTCGGCCTCCCACAGGGCGCGAGATTGACCACTGGTCGGCGGGTTTTCTAGCGATGACAGCAATGAACCGTTACGGGCGGCATTGACCGCGAAACCGAACTCTGAGGTTTTGGTTGCGGGGTCATAAAAGCGTTTTAGGCCGAACCGAAACCAGTCTGGCACAGTTTGGCCGGCCCATACGGAACTGTAAGCGGTATCGACCAAATATCCGGTGAGGGTTGATAGCGCCGCACTGATGCTGAGGGGTGAGACGCGCAATAGCGTATAGCCTTGTGCCGCGTACAGGTTTTCAAGAATGCCGGGGGCACAGGCTAACTCGGTCTCGGTATTGGGGCCGAATGCCAACCCGTCTGGCGGGCAAAGGTTGAGCGGGACGAGGCTGTCGTAAAACACGATCTTCAACCCGCTTAGGGATTGACCGGTCTGTGCGCGCAGCCGTTCGACCAATGGGCTGACAACCCGAAGAATCGATGGCGCGCTGAAAGCATTCTTGGGGGATGTGATGTGTATGGCCGAGTCGGCGCTGTCATCTACGCTCCACGCATAGCGCGGGTCGGAAAAGTCGAACGCCACGGTGTACGTGATGATTCGCTCATCTGTAAACGTGAAAAGCCACGTAAAAACCAGCGGTTTGAACAGCGTTGGCGGGGTTGACGACGGGACTTCCCAGATGAGGCTGATGTCGGTTTGGCGAGGGAGATTGCTGACCGTTTGCGGCTGGGCAACGCGGGTCTGGGACGGCCAACCCTCTTGGCTGATACTGACAACCGCCGATGTGATTTCGCTCGGACGCGCATCGAGTCGAAAGGCGAAAACCGCGCCAAACGGAAACAACCAATCAGATTCGGCGCTCAGAAGGCTGGACGGCAGCGTCGGTTCAGGGGATAAGGTCGGTTCAGGCGGCAAGGTAGACTCAGGCGTTTGTGTCTCGGTAGACGCCTCGGTTGGGGGGATGGTGGCCTCTTGCGCCGATGCCGATGTGAGCAATAAGCCGACCCAGATGAGATAGAACAGTCGGCGGCGCATCAGACCAAACCTCCAGACAAGGACCACAACACGAATGGTAGGGCGTTATAGACGAAATGAGCGAGAATGGCTGTGCTGGTGTTATAGCGCGAGCGCAACCGTGCCAAGACCATGCTGAGGCCAAAGATGAACAGCGTAATCGGCGTGAAGAGATATTGACTGTGTAAGACGGCGAAAAAGAGGCTGACGATGGCTGCGCCAAACACCGGCTGCAATGCGCCGCGCATGATGATTTCCTCCCCGATAGCGGCACTGGCGGCCATCAACAACGCCAGCGGTAGGCTATTGATGGCGTTGCTCATGGCTTGTGCGGCCACGGTCTGCTGTTCCATCGTTTGGGGGGAGAGGGTTAACCAGACGACTTGGAAGATGATTTGAGCGACGAATAAACCCGCCCCCGTCAGCACCCCCATCACGGTTTCTTCCCGGTTGGGGAGGCTTAAGCCCAAGCGTTGGAGCGTTTCCGGCCAAGTACGGCGGATGGCGAAACCAACCCCTAACAGCGCGGCCATGACCCATAGCGCGCCCTCGAACACGACGGATGAGCTTGAGATGCCGCTTTGTTCAAGCGACTCGGCCACTCCGTCTAGTCCACCGATGATGATGAACCCGAATATGCTACTGACCACAATTAACAGACAGTGGATGACAGCGGTTTGATGGACGAGTGACGTGGCTTTATAGGTTGGTAGGCGCTGTCCTAGCCATGCCTGAAACGTCTCGGAATGTACGGCGTTATAGGCGATAGTCCCGCAAATGACGGCTAACACCGCCACCAATATCCCGCTACCGGGGTTTATGGGAGCCATAGCGGCTTCGGGCTGTGTGCTGACATACATGGATATCAGCGTGAACGGTGCGAAGAGGAAAATCAGCGCGATCACAGCTTGCATCAAGATACGGGTGATTGGTTTGCCGGGCGTGCCGCCGCTATCCGCTTGGTTGGCCGCGTACATGACAAACAACAGATAGACGATGACGGCAAGGGAATAAAAGTCCACGAGAGTCCTTCACTGGGTTGATGGAGAAAACCACCCAAGATTTAGGGTTATTGTACACCAGCAACCTCACCCCTCACCCCCTGAATCCCTAACTTAATGGGGAACAGGAATAAAAAGGGTATGATGTGCGATAAGGTGCAAGGCAAAAAGTGCCAGCCGGTTAAGCGTTACGTTGCAGTTTGCAGTTCGTAGCTTATCAGCACAGTCATCACACAGAGTCTAATTCTCTCTTCCATTTAGTGCCGACTATTGACCATGCCGCATGTCTCTGTTATAGTGTCGTGGGCTTGGCTGCAAGATCATTTGGAAGGATGGCCGAGCGGTTTAAGGCATTGGTCTTGAAAACCAACGTGGCGTCCGCGTCACCGTGGGTTCGAATCCCACTCCTTCCGCAGTTTTTCCCAATTGGGGGGGTGCCAGAGTGGTCGAATGGGACCGCCTGCTAAGCGGTTATCCGAGAAATTGGATCGCAGGTTCGAATCCTGTCCCTCCCGCACGACTGGAAGTTATCCGAACTGCTTCCTAAGCTGAGACCGCTAGAATTTCTAGCGGTCTTTGCTTTTTTGTCCTTGTTAATCGCTTTTGCCCCATGACGTATTTGATCAGTGATGTCCTGCAAATACGCAAATGGCGCGCGCAACTCCAAACGTATCTTTCCCGCTAGGTCAACGATGACCCTCTCAACCATATAACGCAGCAGTTCTTTCTGATCACTGCGTTCAAGGCGATTATACACGATTCCGACCTGTGCGATGATTTTTAACGCCGCGTCAAGATTTTGGATGTAAACCTGCTGTTGTCCTTCCAACCCTTCCAAACTCATGCGAATACGTGAGCGGCGATCCTGCCATTCCCGCCACTGTATATCCCACAGGCTCTCTGTCACTTTCCCCGCCGCGTAGAGCCGCATCATCCGAACTTCTTCTTCGTCAATCGACTTTAGTGCGGTAAGCATCTGCTCGCGTTCGTCTGGGCGTAGATGCCCCATCTTCTCTGCAATATCATCGGTATATGCAGCACGGATCAACGGAATCAAGTCAGGGTCAACCTGTACACACTGCAAGGCCTCTACGATCTGTCCGTCGATACTGCTGCACAGAAAGTTGATGTTGCTGCGTGCGATGCAGTAGTAAGCGGTTCCCCCGCTTGAACGGGAGGCATTAGAGGTAGAACAAGTTAAGCGGGTCAAACCCTGATTGTTGAGCGGGTTATAGTAGATCAATCCCTTGAGCAGGTAATCATGGCGACGTTCGCGTCCCCGCTTCAAATCGCGCTGATTGAGGATTGCCAGCCCACGCTCAAATTCTTCGGTCGAGACGATCGGTTGCCAGTTGCCTTTAATGGTTTTTGGGGGTATTTTACCTGCCCGACTGGTCACCCATCCGGCATATGTCCAGTTATGGAAGATTGCCGCCAGCGTACTGGCATTGGCAACCCGTTTGCCATTTTTCTTGACCTGAACAAATGGCCGCCCACTGCGATACCTGTGTCCTCTGGCATGGAGGCTCTCACAGATCTGCTCTAGCGTCAGCTCGTTCTCCAGCAGTAACTTCCACGCTAACCGCCAAATTTTGGCGCGTTCCGGGTCTTGCTCAATGTGATGGTTGTGCCGTCCCTGAAGTTTTTTGGCTTCTCCAATCACCTTGTCTTCCACATTGCGGTAGCCATCAGGTGCAACGCCACAAAAACCACCGCTCTGACGCTTTGCCTTCAATCCCCCCTTGACCCGAATCCCCAACAGCGCTGACTCTCGACGCGCTAAGGTGAACGACAGCGCCACAATCACCCGATCATCGGGATCCATTGGGTCAAGGTCAGGGGAGTTGGCGAATCGGAC
>Ga0105046_10008211_pt1 | contig 16414 bp, 13 predicted proteins | sample MAT03_FD_78385 | JGI IMG/M metagenome (GOLD analysis project Ga0105046, IMG submission 78385) | Freshwater microbial communities from Lake Fryxell liftoff mats and glacier meltwater in Antarctica - MAT-03 (megahit assembly) | ecosystem: Environmental > Aquatic > Freshwater > Ice > Liftoff...
CACGGTACTGCTGGGAGCGATGTTCACACTGGGCACGGCAACGGTTCCGTCCTCTTCCAGAAGTTCATCGTAGGTCTCCACCGCGTAAGGGCCACCGTACCCGATGGTATCCAACTGCGCGCACAAACCAGCGCCCAAAAAAGCGCCGGGGAGCATCAGGACTATGCGTTGTACCCAATTCAATGCAGGGCAAATCTATCCGCCTCCTCCAAAGTCACAAGCCCAATGGTGCACCGTCCATCAACACGTCGTGGAGGAGAGGGCGCCTTCCGCCGACCGCTCCCGCCAACAGTGACTTTTCGCCTTTCGGACACGCGCCGTTAAACTTCGTTAATGACCGAGAACGCGGGCGGTTGGGAGGGCACCTTCACATCGTGCGTTCGTTCATGTTGGATCATTGCTTGATCAGGCTCATTGTGTACGCGTGCCCGGCATGAACTTCGCGGCGGACTCCCGATGGAAGAACTGGACGACAGGAAAGAGAACCCGATCACCGGGATCGGCAACGGACTGGCGCATGCGGTGATCGTGTATCTCGTCGCGTTGTTGCTCAGCCTGCCGCTGTTCATCATCCTTTATCCGTACGTGCCCGAGATGATGCTGCCCATTGGTGGGGGCCTTCGCGTAGACCATGCGATCACGTTCGTGTTGATCCTCGTCGCGTTCATCGTTCTCGTGCGACGTTTCCAACTGGCGGTGTACGTGCTGCTCATCACCGCCATGCTCGCGCTAACGGTAACGAGCCTTACCGGCGTTTACAGCCTCGGCGACATGTACAACGGTTATGCGGAGTTCCTGCGTTCGTTGAAGGAAACGAGCGCACAAGTGCCGCTGGCCGCGCAGCGGCTGCGTCCTTTCCACGATGCGGAGAAGTTGCGTGCCCTGGTCCAAGGCGCCGATCCCGAAGTGCGCAAGAACGCGGTGCGCATGGCCACCGCGCACTTTGCCGAGGCTCAGGAAGGTCCTGATGAATTCACGCTCGTGCAATCCTTTTCCATCTTCAAGGAGATCAACGCGAATTGGAAGTACGTATCCGATGTGAAGGGAGGGGAGTACTTCGCCCCGCCCATGGAGAGCCTTGAATTGATGGCGGGTGATTGTGACGATCATGCGCTGTTGATGGCTGCGTGCATCAAGGCCATCGGTGGGGAGGTCCGGCTGGTGCGCACCGAGGGCCATGTGTACCCCGAACTGCGGATCGGCGACGATGAAAAGCTGGAACGTGCGGCCTTTCTCATCCGCAAAGTGTTGTTCGTGAACGAAGTGGGTGATGCGCCGCTGTACCACCACACCGATGCCGACGGGCAACAGTGGATCAACCTGGATTACACCCGGCCCTATCCCGGCGGTGAGCTCATGAACGAGCGGATCGTGGGCATTCTCGAGATGTGAGCGGTAACGCTCGTTCCGGCCATCGCACGGCGTGGTTGATAGAGGGTCCTTCGAGGTGCCCTACATTCGATGCCTGTGATGAAGCGACTGGTACAACCGGCCGAACTCGCGAAAGCGAGCCACATGCGTCCCGGGGATCCGCGGATCGATCTGCTCACCGAAGTGAGCGGGCTCAAACGGCTCGAACGCTTTTACAACGAGATCAAGCACTTGCATGACCTGGAGTTCGCAGCGGGTGTTTTCCGCAACTTGGACTTGGATATCGAGGTGCCGGAAAAGGAGCTTGAACTCATACCGAACGCGGGTGGGCTCGTCTTCGTGGCCAATCATCCGTACGGCGCCATCGATGGGTTGGCACTGGTGCATGTGCTTGGACGGGTGCGGCCGGACCTGAAGGTGATGGCCAACTTCCTGTTGCAACAATTGGAGCCGTTGCGCGATCGGTTCATAGGGGTGAACCCTTTCGAGCAACTGGGATCGCTGAGCAGCTTCCACGGGATGCGGCAGGCACTTGAGCATGTGAAACAGGGCGGCGCCTTGGCGGTATTCCCGGCCGGCGAAGTGAGCAGTTGGCGCACGGAGTTGAAGGCCGTGGCGGACCCGCGTTGGAGAACACCGGTGATCAAACTGCTGCAACATGCGAACGTTCCGGTGGTACCGGTGTGGTTCGATGGCGCCAACAGCCTCGTGTTCCAGATGCTGGGCATGATCCATCCGAATCTGCGCACTCTGGCGCTACCCACGGAGATGCTTCGCATGCGTGGTCGCACCGTGCGCATGCGCTTGGGCAAGCCCATCGCACCGAAGGACATCGCGGCGTTCACCTCGGCCGACCAACTGGCGCGCTACCTCCGCGCGAAGACCTATTCGCTCGGTAGCGGAGTGCAGGTGAAGCGTGAACTCTTCAGCCCGTTGCGCTTCCCGCGTCGCCCCAAAGAGGTGGTGGAGGCGGAGAACACGGACGCACTGACACAAGAGATCAAGCAACTCGAAGACCTGCGGCTCAACAGCCAGGCCGAGTTCGATCTATACCTCGCTCCGAGCCACCGCATACCACATGTGCTGCGCGAGATCGGCCGCCTGCGCGAAGTGACCTTCCGTTCGGTCGGCGAGGGTACGAACAAGGCCATCGATCTGGACGAGTTCGACCTATACTATGATCACCTCTTCCTGTGGGACCGGGAACAAAGCAGGCTGGTCGGTTCGTACCGCATCGGTGACGGCCGCCGGATCATGGCGCGCTATGGCAAGCGCGGCTTCTACACCAGCACCCTGTTCCGCATGGACCGTCCTATGGAGCGGGTGTTGCGGCGCAGCTTCGAACTGGGCCGCTCGTTCGTCGTGCAGGAGTACCAGCGCCAGCGGCTACCGCTGTTCATGCTCTGGCGTGGCCTGTTGTTGCATATGACCGCGAACCCCGATCTCAATTTCCTCATTGGCCCGGTCAGCATCAGCGGATCGTACAGCCGATTCTCGCGCACCCTCATCATGGAGTTCGTGCTGCAACACCACTACGACAAGGACCTGGCGGCGCATGTACGGCCACGGAACCGCTTTCGCGTGAAACCGGACAAGGCCGACAGTGAAGCCCTCGTTCAGGCTTCTATGGCCGATCTAAAGAAGATGGACCGCCTGATCGCTGAAGTAGACCCAAACGAAACGGCCATGCCCGTGCTGCTGAAGAAGTACCTGTTGCTCAATGCGCGCATCATAGGGTTCAATCGTGATCCGCGCTTCAACGATGCGTTGGACGGGTTGATGCTGCTGGACCTGAAGAAGCTCCCGGAGAAGACCGTGGAGGACCTGCGCAAAGGAATGACCGAGGTGTGATCGGATCGGACCGGCAAAAGGAACTAACGCAACCCGGACTCATGAAGAAGCGCACACTGGTGCTTGGTGCCAGCCTCAAGCCAGATCGGTATTCGAACCTGGCGGTGCGCAGGCTTGTCGATCACGGGCATCCGGTCCTCGCGATCGGTCGGCGCGAAGGATCGATCGGCGAGGTACACGTCCTTACCACACTGCCGGAAGATCCTGCTGTTGACACTGTTACGCTTTACCTGAACCCGGCCAACCAGGCAGCGTGGCATGCGATCATCCTCGAGCTGCGCCCGGAACGCGTGATCTTCAATCCCGGCACGGAGGACGCCGGATTCATGCGGGTCTTGAACGCACAAGGCATCGAAGCCGTCGAAGGGTGTACGCTGGTGATGCTCGCCTCAAATACCTTCTAAAAAAGGAAAGCCCCCGCAGGACGGGGGCTTTCTCGAAAAGGACAACCGTGGATCAACGTCCCACCATCAGCTTCTGCACGCTGCTGCCCGCGGAGTTCGATGCGCGGAGCATGTAAAGACCGTCGCTCAAGCTGAGTGCGCGGCCACTGATCTCGATGGGCGAACCACCCATCGGTTGGTAGGTGTTGGCGTAGACCACCGCACCACGCACGTCGGTGATGGTGACTTCGGTGCGCTGCGCTTCCATGCCGAACACCTGCAGGGTGAAATGGTCGTTGGTCGGATTGGGGAACACGCTCATAAAGTCCGCACCGTTCAGGTCGTTGATACCCACCGCCGTGGCGATGTTGATGTCATCAATGAACAGGTTGCCGGAAAAGGCGCTGCTCCTGAATCGGAACCGGAAACGAACGGTCGGTCCGGCGAGCGAACCTGGAATGGTCAGGCTCTTCAACTTCCACAGGGCCGGTGGCATCGTGGGGTTGTTTCCGTTGGTCACCAGGTCAGTGCCGGCTATTGTGCTGCGCGGCTGCCAGGTGCGGCCGCAATCCGTGCTGGAGTGTAACTCCAATTCCTCCTCGAGCAGTGAATCCACCGAGGTAGAGGTGGAATAGGCATAGCGGAAAGCCAACACCGCACCGCTCACACCGCTCAGGTCGAGCAACGGAGTAATGAGTTCATCCACATCGGTCGCATTATCCGGATCGATAAAGTCCAGCTGGTTGCGATCGCCGCTGTTCAGCATGGCACAGGCACTGCCGGTATGGCCACCACCCGTGTAGCGGGAGAACGCGGTGATGTTGTTCTCATAGTTGCTTTGGAAGTATGGCCAGAGGCTGCTTCCCTCCTGGGTTTCGAAGCTCTCGAAGAAGGGGCCGATATTGTTGCCGCTCTCGCCAACGAGCACCGTGAACTCGTCGGTCTTGCTCGACGATCCATTGTCATTGGCCACCGTCAGTGAAACGGTCTTCCAGCCCGGTGCGCTGAAGGTGGCGATCGGGTTGCGCTCGGTGGAGGTGGAAGGTGTTCCATCCTGGAAGGTCCAGGACCAGCTCGTGGGGAAGGCCCGCGAGGAGTTGTCGCGGAACTGGACGTTCACACCAGTGCATACCGTAGGTGAGAAGGGACTGTCCGGATTGCTGGGGGTGATACCGACCTGCGCGTAAAAGTCGGCGAGCGGTGCGCACTGCGCCTGGTAACCATCGGCGATACCCGTGGCTTGCAGGTTGTCCTCCTGCCAGAGGCCATCGCGCTGTGCGCTGGGTGAATCAGCCGCACTGCGCATTCGAAGGCACTGGCCTTTTGAGAAAAGGTGACCACTGCTACAGTACGAGTAATCCATGAAATTTTGCGCCATTTCCAAGCTATCTGGAGGGACGCATACGATCGACTGGGACTGGCTCGGGCAGAAGTTGAAACCTCTGGTGATCGGCGTGTCGTCCACACCATCGTCGCCACAGACTACCATGGGGTTATTGGTCTCCCCCCACGGATGGTTCAAGTTGAAGAAGTGCCCGATCTCATGGGAGAGCGCACGGGAAGATCCAGGGTTGGAGGTGCCTGTAGCCCCCACGTATGTGTGCAGGATCATGATGCCATCGGCGATGGGGGGGAAGCTGCTGAAGTAGCCCGCTGCGGAACTGCCAGGTCCCATCGATTTGTTCACCCAAACATTGAGGTACTGGTCGCGGGGCCAGGGCTTCAACTTGGATTCGGCCTGCCCACGCAATGTTTCAACCGTCATGATGCGATCGATGCCGTTGGTGCAATTCCCGACCGGGTCCAGTGTGGGCAACCGGAATTCCATGGCCGCATCACCGATACGGGACTGGAAGTAAGGCCACACCCCGGCAGTATCCGCGTTGAGTTTGCGGAAATCCTCGTTCAGGATGCGCATCGCGTCCAGGATCTGTTCGTTGGTGATGTTCTCGGTGTCGCGCAGGTGCAACACATGGAACACGATGGGGATGGTGTACACGGTCAGGCCATCGCGCTGGGTGGCATTGTTGCGCATCAGTTCCCGAATTTCAGCCTCCACGGTGGCTTCGTATTCCAAGTAACCGGGTTCCTCCGCGATCAAGCGCTGGCGCTCTTGGGCGGTACCACATGGTTGCGCAGCCTGCTGCGCGAATGTGGCAAAGGAGATCGAGCATGCGGCCAGAGCGAGTAGTGTATGTTTCATGGCGTGTGTTGGGTGTTCAGAAACCGGTGCCTAAAGTACGAACCCGCAGCGTGCCACCTAACCTTTCCGGGCAAGCAGTTCAGGTATGGACTGGTATAACAAGCCACCGGGCGATACGGTTCGGGAAGCGGCCTGGACGGCCTTTGCCCCGAGGCTTCATGTCCATGGGGCTGTATAACAGGACGAAAAATTCGTCCGGTTCATCCGGTGCGCCCCAGCACGTTCAGGATGGTCGAACATCCGAGGCGCACCTCTTCCTCGGTGATCACCAACGGCGGCGCGATGCGAAAAGCGGTGGGGCAGGAGAGGAACCAGAAGCCCAGCACCCCCTCGCGCAGGCAACCTTCAACCACCTGCCGCACGCGCTCGGCATCACCTAGATCCACGGCGAGCATCAGCCCTTCGCCGCGCACTTCCTGGATCGCGGGATGCGCCAGCAGTTCCTTGAAGAGCCGGCCCATGCGATCGGCGTTCGCAACAAGTCCTTCGTCCAACAGTACGCCCAAGGCCGCATGCCCTGCCACACACGGGAGCGGATGACCACCGAATGTGGTGATATGCCCCAGGACCGGGTCGTGGGTGAGCAGAGCCATGCGTTCCCGCGATGCGATGAACGCGCCCATGGGAAGCCCGCCGCCCAACGCCTTGCCCAGCACCAGGATATCGGGTATGACCCCGAAGTGCTCGAACGCCCAGAGCTTTCCAGTCCGGCCGAAACCGGTCTGCACCTCATCCAGGATGAGCAATGCACCGGTCTCATCACACCGCCTTCGGAGCGCCAGCATCCAATCACCGTCCGGCACGCGCACGCCGGCATCCCCTTGGATGGGTTCAACCACAACTGCGGCGGTGTTCTGGTCGATCGCGCAGAGATCCTCCAGCGAGTTGAAGGTGATGAACCGTACGCCCGGTAGCAGTGGACGGTACCGGTATTTCTTGGTCTCGTTGCCGGTAATGCTGAGCGAACCGTGCGTGCTGCCGTGGTAGCTCTTGTGGCACGCCACGAATCCGGTCCGGCCGGTAACGCGCTTGGCCAGCTTCAGGGCACCCTCGATCGCCTCGGTTCCGCTGTTCACGAAGTAGACCTGGTCCAGTGCATCGGGCAACAGAGCAGTAAGGCGTTCAGCGAAGTACACCTGGGGTTCCTGCACGAATTCGCCATAGGGGATCACATGCAGGTACCGATCGCATTGGGCCTTGATGGCCGCTACCACCTGCGGATGCCGGTGGCCGGTATTGTTCACCGCCAAGCCGGCGATGAGATCGAGGTAGCGCTTACCGTTGCGGTCCGTGAGCCAGCAGCCTTCGGCGCTTACGATGTCCAAGGCCAGCGGATCGGGGCTGGTCTGGGCCAGGTGCTTCAGGAAGGAACCGTGGAGTGCGTCCATATGGTCGGACGCAAAGCTCGCTTAGGATCGGTTAGCGGTTCCGACCTGGCTGTCGCTCGCCTCCCGGTGATCCCTTGCGCTCTTCCATCCGTTCGCGGTAGCGGCGCAGTACTTCCTTGTTGAAGTCACGTTCCGCCTTGTGCAGCTCCACGGTCTTCAACGCACCGATGTTCTGCTTGAACCGTTCCATGTAGCTCTTCTCCAAGTCCAGTTCCCGCTGGCGGCTGGCAAGGCCTTTTTCAAGCAACTCACTGGCTTGGGCCTCGGTCATCGCTGCGCCGGCTTTGCGCGCGCTTTTCATCTGTTCCCGCATGTCGCGGCGCACTGCATCGCGCTCCGCGTCGAACTGGTTATAGATCGGCCAGAAGCTCTGGGCCTGCTCCGGCGTGAGGCTCAATTTGGTGGTGAGGTATGCGCTCTTCTGCGCCTTGATCTCCTTCATGCGCTCTTCCGATGGGGCAGGCATGTCATCATCCTGTGCGTGTAGCAAGGTGGTGCCGGTGAGGAGCAGCACGGTGAGCAGGGTGCGGTGGATCAGGGTCTTCATAGTTCTTCGATCAATAGGTCCAGGGGAAGTTCTTCTTGTTCAACGTACTCCGCCAACTCGGCATCGGTCATTGTGAGATCCACCTCGGCCAGCAAGGGATCATTGGTTGAAAGGGCGGTGTATACATCCTCGGCGTCCAGTTCGTCCGAGACATGGTCGGGCGTTCCATAGCTGGCCAGCTGCTGATCCAGTACGTCGCCCTCCGCTTTCGGCCACAACACCCATGCGAGGGCGACAACCGCGAGCAGGGCCAAGGCACCGATCGCAGGTCGCAGCCAACCCGACAAGTTCCATGACCAGTTCGCTGATCGAGCCCGGTCCTCGACGATCCGTTGCTGGACCAGATGCGGGAAGCGCTCGAAGAACCCATCAGGCACCACGAAGGGATCCGCCTTGGGGATCGCGCGCAAGTTGGGAGCGCTGCGCAGTTCGTCGTTGTTGTCGAGGGTATCCATCACGGTCGGGTTCTAGGACGGTTCCTGCGGGCCTTTGGTTTGATCGGTGGTGACCCAAGCCTCGATCTTCTTCACGGCGATGTGGTAGCTGCTCTTCAGCGCTCCTACACTGGTACCTGTAACCGTGCTCATCTGCTCGTACTTCAACCCATCGAAGTATTTCATGTTGAAGACCGCCCGCTGCTTGTCCGGCAGGCGCATCACCGCGCGTTGCAATTTCTTCTGGATCATGTCGCCGCTGAAGTGCTCGCTGCTGTCCAAGGTGGTGGTCAAACGCTCGATCACGGTGTCGCTGTGTACGAAGATCCCCCGCTTCATCTTGCGCAGGTGGTTCAAGCATTCGTTGTGCGCGATCCGGTAAAGCCAGCTGTACAATTGGGCATCAGCGCGGAATTTATCCAGCCCGTTCCACGCCTTGATGAAGGTGTTCTGCAATACGTCCTGGGTCTCATCGTGGTCGGTTATCGTCCGGCGGATGAAGCTGTAGAGGCGTTTCTGGTATTGCCGCACCAGCAGGTTGAACGCGTAGTGACGGCTTTCCTCCTTGCGGAAGAGCGCGAGCAGTTCAGCGTCCGAGAGATCGCTCATGCCCTTTTCCTGTCATTCCGGGCTTGACCCGGGATCTCGAAAAGGCCCGCGATCCCGGCAGATCCTATTTTCGCTTCAGCGCCCGCAACGCGGCCGCTACGATATCCGGCGTATCCAGTCCGTACTTCTTCAGCAGTTGATCCGGCGTACCGCTCTCGCCGAAGCTGTCGTTCACGGCGACGTATTCCTGGGGCGCAGGTGTGTGCGTGGTCAACACCTGAGCGATCGTGTCGCCCAGGCCGCCGTACCGATTGTGTTCCTCGCAGGTTACCGCACATCCCGTTTTCCCGACGGAGGCTAGGACGGCATCGGTGTCCAGTGGTTTGATCGTGTGTACGTTGATCACCTCGGCCTTCACGCCTTGTGCGGCGAGTTCTTCCGCGGCTTGCAACGCGCGCCACACCAGGTGGCCACAGGCGAAGATGCTCACGTCGGTGCCCTCGATCAGCACCTGCGCTTTTCCGATCACGAACGGCAGATCGGCCGGAATGAAGACGGGCCACTTCGGTCGGCCGAAGCGCAGATAGACCGGACCGTCGTGATCGGCGATCGCGAGCGTCGCTTGCCTGGTCTGGTTGAAATCCGCAGGGACGATCACCGTCATGCCGGGCAGCATGCGCATCAGTCCGATATCCTCCAGGATCTGGTGCGTGGCTCCGTCCTCGCCCAGGGTGAGCCCCGCGTGGCTCGCGCAGATCTTCACGTTCTTGCCCGCGTAGGCGATGCTCTGGCGGATCTGGTCGTACACACGCCCCGTACTGAAGTTGGCGAAGGTGCCGGTGAAAGGGATCTTGCCGCCGATCGTCATTCCTGCTGCAAGACCCATCATGTTCGCTTCCGCCACGCCGACTTGCACGAAGCGTTCCGGGTACTTCTTCGCGAACGCGTCCATCTTCAAGCTGCCGGTGAGGTCGGCGCAGAGGGCGACAACTTCGGGGTGGCTCGCGCCAAGCTCAAGCAGGCCGGCGCCGAAACCGCTGCGGGTGTCCTTCTGGTCCAGTACAGGGTAGTTGCTCATCGCTTTGTGCGCCGAAGCCTCGGCGTAGGCGTTTTCAGAAGTTGATGGTGGCCGAGCGGCCGCTTTCGATGGTGATGTCCTTGGTGATGGTGAACTCCGCCCGGTAGGCGTTCTTGCTGCGGTAGGTCACCTGGTATTGGCCCGGCAACAAGCGGAATTGGGAGCGGAGGCTGGAGGGGTCGAGGTCGGCGACCCATTCGAGCTGATCACCGGACTTGAGGAACACTGCGCCGTCGCCTGTCAGTGATGGAAGCACGTTCAGCACTCCCGGTCGCGGTACAACGATCGGTGTGGTCCGGCTTTGCTCGATGCGCACGTTCGGGATCAAGAGACGGGGCAGCGTGAGCACCTCCAGGTCATATGTGCCAGTACGGTAGCGCTGGGTGGTGCCCAGATCCTGGGCGTGTACGGTATGGAGATCACCACTGCGGCGTACGATACATGGGATCGGCTCCGCCTGCGATGGGCCACTCCCGACCTGGAGTTGCAGCGATCCCATGCCAGCGTCGAGCGCGATCACGGTGTGCACGCCCGGCTTCACCAACACGTTTTCGCGCACCGATGGCGGCAGGGTGTGAGCCACTACTTTATAAGTGAAGATCGGATCGATGGTGAGCGTGTCCGGAAGCCCTTGCTGGCCCATCGTATGCACCAGGTGGTAGCGCACCTGTCCGGTCTTCTGATCGTAGAGCGTCACCGGCACATCGGTCTCGGTGGGTTTGCCGGTATCGGTCATCAGGTTGATCTGCGCCGTGGTGCTATTGAGCGCCTGCGTCACCACCACTTTCAGCACATGCTCGAAGAGTTCCGGCGTGCTCGCATCGAAGTAGTTGCCCACGCATTGCAGGCTGTACTTCTGGTTCTCTTCCAGCCCCACGCCGATCACGAAGGGTTTCAACACAATGCCCTTCGCCTGCAACGCGCGGCTTACTGCGCACGGATCCTCGTCGCACGCCTCGATGCCATCGGTGATCAGGATGATCACATTGCGCACCCTGCGTTCACCGGCCTTGGGTGTGATCACAGGGAAATCACCGGCCGCTTTTTCCAGCGAGCGGGCGATCGGCGTTGTCCCCAGACAGCGCACCGACAGGAGTGTGCTGCGCATCGCGGGGATGCTGTTCGCGCTGAAGGCGACCTCGAGCTTCGTGTCGTCGCAATCCTGTTTGCCGGGTTGGATCGGTGTCTGGTGACCGTACAGTCGCAATGCCAATTCCAGATCCGGTTGTCCTTCCAGTTCCTTCAATGACTTCAGCAGCAGTTCACGCGCGGTGTTGATCTTCGGCTGGTTGCCCCAGAACGCGTTCATGCTGTTGCTCGCGTCGAATACGAACAGCATACGCGTCAGCGGTGGTTGCGGCGCCTGTTCCTGTGCGCGCAGCGTTCGCGGCAGCAGCACAACACACACGCACAGCGCGAGCGTAGCGTAGACGAACGAGGCGGAGAGCGAGCGGTAGGGGGAGGTCAGGGGATTGGGCATCCTTCGCCGATCGGTGAAAAACGTGCCATGATCGGAGCGGGTGCGGCTCACGGTGCTGTTCGCTGATGCCTGGTGACGGGCTTCAATAATCCCCCAACGTCTGCTCCAACTGCGAAAGTGCGCGGGCCAGCTGTTCGTCGTTCGGTGCGATGCCGTGCCACTCGTGGCTGTTCGTCATGAAGTCGACGCCCTGGCCCATCTCCGTGCGCATCAAGATCATCACAGGTTTCCCTTTGCCGGTTCGGGCCTTCGCATCTTCCAAGGTCTTAAGCAAACCGCCGAGGTCATTGCCGTTCGTTTCCAGCACGGTCCAGCCGAACGCGAGCCATTTCGCTTTCAGATCGCCGAGCGGCATAATGCGGTCGACATCGCCATCGATCTGGCGGCCGTTGTAATCGACCGTGCTGATCAGGTTGTCCACCTTCTTCGCCGCAGCGAACATGGCGGCTTCCCAGATCTGGCCCTCTTGCAATTCGCCGTCGCCATGAAGGGTATAGACCAGATGCTCATCGCCGTTCAGCTTCTTCGCCAGCGCGGCGCCGATACCCACGCTCAGTCCCTGGCCGAGCGAACCACTGGCCATGCGCACACCGGGAAGTCCTTCGTGCGTGGTGGGGTGGCCTTGCAACCGGCTGTTGATCTTGCGGAAGGTGGCGAGTTCTTGCACCGGGAAGTAGCCGCTGCGCGCCAGTACACTGTACCACACCGGGCTGATGTGTCCATTGCTCAGGAAGAACAGGTCCTGGCCACGGCCGTCCATGTCCCAGTTCTTAGGGTCATGCCGGAGAACGTGGAAGTAGAGCGCGGTGAAGAACTCCGTACAGCCCAGCGATCCACCGGGGTGGCCGCTCTGTACGGCGTGTACCATCCGTACAATGTCCCGTCGCACCTGGCTGGCGACCCGTGTCAATTCCTGTTCGGTGGACATGGTCGAAGTGGTGGCCGTTGCGGTGGTGGGCATGTGAACGAGCGCTTTTTCGCGACCGCGCCAAAAGTAGCCGGGGCCTGTGCGCGGCCTTTGGACCTGTCAACAACTTTTGAAAACTGCTGCGGACCTTGCCCATGCTGGCGGGGGGATGAACCGTTCGATCGGGCCGGGCAACGTCCGATCACCGTGCGTTGTCTGTGCGCTAACCGGTACATCTGGTTTTGGGCCGGTTCGTCATCGAACGGGGGCTGTAATGGCCCCCGTTCTTTGCTGGTGCCCAGTCCAGGCGATGCGCCGGACGGCCGGGGCGGCTACCTTCGCGGCCCGTTCGCCCAAAGCGGACGCGGATCCAGGACCATGGCTTTGAAATGCGGCATCGTCGGCCTGCCCAATGTGGGCAAGAGCACCTTGTTCAACTGCTTGAGCAATGCGAAGGCACAGGCGGCCAACTTCCCATTCTGCACCATCGAGCCGAACGTGGGAACGATCACCGTTCCCGATGCCCGCTTGAACAAGCTGGCCGACCTGGTGAACCCACAGAAGATCGTGCCGACCACGGTGGAGATCGTGGACATCGCCGGTCTGGTGAAAGGGGCGAGCAAGGGCGAAGGCCTCGGCAACCAGTTCCTCGGGAACATCCGCGAATGCGACGCCATCCTGCACGTGCTGCGCTGCTTCGATGACCCGAACGTTGTGCACGTGGACGGTAGTGTTGATCCCGTGCGCGACAAGGAAGTGATCGATATCGAACTCCAACTGAAGGATCTGGAGACCGTGGAAGCGCGGATCAAAAAGCTGGAGAAGCAGGCGCAGATCGGCGATAAGGAATCGAAGCGACGTTACGATCTGCTCGAGCGGATCCGCCTGGCTCTGTTGAAAGGGATCAGCGCCCGAGCGGTGATCACACCCAACGATGATCCGGCGCTGTTGGGTGAGTTCCAACTGCTCACAGCGAAGCCCGTTATGTACGTGTGCAACGTGGACGAGAAGAGCGCGATCACCGGGAACGCCTACGTGGAGAAGGTGAAGGCATCGGTCGCCAGCGAGAACGCGGAGGTCATCTTCGTTACCGCCGCCATCGAAGCGGAGATCGCCAGTCTGGACACACCCGAGGAGCGCGAGATGTTTCTGGCGGACATCGGGCTCTCAGAACCGGGCGTGAATAAATTGATCCATGCGGCCTATCACCTGCTGAAGCTACAGACGTACTTCACCGCCGGTGTGCAGGAGGTGCGCGCCTGGACGATCCACCAGGGCGATACTGGCCCGAAGGCCGCCGGTGTGATCCACAGCGATTTCGAGAAGGGCTACATCCGCGCTGAGGTGATGTCGTACACTGATTTCATCACATTGGGCAGCGAAGCAGCATGCCGGGCTTCGGGCAAACTGCGGGTTGAGGGAAAGGAGTATGTGGTGAAGGACGGTGACGTGATGCACTTCCTGTTCAACGTGTAGAGAAGAAATTGTCTGGCGATCACCGCCGGATAGCCACGTAACTCTTGGGGAACACCCAGAGCAGGCGTTCCGTTTGGATCCTGCAATCCGGAAAAAGGGCGTGCATCTCGCGCTTGGTGAGCAGGCGTGTGGTATCCACCATCTGGTCCACCTCTTCCTTGGTGGGCTTTGCCATCCAGCCCCACGGTGTGAACCACCGCGCGATGAGCCGGCGGAAACCGGCCGGGTACCAGTGCATGAACGGAGCGAGGTAATGCGGTTCCAATGGGCATTCGTATGCGGGCGTTTGCACCCAGATGCGCGGGGCCACGCGACGGATCTCACTCGCGAAGGCCTTCTGTGCGGCATAGTCGCCCACGTGTTCGATCACCGAATTGCTGAAGCCGATCGGATAGGAATCGTTCTCATAAGGCATATGGCAGGCGTTGCCTTCGATGATGCGAATCCGGTGGTCTGGGAAATCCTTCTCCTGTTCCCAGGGGTACACTTTCAGGTTGAGGCAATCGATGCGCTCCGCTTTCTGGGGCATAACCGTCCAGGTCTGCGGATATCCGCCTACGTCCAGGATCGTGTCCTTGGGGCTGGGGTCGAACTGCGCCATGAACTGCTTCAGGCGCTTCACGCGCCAGAGCTTGAAAATGTTGTTGTAGACCCTGTTGATCAGCATGGTGGCAGTGGTTCGGTGGCTGTTCCAGGAGGCGTTGAACGTCCGCAGCGCGGAAAAGATATCGGCGTCGCCCAGCTCCTTTTCCGGTCCTGCGCGGGATATGATCAACAGTCTTGGGTCGATCATTTCCTGAGCTCGCCTACCGCCGGTTGGACTGGCTGTTCAGCGTTTTGGTCGGGGATGCGATGGCGAGGGCCGAAAAGCGGGAACCCTTCGGAACGCATGAGGGTAGACTTGCCACCGCTCCGACCGAACGTTCAACACAACCACAGCCATGATCCGTCGAACCTTTCTCACTTTTTCAAGCGCACTGTTGCTGTTGGTCGCCTCGGCACAGTTGGCCAGCAGATCCGGTTACGTCTCTGAAGCGATCGACGCGAAGCGTGCGGCTGGCGTGCGGTTCAATACGGTCCAGCTGTTCACCGCCATGCCGAAGAGCGCCCAGACCGATGCGCTCTGGGAAAGCGCGCTCACCAATGCGAACGTGCTGCGCATGGATCGTAACGCCACGGTATCGTTGCTCGCCGCGCGACCAGCTTTCATCGCCATGGAACTGCCCACCGAATCCGGCACCATCACCGTCGATCTGGAGCGTACGGACATCACCACGGATGATTTCAGCGTAGTGGTGGCAAGCACGGAAAGTCCGGTGGATTTAATGCCCGGTGCCCACTACCAAGGGATGATCCGTGGATCGCAGGGTTCCACTGCCGCCATCAGCGTGTTCGAGAACGAGGTGATGGGTATTGTGAGCGACGCCAGCGGCGACCGCGTGCTTGGTTTGTTGGAAGGCGATACAGGAGGGCACCATGTGTTCTATCGGGAGGTTGATCTGCGCGCGACATCAGGCGCGGTATGCGGAACCCTGGACGAAGGCGACCTCCACGAGGAGCATGTGCCACAGGGTCAGGGATCGATGAAAACGGTGAAGTGCGTGCGCTTGTACTGGGAAGTGAACTACGACATCTTCCAAGGCAAGGGCAGCGTGGTGAACGCGACGAACTATGTCACCGGCCTCTTCAATCAGAGTTCGATCCTTTACACCAACGACGGCATCAGTGTGGCGCTTTCGCAGGTGTATGTATGGGACGTGCCAAGCCCATATACCCAGACCAGCACCAGTGCATTGCTGGACCAGTTCGGTGTTACACGCACCAGCTTCAATGGTGATCTCGCCCATTTGCTCGGTTATGTGGGCAGCGGCGGCATCGCCTGGCTGAACAGCCTGTGCAACAGCCAGACCCGGTACCGCATGGCGTACAGCGACATCAACAGCACCTTCAGCAACGTGCCCACCTTTAGTTGGAGCGTCGAAGTGGTGACGCACGAGCAAGGGCACAACATGGGCAGCAAGCACACGCACGCCTGCGCCTGGAACGGCAACAACACCGCCATCGATGGATGTGGGCCGGCAGCCGGTTATACCGAAGGAACGTGCGCGCAAGCTGCCGTCCCTTCCTCCAGTGTTGGAGGGACGATCATGAGCTATTGCCACCTGGTGAGCGGCGTGGGCATCAACTTCGCCAATGGCTTCGGGCCGCAACCGAGGGACCTGATCGTGAGCAGGATCAACGCGGCGAGTTGCCTGACCGCCTGCGGCGTGAGTTGCGCCATACCAACGGGCCTTGCTGCAGGAAGCATCACGACCACTTCGGCGATCCTCTCCTGGGCGGCGGTCACGGGTGCCACATCCTACACGCTCCAGTGGAAGTTGAATTCCGGCAGCACATGGACCACCGTAAGCGGCCTGACCGGCACCAGCCATTCACTCACGGGCCTCACGGCAGGAACTGCGTACAATTTCCAAGTGCTCACCGTCTGCAGCGGAGGCAGTTCCACTTATGCTTCACCGATGACCTTCACCACAACGGCGGCATCCTGCGGCATCCCTGCTGGACCGAGCGCAGGCAGTATCACGACGAGCAGCGCAAGTCTGTCATGGGGTGCGGTGAGCGGCGCGGTCAGCTACACGTTGCAGTGGAAGCTCAACTCGGGCAGCACATGGACCACCGTCACCGGCATCACCGGCACGAGCTATTCGCTTACAGGCCTCGCGGCTGGAACGGCGTACAATTTCCAA
>Ga0105046_10008212_pt1 | contig 16414 bp, 10 predicted proteins | sample MAT03_FD_78385 | JGI IMG/M metagenome (GOLD analysis project Ga0105046, IMG submission 78385) | Freshwater microbial communities from Lake Fryxell liftoff mats and glacier meltwater in Antarctica - MAT-03 (megahit assembly) | ecosystem: Environmental > Aquatic > Freshwater > Ice > Liftoff...
TGTGCTTTTCTTTCTCCTGCTGCAATCGAAAACTGATGTGCTACAGCGATTTGGTAAGGCTCTGGAATCCCAGTTGCTTCCGCAGGAACGGATTCCCATGCCTGGGCATTGCGCACAAAGGAGGCATCCAATAAAAGCGGTCGGCCCAAGGCAACAAGATCGGCTCTTCGGTTTAGAAGAAGTGTGTTCACATGATCTATGGACGAAATGAAACCGGCTGTAATGGTTGGAATGCCTACAGAATTACGGACCAGGTCTGAAAAAGGGGTTTGCCACATTCTTCCCAACGGAGGCTTTTGGGTTTCGACTGTGCCGCCTGTCGAAACATTGAGAATATCGGCTCCCGCCTGTTTGAATGCCTGTGCGATTACCAGTACATCCGGTTCGGAAATGCCATATTCGGCCCAGTCACAGGCAGTAAACCGAACGGACATTGGTTTTTCTTCAGGGAAAATGGCCCGCATGGCACTAAACACACGAAGCGGAAATCGAAGCCTGTTTTCTACAGAACCACCGAATGCATCGGTCCTCTGGTTGGTGAGCGGAGACAAAAACGAAGCAAACAGAAATCCATGGTGTGCCTGAAATTCGAGCATGTCAAATCCAGCTTTTTCTGCATTCTGAGAGGCGGCAACAAAGGAATCGGTGATCCGGTCCATATCAGTTTCCGTCATTTCTTTGGGTGTCGGCCAGTTTTTTTCAAACGGGAGGGCAGAAGCGGAAAGCAGTTCCCAGGGATTTGCAATGGATTGGTTTCGTCCTTCCCAAGGTTTCACTGAAGCGCCTTTCCGTCCGGCATGGCCAATTTGCATTCCGATTTTTGAATTCGAATTCCGGTGGATAAAATCAACCAACCTTTTCCAGGCATGCGTTTGCTCATTTGTCCAGATTCCAGGACAACCGACCGTTATTTTTCCATCCGGTGATGCAGCCGTCATTTCTGTCATAACCAATCCAACTCCTCCGGTGGCTCTTGAACCGTAGTGGACAAGATGCCAATCGTTTATCAAACCATCGACCGCTTTGTACTGACCCATCGCACTCATCATTACCCGATTTGGAATTTCCAGATTCCGAAGTTTGAATGGGATAAAAGCAGGAGATAAAGGGGTTGAAGATTGATTTTCCTTTGAGTTGAAATTCTCCAGTACTTTCCTTGCAAAAACCGGATCCCTTAGCGATTGATTTTCAAAAGTCACTTTTTTGGAACGGGTCATTACCGAAAAGGCAAAGGTTATGAAATCCTGCTGCATGTGGCGGTCCATTCGTTCGAACCATTCCATGGATACATTGGCAGCATGCTGAATCATGGAAACCGGGTTTCGCCGTTTTTTCTCATAAGCCATAAAAGCAGCCTGAACATCACTGCGGTTATGCAGAACTGCATCGGCCAGACCAATGGCACATTCCATGGCAAGCTTGGTTCCGGAACCGATGGAATAGTGGGCCGAAGCTTTGGCATCGCCCAATAAAACCATGTTGGTATAGTGCCAGTTTGAATTGGTCACCAAAGGAAACTGACGCCAATGTGACTTATTGGAAATGAGTGGATATCCTGCCAATTCTTCTTTGAAAATTTCAGAGACTTTTGCTATTGTGCCTTCTTCATCGTCTACCACAAATCCGGCTTTTTTCCAGGTCTCATCAGAGGTTTCTATGATCCATGTGCTGTGGCCTGGTTCGTATTGGTAGGTGTGGGCTACAAAAGTTCCCAATTCTGTGGTTCGGAAAAAATAGGCAAAGGCATCCAGTGGACGAGCCGAACCCAGCCACACAAAACGATTTTTCTTCAGTTCTACCTGAGTACCGAATTCATTGGTAAAGTTTGTTCGGATACTGGATGTTATGCCATCAGAAACCACCACGATATCAGAATCTTTCCAATCATTGGGGCTAGCTGCACTGTTTTCAAAATGCAATTCAACTCCCTCCTCAAGGCAACGCTGGTGGAGAATCTGGAGAAGTGTTTTTCGGGAGCATCCACAGAAACCATTTCCTGTAATCCGGACCTTTTCCCCGTTTCTTACAACATCAAGCTCATCCCAATAGGCAAACCGGTCTCGGATAAGTGCATAAGTACCGGCATCCCGGCTGAGAAATTCACTGAGGGTTTCATCAGAGAAAACGACGCCAAAACCAAATGCATCGTCGGCTTTGTTTCGTTCCAAAACCCGTATGCTGCTATTGGGCCACGCTTTTTTGACCAATATGGAAAAGAATAGTCCACCCGGTCCTCCGCCAATGACGGTTATGTTCATACTTGTATTAATCTGGTGTAAATGCGCTCCTGTCTGAATTCAAAAAAAAGATTTCTCCTACACAGAGATGTTATTTCCTTCAAACTCAAAACAACAGCCATCCGGAAATCTCTTATCAGAAGATTCAGGACGAATGCAAGAAACAAGTAAAACCAATGCGAAGCAATGAGAAGAAAAAGATGCCGCTTTCTCAGGCAATTTCCGGACTTATATCCAAAGGAAAGGTTCCGAAATTCAATATTTCAATACCCTGTTAATCAATACTTTTTCAATAATACTTCGGAATGAATTCTGATTGCGTTTACAATTTAAGCCAGCATTAAATAGCTATTTCAGATTCACTTCCACTTTCGAATTTTATAAATCAATTCCGATTACTTTTTTTTTGAATCGTTGGCAAATTGTAATCGAAGCCTTCAGATTGAATTATGGAATTTCATAACCTGGAAGGTTACTGTTCAGGTTTATTTCTTTTTCGGGGAAAGCCTCTCCCTAAAAATTAACCGACTGTATTACGAATTTAGAATTGGTGATCCGGGTTCCGAGAGAACCTCTGTCTTCAACCGTTATAACCTCAGAAGACATAATGCCTTTATCCCCAAATGTAAAAACACCACGGGTATCTGAATCTTTAGTAGGTGGTGAACTGGAGCGATACCTTTGTAATTGAGAGATCATACCCCTACCGTAAAAATTTCCGATTTTAGTTTTGAGGAATTCCAGGCCAGTCCAGTAACGGTTTATATCTTTTTCGTATCCGCTGGTTGTTCCGGCTGGGACTACTATGTAGAACCAACTCGTTCCCACTTTACTTGGAAGCTCCAAAACTACAAGAGGAGCTGAATAAACCAGAAGGGTATCGGCCATAATCCGGGCAGGTACATCCAAATTCTCAGAGAACCCGGGCCCTCTTTGTATTTCTACCGCTTTTCGCAAACCGAAATACGCAAATGAGTTTTTCCGTGCGGTGCCCATCAGCAACAGTTCCTGCGAGGAACTTTGAAAAAACTGAGTGTACATATATTGTGAACGGCCAGCTTCGATGATAGAATACCGAACTTCCCAGGAATTAACCCCGGATATGAATTTTTGTCCGACTACTTTCATCTCCCAGTCGCTGCTGTCGGTTTCAATAAACCCGCCCGAATTGATTGTCCTTTGCTCTTTGTACATCCAGATTCGTCCCGTTTGGAAAGGGAATCCTCCGTTTTCGAATACTTTATCATCAATAGGATCACTTGAATCCTGAATTGTGCAGGAAAGATTGATTAGGGATAGTAGTAGAAAAAGGCAATAGTTAAGCGCTTTTCGGTGGTGGAAAGAAACCATTAACTGGATTTTAAAATTGATCTGCAAATGAACAACAAACAGTTGCAATGCCCAAAATGAAATCCAGTAAGTGTAAATTATTCGCCACTAAGTTCATCGTGAAAACCAGGCCAGCAGGAAAAAATATTTTTATCTATCCAAATGTCGTGTAATATTTGCACCCTGAAAACCAACATGTCAAAACTTCTTCTCTCCCTATTCTTCACCGCGTTTATTGTATTTTTTTCATTTGGGCAGTCAGAAAACGCTGTTTATTTTGATCAAAGTGGTAAAACAACATCCAAAGCCAATTCTTATTACTATCGCGAAATGAAACCAGGAAGCCCTGGTGTTTACATTTCAAAATATTCCAATGGAAATATTGCCTTTGAAGGTAAAATCCAAAAAGTAAATCCAAGTGATGAAACACGAAATCTCTACTCCGGAATATGTACCTGGTACTATAAAAATGGTACAAAAAAAGCAGTAAGAACTTATGATGACCAGGGAGTTGAAAAAGGTAAAAGCACCTATTTTTTCGAATCGGGTAAAGTGTGGAAAGTGTATTTCTGGGAGAATGGAAAGCTTAAAGACCGGAAATACGAAGACTACGACGAAAAAGGAAGTGGTAAATATGTTTTTGAAGAATTCTTTAAGAACAATTCAAATGACTGGGATTTATACTCCAGTAACAAGTCCAAAGCTGAAATTAAAGACAATAAATTTATCCTGACTTCTCTTACTAAAAGTGGATCCAGTCGCATTATCCGGATTGATAATGAAACCAATGAATTTTCGTACGAAATGGTTTTGGTTCAAGGGAAAAAACCGGTGGTAGGGAAATATGGAATGCTGTTTGGATTTAAAGACTGGCAGAACTACAACTACTTCCTGATCGATGGCCAAAGCATTTATATAGGTGATGTTTTTGAAGGAGTGAATACTACAAAAACCAATGGTTTTTTTTCGAACGCATTATACATGAAGCCAAAGGAAATTAACCTTAAAGTCTTTGGCACAAAGGAGAAAAGTTTCTTTTCCATCAACGGAGAAATTCAATATACCTCTTCAAAAGTTCTTCTGTATGGCACCGGAGTAGGGCCAACCCTTGGAACTAAAGGTGAAATGGAGATTTCAAAACTCTCGATGAAAGAATTTAATATAGAAGGAAAAGGAAAGGGTGGAGGCAAAGAATCTTCAGAAAATGAGGACTACAAATCATCGGGCACCGGTTTCCTGATAAGTAAAGAAGGACATGTTGTAACGAACTACCATGTAATTGATGATGGAAAAGGTTTTGATGTTCAGATTTTGGAAAACGGAATCATGAAGAGTTACAAGGCCAAAAAGCTGGTTGAAGACAAAGACAATGATCTGGCGATATTAAAAATCGACGACGATCAGTTTAAGCCACTGGCTAAAATATCCTATGCCTGGAAATCGAATCCGGGTTACAATGTTGGGGCCAGTGTTTTCTCCATTGGATTTCCTCTTCAGGATATTCTTGGAAAGGAAGCCAAGTTTGTGGATGGCAAAATCAGCTCCAAAACCGGATTTAAGAATTCCATTTCTAGCTTTCAAACTTCTGTTCCCCTGCAACCGGGAAACAGTGGCAGCCCACTTTTTAATGACAAAGGCGAGCTGATTGCGGTAATGAATGCCATCGTGACTAACACAGATAACATTTCGTATGCCGTTAAATTATCCTTTCTCCAGAATCTGATTGATTTGCTTCCAACCAGTCCTGATATTCCTAATACTCCTTTTCCGGCAGGCACTTCACTTGAAGATATGGTTAAGGTACTTTCGAGCTATGTAACCCTCATCAAAGTAAAATAATGCGCTATATTTTATTGCTTTTAGTACTGGTTTCTATACCGGTCATGGCACAGGATTTGCCAACAAATTCATTGGACGATATTTATACACCGCTAAAAGGGTCTGTTTTGGATGGAAGTGGTAAAGCAAAATCGTCTTCTTCAGGCTCATCTTCGAGAACGGCTTCTACCAACACTGCTAAGAATATGATCGGGTTTAATCCCAGTTTATTGTTCCGGGGTATTGCGTGCTTTAGTTACGATCGGGTTTTAAACGATCATTTTGTGGTGGGTGCTGCGATTGGTTTTTCCTTCAGGGGCGACCTAATTGCATTGTTGACTCAAAAAATCAGGGAATCAAGTGATTATTCCCCCTACAGTCATCCGGCTGTATTTCAACATCAATTTTCGTACACAACCTCCGGTATTAATCCATTCCTCCAGTTGCAGGGTAAATTCTTTCTGGATGCCGATCCTTATGAAGGAAACTACCTTGCGCTGAACTACCGCTTGTTTTCTAATAATATGATCTACGGGGGAGAATTCAATCAGACTTTTGATGGCATAAGTCCCCAATATAAGATGACTGTAAATTCCATTTCGTTTTTGTACGGATCTCAATGGGAATCTTCTTCAGGAAATGTAATTCATGATCTTTACATTGGACTTGGCTATAAAACCAATTCCTTCCCTATCTATCCAATAAAAAAAGCTAAAAATTCAAGTTCAGAGCCAGATAGTATTGATGATGTAGAATCATTTAGTACAAGCTCGTCCGGGAGAGGCTCCTTTTCCAACTTTATGTTTTTATTCGGTTACAGTTTCTCCTTCTCTTTTTAATAAACAATCAAAATGAAAAAGTTTTTAACCGCCGCCGCTTTTCTCGTGGCTTCCCTTGGCGTAAATGCCCAGAACCTTATCGCCAGTTTTTCTCCACTACATGATGAAGAGCAGAAAAAATTGGGTCTATCAAACAATATTATTGGTAGCAACAAGGACCATATTTATGTAGAAAGCCTCGAATACAAGGCAATCCTCAGAGGTAAATTTTATGCCAAATCGGTAAAAGTTAAAATCATAAAGAAATCGGATCTTACAACTTCCAAGATCGTTGAAATTTATTCTAAAAGTAAACCGGAAGATAAACCGTATTTCATCTTTAGTTATAAAGTAGCTTCAGATCGGATATTTGTTTTCTACAGAGAGCGAAAGACTAAGGAATTTAAGGCGATTTATGGCAGGACTTTTGACCTTGACTGGAATCCGACTTCTACCATTAAAGAACTTTATAAATTCCCGAATTTAAAGGAGTTCAGGCAAACCGATTTCCTGTTCAGTTACAATACGAATGCAACCAAAATTCTTGTCGGGGCTGAGTTTCCGGCAAAACAAGGTGGTTCTCCCTACGTTGATTACAAGATTCTTGACGAGAAATTTGAACAGATCAACAATGGTAAATTTGAAATGCCGGTAAAAATCACTGGAAAAAGAGCCAACACAAGTAATTCAAAATTTTCAATGACCGGAGATGGTAATATCTTTTTCACCACAACCATTTCAATGACAGATGACGAGAAAAAAGAAAAGCAAAAAGGGGAAGATACCTACTACACCAATATTTCGGTTGTAAAATCAGAGACCGGTGATATTAAAACCACTCCGGTGAAATTTTCAGGTAAAAACATCTTTTATACCCGAATGTTGTTTAACGACAACGAAACTAAAATCATCGGTTTTTATTCGGATCTGGAAGACGACAAAACAGGAGATAAGATTTCAGGAATTTTTACAGCTGTTGTAAATATGAACGATTTGAGCCTTACGAAATCGGATTTTAAGCGCTTTACTAAAGAAGATATTCTTGCTCTTGAAGGGTATGATCTCACTAAAAAAAGGGATGCAAAAGCGGCTAAGAAAATTACAGATGGTAATGCAGCCTTAAGCAGCAGTCTGATTATTGAGAATTTTGAAACGGATGACAAGGGAAATATTTTCTTATTCTGTAACAATTTATATAACTACCAGCGCACTGTTTGTAGTGGCTCAGGTGCCAGAAGAACCTGTACTACTTACTATTACTGCGAGAAAAGTCAGACATATATTTTTAAGATTCTTTCCTCAGGTGAATTGGCCTATGCAAAGCGTTTTCCAAGACTTCACACATACGACAGATATAGTGTTTATGACCAGAAGGTTTTTGAAGCAAACAACAAATTCTATGTGACCTACATGACCGACTTCGACCATGATTCAGCCAGCATGGGTTTGAAAAAATCGAAAAAACCAAGAGTGAGTCGAAACGAAAAACTGGAATACCTTGTGGTAGATGCAACAACCGATAAAATTGAGCGTAAGTTTTTGAATTTCAATTCTCCTGATGCAAAGAAATCGAGGAGAAAATACATTATTCCGGAAGCCTTAACTACGGTAGGCGATGAGTGGTACGGTGTACAAACGGACTATTATACCCCGGCGGGAATTCAGGTTATGAATACGGTTTTATCCCTTGGGACAATAGGTTTATACTACTTTATCGGGCGCCCTATGGTAAAGCGGGCCACATGGAAAAGCAAGACAGAATACGTTCGGGTTTTTGCAAACTAGAATCGGATAGTATTTAATAAAAAGAGGCGTTGGTTGATTTCAGCGCCTCTTTTTTTGGTTTATTGCCTGTTAGGTTGCACAAGAACATTTCCATTAATAGCCAATCCTCGTTGAAAGTCGACATTACGCATAATAGAGTGGTCGTTTTAAGAATTCAATCCTGGGTTTAATCCGAATTCGAAGTTTCATTAACTCTTTCCAACAATTTCTTCAATGCATTTGTCCTTGCGGGGATTTATCATGAATTTTGCGGCCTCAAATAGAATAGACAAATTTTTAACTTTCTGAATTACAAAGAAATGGCTACTAATCGCACATTCACGATGATCAAACCAGATGCATTTGCAGATGGAAATTCCGGCGGAATCCTTTCAATGATTGAAAAAGCTGGCTTCAAACTTATCGCCGCCAAAATCACCAAATTAAGTTCTGAAACTGCCGGGAAATTTTACGCTGTTCACAGCGAACGTCCATTTTATGGCGACCTCTGCGCATACATGAGTTCCGGACCGATCATTGCAGCCATTCTTGAAAAAGAAAATGCTGTAGCGGATTTCCGGACTTTAATCGGAGCTACCAACCCGGCCAATGCGGAAGAAGGAACCATCCGAAAAATATTTGCCAAAAGCATTGAAGCCAATGCAGTCCATGGTTCTGATTCAGATGAAAATGCAGCAATCGAAGGCTCGTTTTTCTTCTCAGAACTGGAAAGAATTTAATAATTTGAACAAATCAAAGCCTATAAGGTTCAAGGGAAGTCCAATTGGGTAAACCCGTGAATCTTGTAGGTTTTGTGATTTTACACACAGAGGGTTTTCCTGAAAAATCCGAATATCAATGGCAAGACGCATCGTAGAAACTACCCTTCCCGCAGCTTTGGATGATTTGAGTCCAAAGCAATTTATTATTATAAAAGGGGCAAAGGCGCACAATCTTAAGGGTCTTTCTGTTGCCTTGCCTCGAAATAAGCTAATTGTAATCACCGGATTATCCGGCTCCGGAAAGTCATCTCTAGCTTTTGATACTCTTTTTGCCGAGGGCCAGAGAATGTATGTGGAAACCCTGAGCAGTTATGCCCGTCAATTTGTGGGTCGGATGGAAAAACCAGATGTAGAATACATCCGCGGTGTTTCTCCTGCTATAGCTATTGAGCAAAAAGTAGGTAATAAAAATCCACGATCAACAGTTGGCACAAGCACCGAAATCTACGATTATCTTAAACTCTTCTTTGCCAGAATTGGTAAAACTATTTCTCCCGTAACCGGGAAGGAGGTGAAGAGAGAAACGGTAACCGATGTGGTGAATTACCTCAATGCACTATTATTGGGGACTAAAGCCATGATCCTTTGCCCGCTCAAAATCAGGGCTGATCGAACCATAAGAACAGAAGTTCAGGTTCTTTTGTCTAAAGGATATCCGCGTCTGATAAAAGGAGAGGAGGTGATTTTTACAGAAGAATTTCTGAACCAATTGCCAGAGGAAGGAAAGGGTAAAAAGAAGGTTGAAAAAGCTGTAGATGACATTTTTATTCTTGTTGACCGGGCTGTAATCAGCCACACCGAAGAAGAGACATTCCGATTGGCAGATTCTGTTCAAACTGCTTTTTTCGAGGGGGAAGGCAGCTTGCAGATCTGGCACGAGGGCCAAAAGAAAATATTTTCCGACCGTTTCGAGTCAGAAGGAATCAGTTTTGAAGAGCCTTCCGTTAATCTTTTCAGCTTTAACAATTCGTATGGAGCCTGCAAAACCTGCGATGGGTTTGGAAACGTTCTTGGATTGGATCCAAATCTGGTTTTTCCAGACCCGAATCTTTCTGTTTTCGAGGGTGCTATATCTCCCTGGAACTCCGAAAATCTGAGGAAAGAATGGCTGCAGCCTTTGTTGAGGAATGGAATTATGTTTGATTTCCCCATTCACAGGCCGTATTACCAACTTTCTGAAGAAGAACGACAACTGTTGTGGACTGGCAATAATCAGTTTGCCGGCCTGGATACCTACTTTAAATACCTGGAGGCCAATTCATACAAAATCCAATACCGGGTTCAACTAAGCCGATATCGTGGTAAAACAACCTGCCCTGATTGTAAAGGAAGCCGACTGAGGAAAGATGCAGGATATGTGAAAGTGGGAGGAAGGTCCATCATTGATCTGGTTCTATTACCCATAAATGATCTGCATACCTGGTTTATGGCACTTGAGCTCAATGATTTTGACAAAGGTGTAACCAAACAAATCTTAAAAGAAATCCGTAACCGGCTTCAATACATGATGGAAGTCGGTTTAGGATACCTCACTATAAACCGACTCACATCTACACTTTCCGGTGGAGAATATCAGCGTATAAAACTGGCAACTTCCCTGGGTTCTGCCTTGGTTGGATCGATGTATATTCTGGATGAGCCAAGTATAGGACTGCATCCGAGGGATACAAAACGATTGGTCAATGTGCTTAAAACACTGCGGAATCTCGGCAATACAGTTATCGTTGTGGAGCATGAAGAAGAAGTAATGCTGGCTGCTGATCAACTCATCGACATAGGTCCCGATGCCGGTTCCGGTGGAGGTGAACTGGTTTTTCAAGGGAAAGTAGAAGAGGTGGCAGATTCTGTGGATCTTTCAGCAAGTCCGTTTGCTGTCCGCTCTCATACATTCCGGTTTCTGAATGGTCTGGAAGAAATTCCTGTACCCAAACAAAGAAGGCAGTGGAGGGATTTTATAAAGATTATCGGGGCATCAGAAAACAACCTCAAGAATCTGGAAGTAAAGATTCCGATGCATATTCTCACGGTTGTCACAGGTGTGAGTGGTTCCGGAAAATCGACGCTTATCAATAAGGTTTTGTATCCGGCCATTGGCAAAATGCTGGGAATCAGTACAGATGAAAGCGGTAAGTACCTCCGTCTGGAAGGATCGTATCAAAAAATCCTGCAGGTAGAATACGTGGACCAGAATCCGATTGGTAAAAGCTCCCGTTCCAACCCGATTTCATATATTAAAGCCTACGATCACATTCGAAATCTGATGGCAGAACAAGCCCTTTCCGTGCAAAGGGGATATAAGCCAACTCATTTTAGTTTTAATGTAGAAGGTGGCCGATGCGAAATGTGCCAGGGTGAAGGAGTAACCCGAATTGAGATGCAGTTTATGGCTGATATTGCCCTGACCTGTGAATCCTGTCATGGGAAACGGTTTATGCAGGAAATTCTGGAAGTGGAATATCGTGGGAAAACCATCTCAGACATTCTGGGAATGACAGTAAATGAAGCCGTCGAATTCTTTGATGAAAAACCTAAAATCGCCGAAAAAATTAAAGTGCTTCAAGATGTCGGTTTGGGTTATGTGCAATTGGGTCAGAGCAGTAATACACTTTCGGGAGGGGAGGCGCAAAGAGTGAAACTTGCCTATTACCTTGGATTGAGTAAAAACGAAACCCAGAGTATGTTTTTCATTTTTGATGAACCTACAACCGGACTTCATTTTCACGACATCGGCCAATTATTGGGAGCAATTAATCGTCTGGTAGACAGAGGGAACTCCGTGGTGCTGATCGAACACAATGTAGAAGTCATCAAATGTGCCGACTGGATTATTGATCTTGGTCCCGAAGGTGGAGATGGGGGAGGAGATCTGGTTTTCGAAGGCACACCAGAAGAAATGATTTCTATCGGAAAAGGCCATACGGCTGATGCCCTAAGAGATAAAATGAACCGGTAAACGGCTTTAGATTTTTTATTAACAGGATTTCTCATAAATCCATTTCTATGAATTAATATGAATTTTTCCGGTATACTGGAAATTTTAATATGAATTATGGAAATACTGTTTCGTCAGGCGGAAATACAGATAAAACAATATCTGTACAAAGGAAAAGACATTGTTCTGACTGGTGCCCGTTAAGTGGGCAAGACCACTATGCTAAGGCATATTTTCCAGGGTGTTGACGATATTATTTGGCTTAATGCAGATGAAACACCGGTTCGGGAAAGACTTGAAATTCTGGAATTGAATAATTTGAAAAGTATAGTTGGCAACTATAGACTCATGGTGATCGATGAAATTCAGCGGATTAAAAATGCAGGATTGTTACTTAAACTACTGGTAGATAATCTCAAAGAGGTTCAGTTTGTAGCCACCGGATCTTAAGCTCTCGATATTTCAGAATTCGTTTTTGAACCGCTTACCGGAAGCCATTTTTTATTTCATCTTTACCCATTCGGGCTAAAAGAATTGTATTCCAGAAATTCACCTTTTGAGATAGAACAACAATTGCCATTTCATTTAGTCTTTGGAAGTTATCCAGACATTTGTGCAAACCGATCGGATGCTGAAATACTTTTGAAGAACCTGGCTGTTCAATATTTGTATAAAGGTATTTTGATTTGGAAAGACCTTAGGAAGCCTTTTTTACTTGACAAACTGTTAAAGCTTCTGGCATATCAAATGGGTTCTCAGGTTTCGTTAAATGAACTTGGAAATCAATTGCAAGTGAAAACAGAAACGATTGAGCGCTATCTGGATCTTCTTGAAAAATCATTTGTCGTATTTCGATTGACTGGATGCAGCACCAACGAAAGGAAGGAAATCACCAAAATGAGTAAGATGTATTTTTGGGATAATGGGATTCGTAATGCCATTATTTCAAAGTTTGAAGATCTGTCGATAAGGCAGGATGTGGGTCAGTTATGGGAAAACTTTATAATCAGCGAACGAATGAAAATGATTGCCTGGTCTGCCAAAGATGTGAAAAGCTATTTCTGGCGGAATTATAACCAAAGTGAGGTTGACTATGTTGAATTGGAAAATGGAAAACTGCGTGGTTATGAAATGAAATGGGGGAAAAGTGCAACGCAAAAAATCAGTAAGGCATTTTCAAATGCGTATCCGGATGCTTCAGGAGAGATTATTTCGCCTCGCAATTTTACCGGGTTTGCGGGAGTGGAGTAGTTTACAGTTTACAGTTAAGAGTTTATGATTTGTATGTTTAATGCATTGAATATAAGTATGTTGATTGATTATTTTTTTGCGTCTTCCTTTGGGTTTAGGATCTAATCAGAGTTTAAAAATCAATAATTTTATTTTGTTTTAACCTCGATAGCTAAACTAATCCGGTTTCCATACTGCTCCAAAATCCTCCAAAGTAGATTTAGCGAATCCTGCTTTTCAATTTATACTTATAAGGGATGTAATTTGCAGCCTCACCACAATGCCAGCTCCAAAATTAAATGCGAGGTTATTTCTTTAGTGCGATACTATTCATTGGATTTTCAATCCGGATGTATGCACAATCGCCCCCTGCAAAACGACCAACCGAATTATGGGCCTACAGGTCTGCACTCGATGGGATGCCACGAGTACTCACATTGGCCTTGCACGAAGATTTATATATAGGCTACGATACATACCATTGCGGAATCACCAAAATCTGGAAAGAAGGTGTGCTTAAACAAGGTCCTGTTTACACCCAGAAACATGGTGTTCAGCCCATTACCAAGGGCAGTAAATACCTTGAGTTCCCAATGAAGGAATCGGGATGGTTTGTTTCCGGAGTACAGGGATATCCGTTTGAGGTCCGGAACTGCAAAGTTCAGTTTCAGGGATATCGGTTTGAGAAAGGTAAAATTGCATTGAGGTATCAGTTGAAAATAGATTCTACACGGGATGCCATCATTGATGAATGGCCGGAATATGTAGATGGAGTGTCAGGACCCAAACTGGAGCGATATTTTGTTTGGGTAAAACCTCCTCCGAAAGAAGTGGTTGTTTACGCTGAGATTTCGGCAGATGGTCTGGCAAAACCAGAGTCTCTTACACACAATTCAGAGCTTAAAGTATTGAGCAGAAGTGAGAAACTTACCCGATCAAAACCCATTTGGGCAGTTTTAGGGTTGCTTAAAATAAAAATCGAGGTGCCTACTTTCGTCACCCTATTACTGGATCCGGCAGCGATACTATAATGAAAAACCTCTCATTTTTTAAACGAATCCGTCTGGGTTTTCTACCTTTTCTGTTCGTATTGGTCACGATCTCAAAGGCTCAGATTCCAACGATTGTAAAACCGGATACTGCCTTTCAGGAAGGACTGATTGCCCAATTGTACTTGCTTCAAAGTAAAGACGTAAAGCGCATTTCCGACATTAAAACGGGCAGTCCTTTCCAATCTAAAATCGTGGAAAGGCCTGCACTGGCTGATTACCTTAGAAATTTTTCATTTCCCGGAGCCGTGCCTTTTTACATGGAATTAAAGGGTGAACTTATAGCACCTGAGGCCCGGTCATACATGCTTAAATTAAGGAGTTCTGATGGTTCTGTTTTATACCTGGACGGCAAAAAAGTATTGAACAACGATGGAGTTCATGATGTAACGGAAACAGAAGCCGAATTCTACCTGGAAGCAGGACCACACACCATCGAAATTAAATATTTCAAAGCCGATTATAACAAATACAAGGAGCTAACTCTATGGTGGTTAGATCCTTCAAAAAAAGATTATGAATACATTCCAAAAGAATTTTTCCGGAATGCTAAAGGAATGGCGAGACTGGCCGGTAAAGGTGTTAAGATGGTTTCAGATCATGACTTGAAATCCATTGGACTTTCGCTGAATAAACTCCATCCATCTTTAACAAAATTTCCACTTCATAAGAAGAATTTTCAGCCGATGGTTGGGGGGATGGATTTCCTTTCAGATGGATCATTGATTGTCTCAACCTGGGATTCCTTAGGAGCGATTTATAAAATTAAAAATGCCATTTCGTTGGATACCAATCAAATGGAAGTGAAGCGAATTGGATGGGGTTTGGCAGAGCCACTTGGTTTGAAGGTGGTAAACAACCGAATCTTTGTATTGCAAAAACAGGAATTGACAGAATTGATCGATCTTAATGGAGATGATATTACCGATGAATACAGAACGGTTTGCAACAGTTGGGGAGCAACCGGTAATTTCCATGAATTTGCTTTCGGACTAGTATTTAAGGATGGATATTTTTATGCTGGTCTCGCCATTGCCATTCAGGCAGGAGGCAAAAGTACCATACCGCAAAATAAAGACCGGGGCAGAGTAATTAAGATTGGTTTGGATGGCAAATCAGAATTTATCGCTTCCGGATTGCGAACACCAAATGGGTTTGGAATAGGCATTGATGATGAAATTTTTATTGCTGATAATCAAGGTGATTGGCTTCCTTCCTGCAAAATACTCCATTTAAAACCCGGGGCTTTCTTTGGTAATTATTCCGTTGACCTTTATAAAATAGGAACGTTAAAAGAACAGCTGCCGGTCGTTTGGCTTCCACAGAATGAAATCGGAAATTCTACTTCACAGCCAGCGAAACTGAATATGGGCCCATACCGGAATCAAATGATCCATGGCGATGTAACCCATGGAGGATTGAAGCGGGTTTTTGCAGAGAAAGTAAAGGGGGAATACCAGGGAGTTGTTTTTCCTTTTACACAGGGAATGGAAGGAGGAACAAATCGTCTGATCGTTGGACCCGATAGTAATCTTTATGTTGGAATGATTGGAAATCCTGGAAACTGGGGACATACCAACCACGAATGGTTTGGATTGGAGGCGTTGAAATGGAATGGGAAACCTGTTTTTGATGTGCTGGCCATTCGTTCCTTAAAAACGGGTTTCGAAATTGAATTAACGGAACCTTTATCACCCTCTTTTAACAAGTGGAAGAAATTGGTCGAACTATCTTCATGGACATACACTCCAACCATGCGATATGGGGGACCAAAAATTGATCTTACCGATTTTGCTCCTGATAAAATCTGGTTGAGCAAGGACCGAAAAAAAATCCTTCTTGACATTCCGGAAAGGAAGGAGGGATACGTCTATCATTTTATGTTTGATGATTCACTCCAAAGTGCTTCTGGCCGAACGATTTGGAGTTCACTTGCCTGGTATACGTTAAACCAGATCTCCGATGAGAAAAGAGATCTGAAAATCTTCACCAATGTGTGGAAAAGTGCTGAAAGACCAGCCGTTCAACCGGGTACAATTTCAAAAGCCATTCCACCAAAGGTGGTTCCTGCTAAACCTGATCCTAAAGCAGAAGCAGCAGCCGTTCTGGAAGGATCCCGTTTGGTAACCCCTTCAGGTTGTACCGCTTGCCACAAAGAGAATGAAAAAGTGCTTGGACCCGCTTTTCGTTCTGTGGCCCAGAAATACAAAAACGATCCTGCAACAATTAAGAAACTGGTTGAGAAAGTATACAACGGTGGATCTGGAGTTTGGGGCGATTATGCCATGGCACCTCAAAGTCACTTAAAAAAGGAGCAGATAGAGAAAATGGTGAAGTGGGTGATGAGTCTTAAGTGATAAGTGATAAGTGATAAGTTGAAAGTGAAAAGTGAAGGGAGGATAGTTAAGAGTGAGTATTAATGCCCCGGTTGAGCGGCATAGGTTGCCATTGACAA
>Ga0105046_10008215_pt1 | contig 16412 bp, 15 predicted proteins | sample MAT03_FD_78385 | JGI IMG/M metagenome (GOLD analysis project Ga0105046, IMG submission 78385) | Freshwater microbial communities from Lake Fryxell liftoff mats and glacier meltwater in Antarctica - MAT-03 (megahit assembly) | ecosystem: Environmental > Aquatic > Freshwater > Ice > Liftoff...
GCGAGGGCGCGGGCCGAAGGTGGTTTAGCTCATCTTCGAGCCGAGTCCCTGTTGCACAAAAACCGTCCAAACGGGCGCTGGAGCGTTTTGCGATTGGCGGGGATTTATGGCCCGGGGCGAGTTCCTCGCGTCAAGGATGTCGTCAATTCAACTCCCATCGACGGTCCCCACGCAGGATACCTGAACCTGATTCACGTCGATGACGCTGCCGAGGGAATCTTGTCGAACTGGGCATGCCATCGACGCGAACGACTCTACGCGGTCGCTGACGACCGTCCGGTCATCCGCCGATGTTTTTATGAGGAGATCGCTCGCCTTGCGGGCGTGGAGAGCCCAGTATTTACCAACCAGGGCTCTTTTTTACCCGCTGCTGCACTGTCATCTCGATCGGCCAGCAACAAACGAGTTTGGAATCGCCGGTTTCGACGCGATCTCATGCCACGGTTATCCTTCCCCGACTTCACCGTCGGACTGAACTCCCTTGATTTACGTCAACGCAACTCTTGAACATGATGACGCTCAAGGGCGTGGATTTGGCGGACGAATCGGCCTAGACTGGTTGCGTCCATGATCAAGGTTTAGTCCCTCGTTTTCTCAGTAATCGTTTCACTCAGCGACCATGCTCACTCGAAAGACAATTTACCCGGGCCTCATCGAACTAAATTTTCAGATCGGAGAGGTCCTGGGCTGCAATGTTTACCTTGTCTATGACGCCGACGAATGGATTTTGATTGACATTGGTTATGAGGAAACGGTCGAAGACTATGTCGAGATCATCCGCCAACTTGATTTTCCATTTTCGCGATGCAAGACACTTGTAGCAACGCATGCGGATGTTGATCACATTCAGGGCTTAGCAAAGCTGAAACAGATTCTCAAATCCACCGTCACTTCGCACCCCAGTGCAGTCAAACCGCTGGAGTCAGGAGATACGCTGTTGACCCTGGCTGAAATCGAAGCGCAAGGACTTAAGCTTGAAATGCCACCAGTCCAGATCGAACATCAAGTCAAAGATGGCGATGTCATTATGGTTGGGCAAAGCGAACGCGAAGTTTGGCACACTCCCGGACACACAAACAGCCAACTTGCGTTTCGCATGGGCGACGTTTTGTTAAGCGGCGACAATATCTATCGCGATGGTTGCGTCGGAGCAATCGACGCTCATCATGGCAGCGACATCAGGGCGTTTGTGAAGTCGTTGGAGCGTATCCGAGATAGCGATGTGCAGTGGTTAGCTCCCAGTCACGGGCCTATCTTTGCGAAGGACAGCGCGATGATTCAGAAATCCATCGACCGCTTAAAGACCTACCTTTCGATGGCAGATTTTGGAACTTTGGCGGAGGACTGGCCATTGATGGATGAATGGGAGGCCGAAGTGGCCGAGGGCAAACTGCCCGACGGGCTCCAGCAAACGACGTGATTTGTTTATTCAGCGTTCCTTCTCTTTTACCGATCTCAAACGCCTGCTTCGATGTGTCGCTATGCCGTCTTCTGCCCATGATTTTTCCAGCAACAATTCCTCGTCATCGAAGCCACTGGCAGGTAAAAATGCCTTAGTTACCGGTGCGTCACGAGGCATCGGACGAGGTATCGCCATTGAGCTATCGCGCCAAGGCGCAAGCGTTGCGATCAATTATTTCGGCGACGCGGACGAGGCCGACGAAGTTTGCCGTGAGTGTGAATCGCTCGGCGTTGCTGCACACGCCATCAAGGCTGATGTAGGAAACCAACATGGAGCCGAATCACTAATCGCGAAGACGATCGAACTATTTGGTGGAATCGACATCGCAGTCTCCAATGCCGCATACAGTGATCGCCAACTGATGTTGGACGCGGATCTGGATGGATTTCGCCGCACGATCGATGTCACGATGTGGGGCGCCTTCTATCTCGTTCGCGCCTCGACAGCTCACATGGTCGCCACCGAAACTGCGGGAAGTATTGTCGTGATTAGCAGTCCGCACGCACAATTGGCGATCCCCGGAGCGATGGCGTACAACATGGCCAAGGCCGCCATCGATCAGATGGCCCGCACCGCAGCGGTTGAACTTGCACACCATCGCATTCGCGTCAATATTGTTCATCCCGGATGGATCGATACGCCGGGCGAACGAAAATTCTTTTCCGAACAAACGCTTCGCGAACAGGGAGCAATGCTTCCCTGGGGACGCCTCGGTCAGCCCGAAGAAATCGGTCGAGGGGTTGCTTTCTTGTGCAGTCCTGGCAGTGACTACATCACCGGAAGCACATTGACTATCGACGGCGGCATTCAGTTGCCCTGGCGCGAGATGTATCGCACCGGAGAAGAAGGCGAGAAGGCGAAAGCGGAGCTATAGAGTGCCTTGGTTTTCAGCGTGGCTCAGCAAAACTTGCTTGCACACCGGTATATCCCAATGCTTTCCTCTATACCTCCGTTTCCGTCCCGTTGATCAGCGGGTACGCGCTGGTGTCCAGGCACAGTTGAAAATGCATGTCCCAGCCGCAATCCGCACTCAATCGAGCGACGCTCATTCCCACGCTGGACCTTCGTCCGTACCCGGATCGCCGCACCAGGATGTAAGCGCTTTCAAGACAATGTCTCGCCCAACGTGCGACGTCCAAATGGAATCGTCAACGTCCAACCGAATCTCATACTGCCCTTCGCGTTCACAGTCCTCTTCGCCGCAGAAGTGCGGCAAGTCCGCAACCCAAACGACTCGGTAAAGGGGAAGGTGCTTGTCATCAACTTTGACAATCGGTGCGTCCATAGGACTTTGGGTCTGCTCGATGGAAGGTAAAAGGATTCGGAAAAAAACGATCTTGGGACGAACAAAACTGGGACATTCAAAAGTCAATGTTTCCCCAGTTCGCGGCTTCGTTCGCTGGCGGCCGCGACCGCTTCAATCAGCGCTGTGCGAACCCCATTTTGTTCTAGCACTCGTAACCCGGCAATGGTTGTGCCACCAGGACTTGCCACGGCGTCTTTCAATTCCGCTGGATGCTGGCCCGTTTCTGCCACCATTTTGGCGGTACCAAGAACGGTTTGCGTTGCCAATTGCATCGCCAAATCCCTCGGAAGCCCCGCCAAAACACCACCGTCGGCCAACGCCTCGATCATCACGCACACGTAAGCCGGACCGCTGCCGCTTAGTCCCGTAACTGCATCCATCAGTTTTTCGTCGACCTCGCGTGCCCAACCGACCGCTAAAAGCATTTTTACAGCCAGTTTACGGTCATCTTGGGTCACGCCCGCAGCACAGCAAAACGCCGATGCTCCCTGTCCGACGAGGCAGGGTGTGTTGGGCATCACGCGAATCACTCGGTCACCCCCGAACCAGGAGGTCAGCTTTGCTAACGAAATTCCGGCGGCGACAGACATGATTAACCTATCTTTCCAAATGGCACCGCCGTCCTTGGCAGCAATTGCGACCACATCTGGCTTCACCGCCAAAATAACGACATTGGCCTCGGAAATTGCCTCGGAAACGTTGTTGACAAGCCTGCAATTCGGCTGATTTTCCTGCCACCAGACCCGTGATTTCTCGTCTGGTTCGACGATTGAACAGGCGTTCGCTTTGATTACTCCCGCGGTTGTCATCCCTTTGATCAAAGCGCGACCCATTCGACCTCCACCAACCAAAGCGAGCATCGGAGGGGCCATTTGATTTTGATTCATCGAATTCCGTGCGATTTTCTTGATTGCGACATTGATTGACACCAGATTGACAACCACTCTACAGTGAGCAGTTTTTCCCGTCACCCTGGTCGAAAATCCGACCGAAAACTTAGCGAGACCCAACAGAGTGCAAGAGGCCATCAATAAAGCCAACACGCTGATCGAAGCGATGGGTTGGATTCGCCAATTTCGGGGCAAGACCACAGTGATCAAGCTGGGTGGGAGCCTTTTGGAAGACGAGGAGGCCCGGCGACATATTTTGCTCGATGTCATCTTTATGGAAAGCGTCGGCATGAAACCGGTCATCGTCCATGGCGGTGGCAAAGCGATCAATGCGGCCCTTGAACAAGCAGGAATCGAAGCAAAATTCATTCGCGGACGGCGAGTGACCGATGAGGCGACGCTAAAAATCGTCCAGCGAGTCCTAGCGGGCGATTTGAATCGGCAACTGACCCAAGAGATCGAAACGCTTGGCGGGCGAGCGATCAATCTGTCATTCGAGACGACCAATGTGCTCTTCGGTGAGAAAATGCCGACCGAAGATGGCGTCGATCTGGGTTTTGTCGGACACGTAACGCGAGTCGACCGCGATGTGATCGAAGGACTGACTCACACCGACCAAGTGCCGGTGATACCTTCATTTTGTGAAGGTGAAGACGGCCAGTATTACAACGTCAACGCAGACACCGCGGCGATGGCAGTCGCGCAGTCCCTTGGTGCAGAAAAGCTGGTCTTTCTATCAGATGTGAATGGTGTTCGACGCGACAAGGACGACCCCAACACGATCATTCATTCGCTCACCGCCGACGAAGCGCGTGGCCTGATTGCTGACGGTACGATCACTTCGGGAATGATACCGAAGGTCGAAGCTTGCTTGGAAACGCTTGATCGCGGGGTTGGAAAGGTACACATCGTCGACGGACGACTACGTCATTCGTTGTTGCTCGAAATCTTTACAACGTCCGGTGTCGGAACCGAAATTCGCAAAAACCGCTGAAGCCGAGCGATTAGCAAACGTAGACATTCCATGAGCCCATCGAAATCGAGTAAAAAAATTGCGTCGTCCTACGGCATGACGATCATTGACGACCAAGGCAACTCTTGTGTCGATCTGGTCGCTGCACTGTCCAGTTGCTTGGGACATCGGCATCCCAACGTTGTTGAAGCGATCAAACGTGCGTCCGACCAAAACCTTGGTACCGCGTTTGATCGACTCGATTCGGATTGGCACCGGGAACTCGCCGAAGACTGTGCAAGCTTTGATCATTGCCAACTCGTTTCGTCGGCAACGGACGCCAATGAAGTTGCTTTTCGTATCGCGCGATCCGCGTTTGGAACCGAACGATACCGCGTGATTACCTTGCTTGGCAGCGATCACGGTGACAGCGTTGCCATGCGATCCGCAGGTGGAAGGATCCAATCGCAAGGATTTGATGGTCCTGTGGTTGCCGGATATCGCCATGTCGTGCCAGCCAACATCGGTGCGTTGACGAAAGCGATTGATGCGACAACCGCTGCCATTTGCATCGCCCCCGTCGACTGGAACAAAGGCGGCGAAGCGTTCGACGTCGACTATCTCAAGGCCATTGCCTCGCTTTGTCAAGAGCGAGAATTGCTGTTCATCATCGACGAAACTCGCATCCCGCCGGGTATCGGTGGGACGCTTTTCTTTCACGGCAGAGCCGAGATCAGCGCCGACATCTTAACCGCATCCGCAGGTTGGTGCGGCGGACTTGCCGGTGGAATGACTTTTATTAATTCTTCGACACTCGCAACACTAAAACAACGCGAAGATCTCAATCTCGATTGGCTGCATCATCAACCGGATTCGCCGCTTTTGCGAGCAACGATCTCCGTGACGTCGAGCGTGATAGCCAACGAACAATGGCTTGGCAGAGTTGCCGAAACCGTCGATATCTGGGCGGCGATGCTTGATGACGTGACCAGTGGATTCGACTTTGTTCGCAGTTGCGTTCATGCCGGCCTTTGGACAACGATCGAGCTGGACTTGCCTGCGGTCGATGCTGCGATGCGATCGTTTGCGAACGGCCTGCGGTTGCTTGTGACCGGCGAAACCACATTATTGATTTGTCCCCCCATCACCGCGACCGGCGACAGTTTGCTTGAGGCGATCGAACCGCTTCGTCGGACGTTTGAATCCTTGGAACGAGAGACGACACCGTCGTAACCGTTTCTATCTATCGGTAAGAAGATGTGACCACATGCAACACGTGTTGACCCTTTTCGAGATGCAACCAACGGATCTGCATTGCATCCTAAGAACGGCATTTCATCTCAAGCAACGTCTGGCCAAGAACGATCGGCCCCCAGTCTTGGAACGCCAAGTGCTGGCACTATTGTTCGAGAAACCAAGCCTTCGAACGCGAGTCAGCTTCGAAGCAGGAATGTCGCAACTTGGGGGCAATAGCTTGTTTCTCGGAGATGATGTTGGCTGGGGCACACGCGAATCGATTTCCGATTTCGTCCGCGTGCTCGGCGAGTATGTCGACGTAATCGTTTGTCGTGCAAAGTCACACGACAAAGTTGAACAAATGGCTTCGTTCAATGTCGCACCGATTATCAATGGCCTGACAGACTTGACACACCCTTGTCAAGCTCTGGCGGACGTCATGACGATTCAGGAATCACTTGGTAGCCTGCATGCTAAGCATCTCGTTTTCGTTGGAGATGGCAATAACGTAGCCCGATCGTTGGCTTTGATCTGTGCGATGCTCGGCATGACGTTCACGCTTGCTTGCCCCGATGGCTATGCGATCAACGACCACTGGCTCGCCAAAATCATGAAGGTGTATCCGAGCGCAAAAATTCATTGCGTTCGCGATCCGCATGAAGCGGTTGTCGATGCGGATGCGATTTATACGGACGTTTGGACCAGCATGGGCCAAGAGGCGGAAAAGGCACACCGCAAACAGGTCTTTGGGGATTATCGGATCGACGAGGCGCTTATGAAGTCAGCACCGCGACACGCCAGAGTATTGCACTGTTTGCCAGCCGTTCGCGGCCAAGAAATCACCGATGGAGTGATTGATGGCCCTCAAAGTGATGTCATCGCTCAAGCGGCAAATCGCATGCATGCTCAGAAAGGACTGCTCGTCTGGTTGCTGAACCGCTCTTGGGTCGATACGAACGTGTCTTGAGAAACTGATGGCTTCCCGTATTTGAGAATTAATCATGGCCGGCTCATCGATCCCGAAAAAGAAATGGACGGTCAAACTCCGCGTGGCGTTGGTAATCGAAACGTCAAGCAGCTATGGACGCGGGCTGCTGAAGGGAATCGTGCGATATCGACAAACCAATCATGACTGGTCTGTTTTTCTTGAGCAACGGGACCTGTCGGCGACATTTCCCGCGTGGCTGACAAGCTGGAAAGGAGATGGCATCATTTCGCGTGCAACGACCCATGCATTGGCGGAGGCGGTCGCTTCGACGCGAGTCCCATTGGTCGAGCTAACAGACCGCAGCCAAGATTTTGGTTTCACTTATGTTTGGTCAAACGACGCGTCGATCGGGAAACTCGGTGCCGAGCATTTGATCGATCGGGGTTTTAATCATTTTGCGTTTTGCGGCTTCGAAAATGAAGCGTGGTCTCAACGACGCGAAGTTGCGTTTCGGGAAACGATCCAAAACGCGTCGCACGAACTTTCAGACTCCTATCGTACCGTCTTGTTCGACAAGAACGCAGGAGACTGGGAAAAACAACAAGCTCAGTTGGTCAGTTGGCTCCTTGCGCTACCCAAGCCGGTTGCAATCATGGCCTGCAACGATGTTCGCGGTCAACAAGTGATTGACGCCTGTTCGCGAGCTCACCTGATTGTGCCGGAACAGGTTGCCGTCCTTGGTGTCGACGACGATACGCTACTTTGCGAGATATGCGATCCGCCGCTTTCCAGCATCGTGCCGAATGCGGAGCTGGTTGGGTTTCGTGGGGCGGAATTGTTGGCACAAGAGATGGCGGGTGAACGCGCAACGCAACGCCAAAACTTGATTGATCCCATCGGTATCACCCATCGCATGTCGACCAACACTTACGCCGTCGAAGATGCCGACGTCGGAAAAGCACTAAGCTTTATCCGCGACCGCGCCTGTTCAGGGATCGGGGTCGATGATGTCGCTCGGTTTGTTGGCGTATCGCGAAGTACTCTAGAACGAAAGCTTCGACGTTATTCCAACCGGTCACCCCAAGCACATATCCGGAGAATTCAAGTAGGTCACGCACAGGAACTACTGCTGACGACGGAATTGCCAATCGACCACATCGCCACCGTCTGTGGGTATGAACATCCAGAATACTTGCACGTCGTTTTTCGGCGGGAATTGAACATGACACCTGGCGAGTATCGTCGCGTCAATCAACGTTAGCGATTGCCGCGTTAGGGCAGGCACGACGTCAAAGCATCGGAACGGTGATAACAACCGGTTTGCCTGGAATCCAAACCTCGTCGCGAAACGCAAGCGGCGTCAGTCGCACGGGACCATAGCCGGTCCGATTGATTGGGAGCGGATGTTCGCTGTCGACATCATCCGTTTCGAGCAATCTTCTTCCTTGATGCTCCACGGCAATGCGAGTTGCCCCCGGAGCAACAACTTTCACGAGAATTGAACCGCCTACCGCTTTGTTTTCATTCGAAGGCTCCGCCCACTTGGCCTCAAGCGTCGGGCATTTCGCTTCGTCACCAATAACGACGAAAGTCGACCGAATGGTTTTCATCTGCAATGGATGATTGCTAACCGCGATAACATTCACCTCGTGGCAACCCGGAGGCAGCCCTATCGTGTTAATACGAATTGCTTCTGCGGGCTTACCTACCATGGCAAGGCGGCCAGCAAAGTAAAGCTCTAGCCGACTTACGTTGGTCACGGCAACCTTGAAAGGACGCTTAAAGTTGACTCGCATTGAAAACACATTGCCGGTGCTTGCCTCATCACTTATCGAAAACGCCTCGTCGCGTTCGCTGCCAAAAGGCCGGCAAAGCGGATCGCCCATGATCAAGAGTTGATACGGCGATTCGACAGAGAGATAAAACGCTTCGGCCAATGTTGTTCCCGCCGCGTAATAGGCATACATTAGAGCGGTCGGGAACTTGAATTGTAACGCATATGGCTCTGTCACCGTTCCGCTTGTTCCTGCGGCACCACCGCGCAACAACTCGACCATCGACGTTTGTGACGCTGCTTCATGAAGCACTCCAGACACACTGGTCAAATTCTCTGCGATCGATCCCGGCAACAGGTTGTTCAACGCGAGCGGCCAATCGTAGTTGGGTGTCCCCAACATCGCTCCCATTAGGTTGAGTTGGTTTTTTGGCAAGCTTTCTTGATCGATAATGACCTTGTGCCCAAGTTGACGAAGCGTGACTGCCGCGACCGGCATCAGCGGAAACCGGGTCGTCGCACGAACGTCCGTTGAATTACTGAAGTAAAACGTTGCCGGACGTCCCGTTCCGTCTGCTTGCGCAGCTCGCTTCAAGATGTCAATCGCTTCGCTGAGCGATGTTCCTCGTCCCTTGGTGACGGCCAACACAACGGACAAAAGATAGCGCGGACCCGAGTTGTCTCCGAGTGGAAGCCCGTTCTGGCCCCAAGAGATGCGTGCTGAAAACGGCATCGGTGGGATACGATTGGGCGAGATGGGTGGCATCGACGCGAGAAGAGTCTTGAAGACACTTTGATCACGGACCTTGTCAAACGATTTGTCATTCTCGAACATCAATCGATAGGCTACGCGATCTCGAAGCATGGCCGAGATCGTTTCGAACCCGTCATCCACTTTATCTGCTCGCACTTGATAGCTGGCCAATCGAAATCGTATCGGCCACTGCAGGGGGTGCTTCTTGCTCAAATCTTTCAGATACTCAATCGCGACTGTAAATCGCTCTTCCTTTGCCGCCGTGATCGCGTCGTCGAAAACCTTGCGATCGCCATTCAAGAACGGATTCTGCTGAAGCCCATCGACATCGACTCGCGAATAGAAATTAGTTCGAGGGGCCACATAAGAGACCTGCTCGTCACTTAAGAATTGGAACAGCGAGGTCAAGCCATTGATCGACCCAACGGGAGTGAATATCTGATGTCGGGGTGGAACTTTCGCAAAGTCAGTATCGAGCCGAATCGCCGTAGGAAAATCCGCAGAATAAGCGACGGTATCGATTTGATTGCCAAGACCTCGCTTGTCAAGCTCGGCCAACAGGGGCTTCAAAATCGCGCCCCGCATCTCCTCGATCCCACAAATCATCTCCTTGGGAACGTCGGTTAACGTTACAATGCATCGGTCAGGAATTCCGCGAAGCGATGCGTAATGGTTTGCGACCGTCAACGAATCAACGGAGTTTTCGTTGACAACGATTACGGTCCGCATCGGATCGGTTGATCGGGCAATTGAACCGATGCAGATTGTCCACCAAATCAAGACAGCCGACCCGACGACTTTTCGAGCCGGCGCGGGAGAATGAAAACGAATCAACAGCGGTGCCCTCAGCGAATGTGATCAAGAGTCTATGGCGTCCTGACAGGAGGGTATCATAAGGTTAAATCGCTCCCATGGCTGCGATGAAATCCGTGGCCACATTGCAAATTTCTTGCAACGTTCGCGTGGGGCGTTAACAGCATCTTGCCGAGCGGCCACAATACCGTCGTAATCCGAAGAGTCCAGCACATTGAGTTGAAGCCGAGAGGTTCGTGACAACCATCGCCAATCTTAAAAAATCCGAGCCCTCGTTGCTTCGCTGCGACAATCTCCTGGTTCGGTTTGGCAGCGCCGCAGCCGCGATCGATGGCGTGTCGTGCGAATTTCCCGCTGGGAAAATCACATCGCTCGTGGGGCCCAGTGGATGTGGAAAGACGACATTATTACGAGCCTTGGCGGGCCTGCAGTCGCCAACATCGGGATCAATCATGATTAATCCGCCAGCCCAAGCGAAACTGGGTGAAGTGGCATTCGTTTTTCAACAACCTACCCTTCTGCCATGGCGATCGGCGATCGACAACGTTCTTTTGCCGCTTCAATTGAGGCCTGACTCATCGTGCGCTGACGACACCAAGTCTCGGGCAAAGAACGAACTGCTTGCCATGGAACTACGAGAAGACTCGCTACTGCTTTACCCGCGACAGCTATCCGGCGGCATGCGGATGCGTGTCTCGCTGGCGCGAGCACTCGTGACACGCCCGTCTGTATTGCTTCTGGACGAACCGTTCGCAGCCCTCGACGATATGCTGCGTGTGACTTTGGGAGAATTGCTCCTTCGTCGCTGGGCTGAGAGACCATTTACAACCGTTCTCGTGACTCACAACATCGGCGAAGCGGCGATGCTTTCACACCAAGTGCTCGTGATGCAAACAGGCAAGGTGATCAAGCGGTTTGATAACCCATTGCCATGGCCTCGCGATGAAATCGTTCGAACCTCACCTGAGTTCGGCGTTTTCTATCGCGCCGTTAGCGACTCACTTTATGGGGAGAAACATTGATGTCGATGCAAGACATGAATCAACGCTCCGTGATTCACGGTGATTCTCTCCGCGGAAGGCTTTTCGAGCTCGTGCCTGCGATTGGGCTTACGCTGATTGCGATTGTCCTTTGGCAACTGATTGTAACCTGGTTTCAGTTGCCTCCGATCTTGCTTCCGTCTCCGCTTCAAGTCTTTCATGCGGGTATCGCAGAAGCGAGTGTACTGATGAGAGCCGCATGGATCACCGGCACGGCGGCGGTCTGTGGTTTTGCACTCAGCGTCGTCGTGGGGACGGCAGTTGCAGCCTTGATGAGTCAATCGAGATTACTTCGACTTGCGTTGTACCCTTACGTCATCCTTCTTCAAACGGTACCCATCGTTGCGATTGCGCCGCTGTTGATCATTTGGAGTGGATATGAGTTTCGTACGGTTGTGCTAATCACGCTGGTGATCAGCTTGTTCCCGATCATCAACAGCGTTACCGAGGGGCTGATGGCGATTCCCCAGGATCGTATCGAGCTGTTTCGACTTTACGGAGCATCCAAGTTCCAAACCCTCTGGAGACTTCGAATCCCAACCGCAATTCGCTTCCTCATGATGGGGTGTAAAACATCCTGTGGCCTTGCCGTGATCGGTGCGATCGTTGCCGAATTTTTTGTCGGCAATGGAGGAGCAAATTATGCAGGACTGGGAACGCTCATGACCGGGTGGCAAACCCTCGGGCGAACGGCGCCGCTGATCGCCGCTTTATTCGCCTCTACACTGCTTGGTATCGCAATGTTTGCCTTTGTGCATATCCTATCCAGTACACTTCTGAGTCGCTGGATGAACCAGGACTGAACTTCAGCGCGACCCCATTTAAGTTTTGCCGCCGATGAACATGAACAATCGTTTTTTCGCTGTCTGCCTTCTTGCCCTGACCGCCTTCGCCAATGGATGCGCCCCTTCTCAGTCAAGTTTGCCGTCTGGCAAAACTGGTATGGAACGCGTTTCGGTTCAATTGAACTGGTATGCAGAAGCGGAACACGGCGGCGTTTATCAAGCCAACGTCGATGGCACCTACAAAGACGCAGGCTTTGAAGTCGAGATACGTCCGGGCGGGCGGGCGACCCCGGTCGCCGCAGAGGTGGTTCTGGGACGTGCTGATTTCGCGATTACGAACGCTGACGACGTCGTCTTGTATCGCGCAGCAGGTTCCGACATCGTCGCCTTGATGACCGCATTGCAAGACAACCCTCGCTGCATCATGACTCGCAAGGACGCAAACGTAGGCACGTGGGAAGACCTCGAAGGCATGACATTGCAAAGACAGGAGGGTCAGGGATTCGTCGAGTTCCTGCGAGCCAAAGGGACGCTTGAAGGCGTTCAAGAAGTTCCCTACCACGGCAGTGTTTCGAATTTGGTCTCTGATCCAAAGATTGCGATTCAAGGGTACTCATTTGCCGAGCCGTTTCTTGCCAAAGAAGCCGGTGCCGATGTTAACTTGCTGATGGTTAGCGAACTAGGTTGGAATCCATACTCCAGCGTACTGGTCACCAGGGGCGACTTAATCAAGAACAAGCCCGAGTTAGTAGCAAAGTTCGTCGAGGCGACGACGAAGGGTTGGCGAAAATATGTTGAAGACCCAACCGAGGGAAACAAATCAATCCTTGCCGCCAATGAACATGGCATGACGGCGGCGGCTCTTGAGTTTGGTTCTAAGGCACTGGTTGAACTTGCACGTCCAGACGGAATGCCAGTCAATGAAATCGGAAAAATGTCTGCAGACCGGTGGACCGCGCTGGTTAATCAAATGGTCGAAATGAAGTTGATTGAGCCCGATTCTGTAAAGCCGGAAGATTGCTTTTCCGACCAATTCTTTACTAGTAGCCCATGAGCAACGGCTTGTTTTTTAATTTCCTTACGCGGCCCAACGAACCACGGTCGAAGGGGGCTGGATATGTTCGCCCAAGCTTTCGATTTCAAGTCGCAGGAGTCGGGAAGAGACATCCGTTGCTGTCGGACGCTCGGCTGGTGATTCGGCAATCATCTCCGCAATCAGGTCTGCAACCGGCTCGAGCACTGCTTGATTGCGAACGATCGGCGTAATCCACGCAAGCAGCTCCAACAGGACTTTGCCGAGCGAGAAGATGTCAGAAGACGCCATCGCTGTTGCATCGCTTCGATCGGTCATTTCTGGAGCCGAATACTTCGGCGTTCCGATGAACATGCCCGGATCGGTTGTGCCGACTCGCCGAGCGAATCCGAGGTCAAGTAAGGTGACGTGCCCTTGAGGACTCGCAAAAATGTTGGACGGCTTCAAATCGCCATGCACCCATGATTGTGCATGCAACGCCTGAATCGCTTGAGAAGCTTGTCGAACTGCCCAGAGGACGACAGGCAACGGCTGAGGTGTCATCAAATCGAGCCAATGCGCCAGCGTGTTACCGGCCAATCTCGGCATGACGATAAACGGCGATGCCGATTGGATCGAAGCGTCAAGGACAACAATAAGATTCGGGTGGGAAGCTGTTAATGCTGCCGAAGCGAAACGCTCTAGCTGCTTCACGGACTCGTCTCGATTGTCGCGATCCCCGCCGACGGTTCGCAGAACGTAGTCGAATCGCGGGTTGCCGTCGGCGTCTGCTGGCTGAGCTGCAAACAAGCGCGAGTGCTGACTTGTATACAGCGTTTCGCCAAGCTTCCAAATTCCGATAAGCTTCGGCGAAACAGTTGCGATACTTCTTGTCGCCTCACCCGATTCAATCGCGGTCAAGCGAGATGACAAAGGGGCTGCATTTCGAGTATTCTGCTTGATCTGCATTGGCGTAAAGTGGATGAGCGTCGGGAAGATCGGATCGATATATCCATCGTCGTATTCCCGAGCCTCACGCGAAATCGCTGCCGCCAGTCGTCAAACTTACCTTGTCTTTTCTAACCCGAACGCTCGCAATGAAATCTTCCGCGATCAAACTATTGCTTTGCCTCAGCGCAACTCTCGAGTTTTTAGGCTGCAACGGCCCTCGCACAACAAACTCTTCGCAACCGACAAAGTCACCTGCTGAAAAGCAGGCCGCAACAGCGGAACCAACGGGAAGCGGCCGGTTCCCGCTTACGGCTGGCAAGTACACCGTTCTCAACATCTTGACCGACAATCAAGACAACGCCAAAGCCAAGGAGAACACCGAGACAACGCTGCTTCGACATCCCAATGTGGCCTGCCTAGTCGGTCTATGGAGCCAGAACACTCCGATGATTTTGGCGGGGCTCCGCAGCAGCAACGCACTTGGAAAGATAAAAGTCGTTGGTTTTGATGAACACATTGAAACGATTGCTGGCATTCGCGACGGCCATGTTCACGGCACCATTGTTCAGCAACCTTATGCATTTGGCTTTCGAAGCGTTGAATGGCTGACAATGATCGCGCGTGGACAAAAGATCGATGTTCCCGAGTCTGGCCTGCTGTTCATTCCTCACCGCACGATTCAAGCAGAGAATGCTGGCCAGTTTGAAGCAGACATTGCTGCCATTCGCGGTGGCAAAGGTCCATCCTTATCCCCCGACTCCAAGCTGGATGGAAAAGGGCTCCGCGTGGCATTCATCACCAACAGTATCGATCCGTTCTGGACACTTGCGGAGTTCGGGTGCAATCGTGCGGCCGAGCAATTTGGGACAATCGTCGATGTGCAAATGCCATCAACAGGAACGATTGAAGAACAAAAACGATTCCTGGAGACAAACATGGCCTCGAATCTAGACGGGGTCGCAATCAGCCCAATCAATCCCGAAAACCAAGTTCAAATGATTGATGCAGCGTCCGAAGTGATGCCCGTCATTTGCCAAGACAGCGATGCGCCCGCCTCGGCGCGTCGGTTTTACCTCGGAACGAGCAACTACATGGCAGGCCGAGCCGCTGGGAAATTGATCAAGGACGCCATCCCCACAGGGGGAGAGGTCATGCTCTACGTTGGTCGGATGGAGGTGCTCAACGCGAAGGAACGAAGTCAGGGAATCATTGACGAGCTGGGTGACAAACCAATTCCGGCAATTTTCGAATCGTTGCAATAGGCTGAATATACCGGCTTTGACGGCATTTTTGTGGACCCTAAAGGCGGAAACTCCGTCATTGGAGCCCGTTTTTTGAGCATCTACGGCGTAGTCTTTTGGTGATTGACTGGCTGTCGCGTATACTTTCAATGACGGGGACGCCAGACCTCGAGTTCCTTCATTGGCGTTCGATCTGGCCCGAACCGGTTACGACATACTGCTGTCTTGGTATCTATCGGCGATTCATTCGTTCGATTTCTGCCAGTCCTGGCACCGTTTTGAGTTTGCCAGTTTTGGCTTGTTGATTGCGGTATCGTCATCAACTTTGTGTCCTTTTGTTTTTTCTTCACAACTTCCAAGGGTAGACCACATGAGCGGATACGGAACGTTTTGCGAAGACTATTACTTGAATATGAATCTTGGCACCGAAATGGATGTGCCACAGAGCCGTGAAACGATGCTGCACTTTTTCGAGCAGGTGCAGCGACGCTTCCCGCAGATGCAGCATTTCTACGGCCGTGAAAAAGGTGAGTACGTATTGGAGGAAGAGAAGGGCCAAGGGCCTTATCGCTGGGTGTCGGTCGAGCCTCGTCGCGTTAACAGCGGCTATGTGAACCCTGAAAATCTGGACGATGCCATTGCGCAACACCAAAGCGTCCTCGAACTTGTTCCTTATGAACTGTCGATCAGCCCGCTGGATTGCGAATCCCTAGGTGTCGTACTCGGCTTCGACTTTACCTGCCGAGGAAATCACAGCGAAGTTTTGGCCGAAGCTTTGGGAATCAATCCTGGACTGGAAAAGTTCTTGTCGATTCCCCAAAGTCGAATCATCTCGCATGAACCGGCGATCCAGTTCGCACTTGACGAGGACTGCAAGACTCAATGTCGGATAAGTTTTGAAACCCGTACGACGGCTTTTCACGTTCGCACGGGTGACTTTCCTGAGGAGCAATTGAGTGTTTACTTGATGGTAAGACGCTTTGAAAGTTTGTCTGCCGGAGAAACCTATGCCGAAGAATTCAAGCGACTCGCTGGTCTGGTCCAAAGCATCGCCGATGAATATTTAGTCGAGTCCGTTCTCGCGCCGCTACAAGCTGCAATTTCTCTGCGTTAGGATCCATTAGAAAAAGTGGGACAGGGCTCCCGACTGTGTTGGCAAACACGGTCTCGTGAGCCTGCCCCACGTTTGATCCCGTTACCTCGATAACACTTCTTTCATCTTTTGCTTTAGCAAAGCACTCCAAACAAGGTAGCCCTTCTCATTTTGA
>Ga0105046_10008216_pt1 | contig 16412 bp, 16 predicted proteins | sample MAT03_FD_78385 | JGI IMG/M metagenome (GOLD analysis project Ga0105046, IMG submission 78385) | Freshwater microbial communities from Lake Fryxell liftoff mats and glacier meltwater in Antarctica - MAT-03 (megahit assembly) | ecosystem: Environmental > Aquatic > Freshwater > Ice > Liftoff...
AGTTAGAAAAAATCTGTAAATTGACTGGCTCTGAGAGGTGATCCCTCTCTAAAGCGGATAGAATTAACTCTATTGCTTGATACTATACTCAAAGTGGGGACAAAGTGCGGTTTCAGCCCTTTGAAAAGGCGCAATTTATGACCTTTTAGAGTATAGAACCAGGGAGAACATTTATGTCTCAAGACAGCAGTGATGATGACCCAAAACGCGTGCGTGTCGTGATCAATGGTCAGGAGGTGGACCCGAATAATCTCCCTGCCAATCTGATCGAGATGAAGAAAACGAAAAATCAGTCCAAAGAGTCTGGCTGTATGTCGTGCTTTGGCTGTCTTATTGCCCTGGTAGTAGTTGGCTCAACAGGATTTGGGCTGCTTGTGGCGGCCTCGGCCATCTTCAATTTTAATATCCCCGGCATGAATGCTCTCATGAGCCTGCTCGCTGGTGTCGAGGCCCCTCAGACACAGTCAATCAAAACTGATCCCAATCATTTTGATCCCTTTGTCGGGCTGGCTCAGGCACGCGAATTCGCCGCACCCGATGCCCTCCTCATATCTATAGGAGCCAATTATGTGCGCTCTGATGGAACGATGGATTTGAATGCCTCTTACAATCCGCGCACCGATTATAAATTTGTACGCAAGATTCCCCGGCCCGAAGATGCGCCGCCCGTTGGCGTGTCGGGATCAACAAACGGCCAGTGGTACGAGCCGATCAGCATTCAGGTCTATCGCCCTGGCACGCGTCGCAGCGTCTCCGTATCAAACGGAGGGACTAGAGTCTCATATAGTTACACCAATGAGGGTATGGTACGTGATGCGGACGACCCAACCACCAGTCTCTCTGGTGAGGTTGTATCCGATCCCGAATGTACCGCACAAAAATTGTGGTCCATTGCCCTTGAGAATGATGCCCCTGCCGATGCCGTTGCAGTCATTAACTATGATGTCGATGGCTATGATTTCATCATTAGTGGGGTGACCAATCTGTACTTTACATCTGACTGCAAGCTGAAAGATTGAGCCTCAGTTCAAGTTCATTAGGGCGACTCAATGAGTCGCCCTTCCTTAATGTGTAGGGATACGATCTTTATTTACAGGCAAAGCCCCAATTTAAGTGGTGACTTTCAACCATCCCCCATCGACATAATACGATGACCCGACGCAGTAACTGGCACGCGGGGAACAGAGGAAAACGAAGAAATTTGCTAATTCTTCTGGCGTCGCAAATCGACCAATGGGCGTGTTGTCTTTGGCGATCTTTTCCAGGTAGGCATCTGGTGTCATATCTGTGCCTTTGGTCAGCAATGTCGCCGATTTATACCAGTCAGGCGTCAGAACAAGGCCAGGATTGACTGTATTCACACGAATATTGTCAGGGATGAGTTCATCGGCCAGACACTTAGAAAACATAACTAAAGCGGCCTTGGTCGTATTGTAAATCGGCTCATAACCCAACGGTTGCAGGGCACAGATCGAGGCATTGTTGAGGATCACGCCGCCCCCTCGCACTTTCATGAGTGGCGCAAGGCTGCGCGACAAGCGAACGGCGGCCATCACATGCAAATCCCAGTAATACTGCCATTTCTCATCGGGAGACGTCAGAATTTTTTCTTCGCTGCCTGTGCCTGCATTGTTGATCAGAATATCGATGCCGCCAAAAGCCGTTTGGGCCTCGGCCACCACACGATCAATATCTTCAGCCTTGCTTACATCGGCTCCTACACCAAGCGTCCGAACGCCAAAGCGCGAGGCAATCTCATTCGCTTTTTCAACCACGCGCTCTGTGTTGCGTGCACACAGCACAAGCTCAACCCCTTCTTCCGCCAGGGCTTGTGCCACAGCCAACCCGATGCCAACACTGCCGCCTGTAATCAGCGCGACTTTGCCTTTAAGTTGCAAATCCACGTTTAAAGCTCCTTATTAAAAATCTTGCAGGATAATTTTGTGACTCATGTGAGGCAGTTCCGTACTGCTCATCGAGCTCAATCATAACAAAGCCGCCTTAAACATGGCACATTCCTGATGGGCAACCAGGAAATATGTTTCACCCCATCCAGCATGCATAAAATCCACAAGACGCTTGGTCATAATTTATGAAAGATGCTATGATGACATGAAGAGACTCTAATCAGGATATTGGTCATGGTAGAGATGTCGCGCCCGTTAAAACGCACCGCTGTTGGCCTGCCCTCTACCACATCGCCCCAAAAACATGATGATGACTCAAAGACGGCGCATGTGCTTCAGTTGCAGCGGGTGATTGGCAATCAGGCCGTGCAGCGCCTGCTCATTGCCCGCGCTGTCGAGGGAGATGCCCCGTCACTTGATACCACCACCAGTTCGGATGATCTCTCAAAGCCACAAGTGCAGAGTGCTCTCGCGTTCTACACATCACAGCCCCAGCGCTATACACGCAATATTATTATGGACATTCAATTTGAAGTGGGTACCGCCCCCACCGGACGCATGACAGCTCTCGATGTGCAGGCTGTCGCCAAACGTCAACACGAGATGAATGATGCGGGTGAAAAACCCGTCCTCAAAATTGATGGCAAAGCAGGTCCTCGAACGCTGCCCGCGATTTTCAAAATCGGTCTGGCAAAGGATGAGGCACTCGACGCCTACAGCGAAAAAGCCAGCGCCCTGCTCACGGATTCGCAAGGCAAGAGCGATGAAGACATCGCGCTAGAACTGGCAGCAGACGTCAACAAACGCCTGCAAGAGCAAAAAATCCCACCCATGAAAATCGATACCAAGCAAGAATTGGCAGGACGCGGGGCATTTGATGCGCGACCATGGCAACTCTTGCTGGATAAACGTCAGTTTACCGATGATATGCTGCGCAATATGAAAGATACGATTGCCACGATTTATCACGAAGCACGCCACGCGGAACAGCATTTTCGCATTGCCCAGATGCTAGCCGGACGTCGCCTCAGCCCAGAGCGGATTCACAAGGACACAGGAATCAATCTCGATATTGCCAAGCTTGCGTTCAAAGACCCTCTGAAGCCCGGCACGATGGAGGCCGTTATCGCCGAAGGTTGGCACGACAGCCTGTTCGGTGATGCTGGTCTTGAAAAGCGCACCCGTAACACCAAAGAGATCAAAGCAGCATTTGATGCTAGACAGGCCGCCCGCAAAGCCAACAAAGAAAATCCCTCGCCTCAAAACCAGGCCAGGCAGACCGCCGCCGAAGCCCGTTTTGAGAAAGCCATCGCAGAGCACGACGAGCTACCGCACGAATTTGATGCCGAGCGGTTGGAAGATCGCGTTGAGAAGAAGCTTTAGGAAGAATTAGAGACCAACACCATCCACATGAAGAGTCATCTCATGTCACTTCTATGAGGGCGGGGCATAATTTTCAAGCACGGGCGACCCAGCGGGTCCATGATTTTAGGAGTCGCAAACGCTCACAACGCGATTACATTCTCCTATCAACTCAATGATTTATGCCCCACCCTCAAGTATCTATCCGTAAACCTATTTTGGTTCTCAAAATGACGCATGGGAAAAGCGCCTTTTCAGGGCGCAGCTGCGCCCTTGATAGAGGTTTACGGATAGATACTAAGGCTAACGAAGGTCATTCTTTTTTGCCAAAAGTGCCAAAGTCCAGACCCGGATTTATCCGGGCGAGCCTTCACATGCTGTTGAAGCTGCCAGCTTTCATCGGCCTGCTTCGCTATATTCGCAAAATCTGCCAGATGCGACGGGCCGATCCGCAGGATGATCTGATCAGCGATCTGGTACGAGCCACCGAGAATGGTGACGCACTCAATGATGAAGAGCTGCAAGGCATGGTCGCCATTCTTCTCATCGCTGGTCATGAGACAACCGTGAATCTCATCGGTAATGGCATGCTGGCCCTGCTTGAGAATCGGGATCAGTTTGAGCTGCTGCGTACAAATCCAGCGCTGATCAAAACAGCCACCGAGGAGCTCTTGCGCTATTCTCCTCCCGTGGAAACTGCGACCGAGCGTTATGCCCGCGAAGACATCATCATTGATGGCGTCACCATCCCCAGGGGCGAACAGGTCATGGCGGTTATCGCCTCGGCCAATCGGGATGCATCTCAGTTTGAGAATCTGGACACGCTCGATCTGACACGCGAGAACAACAAACATCTGTCGTTTGGTCAGGGCATTCATTACTGCGTGGGTGCACCGCTTGCCCGCCTTGAGGGGCACATTGCCTTTAATATGCTGCTGGCCCGTATGCCGAATCTCCAGCTAGCCGTGCCTGCCGATAAACTGCACTGGCGTCCCGGCTTAACCCTGCGAGGATTGGAGGCGCTGCCTCTAACGTTTTAACCATCTGCCTTCACAGCGTTTTCGATATTGAGGAGAGGGCGACCTTCTTATGCCTCTCCTCATATGCGTATAAACTCTTGAGTCGATTCTTGTGTTAAAGTTTCCTTAACATTGAATCATATGGCACGAAAGTTTTCTTTTATGGTCTCTACCTCTGATCCCTTCACACCGCTTCAGTCGCGCTGGCCTGTCCTGCGTCAAATCGATATAGGGCTGGTTGTGGGGTTACTTGTCGCTCTCTTATGCCTTGGTATTTTCGTATCAACAGCTGAGGATATTGTCGAGAATGACCCGATTGTTCAGATTGATCAAGCCATTGCAGATGAGTTATACCAGCAGGGCTTGCAAACTCCGACATTGATTGCCTTTTATAAGATCATCAGTGCCATCGGCCTACCCGGTATATGGATCATGGGAATTGTTGTGGGCATTGTTTTTGTGGCCCGCCGTCAGTGGCTGCATCTGGGGCTCTGGGCATTCGCCCTCATTGGTGGCATTCTTGTCAACAATGTTATCAAGCTGACTTTTTCCCGACCACGCCCCTTATTCCCTGATCCCTTTGTCATCGAGCAGCAGTACAGTTTTCCAAGTGGTCACGCTATGATGGCCGTGATCGGGTTTGGCATGCTGGCTTATGTGCTGCTCATCCCCGTACAAAACCGATTCCTGAGAATATTTTTGGTTTTTGGAACCATTCTGCTGATTGTGGTAATGGGTATCAGCCGCATGGCACTTGGGGTCCATTTCTTCTCAGATGTAGTCGGCGGCTTTGCCGCCGGGGGAGTGTGGTTGGCTCTGTGTATTACGACGCTGGATCAACTGTCGCGTCGTCAGTTGAAAATTGAGGCTGCAAAAGCCCAGCAGCTTGTATCATCGATAGAAAATACCTGAGACTCTTCAAAGAAAATTATGAGAGAAAAATAAAAGAAAGCCGTGCCTGTCCCGAAAACGGCTTTCTTTTATCACATTTTTGCTATACCAGTTTCAAACCAAAGACAATCCTTATTGTCGCAATGGCAGGTAATGGTTTACAATACAAGCGTTACATCGGAGTTATATGGGCGTTTGATTATGGTAACGTCTCTCTTACCGCAAGATTTGAATATTTTAATCGTAGAAGATGATGAGGATACAGCCGAAGTCGTTTCGACTGTATTGTCGAGTGCCGGGTTCAAAACGATTGCTGTAGGAAAGGGTCAGGCCGCGATTGATGAAATCAACACCGCGATGCCCGATCTTGTCCTGCTCGATCTGAACTTACCCGATATTCATGGCCTCGATCTTTTACGTTCCGTGCGATCCTACTCTCTGATTCCCATGATCGTCTTGAGTGGCTACGGGAAAGATCGGGATCGCGTTCATGCCCTGGAATCTGGGGCCGACGATTATATGTCGAAGCCATTCTCGCCTGAAGAACTCATCGCACGGGTGCGTGCTCTTTTGCGCCGCGTCGAGTGGACGCCACGCAGCGAGACCTATCTACAGGTGCGCAATTTGGAATTAGACGTTGCGCGTCGTCATGCTAAAATTCGTGGTAAACCGCTTCACCTTACACCCATTGAATATGGCATCCTTGTCATTTTGATGCGCAATGCCGGACAGGTGGTTGATCATGATGAACTTCTCCACGCCGTTTGGGGCGAGACATACGGGGGCGATTATTCCGTGCTCCGCGTGAATGTGTCGCGCTTACGGCAAAAATTAGAAGAGAACCCCCGCCGTCCGCAGTATATTGTGACAGCACCCGGACAGGGTTACTGGATGCCGACTCAACGATAAAGACGTTTGTTTAGGAGCGATGTGTGCCAGTCGATTATACAACTCTTGCACCGATTTATGATCTGGCCGGGATGCACCTCTATGCACAAACGATGACTCCGCAGATCGTCGATTTTGCGCAGCGACACGGCTGGATGGGTCGTAACATCGTTGATTTTGGCTGCGGCACAGGCGCGGGTCTGCCCTGGTTGGCGCGGCATCATTATGCTCTCACAGCGATTGATGCCAATCCAACAATGCTCAAGCGAGCACAAAGCGGCACAACCCCCGATATGCACATTAGCTGGCTTGAAGCTGATATTCGTAACACGGGTCTTGAGGCCGAAAGTGCTGATCTCATCCTCTCCCTGGATGTCCTGCCAGAGTTGGAAGAGGGCAAAGATTTGGAGATCGTATTTAAAAGTGCGGCCACTCTTCTCAAACCCTCCAAATGGTTCATCTTCGATCTCTACACCATCGAGGGCCTCACAAAGATGGGCCAGGGTGGCGACCTCATGATTCACAATGATGAGACGGCCACGCTCTTCGCTCATCCCATGTACGATTATGATCGTCAGGTGCTGCGCACAGAGTACACCTTGTTCAAGGCAGACGTGAGAGTCTGGCGCAAAGAGCAGGCAGAACGTCTTGTCCGTGCCTATGCCACGGGCGTTGTGACCGCGCTGCTGCGGCGGGCCAATCTCCAGGTCTTACATATCCTCAGCGCCGATTTAGGGCGTTATGAACCTGGACAATCCGGTGTGTCACGGATACTCATGATGGCGCAAAAACGGTAGAATAGAGCCATTCCAAATAGAATGAGCCTCTTATGACCGACGTATTGCAATCTGAAATCACAACACAACCCTCTCTGAGCCTCCCTGTCGATCCCGAACACAGCGGTATTCGCACCGTAGGCTGTCTCTCGTTCCTCCTCGTTACCGGAGCCGCCTTTGTTCTCTACAGCATGATTCTGACAGATGCCCCCCTTCTCAATGGCATGCTGGCTCTGCTGACGGGCGCATTTGTCGCGTATATGGCTGATTCCTGGATGAAGCGTCATTGGCCCAGCGGACGTAAACTGCTGATCGATGAGGCAGTCATTCAGGTCAGCCAGCACGATAAGGTTGAGATACGCGTCGATCCACAGCGGCAGGTGAATGTGCTGCCCTGGCGCTTCGTAGTCAAACGCAACGGACGCGTCAAAAAAGGCTGGTATGTCATTGCGTTGGGGCTGGAGCAGGATGAAATGCTTTTGCCTATTTACACCTTTGCGCCCCCGGAACGCTTTGAGCAGCTCCCTCTCGCCAGCCACTTTACGGCCCTGGTAAAAGATGACAAAAAAGAGGCCAGTGTTACAGGCTCGGTCCGCGAGCTAAAAGCAGCGGGCCAGCAGCGCCGCCTCCACGACGCCGAGATGGCGCGGGGTCTTCTGGGGGCCGAAGTCAGCATTGACCAGTTCGAGATATATCTGCGCACGCTGCAAAAGCAGTTTCCTCATTGGATGCCGCAAAAATGAGGTGTTTCTTGTGCGTCGTGCTGCTGATGGGCTTTGCCGTCAGCAGTGCTTTGACCCAATCAGATCAAGATTTCATTGAGTTTTATACACCGGTGATTGGCACATTGAGCGCCGATGAAGTGCAGACGTGGCGCTTTGTCGCCCTCGCCGGATCAATGATCTCCTTCTCTGTCGATGCGCTGGACGAGTCACTCGATCCTGTGCTCACGATTGCCACCAGCGAACGCGATCTGCTCACAAACGATGACGGCACCTTGAACGACTCCGCCGCCCGCATCGAAGGCTTTACAGTGCCGCGCAATGGCACCTATCTCCTCAAAGTCAGCGGCTTTGGTGAACAGAACCAGGGGCAGTATCGTCTATCAATGAACCCCGGCCTGGGCAGCATTCAGGTGCAGGAGGATTTTGCGAGTAATCCAGTCTGGCAAACCCTGATTGAAAATAAGGGCACGCCGTTGGTGGATGTGCAGACAAGCGAGGAAAATATCAACCTCGTATTGGACGGCATCCAGCAGATGAGCGCGGTCACTGTGGGCGACCAGACCATGCAGTTCTTCGATTACTACACAAGTATCGATGTGGATGTGCAGGCCAATCGCGGTTGGCAGGTGGGCTTGCTGCTGCGCTATCAGGACGATCAAAATTACTATGCCGCTTCTATCAACAATCAAGCCCAATGGCGCATCGTGCGGGTTCAGGAGGGCCAGGAAACCATTCTGCGTGATTGGACAACACACCCTGCCCTGCGCGGCACCAATCAATTTTCAATTGGAGCTCTTGTACGCGGCGATCTGATTGAAGTCTTCTACGATCATCAAGTCCTGGGCAGCATTGCCGATACGGCCTTCAATGACGTTGGGCGCATCGGGTTTATGACGATGACAGCAAATGCCGTCGGCAGCCGCGTCAGTGCCGCCTTTGACAATTGGCTCGTGACGACTCCTTTTGTCAGCGATGGCGAGAGGATTTTTCCCCAGGCGCTTCTGGTGGGAGATGGCGATTTCATTATCCGTGAATTGCAGCGTCAGCAGGTGATTCCCGCCGCAGGCCAGATGACAGTGCGCGGACAGGATGCCACCATCCGCGATGTCAGTGCGGGTGTATCGCGGGTGGATCTACAAACGACGCCCTATCAAAATTTCGTACTCTCCGGTTACTGGACATGGACAGTCTCAGGCAGCGGAATCGGCGGTTGCGGCATTGCGTTCCGTCAGGACAGCGTCGAACAATCATATATGCTGGCCTATCTCGATAACAGCGGCGCGTATGGCGTGTCCCATCGCGAACCGGAGTCATTTGCGCCGGGGCTTTATGGTGAGGGGCTTGACCCAGAAGTCATCTCACGTCATGTGATTCTGGTGGTGCAAAATGACACTCTCTCGCTCTATGTCGATGGGCTGTATATGCCGGGCAGTTATGACGATTTGCTGGCTGATTCACCGGATGCGGGCACGATCGGACAGGCCGTCGTTAATTTTGACGCCGTACAAACGGAGTGCAGCTTTGACGATCTGTGGCTGTGGCGCATTGGGGATTAGTCTGTTTTAGAGTTACGTTATAAATAATACGCACACTGGGAGAGTCTTTATGAGTTCATTGAGTAGAGACTCTGTATGAGGCCAGCGGCGACATCTTTTACAGCTCTAGAAGCCGCTATTTTACGCACGCTGCTCTATGCAGATGTGTTTCATTTCCCTCTGAGTCGCCCAGAACTCCACACCTATCTCATTCACGAGACTCCTGTAACGCCTGCTGATCTTGAGGCGGCGTTAGAATCGCCCCATCTCTACGCTCTGCTGTGCGAAGATGAGGGCTATATCACATTTCACACGACGCCACAGCACATCGCCCGCCGCCGTGCGCGTGAAGCTCTCGCACAGGCCATGCTGCCGCACGCCCAACGCTATGGACACTGGCTGGGCTCTCTGCCTTTTGTGCGCATGGTCGTGCTCACAGGCGCATTGGCAGCCCGCAATCCGGCCCATGCCCAGGATGATTTTGATTACATGCTCATCGTGAAGCCAGGGCGCGTGTGGTTGGCACGGGCCTTTTCGATTGTTCTGGTGCGATTGGCACGACGGCGCGGCATTGCTCTGTGCCCGAATTATGTGCTCTCTGAAAGCGATCTGACACAGCAGCGCCAGGATTTGTATATCGCCCGCGAATTGGCGCAAATGCAGCCTTTGTTTGGTGATGCATCGTCATTTTATGCGGCGAATGAATGGGCCATCGCCTATCTCCCCCATTTGCAAGCGCTGCAAGAAAGCGAAGCGCTGCCCATGCCGCTCTGGAAGCGCATCGGGGAGTGGGTTTTGTCGGGTCGTGTGGGGGATGCATTGGAACAGTGGGAGTATCAGCGCAAATCAAAGCGCTTTCAGCAGCAGATCCAACCGACCAACGCCGCCCGCATCGATAACCAGCAGGTGAAGGGGCATTTTCAGGATCACGGGGCCCCGATTTTGCAGCAGTATCAGGAGCGATTGGAGCGATTTGGGTTGTGAACTTCGCTAATCAATCGGATAGGCCAGCAGAGGAATGAGCAGATTTTCGATTTCGGGCGTGATCTCGATGCGATCCACGTTCAAAATGACAGAGCCATTTTGAATGGTGAATGTCACTCTCATCCCACCGTCCTCAAGCATATCAAAAGCAAGAAAGGGCTGGTCTCGTCGTAAACCGTATTCTCGCGAACGTGAAATCATGAGAGTAGCCATCGATGTTCCAGCACGGAACTGACGATCATAACCTCGTTCTCGAAAAATCTTAATCAGTGGAAGAATGTTTCTAATCCATATCCACCTTATAGTAAAAATTTCTCCACTGTACGACTGTTGTATCCCATCCCACGACTCTAAAAATTCTGCTTCAATCTCTTTCCGTTCCTCATCCGAAACCATAACAGCCTTCTTCTATTCCCACTATCAAACGAAAATCGGGATGCAAATGCATCCCGATTTTCGCTATCTTTTCTATGTGCCTTTATAGTTCAAAGGCTCTTTATTTCATCACTGTGCCGAGCGTATCGCACGCCGGGCATGCGCCACCAGGACGAATGATGGCATAACCGCCCATCGGATCGCTGTCCCAACGGGCAAAGTTCACATTCCACACGATCATCATACGGACATCACCGCGTGCCGACGCTTTGGTGGCGGCTTCAGCCAGCCATGCCGCGTGCTGCTCCACCGTGACATTGGCGGCCCAGGCAAATGCGCCGGGGATCGCCGCGCCCATGCCCTCACCCGACAGATAGCCAAGTTCGGTGAAGCAGATCGACTTGCCAGGGAAATACTGCTTGGCACGATTAATCATTGAGTCAAAGAAGTTCGTTGGGTAATCGTTGCGAACACCAGCATTGGTACGCGCCGAGGGGGACACAACGCCTTCGTTATAGTGAATGCCCACGCAGTCGATGTACTGGGCAGCACCCGCCGCCGCCATCTGCTGCATAAAGGCATCGTCATTGCAACCGCCTGCCGCACAGCCCGCCGCCCCAAAGAAGCCTGTCGGCGCAGGCGCACCACTGATAATCATGGTGGCAGGATTGGCGGCACGAATTTTCACCGACACGGACGCGAGGAGCTTGGTGTAATTCGCGCCGTTGATCTGGCCTGCGGGCCATTCACGGTCAATGTTCGGTTCATTCCAGATTTCAATCGCATTGGCACCCGCCGCCGCCACAGACGCTGCATACGCGCCGAAGGACTCGACATAAGCCGCATCACCCACAGCATTCTTATCGCCCACGATGCCGAACAACACTTTAAAGCCGTTGCCCTGGATGGCCTTGATTTCGTTGGCAATGTTTGCCACCGGGATGTTGGGGCCGATTTGCTTCTTCACCCAGACCATACCGGAACGCTTCATCGCATCAATCGCGGCAGGTGTCAGGCCATCGACGTGACCACCGAGTTCAAACGTGCCACCCGCTGCTGATCCCGCCACAGGTGCAGGCAGACCCGCAACAGGCGTGCCATTAGCAGCCGGGGCCGCCACAGCAGCTGTCTGCACAATATCGCACACCACCACGGCTTTGAGATCGAAGCTCACACGGGTTGTATAGGTTTTATTTTGCAGGCTGGTGATGGTATAGGTAAAGCCAAACAACTGTTTGCTGGCCTCGGTAATCAGCACCTTTGAATCGCAGCTGTCGATGCCCGTAATCTTGCCCGGATGGGCGGCATTCGGGGCGCTCCAATCGTCCTGGTCAAATGTCCAGTTCTTAACGATGGGCAGACGGACTTTTTCTTTGGTCTGAATGGCCTCACGCGATAGGCTAAAGCCAATCCAGACAGGATCATTGGGCGTGGCAGTAGGGTCTTGCGCTTCCACAGGGGTTGTCGAAGACATCGAGATCGAGAAGGAGAGCAGCACAAGGGCCATCAGACTCAGAGTGAGCATAGAGGCGGCACTGCGCCAGAACATTCGATGCATAGGGTTAATCCTCAAAATTCAATGTGTATGAACGGAGATGTAGACTACTCGTAATAGAGTCATTTTGCTAGTGGGATGGTTCCAAAATCCGTGATGATCGTAGGGCAATCGTCGGTTTTGTATACTTTTTAGAACAAAACAAGTGTAGAAACACGCGGCCTGGATGATATGAGGTCAAGGGTATGGAGAGGGTACAACGGGCACGTCGATAGAGACATGCCTCTCGCTGTACCCTCTCTATAAGATTAGGCGTTGCTGTTCAATATCTCTTGCAGCCGCCCCTTCAGCACCCCAATGCGCTCTGAAAGAGTCGTTTGCCCGCGTGAAAAGGTCATCTGCTCCACAGCATCGACAGACTCCATCAATTCTGGACCAAACTGCTTCGCCTGCTGCAACAGCTCCTGCAATTGGGTTTCATCCTCGACGGACAGCAGCGCGTTGAGATAACGCAGTTCCGGACTCATGCGAGATTGCAGCACCTGCACAACGAGGCCGTAAATCCCCTGCAAACGCTGATGCAGAGCCTGATCGCCGCGCTTTTCAGCCTCTTGGAGATTGGCGACCAGGATCGACATGAACTCGTCATCAATGAGTTCAAGATTCGCCTGAATAAGCTCCTGCGGCTGAGGGCTGTTGACGAGCATCTGCAAGAATTCGATGGTCTGGCTTGCGCCCTGCTGTACCTGGGCATCCATCAATTGGGTCAGCTCAATCAGATTATCGCGCGTCCGCTCAAGCTTTTCGCGATCTTCGGCCGGGGCGCGACCAATCTCCAGAGTCAGCTCCTGGAAAAAGTCCTCATCGAAGACGGGGCGCATCAGTCCAACGAGGCCTTGCAGCTTGTCTTCATCATCCGCGTATTCACGCACGAGATTCAGAAAGTCCGCACGGGTGGCGTTCTCGCCCAATTTTTCAATATCGGCGACGACTTCCTGCACGCGGCCCATCTTGGCCTGCTGCTGCTGCATCAGGGTGGCCCCAAATGAAGACTTGGCAACAAGCATATCCTGGACTGCCATCAAGCGCTGGATCACACCATTATTTTGCGGATCTTCCATCAGACGCTCGCCAGCAAGACGCAGTGTCTGGAAGAACTGGGCATCGATCACCGCATCATTGTCAGCAATCAGCGTTTCGAGGGCCTCCTGGCTGGTAGCGCTCAACATCTCTTGCAAAAGTTCCAGACGCTTTTTCTGTGACGCCAGCATATCCGGTGTGATGCCATCGGCTTCCATAATGATGTCAATCATGCCTTGCAGCGTGAGACTGCGCTTGGGATTGAACATATAGGCACGGAAGGATTCTTTAGGCAGAGTGCGATTCAGTTCATTCATCAAATCGCCCACAACCTTCTCTTCTTTCTGGCCGCGCAGTGTTTCGCCAGGGACACAGACAATGAGAAGAGACTTACTGGCATCATGATAGAGCACCGGCGTAATCACCTTATTGGCGAACCCGCAAGCAGGGCAGCGGGCACTATTCAGGCGGTTCGTCAGCAGCAGTTCTTTGCCCTGGGGATCACTCTGTACATCAATCACAGAGCGGATCACAGCGGGGACGGGTTGGCCGCAGTTGCTACAGCGGATAGTGGTTTGACTTGGTGGCATGGCGTCTCCTGTTAATCGCGTGGCAGCGTAAAATAAAATGTTGAGCCTTTGCCGAGAGTGCTCTTGACGAAAACCTCGCCATGATGCGCCTCGATAATGGATTTCACCAGATACAGGCCGAGGCCCGTGCCTTTGGTTCGGCGCGTTAAATTGCCTTCAACGCGGTAAAACCGTTCAAAGATGCGTCCCATTTCCGTCTCAGCGATCCCGGCCCCCTCATCGCGCACAAAAAAGGTGACGTTCTTGTCCGTAAAGCGCCCTCCAATGGTGATCGTACCGCCGTTGGGCGAATACTTGATCGCATTGGTGAGCAGATTGTCGATCACCTGACGCAAGCGGCGGCCATCGCCATGCATGGCGGGAAACCGATCCGGGAAGCTGAGGGTGAACTGATGGCGGGTCGTCTGGGTCTTTAACCGTTCAACCGATTGTTCGCCCAGTAAATCTAGCCGCACATCGGCAATTTGTAAATTGACAGTCCGCTCGGCCTGGATTTTGCTGGCTGTCAGTAAATCGTCAATCAGCTCCGCCAGGCGATCCGACTCATCTTCAATCACTGCCAGGCTTTGATGCACCACACTCATATCCCAATTGGCATCCTGCCGATTGAGCGTGCTGGCATAACCCTTGATGAGGGCAACCGGGGTACGCAATTCATGCGACACTGTCGAGATAAAGACGTTCTGCATCTCCTGGGCGCGGCGGAAGCTGGTAATATCGCGCACATTGGCAATGATGTTGGCAAGACGGCCCTCACGATTGAAAAGCGGTGCATAGGTGATACCGATGCTGGCTACCATGCCATCACGGCGCTGGACTTCCCCTTCAACATAGAGCGTTTCCGTCACTGTTGTGGGCGGTCTCTGGCGCGGCCAACCGTTTGCCAGCGCCTCTTTCAAATCGGTCTGCTCGATGTGCTGCCAGACAATGACCTCATCCAGTTTTTTACCGACGGCAAGCGCGGGCGGCCAACCTGTCATCTGCTCAAAGGCGCGGTTGATCTGAATAATGTCGAGGTTGGCACTCAGGAGCATGACGCCATCGCCGCTGTAGTGCAAAATAGCCGCCAACTGCTGACGCTCTTGATTGATGCGCTCGTACAGTTGAGCATTATTGACTGCAATCGCCGCCTGGTCGGCAAAGCTTTGCAAGCTCTGCGTATCGGTGGGGGTGGTGCGGGCTTGATAGGAGCGAAAGACAATGAGCAGTCCGAGTGGATTCTCAGCAAAGACCAGCGGAAACGCGATGGCCTGCTGCAATTCCGGATTCACGACGTGCATCATCTCTTGCAATTTGTTGGTGAGATACTGTGAATCGCGCGTTTCGGCTCCCACAATCAACTGCTGCAAATGAGCATTCAGCGCATCAACCTTGTCTTCCGAGAAGCCTGTATAGGCTCGCAGACGAAATTGATCATCCTCATCGCGCAGCGCAATAAGACCCACCTGCCCTGCCACCATCACCACCGAGGCGCGCAGCACCCGTCGCAGAACCTCGGTGATCTCCAGTTGGGCGGTAATCGCACGGGTGATCTCCAGCAAAAAATCGCGCTGGCGATTAGGCGAATCAGGGAGGGAGAGCATACGTTCTTACCGCGCTTTCGGAGGCCGAATCATGCTCTGAACTATAGCATAACTCAGAGGAGTTTCCGCACGGTCATACGCAATATTAACGCGGCTTTAGAGCTCCCCTTATGGATTACGACGAGGTCAATTTCTCACGCGCCTTTTTACAGGCCTCGATCATCAGGCCGAGTGTGCCATCAGCCGCCTCTTCGTCACTCAGTCCCGTTTCGTGCAGGGTTTGATACAGGCTTTTATTGAACTCGCGTGTGATGCCCCGCGCTTTTAGTATCTCCTCCTGGGTCTCAGCCAACAGAGAGCGATCCACAAACAGATAACAGGCCACGTTAAAGCCGCTGATAAAATTCTCAAATGGGGCCACTGCTCCGCCAAAATAGCTGGCAGGTCGCCGCCGAATGTGGTCCAACACCTGAATCATTTCATCGATGTTGTGGCTTGTCGGTGTATCGTTCTGGCTCATAGTAGTGGCCTCATCATTTTTTAAACCGCCTTCTATGCAAAACCCTATTGTTTATTCCGATAATAGAGCAGTGTGCTGCCATCGGTAAAACCGAGCGGCAAGAAGGCCCCAAAGCCAAAATAGACCAGATTTAAGAATGCGAACAGCGCCAAAAACCCCCATATTGGGAGGCTCATGCTGTCTTTGAGCAGCAGCGCCAGAATGCCAAACACAATCCCAAGGGCAATGCTCACGGGAGCACCACCCAGAGCCCGCTGGATATGCGTCGATGCGGGTAATGTAGGCTCATCTTTGGGATAAACCGAGGCCCCGAAAAACCACCACAGCCTAACGCCGGTCATCGGATAGCCCACGCGCCGCCCCGCCATAAAATGTCCATACTGGTGCAGAAATTCGCCTATCCAGTACAGCCCCACAGCCACAAAGCCCCAAATAACAGCACCAGGAAGCGGCAGTTGCAGCGCAGCAAGGGCCAGCCCTGTAAACACGATGAATAGAATAATCGAGCCAATAATCGAAGACACTGTTATTTCAATATTGAGACCCAGGACTTTAAAGGACATCATCGCACTTTCTTGCCGAGGAAATTCACATCGGCCCTAAAATGAATAAAAGGTCTATACCCCAATTTTGGGATGCAATCATGTAGGGGCGACCCGCTGGGTCGCCCAGGCAAGCTGCATTGGAATGTAAAAAAATAATCTGAGGTTTTTGTGGGCGACCCGCTGGGTCGCCCCTACAC
>Ga0105046_10008218_pt1 | contig 16408 bp, 11 predicted proteins | sample MAT03_FD_78385 | JGI IMG/M metagenome (GOLD analysis project Ga0105046, IMG submission 78385) | Freshwater microbial communities from Lake Fryxell liftoff mats and glacier meltwater in Antarctica - MAT-03 (megahit assembly) | ecosystem: Environmental > Aquatic > Freshwater > Ice > Liftoff...
AGGTGGCCTTGCTCGCTCCGAGCCGCGTTCACTGCCCGGCGTCGCTGCGGCTCACGCCGCCTTCGCGGCGCGAACGGCAAGGCCCTGCATGGTCACCGCCCCCTCAATCAGTGGCGTCCGCACCTTCCGGTGGGCAAGCGCTGACCCGCCCGGATCACAGCAGGCCCCGTCCGTGCGCGGATGTTTCCCCCCACAGCGGACGAGGTCTCGGGTCAAATCCGCCGTCGCTGTACGAACTCCGGCTCGACTGGACGGGGCATCGTGGGCACACCGCTTGCGTAGCGCCTGTCCCACCATGGCCGACAGCATCTACCTCTACGGCGACTCCACCGCGTTCCCGCTGCATGAGAACTTCCTCGAGACGGCGAAGGCCGCGACCGCCACGAGCGTCGCGCTGTTCCACGCCGACGAGACTGCGGAGGAGGAGCGGCGCCTGGTGTCCGAGGCCGAGCAGCGCACGATGGTGGAGCTCATCCACCTCGGAAAGTTCGCGCGTCGCGTGGAGGACATCTACGCCAACGCGGCGGACGGTCTGCGCGCCCACGTCGGCAGCTCGGCGCGCAACATGGTCGGCGAGATGCACCGCGAGGTGCTGCGCTGGCGCGATTCGACCGTTGCCAAGGCGCTCGAGACCGCGGCGTCGTCGCAGGTCGCTCCGGCCATCGGCCGCTTCTTCGAGAAAAACCAGCTTCCCGGCACCTCGTGGAGCGTCTCCTGGCGCGCGCACGACGGCGGCGCGGGGCGCACTAGTGCGACCGTCCTCGCGAAGGTTCCGGGCGGCCTCGAGGTCCTCTTCGGCGCTGCGGTTCCGAAGGAGTCGATCTGGGCGAAGCCAGTGCGCGTCCGCACGCTCGAGCGCGGAATCGTCGTGCACCTGATGAAGAAGCGCATCTTCCGCAAGGCGGCGGCGCTCCCCCACGAGCTCGACAACCTCTACCTCGCCGAGGTGCACCCCGGTGAAGAGCGCGTGGTCCTCATCCTGCGCAAGTCGGCCAAGCGCGCCTCCAAGGGCTACCGCATCGCCGTTCCGTTCGATGCGGTGACCCCCGCCGAGATCGTTCGCCTCGGCGAGCACGGCGAACCGGCCGGCCCGGTCGAGCGCCCCAGCCCCAACGACGTCCAGGCGCTGCGCCGCCTCGTCGCTGCCATCGACGGATCGCTGCGCGAGATCGTCCCGTGCCGCTCCGAGCTGCGCACCGCGGTTTACCGCGGCACGCCCGTCGAGCAGGTCGAGCGCCCCGAGGTCCTCGCCCGTCTCCTCCTCAGCTCGATCTGCCCGCTGGTCCAGGAGATCGCCCGACGCAGCAACGCGCGCGGCGAGCTCTGCCTCAAGCGCGCCATCGGAAACGACGGACGCCGCGAGGAGATCTTCATCTCCTACAACGCGCTGACCGCGAACACCGAACCCCTCCGCCCCGAGCACCAGGTCCTCTTCGAGATGCTCGGTCTGGAAGACCCGACGGTCGCGCGTCGCATCCCCGGCTTCAAGCTGCCCAAGCTTCTGCCGCCGAAGCGCAAGGAGCCGTCGAAGGAGGGCAACCTGCACCAGATCTCGGGCGAGCTGGTCATCGGCGCCGACAGCGCCACCATCAACTGAAAGAGCCGCCGGGCCTGGCGCGCAGCCGTGTCGATAGGGCGATCGACCAGGAGATCGCGATCGCCCAGAATGCCACCGCTGCGATGCGCATCGGCGCCGCGGGCGAGCGGCAGCATGGTCTTCCGCGACGCCTGAAGTAGTCTCCCTTGCTGGGGGCGAACGGCATGGATCGAGTCGTCGAAAAGCTCAGCGTATTGAGCGAAACGGCCGTGCACTTCAGCCGTTGCGCATCGGCAAAGGAGGTCTACGACGAGGCGCTGGATGTGTTCATGGGCCTGTGCGGCGCCAAGCGTGCGTCGCTGCTCCTGTTCGATCCCGACGGCGTGCTCCGCTTCAAGGCCTGGCGCGGCCTCTCGGACGGCTATCGCGCCGCGGTGGAGGGCCACACGCCGTGGGCGCCTGGGCAGCACGAGCCCGAGCCGATCCTGATCCCGGACGTCTCCAAGGACGACTCCTTGGGTAGGTACCGGAGCGCCATCCTGGACGAAGGGATCCACGCGCTATCGTTCTTTCCCCTCGCGACCGCGAGCGGGACGATCGGCAAAGTGATGGTCTACTGGGGCGAGCCGCACACCCCGGATCGCACCGAGCTCGGGCTTCTGCGGACGGTCGCCGGGCTCACCGCGTTCGCGCTCGATCGGCAGCGTGCAATGGACCTCCTGGAGGCCGAACGCGGCCTCTTCGTGGGCGGTCCGTCGGTGATCTTCAAGTGGCAGAACCGACCGCACTGGCCGGTCGAATACGTGTCGCCGAACGTCGAGCAGGTCTTCGGCTACTCACCGGAGTTCCTGCGGCACGAGGCCACTCGATACTCGGACCTCGTGCACCCCGAGGACCTCGAGCGCGTGGGCGCCGAAGTGCAGGCGTTCACCGTCGCCGAGCGCCCCTGGTTCGAGCAGGAGTACCGGTTCCGACGGGCCGACGGACAGTGGCGGTGGATCTACGACTTCACCGTGCCCATTCGATCGTCCTCGAACGAGGTGACCCACTTTCACGGTTATGTGATCGATCAGACCGATCGGCGCGCCGCCTTCGACGAGCTCCGCCAGCAGCAGCGCATCGAGAGCCTCGGCCTGATGGCCGGAGGCGTGGCACACGATTTCAACAACCTCCTGGTGGGTGTCCTGGGCAACGCGGAGCTCGCCCTCGCGTCGCTCCCATCCGACTGCGCCGCCGCAGGCTACTTGCGAGACGTGACGACGGCCGCGCGGCACGCCTCCGACCTCACCAAGCAGCTGCTTGCTTACAGCGGGAAGGGGAGCTCCACCATCCAGTCGCTGGAGCTCCAAGGAATCGTCGAGGAGTGCGTGCGCCTCCTCGCTTCGGTCATCTCCCCGCGGGCGCAGGTCTCGGTCGACATCGCGCTTCGACTGCGCGTCCGGGCCGACGCCACGCAACTCCGCCAGATCGTTCTCAACCTCCTGGCCAACGCGTCGGACGCCCTTGTCGAGGGTGTCGGAGCGATTCAGGTGCGCGGGGAGGAAGTTGTCGTCGAGGCCGTCCAGCCGACGTTGTCGCCGCCTGGGCAGAGCCTCACGCCGGGCCGCTACGTCGTGTTGCGCGTGGTCGACGATGGCGTCGGGATGGCCGAATCGACGCTTTCGCACGTCTTCGACCCATTCTTCACGACCAAGGGACAGGGTCGGGGGCTCGGTCTCTCGGCGATCCTGGGGATCGTCAGATCGCACCAGGGCGCGGTCCACATCGAGAGCCAGACAGGACGAGGCTCGAGCTTCGCGCTCTACCTTCCGTCGGCGCCCGCCTCGGGCGAGGCCTCGGATGCGCTGCCGGAGCAGCTCACCGAGACGCCCTGCCGAGCCCACATACTGGTGGTGGATGACAACGAGATGGTGCGGGCGGTGGTGGCCCGGGTGCTCGAGCTCGAGCACCACACGGTGGAGACGGTGGACTCGGCGGAGCGAGCGCTGGAGATCATCAATGAGCGCCCAACCGCCTGGGACGCCGTGATCATGGATCTCACCATGCCGAGGATGGGAGGCCTCGAGGCGCTCGCGATCTTGCGACGTCGTTGGCCCGAGCTGCCGGTGGTCATCATGTCCGGGTTCAGCAGGACTGGCATACCGACGACGCAGGACGACCCGGCGACGCAGTTCCTCGAGAAGCCTTTCAGCAGCGAGCAGCTCATCGACGTCCTGTCCGCCGCGATGGGTGGCGCATCGAGCATCACGCGGAGGTGAGGCGTGAGCGAAGTCCGCAAGACCGAGGCGATGTTGGCGGTCCGCGCGATGACGCCGATGAGCGGCGAGGCGTACTTCAAGAAGTGATCGTGGGAGCTCCATCGACACGCGCACCGCCGGTCACCCACGCCCCGGCCGACATGCCGTCGGATCCGGCGGCGCCGCCCGCCGGCGCGCCGACCGACATGACGACCGACGCCGGAAAGACGGAGCCGAACAAGGACACCGCGGCGCTGCCCGCGGGGCGCACCGAGCCGCTCCCCCCGAAGGATCACAAGCCGGTCGCTTCCAAGGAGCAGAGCAAGCGAACCGGCGCGATGGCGTGTTGCGGTGCCGGCACCTGTGGCGAGTGCGCGCCTCTGCCCGCCAAGCGCAGCGAGCCCATTCCGGCGAAGGACGGCAAGCCGGTGGCCGCCTCCAAATCAGTGCGAAAGGGCAAGGAAGCCTGCTGCGGCGAAGGCACCTGCAGCCCCTGCTGAAAGCGCTGCGCCCAAGCAAGAGCGACGACGCCCCCCGTCGCTCGCCTTTGCTGGATCCGTTGCCCCGATTCGGCGAGGTTCGCGGCCAACATGGCCCCTGCGTCTCGTCGACCGTGATGTGGACGCGCTCGGCATGGATGCTGAGGAGGCCGCGCACCCGCTGGTAGAGCGCGTCGACCTTCTCGATTGCCTTTTCGGCGACGACCGCGAGCACGCGCGCCTCGCTGCGCACCTCGGCGCCCTTCACCTCGACGCCGCGATCGCCCTCGAGCTTAGCCATTTGCAAGGTCTCCCAGGTGAATGTCCATCCGTCGCGGCGGCGTCGCGATCGGAATGCAGGTGCGCCAGGTGAGCTGGACGCGCCAGCTCGCGACCTCGGGCGCCGTCGCGTCGAGGTGCAGTGTATCGAGCCGTGCCGGGACCGGATGCACGTCCCTTCCCACCGACAGGCGCACCCAGGGATGGGTCCGCGGCCGGTGGGGAACGCGATGTCGACGGCCCATTCGGGTTCCCCAGGCACTCCAGGGGCGAAGGCTTGGGCGCCGGGCTGGCGGGTCCGCCACCACCAGTGGCTCGGGGGCCAGGTTGGCGGCGTATTGGATTTGACGGCTCGGGGACGGCGAGAAACGCTGCTCATCGTGCAGTGAGCGCGTAAGAAAGGGCGGGCGGTCGGCGCAAGGCCGCTTCGTGCTGCCGCCGTGGGGCTCGCTCTGGCAGCTACCGGGTGCGCGGTGGACACGAACCCGCGCAACATCGCCGAGGAGTTGGGGCGCGACACGACCGTCTCTCTGGGTCGCTGCGTGCTCCACGACCAGCACCCACAGTCGATGGTGCTCCGCTGCGCGACGAGCGCCGGCCCCAGTCTCCTGGTGATGTGGCCAGCAATTCAACGGCCAGATCGGGACCGTCGGCGCCGTCGGGCACGGCACCGGGAAGGGACGCGATCAGCGAGTGCAGCTCACGAGCGATGAGCAGAGGAAACACCTGCTCCATCGACCCCACGCGCCGGTAAATGGTGGTGCGCTCGACCCCTGCTTCAGTCGCGATGTCCTTCACGGTCGTTCGGGACTGTTGTCGATACAGCGAACCGTCGCGTCGAGGTAGGGCCAAATCGACTCGTCGGGGCATGGTGAGCTCGACGACGAACGCCTCGTCGCCCGGTCGCGGGCCTCTGCCGATGCTCGGGGCAACCCCGAAGGCAGCCGCGCGGCGCTCGATGGGGTAGCGGTTGGCGCTGCGCCCAAGCAAGAGCGACGACGCCCCCCGTCGCCCGCCTTTGCTGGATCCGTCGCCCCGATTCTGCGAGGTTCGCGGCCAACATGGCCGAATCTCCCGCCCTCACACTCCGCTGCCTGGCGGGGCGACCCTGCCCCGAAGATGTCGTCCTCCACGCCAGGAGCGCGACGAAGCTGACGCCTACGGCGATCGAGCACCTGCCCGAAGTGCTCGACCGCTGCGTCGTCGGCCCGATGACGCAGCCTCTGGCGACGGCGCTCACCCAGTTCAGCCTCCGCTACGAGATCGCCGAGGCCGATCTCGGCCGCACGATCCGGGCGAGTCGGTTCCTGGTCCGCGAGTCCAGCGCGATGGACTTGCCACTCGAGGCCTTCGCCGCGGACTTCGAGGCCCTCTTTCCCGATCTGCGCGAGCTGGCGGCGCTGGTGGTGCCTCGCTACGACTCATTGAAAAATCAGGTGCGGACGCAGCTCTACCTCGCTGCGCTCGAGGAGCACGGGGCCGTGCTCGCGGACGTCGGCTGGCGCGTCGATCTGGTCGCCACCACGAGCCAGGCCACGCGGCTGATGATGCCGGTGACCATGCTGACGCTGAGCTATCGCGAGAACGGAACGGAACAGCGGCTCACGCTGCAAGTGCCCGCCGAGATGATGAAGAAGCTTCGCGAGGTCACGGCCCTCGCTATCAAGTAGGAGCGTTCGAGTCGCGTAGACACCCACGCCCTCGATCCGCTCACCCTGCGGCCCGAGCGCCTCGCCGACCGAGGTGGTGACGCCGCCGGCCCCAGCCGGGTGACACTGGAGAATGGCGCCCTTTCCAGCCGTGCGCTCACCTCGGACCGTTGCGCGGCGATGTGACGTGAGCGCGACGGCACAGATCTCGGCAGCCGAGGCGGTCCCTCCGTCGACCCGCACCAGGATATCGATGTCGAGGCGACCGTCGACGCGTGCGCGCCGCACCTCCTCATCCCCATCGCGATCGACCACGAGGGCCACCGGCGCTCCCTGAGGAAGGAAACGCGCTGCCAGATCGATTCCACCGTCCAGCGCGCCGCCGCCACATCCACGCAGATCGAGCTCGAGCGCCGTTGCCGCATGGGATTCGATCGCCGCGTCCACCAGTGCCCCGGCATCGTGACCGATTGACGACAGCGCGACGCGGAGCGTGCCGTCGGCGTCGAGGTCGACCCGTGCCACCGTGCGCACGGCGACCTCGGCGAGGTCGGCCACGTCACCGGCGTCGAGGTGTCGCCCCCACCGGTCGCCCTCGTCGTTGCGGGATACTCCGCGCGGCGTCGCGTCGGTGTAGAAGACGTTCACCGAGCTGGGGACGATCGCCGCGGCCGATGCGCAGTTGCCGGAGTTGCCGGTGGCCATGGCGCCCAGATGAGTGCCCGGGATCTTCTCCACGAAGACCTTCGGGCTGCCCGACGTGAACATGCCGGTGCCCTTGACCGTCGGGTGGGCCACGCCGCCCTCGTCGCCGCTCGTCATCGAGATGGTCGAGGCCATGTGGAGGGCATTGACCATGTTCACCTTCACGACCACGGCGAAGCCGGTCGCTTGGGCATTCATGCCGATGTTCGGGTAGGGGATCGGCACCGTGGCAGGGCCCGCCGGCGTGTTGCACACGTCGGGGAAGCCGAAGTTCATCCCGGCAGCGCGGTTCTGGGCAGGCATCATCGGTCGGTCATCCCAGGTGGATCTGCTTGCCGTTGATCATCGCGGTCTCCTCGACGAGGAGCGTCGAGCTGCGTGCGGTGGTCGTCTGCGTTTCGTCGACCGTGGTGTGGACGCGCTCGGCATGGATGCTGAGGAGGCCGCGCACCCGCTGGTAGAGGGCGTCGACCTTCTCGATCGCCTTTTCGGCGACGACCGCGAGCACGCGCGCCTCGATGCGCACTTCGGCGCCCTTCACCTCGACGCCGCGATCGCCCTCGAGCCGTAGCGTTCCCCCGACTGCACGTACCGTCACGTCGCCGGGGAGCTGGAGCTCGGTCGCTCCTGTGCCCGCGATCACCCCGACGATCCATAGCGAGGGACCGCGCCCGAGGACGAGTACCTCGTCGCCCTCGGCGACCCGGTAGGCCGTCGCCAGCGCGATGCGAGCCATGCGCGGCGAAGGCTCGCCGCTCACGTGGACGTGCACCTCCTGCTCCGCCACGGAGACGACCGATGCCGGGCCGAGGACGATATCCTTGTCGACGATCAGATCGGAGAGCTGCAGTACACGGGCGGGCTCGGTCATGGTCTCGCTCCTCGAGGCTCGGGTGGTGCCTCCCATCGTTCTGCTTCGCGCAGCTCGGCGTCATCGCGGCGCGCGCCGCCTGTCTTGGCGCCGTCCCACCGCGCGCCGGGCGCCTCCAGCCCATGAAGCTTGGAGTTGCTCAGATCGGCATCGGCGAAGTCCGCTCCTGGCGCACGGGCGTGCGAGAGATCCGCATAGACCATCGAGGCCCCGACGAAGCTCGTCTTGTGCAGCGCAGCGCCGGTGAAGAGGCTCTCTCGAAGATCCGCGCCGCCGAGATCGGAGCTTTCGAGGTCGGCACCTTCGAACGACGCCTGGCGAAGGCGTGCGGAGCCGAATCGCGCCCCGCGGATGCTTGCCTCGCCGAAGAATGCGGCCTTGGCCTGGGCCTTGGCGAAGATCGCGCTGTCGAGCTTCGCGCCTCGAAAGCACGCGCGGGTGAGCGTCGCGCCGGCGAAGGTTGCGCCGCGCAGGTCGGACTTCGAGAAATCGGTCTCGGTCAGATCGAGATCGTGAAAATCGGCACCCTGGAGGTCGGTATCAGCAACATGGCAACGAACCAGAGCTGCGCCCGCGAGCTGGACCTTGCGGAGATCGACTCCGCTGAAGTCGACGCCGCGCAACGTGGCCCCGGCGAGGAGACAGCGCTCCAGCTTCGCCTCGCGCAGCCCGACGCGCTCGAGCACTGCGCCACGCAGATCGGCGCCGCGCAGATCGGCCTTGTCGAGGATGCAGCGCAGCAGCTGGGCGCGCCCGAGCTTCGCGTCCGAGAGGTTCGCGCCATCGAGGACCACGGCTTCGAGGGCAAGGCCCTCGAGGTTGGCGCCGACGAGGCTGGCTTCGCGGAGCGTGCATGCGGTCAGCGACGTCTCGCGCAGATCCGCGCCGTCGAGGCGTGAGGTCGCGAGCGAGGCCTTGTCGAGCTTGGCTGCGCGGAAGGTGCAACCCCGCAGGTCGGCGCCCACCAGTGTCGAGAGCGAAAGATCGCAGCCGTCGAACGACACGCCGCGCAGGTCCGCGCCGTCGAGGTCGGAGCCGCGCAGATCCTTGCCTCGAAGATCGGGGGGAGGGGAGTCGGGGTCGCGGAAGATGGCGCCGTCTAGGACGACGCGCTCCATCCGCCGGGGCAGCTTGGCCCGCCGGAGGTCCGCGCGAGCGAGCGCCGTGCCCACGACGACTGCGTCGCTGAAGTCTGCCCCCTGAAGATTGGCGGCGACGAACGCGCACTGGTCCAGCTGGGAGCCCTTGAAGCTCGCGCCCGAGAGATCCGCTTCGGGTGCGATGATGCCGCGCAGAACGAGGCCGCTCAGGTCCGCCCCGGGGAAGACCGCGCGGTCGAGCCCGACGTTTTGTAGCAGCTCGACACCTGCAAACGAGGCGCCGGTGAGGCGGGCGCTGGAGAGCGACACGTCCTTCATCTTGGCGCCGCGGAACACCGCGCCCTCCAGGAGCGCCGAGGGCGCGCGCGTGCCGAACAGATGCGCGCCCTGCCAGGTGGTTCGCGTGAGATCGGCGAGCACGAAGGACGTGCCGTCGGCATGGGTCGCATCGAGCGTCGCGCCGACGAACGAGCACGAGACGAAGGTGGCCTTGTCGAGGACCGCGCCGGTCAAATCTGCGCCGTCGAAGCGGACCCGGACGAGCTTCGCCCCCTCGAGGCGAGCCCCCCGGAGACTCCGTCCACCCAGGTCGAGATCGACGAAGGACTGGCCCCCCAGGTTCTCGCCCGCCGCGACTGCAGCCACGAAGCGTTCTGCGTCCATCACGTCACATGTCGATCTGGGCACGCTTCAGGTTCGCGCCGCTGAAATCGGCGTCGCGCCCCGAGGCACCCAGGAGGTTGGCGGCGAATAGCGACGCACCACGGAACGACGTCGAGCTCGCGAGCACCTTGCGAAGGTCCGCGTCCTTGAGATTGGCGCGCTCGAAGCTGGCGCGCTCGAGTCCTGCGCGAACGAACCGACCACCGCGCAGGTCCGCGCCATAGAAGCTCGCGCGCTTCGCCGAGATGCCGCTCGCGAAGATGGAGGCGAGCCGCGCCAGCTGGAAGCTCGCATCGTCCAGGGTGGCCTCGAGGAAGACCGCATTGGCGCCGGAGCAGCGATCGAAGATGGCACCGCTGGCATCCGAGCGCATGAAGCTCGTTCCGCCGATACCGGCGCCCTCGAAGACGGTCGTGCGCAGGTTGCAATCCACCAGGAGGCAACGGACCAGCAGCGCTCGCTTGAACGAGGTTCCCGCGAGCGACGCACGGTCGAAGAACGCGCCCTCGAGTCGTGCTTCGTCGAGCTTCGCGCGCTCGATTTTCGACTCGATGAAGAGGACGTTCTTTCCGTTCAATCCGGTCGCATCGAGGCCCGGAAGGACGGCACGATCGAAGAACGTGCGATCCACGGTCGCGCCGCGGAGCCGCAAACGTTCGCCCTGCGCTTCGGTGAAGTTCGTCAGGGTGAGCGTGGTCGACGACAGGTCGGCGTCGTCGAGGCGAGCCTGGAACAGGACCGCGTGCGACAGGCGAGCGCCAGCGAGATTGGCGCCACGCAGATCGGCGCGGGTCAGGACGGAGCCTTCGAGGTTCGCGCCACGGAGATCGGCCCCGCGCAGGTCCTCGCCTTCTAGGTCCTGATCCGAAAGATCTTTGCCCGGCCCCGGCTCCACCCGGGGCTTGAACACGAGCTCGAAGCGCGGGTTCTTGCGCAGCTCCTCGAGCTTTCCGATGAGCTCATCGGCCTTGGCCTGCGCCTCTCCCTTCGGATCGCACTCCAGCTCTTTCCGAGCCTTTCGCGCCTCCTCGGTGGCCAGATCGATGCTCTTGGCGAGATCGCGCTGCGGCGGCAGCCGGGGCGGTGCGCCCACCTCGGGGATGCGGAACGGCGGGGGCGAGGCGCCCCGCGGCGCAGGCATCTTCTCCACCAGCTGCTTGAGCGGATCCTCGCCGGGCTTCTTGTTCGCATTCAGGTCGGCGATTGCGCGCTGCGTGGCCGCACGAACCTCGACCGCGCGCGGGTCGCCCGGGGGGAGCGCAGCCACGAAGATGTCGGGCAATGCCTCCTCGGGAGTCTTTCGCCCCGTGCGCAGATCCTCCTTGGCCGCCTTCGAGTCGGCGAGCATCGCCATGGCCTCGTCGCGCCGCGCCACCAGATCGGGGGGGGTGGCGGCGATCGCACCGGTCGGGTCTGCCTCGTGCTTCTCGAGCAGGGCCTTGCATTGCACGTGAGTCAGCGGGGCGCCCGCCTCCTCCCGGACCAGCAAGAGCGAGACGATGTCGGCGAGATCGTCCTCCGCAACTGCGCACAGGCCCCTCCAGGCGAGATCGATCGCGCCCTCGTCGCTGCGCACGACGAGCGTGTCGATCGACATCGGCACCTCGACGATCTCGCGCGTCGCACGCCGCACGAAGGCCCGTACGCGAACGCCGGGGAGCTGCGTCTCGACCTGCCCGTGCTCCGGGTGGAGGTTCGTCAGTGTGACCAGCTCGTCGCCGCGCAGGTATCCCGTGAGCTGCTGGTCGGGAAGCGCGGAATGATAGTGTGTCCAGTCGAAGTCGTCGGAGGGCCACGGCGCTCGGGTCTTCTGCCAGACCGGACCGTAGTTCTTGCCGAGCTTCGCGGCACGGAGTGGCCAGCGCGGGCTCACGGCACCCAGGTTGACCACGCGCTGCGTGCCGGCGCCCGACCCCACCGGCAGGAGATTGGGCAGCTCTGACCCGACGCGTCCCTTGCCCACGGGGTTGTCGGGGTCACCGGGCCCCCCGTAAGCGTGTGTCCAGTCGAGCGGCATCGACGAAAACGGGATCGGCTTGGAGCTGGAGGTCCGACGCCCGACGACCTTGAGGCCCTTCGACCATTGCCCGACCTTCACCGCCGCCGTGCATTCGGTGACCAGCGCGTGCCCCGGGACGTGACACGACCCGGTGACCAGCACCTCCGCGTTGAGCTTGTAGGGTGCCAGGTCAGAGGGGTGGAGCACCGCGCCTTCGGCGGCGTCGTCGTTCTCGGCAAACGTGTCGCCAGACAGGACGCCCTGCGCCATCGGATCGAACGGTGCCGCTGGCATGCCCTCGCGGATGCGGGCAACCCCGCCGGCGATGGCGTCGAAGCGCCCGCGCACGACGATGGTCATCTCGACCTGGGGCGGGCGACGCGACGTGATGAGTGTCGCGAAGGGGAAATGCGTGAGATTGGCGACCAGCATCGAAGCGCTCGGCCTCAGCCGAGAAACACGGCGCCCGACTGGACGTTGTAGAGCGTGTTGATCTGCGTCTGCTGCGTGGCGAGCTTCGTGTCCTGCGCGATGACGTTCGTGCAGATCGAGCCGATCATGGCCTTGCTGGCCTCAATCTGGGTCTTGACCGCGGTGATCTCGGTCTTGTCCTCGTTGATGTCGAGGCTCGGGCCGAACTCGCCTTCCAGCTTGAAGCCGTGCGCGGAGATCTCGACGATGAGGCCGGTCACACCGAACTCCAGGTTGATGCCCACAGCCGACAGCGCAAGCGAGACGAGGTGCGCGGAGATGTCGACATTGGCAATCGACGTGGTGACGCCGACAATGGCGCCGCCGACGCCGGTGATCTCGACCTGCGCCCCCGCGATCCCGGTGAGGGAGATCGCCGCGCCGCCCACGATCGAGGTCTCGAGTGTCCCCAGCACGACCGTCGACGTCGACACCGTCCCACCGCCGATGGTGGTGGTCTCGATGGTCCCGCCACCAATGGTGGTGGTCTCGATGGTCCCGCCGCCGATGGTCGTCGTCGCAATGGTGCCGTTCGTGACGTACGTCTTCTCCTCGCCGTCATCGATCCAGGTCTCGGAGTAGGTGGTCGGCACCGGGAGCTTCGCCGAGCCGGTGTAGTCCTTGATCGATCTCGCCCAGGTGCGCCCGATGATGTGTGGGTTGGCGCGGCTCGGGCCTTCGCCGTCGTCCGACTTGCCGAGCGGGTTCGTCGCGCTCGGCTTCACCGGGCTGTCGCTTCCCGTGATGTCGATCTTCTCGACGCCATACCACCAGCTGTAGGCCTTGCCCGACTTCACCTCGGACTCGATGATGTTCTCGTTGACGGTCTCCCAGTTCCAGACGCCGTCCTTCTGCGTCCACTCCACGCGGAGGAGCATGTTGTCGTCGGTCTGGGTGATCTTGCCCGACAGGTCGACGATGTTCGACGAGCCCGGGTCGTCCTGCCGGCCGAGGACCATCATCTTGTAGTTGCCGCGGATGACCTCGATCTTGTCGCCGTAAGTCGTCGTGATCCGATTTCCATCGGAATGGTCGCGCCAACCGCCTCGCGTGTGCAGAAACTGGCTGTTTTTGTTGCGATCCGCGCTCGATAGGTATTCGTCGCCGTCGTCGTCGTCGCCGCGGTAGCGGAGATCGTCGACGAAGGGGGGGTACTTGGGGACGCCGTCCTCCAGCATGTCCGGGTAGTCGGTGAGTGTCTCGATCACCTTGTCCGCTGCACGCTTGGCCGCATCTGCGCGGAGCGCATCGAAGGCGGCGTCGAACGGCGTCACCGCAAGGATGGTCCAGGGGATGTCGGTTGCCGGCTTGCGCTTGAGGACGAGATCGACGAGCCCTCGCAGGCGCATCGTGTCGACCACGTCCCCTGCTTCGCGCTCGTCCAGCGGGGAGGTTGGGCCGCCCAGGGCGCAGCCGCGGAGCCGCTCCTCGAGTGTGGTCTTGATTGACGCACACTCCTCCATGACGAAGCGCCTGAAGTCCTTGATGTCGATCTCTGCTGGAAACGGATCGGGAGCGTCGGGGTCCATCGGGACGCTGACCGCAAAGCCGTTGTCGGGGTCCTTGTCAGCCTCCGCCTTGCGGGCGGTCAGCGAGGCCTTCATCTCGGTGACCTGCGCCTGCTCCGCGTCGCGCCAGCTCCGAACCGCGTCGAGGTCGTAGGCTTGTTTGCACGCGCGACGGATCGCGGCGCGGAACTTCTTGTAGAGGTTCTCGGGTGTGGGCGGCACGTAGCGCGGGTCAATCGGCTCGCCCGGAAGCCGCGTGCCGGGGACGACGCGGCCGATCGGCAGATCGTCGCGGCCGCCTCCCAGGCCGTAGTCGGCGTGGACGGCGAGCTCGAGCTCGGCGCCGGGCAGCGACTTCCAGTCGTCCGGCGTCGTGCCGAGGCGCAAGTACGACGTCATCTTCCGTGTGCCGTTGTCGTCGATGGGGTCGACGTCGAATTCGGGCACGCTGACGAGGAAGTACTTTCGATCGAACTCGCAGTCGTCGAGGACGATCTCGGCCGCGGTCCGCGGCGCGTCAGAGGAATCGTTGGGCATCGAATCGGTTCTCCATCGGCGGGAAAACTAGCGAGCGCGCGGGCGCTCGCCCATCTCTATCAGGACGCCCGCGGCGGTCTTGATGCGGTGCTTCTGCGCGTCGCGCGCCCCGACCGGGGAGGGCGTGATCGCATTGGGCGCGGCGCCGACGATCAGCGGTCGGTCCGGGTCGCCGTCGTGGAACGCGACGAGCACCTCGGTGCCCGGCTTGAGGGGGAAGTGGGTGCCGTAGTTGGGCCCGGCGTGCTGCTGGATCTGCCGCACGGGGTGCGACGGCACGGTTCGCTCGTCCGACGGCGCGGTGTCGAACTGGAATCGAAGTCGGTAGCGGCCCTCGTCGTCGAGCTGCGCCGAGGACCCGAGGCTCCCCGACGCGAGCGGCGAGACCGTGGCCGTGAGGACGCCGTGGATGCGCGGCTTCGGCGTTTGCCGCGGCGGGCGGTACGTGGTCGACGCGAGCACCGCCCGGAACTTGTTGCGATAGAGGTCGCCGTGGCGGTCGCCGTGCAGACCCGTGACCTGCTCGGCGGTGTGCTCGACCTCGACCAGAAGGAACCTCGTCCCGTCGGCGACATGGGGGTGGTCGACCAGGTCGAACTTCGCGCCGGCGGCGAACTCGGCGATGTGCGAGGCGCCGGTATGGAAGCGGCATAGCGCCTCGCGCTCCTGGGCCCTCACCTCGACCAGCGTCCTCGCTTCATCGGGCGACTTTGCATTGGGCGCGTACTCGACGACCCCGCCCCCATTGCCATCCGACAGTTCCTTCGCGGCGGCGAGGTCGACCGTGGGGATCCGGTAGTTGTAATCCTGGATGGCCCAGAACGTCGGCATCACTGCGCGGCGCGACTGGAGCTCAATCACCTCGATGGGACTGCCAGCGGGCTGGAATCGCGACTCGTCTCCCCCGAGCTTCATCGGAAACTCGGCGGCTTGGTCGGTGAAAACGATTCGATCGTGGCCCTGGCCGCCACTCGCACCCTCCACGTGCTCGAAGAAGAAGCTGATGCCGAGGTGCTCTGCCAGGCGCGAGATGAATGCAAGATCCGTCTCGCGGTACTGCACCACGAACTCCCGGGCCGGATAGGCGCCCGAAAGCGCGAAGCGGAAGTCGCTATCGCGCAAGAAGCCGGCGAGCTCCAGCTTCTGCGCGATGATGTCGGGCACTGTGGCGCCGAGGAAGATCTCCTGCGTCTCCACCAACGCCAAGCTGTGCACGCGGGGCTGAACCTGGAGGCGGTACTGGCGGTGCTCCGCGCGGGGCAAGAGAAGATCGTCGACGATGGTTACGATCCCATGGATCCGTCGGCATTCGTCGCCTCGTCGCATGAAGACGAGCTCGACCTCGACGCCCAGGGCGTCGCCCGGGTCGAATTCGCCCGTCGGACCGACGGCGATCTCGACATCGAAGACGAATGGCGCCGAGATCGACTCTTTCCCCGCCAATCGTGCGATTTGCACGTCGCGCCATGACGCGCCGCAGGCTTCGATCAGAACCTCGTCGCGATCGACCGACATCAGGGGATACTTCGCGCGATCAATCGATCGTGTCAAGCCTCCGCCCGCCGCCCAAGCGGCGCGCTGCCGGAGCAGCTCACCGAGACGCCCTGCCGAGCCCACACACTGGTAGTGGATGACAACGAGATGGTGCGGGCGGTGGTGGCCCGGGTGCTCGAGCTCGAGCACCACACGGTGGAGACGGTGGCCGCGGCGGAGCGAGCGCTGGAGATCCTGAACGATCGCCCAACCGCCTGGGACGCCGTGATCATGGATCTCACGATGCCGGGGATGGGCCGGTGATGGGAGGCCTCGAGGCGCTCGCGATCTTGCGACGTCGCTGGCCCGAGCTGCCGGTGGTCATCATGTCCGGGTTCAGCAGGACCGGCATACCTCAGAAGGAACCAGCGAACGCGACCGAGCCCAGGCCGATCCGCAACGATGGTGCGCGGTGTGCTCCCACCCGCTCCGGAACCGCCACCTTCCATGCCCCTCCGATCGTGAACGCAACGCCCGCCGCGGCGAAGACGCTCCCACCAATCGTCGAGGCGAGGCCGCCGTTGATCATCTCGCTCTTCCCCACGCAGATGTCCTCGGTGACCCCATAAAGAGCGAGGGCGTCGCTCGTCGAAAACCCTCCGTTCTCCGCGCGGACTGACGCCGAGGCGGCTTCACTGTCGCAGACCTGATGGCCCTCTATCAGGAGGCCCGTGCCGACGCCCACCGCCACGACGCCCAGGGTCAGGAGACCGATTCCCGTGATCATCATCGGGATGCTGTTGCGCTCGACCTTTGCTGGCCTGATCGGTTGGGCCAGGCCGCCGTCTTTTGGTGGCTCGGCCCGCGCCGTCGCTGGGGCGACGAGAGCTGCAACCAGGG
>Ga0105046_10008219_pt1 | contig 16407 bp, 17 predicted proteins | sample MAT03_FD_78385 | JGI IMG/M metagenome (GOLD analysis project Ga0105046, IMG submission 78385) | Freshwater microbial communities from Lake Fryxell liftoff mats and glacier meltwater in Antarctica - MAT-03 (megahit assembly) | ecosystem: Environmental > Aquatic > Freshwater > Ice > Liftoff...
AAATTGTCTGACACAGTTCATCTCTGCCAACACTAACCACAGGTCTACAACCTGACCCAGCGATCGCAGGCGCTATTTTGCTCATAAAAAATCAGCGATCGCAGTCAATTAAAAACTAACTGCGATCGCTGATAATAATTTGCAGATACTTCTATGAAGCAGCAGCCTGACGTTCTTTCGCTTCCTTAATCACCTCTTCTGCCACATTGCTAGGGCAAGGGGCGTAATGGGAGAACGACATGGAGAACTGTCCACGACCAGAGGTCATAGTGCGAAGATCGCCGATGTAGCCAAACATTTCGCTTAAGGGCACATCAGCTTTAATTCGGGCACCCATGCCACCCGTTTCTTGAGATTTCATCATGCCGCGACGACGGTTAAGATCCCCAATGACATCGCCCATATAGTCATCCGGCGTAAATACGTCTACGTTCATGATGGGTTCAAGGATCTGAGGTCCCGCTTTGGGGATCGTTTGACGATAGGCAGCTTTTGCCGCAATTTCAAAGGCGATCGCAGATGAGTCAACCGGATGGAACCCGCCTGCAAGCAAGGTAAACTTCAAATCTACGCAGGGGAACCCAGCCAATACGCCCTTACCAATGCTGCTTTCAAAGCCTTTTTCAACCGCAGGCCAATACTCTCTAGGGACACTACCACCAACCACTTTCGATTCAAACTGGAAGCCAGTGGTAGGCTCGCCCGGTTCAATCACATAGTCAATTTTGGCGTATTGACCCGAACCACCGGACTGTTTCTTGTGGACGTAGCTATCTTCCAGACGCTTGGTGATGGATTCGCGATAGGCAACTTGAGGCTTACCCACTTCCACTTCGATGCCGTGCGTCCGCTTGAGAATATCCACTTTGATGTCTAAGTGCAGTTCGCCCATCCCTTTGAGGATCGTCTCGCCGCTCTCTTCATCGGTCACCATATGGAAAGATGGATCTTCTTGAACCATTTTGATCAGCGCCATTGCCATCTTTTCGTCGCCGCCTTTAGTCTTCGGCTTAACGGAAATGGAGATCACTGGATCGGGGAAGACCATCGGCTCTAGAGTTGCAGGATTTTTAGGATCGCAGAGCGTGTGTCCCGTTTGCACGTTCTTCATACCCACGATCGCAATAATGTCGCCTGCCTGCGCCGAATCAATTTCTTCGCGGGAGTTGGCGTGCATCTCAACCAAGCGGCTAATCCGCTCAGTTTTGCCTGTGGCTGTGTTGAGAATCGTGTCGCCTTTTGACAGCTTGCCAGAATATAGACGGGTGAAGGTCAATGCGCCAAAGCGATCGTCCATGATCTTAAAGGCAAGCGCCCGCAGTGGTTTTTCTGGATCAACGATCGCAAAAGTGCCTGTCGCTTCACCTTCCAAATCCACTTCTGGCTGAGGTTTTACCTCCATGGGGTTGGGCAGATAGTCAACCACCGCATTTAACACCAACTGCACGCCCTTGTTTTTAAACGACGAGCCGCAGTAAGTCGGAAAGAATGCCAGATCGCGAGTGCCTTTGCGAATGCAGCGTTGAATTTCTTCGATGCTTAACTCTCCCCCTTCCAGATATTTCTCCATTAGGGTGTCGTCTTGCTCAACTGCTAGCTCAATTAGCTGTTCACGATAGGTTTCCACGTCATCTTTCATGTCAGCGGGAACATCTGTAATCTCATAATTCATGGGGTCGCCAGAGTCATCCCACACCCACGCTTTGCGAGTCAGCAAATCAACCACACCCGAAAACTTGTCTTCAACGCCAATGGGAAGCACCATGACCAGCGGTTTAGCGGCAAGCACTTTTTCAACCTGCTTGATCACGCGGTAATAATCAGCACCCGTGCGATCGAGCTTGTTGATATAGATAATCCGCGCTACTTCAGAGTCGTTGGCATAACGCCAGTTCGTTTCGGATTGCGGTTCCACCCCGCCCGATGCACAAAACACGCCAATGCCGCCATCCAATACCTTGAGCGATCGATAGACTTCGATCGTAAAGTCTACGTGACCTGGAGTATCAATGATATTTAGCTGGTGGTCATTCCAAAAACAGGTCGTTGCCGCAGATTGGATTGTGATGCCACGCTCCTGCTCCTGTTCCATAAAATCTGTTGTTGCCGCGCCTTCGTGAACCTCACCAATTTTGTGAATCTTGCCAGTCAGCTTCAAGATTCTTTCAGTTGTAGTCGTTTTGCCCGCATCTACGTGAGCGAAGATGCCAATGTTGCGATACCGAGTGAGGTCTTTCATAATTGCTCTCTAGATTGAATGCGACAAACTGTTGATGACCACCTTCTAGCGTTACCCAAGGGGAGTCGTGCTGCTTTCGCCGATTGAAGCGAGATTTGTCGTGCAGAAGATTAAAAATCCTGGTGCCGTGTTCTAACAACTATTTCTAATTGTAAATTGTTCTGATGGCGCAATCAAAGAGATTAAGGTGGATAGTCAGATTCTTCTGCCTATCTTGACAAAAGGTTGCTGTTTCAGCCAAACCACTACGCATCCTTTTCGTCTTTAACGATTCTTGCTCCAGTCACTCTATTAAAATTAAGCTTTAGAGTTTAGCTTGTTTTAGGGCGCTACTTTTTCCCGCTTAGCAGAAAAATCTGCTTAAGGTAAATGTTTTGGCTGTTCTTGCTTGGGCTTGCCCTTACTGAAAATAGATCTATCAACTTCTTCCATAATACTCAAAACATGAATCACATGCGCTAACTAGGTTCACAGACAGAGGCAAAGTGGAGTAAAAATTTGATTTTGTCAAAAAGTTTGGACTGTCAGACTAATCCTCTAACTTTTTAAGCTTCTAAAAGCTTGGAGTGCTTTCGCATCTTTGCAGTGACAATCTCTCACTCATCTATCACCAAAGACAGAGTTCATCCTTGGTAGAACTCATTAATCTAAAGTCATGTTGTAAAACTTTACTATTCAGGAGATTCAATCATGGAAACCCGTACTCCCAACGCTTTGCCTCCAGTTGCTAATGCGTATAATGGCAAAGATCGTAACGCTTTCTTATTCGGTTTTACACCCCAAGCTGAAATCTGGAATGGCAGACTTGCAATGCTGGGTTTTGTTGCTTATCTAGGCTGGGATATTGCTGGATATAGTGTTGTTCGCAACATTTTTCACCTGTTTCCTTAAGATTAATCCATTCTCATTTTTTGTAACCCCTATATGCTTAATAGCTAACTGCTTTAAGACATCTTCATACCTATGTTGATGCCGAAGTAGTTAGCTTTTTTAATAGTGTTGTAAAAGTAGTTGTGTTACTTTTAATTACTTTCGAGCAACTTAATCTTCTAATACTTGACGGATTCTGCGTTCTAGCTGTTCTAGATCAAGTCCACCTTCGTCTCGACTGATGCGACGGACTGTAGGATTCACCTTAATCAAATCTTGTAATAGATCTTGTAAGACATCTTGTTGTTGTCGAGCTTGAATTACTTCACGAGGTTCCTGCACCATATCTCGCACAATAGTATCTTCGGTTCTAGATGCGATCACTGGGTCATGTTGTCCATCGATATAAACAAAAGTTCGCCGACCCGGACCTCGTTCTACCTCAACTGGTATCAAAGCTGTAACATGATCCGATCGCACATACTTTCCAAACCCTAAATGCACTAGCATTGACGATTGAACTTTCATACTGCTTCTATTGCTATGTAGTGCGCTATGTTTCTATTATAAAGCTTGCCTAACTTCTCTAACAGTCTGCTGTGATGGGTTCTCACCCATTTTTTGTAGAGATATGCCCACTTTCGCACCAGCAAAAATATCTACAAAAATATTTAGAGTTCGCTCTATTGTAATCCCCATTAAATTATCAATTTTGTTCTTGAAAATACTGTGTTATGTCTTTCGAGATAGTTTCTAAGGAAGTAGTATTTTTATACCTCGAACACTACTTTCGGCGGTTTATAACTGGCTCTTTTGAGAGACGCTTGAGAGTTTATTTCTTACTAGTATTATGGGAATGAATTCAAGGCTTTAATTATGGCTTACGAAGAGACAGCATCCAATCATGAGTTTAAGGAAATTCAGCAACCTTTAACTCCAGAAGAAGTTGATCCTGCTCAAAAGCATGCTCAGAGAGAGGAGATTCAAAGGGCTACTGCACCCCTAACTGTCAATCCAGGCGATCGCATCGACAATTCAAAAACACTCGAAGAAAAAGCTAAGCAAGTTGCTGTAGATGCACCTGATATTACAGGTGACCATATTGTTGTACCAACGTACTTTGTTTTCAACATGCCAGACGGCACCCAAGAAGCGCTACATCATGTTAAAGATGCTGAAAAAATCTCTGACATGATTCGGCTAGCCCGAATGGATGAAAATGGTAATCGAATCTGGTGGTAAGTGCCAACTCTCATTTCTCCATATTTTGCGACTTGGATAGTTGGTTTAAAAAAGTTGTGTTCTGATCTCGCTTAATCCGAGTTAGGTTAAGCGAGATTTTTTGTTAAACCCTATTTTCTAGTTGTGTACAAAGCTATTGCTATTCAGATGCTAAAGTCAGAAAACATAGCTTTATTCGGCAATTTTTTTAAGATCTATCTTCAGATACTTTTCGGTTGATCAAAGCTTTTATAGGCTAGTGAAAAGTTTAGTAAATAGGCTCAATCACTATGACTACTGACATTTCTCCAAGCTCTCAAAAACCAGACTCTCAATCGACTGGTAATGGCTCTCTTGGCATTGGTATTTTGCTGATTGTATTGGGTGTGATTGCGATCGCCCTGCCTGGTCTTTCCACCATTTTTGCAGAAACATGGATCGCCCTATTTTTGATTACCGCAGGTGGAGCCAAAATAGCTTACGGTTTTCAAAATCGTTCTAGCCAAGGATTTATCTGGCAGATCTTGCTAGGTATTCTTTACATCGGCACAGGGGTGATGTTGCTAGTCACTCCAAGAACAGGAGTTTTGTCGTTGACATTGCTACTAGGCACTTTTTTGCTAACTGAGGGTGTATTTGAATTAATCATGGCGTTTAAAGTACGTCCTCAAAAAAACTGGTTATACCTTTTAGGCAATGGCATCATTACGCTCGTTCTAGGTGGCATGATTTGGGCGCAGTGGCCTTTAAATGCACCTTGGGTGATTGGCACTCTAGTAGGAGTCAGCATCCTATTTACTGGCATTTCACGAGTAATGTTGTCTCTAGGAGGACGTTCTACTCTAACCCCCTCTAACCTCGAAGCTTAAAAGCATTCACTTGGTAATTTATTGATTTAATTTTGTATCAGGTAAGGGTGCTTTTTGTAGATGCCCTTACCTGGACTGGATGATTAAGTAAGACCTATTCATTTTATTTAACAACGGCAACTTATATAGAGTACGGGTTTGGAGCGAACAGTAACATACCTGGGCAATCCGGCTTTTTCAAATAGACTATGATAGTAGTACGAGATAGCGGTAGGAATTTTGTGAGAAGGTGGCGATAATCTGAACTAAGACGTAGGAAAAATCCACAATTTTGACATAATCATACTAGAGCGATCGCAGCGAATAGCTCACTCTGCCGAAGTTCAAGCCTGTAGCCATAGATAGTCCCCATCCATACTTCACATAGTATTGCTTGCTTTTTTTAAGGTCTAGCTGCATTTTCAGCCAAAATTCTTAGTCAGATTTGACGGTGTTGTTCTGCTGAGTTTAGAGCTAGAATTTTTTCTAGGTAATCGCGACAGTCTGAGAGCCAAAACTAAGTTTTTTCTTCATTGATGCGGCTATTTTTATTTTCTAAACCAGCTAGATCAATCAGCGCTTCTACAAAACTTAACTATTTCGGCGTTTTTACTCCACACAATAAAAGATCAAATTCATGATTACATGTCACAATCCTTCTCTCAGCGAAGAACCCCGGAACCAAGCGATGAAAATTGCTCCAAAAATAGCACAGGAAACTCTTCTGGGCTGGCTAGAAAGCAGTGGTAGGTTAAAGCCTTATGAAGCTGGTGAATTTAAGGATCACAAGAGTTCAGAAGACTTAGATGATTTTTTAGAACCAGAAATTCATAGCTTGGACGATGAAGAAGAGGGAGAAGAGTAAAGGTAGATATTTTGAGAGGAAAAACCTAAAAATACCCAAAAAAGCATCAGACTTTGAGGATATCTGAACTACCAGAAGCTCCTGCCAATGTTGATTCTTAGGAATGAGAATCAAATAACATCGAATTTTGTAGGATGTGTTAGCGATGCGTTACGCTCCGATAACACATCCTACAGAAGAATTACACCTTATTTGATCCACGATCCATAGAATCGGGATGGCGGGATTCGAACCCACGGCCCCTTCGTCCCGAACGAAGTGCGCTACCAAGCTGCGCCACATCCCGTTAAGTTGATAGATTAATTCCACTACATGCATTAATCGTTTCTAATTTTAGCATTCTAAAAGTTCAACATTAGGAAACTAGAAAGGACTTGTTTTGGCGATTTCGTGCAAGCAAGAAACAGGGCAGACCGTTCTGCCCTGCAAGGTTCAGTCAATCTTTGTAGCAAGACGTTGGGGGCGAGGGAATTGTGCCCCAAGTTTCAATGTGTCTGCATCTAAGTCTTTGGGGATTGAGGATTGCTAAAAAGCGCGATCGCCACTCGCAGGGCTTGCCCAACGGGAGATGAACGTACAGCGTTGGGAGATTGGGCACTCCATTTCAGTAAATGCTCTCGAAAGGCTTCATCTCGTTTGGCACGTTGGGCGACTGCTTGGCTAATCACCTTGCGCTGAATCTCTTTGGTGGCAACGCCTTCTTGTTGTAGATAGTTGAGTAATCGCTGGACGCTATCGACCAATTGATCAGGCGTTTGCGTGACCAAAATATACTGAATCTGACGAACCACCTCTTGGTAAAGATGGGCACGACGATCGCTTGGGGCTTGGGGCGATCGCTCAGCCGTGGATGTCGCGGTTTCTTCAATATTCGCTGAGGCAATCCCCAGCAAGCTCAAAATTTTGGGTCGGTGTACCGCTAACCGCTGTTGCACCTCTGGATAAAGCTGAAACACCCGCCTTGCAAGCACTTTAGAATTTACCGTGCGATTGGCAGATAGCTTAACCCAATAATTATCTTCCGCTAGTTCGTAGAATTTCACTTTCAAAATTAATCCGGGTTCCTCTGCGGCAACCTGTACCAGAGTAAATGCCAGCACTTCCCAATTCACAGACTCAGTAAAATATAAATCCACCCCCGTATGGTCATCTTGGTAATAGGTGCCCATTTCGCCCGGTTCAAAGTCGCGTCCTTCAGGTACGCGATCGGTTGGCTTTTTCTCCGTATGGTTGAACTGAGTGTAGAGGTAACGACACTGCACCTTAGAAAAATCCACTGATTCCGGGTGCCAGTTATAAATGCAGCATCCCGTCAAAATTGCCCCATCGAACGTGGTGTGGATCAGATGACTTTCTAGCAAGTAAGCATCCGTCAAATTCGCTTCGCTGAGACTGGTGTTGCTTAAATAGGCACCGCTAAGATCCGCCCGTTGCAAATCGGCTCCCCGCAAATTGGCTTCACTCAAATCAGTTCGGAGTAGGTAGGCATCTTGCAGATTTGCCCGGAGTAGATGAGCGCCCTGCAAGCTGGCTTTGAGTAAGTAGGAACCCGCCAAGTTCGCACGGCTGAGGTCGGCGCTAGTGAGAATGGCTTCGCTCAAATCGGCACCCGCCAACACAACGCGATGCAGGTCGGCTTCGCTGAGGTTTGCTTGCCGCAGATAGGCTCCACTCAAATTCGCCTCGGTCAAATTGGCACCTTTTAAGCTGGCTTCCCGTAAATTCGCCTCTTCTAAATGGGCTTCTCGCAAATTGGCGCGATCGAGATTGGCATTCGATAAATTGGCGCGACGCAAAGTTGCTTCCATCAGTTCAGCCCCAGCCAAGTTTGCACTATTCAGCTTTGCCCGATCTAGATTGACCTGATCCAATTTTGCAGACGTTAGGTTAGCGCTAGCAAGATCCGCTTCTTGCATCACCGCCCAGTTCAAGTCTGCGTTTTGCAGGTTGGCGAGGCGTAGGTCAATCTTGCTGAGGTTTGCGCCACTGAGAATTGACTGATTTAGGGTTGCCCCATTCAGCGAAGCACTGCGAAGATCGGCTCGTCGCAAGCAGGCTTCGGTGAGAGTGGCTTGGTTTAGAAATGCCCAACTTAGGTTTGCCTCAGTCAGGTTTGTCCCGGTCAGGTTTGCGCCACGCAGATTAAAGCCGGTCAGGTTTGCGCCACTGAAATCTCTGTGGGAAAAGTCGCGTTCTCCTTGACGATAGCGCTCTAGAATCTCCTGGGGATGCATGGGGAAAGAATTGGGGAATGACGAATGACGAGGGGCGAATGACGAATGACGAGGAGCAGATGGCTAACAGCTATTTATGGCAACCATCGAGGCTGGATGCCAGCGAAGGGAAGTGGTTCTCGTTTGAGGCTGGTTGTGGAGGCGGCGGTGTTGATCGGCAGAAGCCAGAGGCTGTGGGCGATCGCCTTACTTGCTGGGTTAAGACTGGAGGCTGCATCCGGTTGAGCGAGTTCTGTAGCTTGGTCATAGAGAATTGCCAGTCCATCGGGTGCAAGGCTAAATTGAATCTCTCGCTGATTGGGCAGGTCTACTAAAGGGGTTAGTTTGTTGGTTTTCAGATCGATCGCCGCTAAATAGGGTTTTTCTTGATAGGTTTCCCCTGGAATCAGTTCGGATAACAAAGCGTAGAGAACCTGTTTCGCGGGGTCAAATTGGGCAGCAAAGATCGAGCCAGTGGTTCGCAACAATTCTTTTTGTACTCCTTGATTAGTCACTAGAAAGAGCGATCGCGTTTGATCGGTATTAAATTTCACCATTGCGGCGAGGGAACCATCCCTAGAAAACGCCAGAACCATGCCAAACTTGGGCAAAAAATTGAGGGGAATAGCATCCGGTTGTAGCGGCAGGATGGCGAGTCCTTGACCTTGGGCGATCGCGAGGGAATCGCTGTCGGGCGTGATCAAAAAATCGCCGCCGGGTTGACCGCGCAACGCTTCAGGCGGCTTGTCATCTCGCAAAATCCAGGGTCCAAAATCGGCTGGATCGGTGCGACTGACCCGCTGCACCACAATCACTTTGCCGTCGGCAGACAGGTCAAACTTAAGGTTTTGGTAGGCAGTGCTGTCTAGGACTAACTCAGTTGTACCTGCCGCCGCAATGGGAAAGGCAGTAATCGGCTTGCCATCGACTTGAGCATCCAATTGAGCAGGCGGCGATTCCACTTGAATTCCGGTGGCAACGCGATAGAGCTTTTGTTCCAGTACGCCTTGAGCTTGGGCAGCGCGGGGAGTGGCTGCAACCAAAATGCGATCGCCCAAGGGATAGGGTTTGAACTGATTGACCACAAAATCAGCAGACGTAAGGATTGAATGCTGTTGGGTAGATAGATTCTCCAGCACCAAACGTCCGGTTTCGTCGCCCTGGGTGCCAATGTAGGCAAAGGCGCGATCGCGGGTGCGAAAGGATGCCTCAAACGGCTGAATCGGAGCGCGTTCAGTTCCCCTTTGAATGAAGTAATCCTGGGCGTTTTCTAGCCGCACCTGATACTCACTGCCATAAGCGGCTGGCAGCGTTAGCGTGTATGCCATTCGTCGCCCTGCCCAACTAATTTTGCCAGGGAGCGACGGCTCAATTTTCAAATTCTTTTCTACACTGGCATGATCCATCGGGCGACTAAACCCCAGAATAAAAGCGGTGTCGTCTGCCCCAATCTGCTTATTTTGCCAGGTAAAGTCGCGCACACGCGGAGCCGTGCGATCTCCACCCCACAGTAGTAGCCCAATCAGCAGTAGCAGTAGGACTAAGAGGGCAATGGCGGCGCGATCTATTGGCTGAGGAAACGAGGGAGATGATTTGAGAGACGGCGATCGTTGCATAGAGCAATTGTAGAGGGATGGTTTCAGTTTGGGACATCCATTCCCATTCAGCGTTAAGATCCAACATACACGGATAGCTAGCGGCAAATGGGATTTCCCTTCAAAGATTTAGGCACAGATATATTATTAGTTGAGAAATTGCTCGAACCCTCCCTGTGTTCTCACGTGGTGCAAATTTCGGAGTGCTATGAGTTTAAATCACCGCCGCCCGGAGCCAGCCTGAGCGGAGAACGCCGCAGTGGGGAAGTTTTGCCGCTGGATAACCGCGATCCTTTAATAGAATCGACCAATCAGCTTTTGTTGAGCAAGCTGCAAGGGATTCGCGATTTACTTACCAAACGTTATGATGTGCCTTTTAGTCATGCGGAAATGTATTCCATCGATCGCTACCGTCCAGGGCAAAGCCACAAGCGCCACTCTGACGGACTGCTCCTCTCCAACCGCTATGAAGAACTCGCAAAAGGGTTGCCTGCACGGGATGTTAGCATCGTTGGCTTTTTGAATGAGGAGTTTGAAGGCGGCGAACTGCTCTTCGATCGCCAAAGCATTAAAGTCAAGCCTAGCATCGGCAGCGTTGTAGTCTTTCCCGCTTGCTACACCCATCCCTACCAAACATTACCCGTTTTGCGGGGCTGTAAATATACAGTGACCTGCTGGTTGTTTCATTAGGCGAATCGATGCGGATTGTTGCCTATATCTATACTGATCCGCTGCTGGAATTGGTGCCTGATCCCACCACTTGGGGCTGGAATATCGCTCAAGTTTATCAGGATTTGGCGATTGAAGTAAGCGGCAAGAAGCTTGTTAAGCAGACGTTGGAGCAGCCGCGATCGCAGTGGCAGCAACTTGTGGCAGATTGCCAAAAGATTCCAACTGGGTGGGTGCTGGTGCGGCAGTTAGAAGAATTGGGAGAATCGATCCAAGCAGTGAGCGATCGCCTAGCCCAGTTAGAATCCCTCAAAGTTGGGCTAATCTGCCTGGATCAGTTACCCGATAGCACTAAAGGCATATTAGAGACGATCCCACAGTCTGAAAACGTCCAGGCAGAGATGCTTCAGCGTCTGCAAGAGATGCAGATGGCGCAGCGCAGCCGTCGCATTCGTCAAGGACATGCCCGCAATCGGGTGAAAGCGTTACCGCCTCCTGGCAAAGCGCCCTATGGCTACCGACGGGGTAAAAGTAGCTATGTCATAGATCGCAGCACTGCCCCAGTGATCAAAGATTTTTTTGACCAGTTTTTGCTTTACGGAACGGTGCGTGGTGCAGTGCGCTATTTGGCAAAACGCTACAGCAAGCGGATCTCTGTTTCTACGGGGCAACGGTGGTTAGCGAATCCAGTTTATCGCGGCGACCTGGAATATCAAGATGGCAACCAGATTCGCAATACCCACGACCCAATTCTATCGCGAGATGAAGCTGCTCAAATTGATCGCCTGCTGCGTCGCAATCGCCGTCTCCCTCGTCGGTCTGCCAGTGCGCCGCGATCGCTGGCGGGGTTAGTGTTTTGCAGCGAGTGTCAGTCGTCGATGACGATCGCACGAGTCACCACTCACCGCAAAGATCGAGAATATCTTTACCTGCGTCCCACCCAGTGCGCCCAAAAGCCGAAGTGCAAAGCAGTTGACTATGATGCCGTACTGCAAACGACGATTACAAGGATTTGTGAGGATTTGCCTAAAGCGATCGCGGATGTAGAGTTGCCCGACATGACTCGGATTAAGCAGGGCATTAGTAGCGCGATCGCTGCTAAGCAGTCATTGATTGATCAGCTTGCGCCCTTGGTTGAGGCTGAAGTATTGGATCAAAACACAGCGGATTTGAGGGCTTATAAGGTGCGATCGGAGATGGCAGAACTGGAAAATCAGCTATCCCAATTGCCGCCAGTGGATTTGAAAGCAACCGCGCAAACCGTCTCACTTCCGCAATTTTGGCTCGACCTTTCCGAAACCGAACGCCGCTTCTACTTCCGCGAATTCATCCGCCAGATTGACCTCGTGCGCCAAGACAAAAGCTGGGAGGTAAAACTAGTCTTTTTCTTCAGCCCAACTTAGAAATATGCTTAATTACGTCTTCTGCTTGATCAAACAGCCTAAGAGATTGTGCAGAGATCACATGTCGCAGCTATCCATCGTTTAAGTCAGTTTTGCGCTAACCAGTTGGTTAAATCAGACAAGCTGGAAAAGTCTAACAAGGCTTCTCCTAAAAATTCTAGTTGAGGCAGGGCAAGGATATCGATTTGAGATCGCGCTTCGTTAGGCAGTTCTCCCACTTTGCGGTTGAGGAGGCGCAAGATCAGCGATAGAGCTTCTCGCTCGGCACCTTGTTCAATGCCCTGTTCAATGCCCTGTTCAATGCCCTGTTCAATGCCCTGTTCAATGCCCTGTTCAATGCCCTCTTGCATCCAACTGGTGACAATTTCCATCACATCCTCCCGGCTATTCGCTTCCAGTCTACCAATCTCTTCCTGAAACACCTGCTTTTCCTGTGGGTTTAGTCGTAAATAGGTATCGATAAAGCCAGAAATCAAGCGGGTGCGGGCAGGATCTAGCTTCAAGGTAGTCAAAAGCCGTAAACATTCGACTTTCACCCTCGCTCTGTCTGTTGCTGCAATCTGCATTTTTGCCATTAATGCCGCCGCTACTGGATTGGGTTGATTGAGATAATCGCGCCAGTCTAGGCGATTGAGTTGAATCGCCGTGAAGTTGAATTCCAATACCTTCAAGTTGGGAAACTCCACCGTGTGACAATGTGGTTCCTCCCGATAGGGGTGATCAAACGAAAACACGACGATTGGATACACCCGCTGCAAATATTTCTGATATAGCCGTGCAAAGTAGAAAAACATCCGCCGGGTAAAGTCTCGCTCGATGTAAGACTGCGTTTCCACATGCACCAAAAAACCAATTTCCGCGCCTGCCTGCTGCACTTCAACTAACAAGTCAACGACTTTATCTTCGCCTGTGGTCAGGTCAGCAAAGTATTCTTGGGGCAAAAAGCGAAGAGAGCTTCGATCTATTGTGTTGGCAATTTGCGGCAGAAACAAATCCAGGAACTCGACGAAAAAAGTAGAGAGAAGTTCTTTGAATAGGCGATCATGTTCCGTCATCTCAGCCCTTTAATCATGTATCGCTGGAAGCGAGATCGCCTGCTCAAACCAACCGACATTATGCCGGAATGGCAAGCGTTCGCGGAGCCTGTTCAAAGAACGTATCGTGTTCCGTCATCTCAATTCCTTACTATAATCGCGATAAATGAAAGGCGGCGGGATTTAAGGACATCTACCTGCATAAACTCTGTAACAGATCGCTACAAGGTTTCTTGGGTCTGTTGCTGCACAACGCTGCTCCAGTCATCTTGCATCACGGCAGCTTCTAAGGCTCCCTCTCCGGCAATAGATTCTCGGCTTTCGGCTTCTGCCATTGCCTTCCGCAGCTTTAGCTTTTTCTCATCGTAGGCTTGGCGTTCTGCCGCAGACATTGCCGCGATCGCAGCGGCTCCAATCGTGTTTGCCCACAGTCCGCTATCATCCACATTGCCCGGTGGAGTGGTTTTCAGTTCTGTAATCCAGGCATTTTGCAAGGCTTCCATCTCGTCACGCTTGGGAAACTTGAAGGGCTGCACCCGCACGAAAACACAAATATCAGCGCCAATTTGGGTGACATGACCCCGCAGGGCAAGGGCAACATTGCGAGAGTAACCGATGTATTGCGTCTGGCGATCGCCATTCAACACCGCATACACTCCGGCAACTTTGGCGTTGCCGACCGCCTCGCACCAGGTATGCAAGGGCGTAATCGTTTCAGTCACTATAGAGGGCTCAGCGATCGCGACATCCACAGCACCATGACCATGTTCATCCTCAGAACTGTAGAGGAAGCCGTGCAGCCCTTGATGCTCTTGGGGCACGTTCTGATGCTCGATTGGAGTTGAGTTATCGGTTGTCACCTGGGTTTTCCTGTGGATGGGCGATGTAACATCGATTTAACATGTAGTTATTATCCCCTAGCCGAGGTCATCTAGATTTGTTCCAGTGGCAATCCGATTCTCAACTTCACAGTAGTACAATTGACTCAACTGTTCGGAACCTTTCACTTTTTAACCATGCGACGGGATTCGATTTTTTATCAATTGTTCCGACAGTCTCCAACCCTACTGTTTGAGCTATTAGAAAGCCCACCTCCCAATGCCCAAAATTATCGATTTGATTCGGTTGCAGTCAAAGAACCCAAGTTTGAAATTGATGGAGTATTCCTGCCACCCGAATCTGAAATACCTGGCGTAGTCTATTTCTGTGAGGTGCAGTTTCAAAAGGACGAACAGCTTTACGAGCGACTATTTGGAGAATCGTTTTTGTACTTTTATCGCAACCGGGAGCGATTTAGTGATTGGCAAGCGGTCGTGATTTATCCATCCCGTTCAATTGAACAAAGCAACACTGTTCCTTATCAAGATCTGCTGGAGGGAGATCGCGTCCATCGGGTGTATTTAGATGGATTAGGTGAGATGGATCAATTGCCGCTAGGAATTGGGTTAATGATGTTGACGACGATTCAGGAGAATCGGGCACCAGAAGCAGCCCGGAGTCTACTGGCACGTTCATCTCAGGAGTTACAGCCAGAAAGGAGTCGTGCCATCATGGAGATGATTACGACAATTATGGTTTATAAGTTCACAAATCTAAGTCGTCGGGAGATTGAAGCGATGCTGGGACTGAATTTGCAGGAAACACGAGTGTATCAAGAAGCCAAAGCAGAAGGAGAGCAAATTGGTGAGCAACGAGGACGGCAGGAAGGACGGCAGGAAGAAGCAAAATCGCTGATCATTCGTCAACTCACTCGGCGAGTGGGAACTTTTCCTGACGAAGTAAGGTTGCAGATTGATGAATTATCGATCGCTCAATTAGAGGCGTTGGGTGAAGCTCTGCTGGATTTTGCAACGTTGGCTGATTTAGAAGTGTGGCTAGAGTCTGTTCCAGAGTAGGAGGCGCTAGGTAAATCCCAGCATTTGTGTGACGCTGAAGATCGTTGTTGAAGGCAATGGTAAAGATAAAGGAGAGATCTTGACGGTATGTTGAGCGATCGCTTGCAACCCTCTTTCAATAAAGATTATGTTTTGAAGAAATATTTTGATCCATCTGAATCTATAAACTCCAAGCCTGCTAATACCTGAAGCTGATCAATGAACTCAGCAGTTATCTCTGCTGCTAAATTCACAGGAAGCGAAGTGTTTGTGCTGGAAGACTGAAAGAAAAACTCTGATAGATTTCCAAATCTTTCTAGATCAGTTGAACCGATTTGTCCCAAAACAGTTTCACGGTCAAGGTTAGAAAATTCAGGAGCGTATCTCGCTGTAGTTTTCATACCTGAAATAATCATTTCTGGCTGTAGCTTCATCCATTCAGTAGTTGATTTAAATGCGCTACGTGGTGAATAACTTTTATTACGACCAAGATTCAAATGATTCTCTGCTAAAGAAAGAACTATGGTTGTTAACTCCCTTAAAATCCGAGTAATGTTCTTTTTTCTGATGAGTCATAACTTTGTGGCAAAATATATTTTTCCTTTGCATGAAATAAGCGGCAGCGTACATCACGGTAAATTTCTCTGATTATTTCTTCATCTACAGCCGGAAAGTCTGGAATATTATTAGCCTCATCCTTAAGTACTCGTTTTAACCATACAAGCTCAGATTCATTACTTCTTTTGGGGCTAATTGAACTAACTAAAAGTTCAAGAGCTAAATACATATTCCGATAGGCATCTGAAAGATCATCCGTGATTTGCGATAGTCGAAAATATCTTAGGTTTTCATGATATTGCTGTGGATGTAAAGCATCACTTGACATGATGCTTGCTCCAGATCTCAGTTTGTATACACAAACTACTCTCAGGATTTGTTGAAAACTTTCCCGCCACCAAATTAGATGTTCATCAGAGGCTCTGTGAATAGAAAGATTTGCAATGCGACTTATATAAAGCAAATCAAGCCCCCTTTGAGCTACTTCATATAATTCCTCAGCAAGAATATCGGGATTATTCAAACCTTTACTTCTAACAACTACATAGGGATTTTTCTGCTGAATTTCAACCTCCGAACTTGGCTCAACTATGACAATTTTGCTTTCTGGACATTCCTTTTCTGACAGAAGAAATGCAGCACCACAATCGAACTCAGAATTTTTGTTTGCTATGTCAATGTTTCCTAACTTCGCCATATTTCTACTAGGACTAGCGGCAATGTGTTGGGCGATCGCTCAATCGAAAATATATCAAAAAAGCAGCAACCTACTAAGATTGCTGCATCGGGAAACACCGCTTCATTTTTAGCGATCAACCTGTTTAAGACACCGAGCTAAGCAGCTTACCCGTGGAGGCTTCTGGATTCACTTCGGGGGAGTCTTTTTCGGATGGGGGAACCACTTGCCAGAACTTTGGCAGGTATGCCGCCCAGTTTTCCAAGATTTTCTTGGCTTTGGGGCTACCTGTGCGATCGCACTGTGCCTGAATCAACTCTTTTAGCTGCTGTTCACCAACGA
>Ga0105046_10008222_pt1 | contig 16402 bp, 13 predicted proteins | sample MAT03_FD_78385 | JGI IMG/M metagenome (GOLD analysis project Ga0105046, IMG submission 78385) | Freshwater microbial communities from Lake Fryxell liftoff mats and glacier meltwater in Antarctica - MAT-03 (megahit assembly) | ecosystem: Environmental > Aquatic > Freshwater > Ice > Liftoff...
GATGCCGCCGAGGCTCGCGAGGACGCGATCGCTCATGCGCCCGATCGCCTCCTGATTCTCGCGCGTCCGCGCGAACATCCGTCCGGAGAAGCTGCGGGTCAGCAGCGCGATCAGCGGGAGGTTGGTCAAGGCGGCCAGCGTGAGCTTCCACGAGGCAGCGAACATGACGTAGAGCGCCGAGCCGAGCGCGAACGAGCTGCCGGCGATGTTCAAAACGCCGAAGCCGAGGAGCAGCCGGATCTGAGACAGGTCGTTGGTGGCCCGGCTCATGATTTCGCCGGTCGGCACGCGCCGGAAGAACGCCGGGCCGAGGCGCTGCAGGCGATCGAGAAGGATCGCGCGCAGCTCGTACTCGACGTTGCGCCCGGCCGTGAAGACGGTGACCCGCGACGCCACGCGGGTGAAGGCCGCGACCACAGCAATCGCGAGGATGGTGAGCGCCGCGATGCGCGCATCGGATGCGCGCAGCGTGATCACCGCGTCGACCGCGTCGCGCACGAGAAAATCGCGCTTGGCCATCAGCACCTGCAGGCCGAGGAGCAGGGCGGCGCCGACGATGTAGTACGGCAGCTTGTCCGTGAGCTGACCGCCGAGCGTGATCGGGTACTTCGAGACGTCGGGCGGAAGGCTGGGCTTCGGCTCGTCGGTCATCTCGTCTTCTTGCCGCCGGAGCGACCCAGCCCGGCCGAGCGGCCGGCCGCGCCCTTCACGTGCGACGACGACAGGACGGTGCGACCCCGCGCTTCTCCCGGTGCCAGCTCGATCTCGTCGGACGAAAGCGTCACGGTGATCTGACCAAGGACCACGAGCACGAGGCCCTTTGGATCGTGACCGGCCACGACGCCGCTCTTGCCGGCGAACGCGCCGCTGGTCACCCGCACACGTTCGCCCGCTTCGAGCGCCGTCGCGATCACGTCGGGGTTGGAACCACGCTCGGGCGCCGATGCGGGTGTCCCGCGGAACCTACGATCTTCAGGCATTTTCGAGCGAGAGCGGGCCGGGGGCGCGCAAGACTACTCCGGCGCGCCTCGCGCGCAAGGCGCCCGACGGTCGACGATCGCCCTGGCGATCGAGGCGAAGCCGGCGCCACGGGGGAGGTCGGCGATGAAGGCGGGCGGGACGGTCAGCGCCGCGAGCCGAGCGCGCACGTTCGCAACGCCGAACGACGTCCGGAAGGCTGCGAACGCCGGTGCATCGTTGTCGCTGTCGCCGATGAAAGCCCAGCGCGACAGCGCGGTGGTCGCGCCCTCACCGAACGCCTCCACGAGGAACGCGATCGATCCGGTGGCTTTGTCGGCCGCGTCGAACGAGGCGTGCAGGTGGATGGTGGAGAGGAACGTGCGCGCCCCCCCGAGGATCAGCTGCGCGCGAGCCGCCGCCACGACCGCATCGTCGACCCGGCGGCGGTCGCGAACGTCGAAGGCGAGGTCCGTCCGGCGCGCCGACGAGTCATCGGACAGACCCATCGACGGGTGGGCGGCGACGACGGCGCGGGCCAGATCGGCGAGCGCTGCGCGCCGCGCACGACGTTCATCGGGCGGCACCGGATCGACGAGGGTCACGGTTCCTGGCGCGTACTTGCGCCACACAACCGCGCCGTTTTCGGCGACACATGCGTCGACCGGCCACGTGCGCGCGACAACCTCCGCCCAGCCGCTCGGTCGCCCGGTGCACGCGACCAAAGCGAGCCCTGCCTCGCGCATGCGGAAGAGCGCAGCGTAGGCTTCGAGCCCGAGCTCGCCGTCATCGAGGACCGTGTCGTCGAGATCGAAGATGACGCCGCGCAGCCCGCGCGCCACGTGCGGCTGCAGCGCGGAGAGCGGGCGGAGGCTCACGATCCGGCGATGGGCACGATGTGGGCGATGACCGACTTGAGGTAGAGCCCCTCGGGGAAGGCTGCCGACACAGGGTGATCGGGTCCCTGGGACCAGCGCTCCATCACGACTGCGGAGAGGTTTGCCTGCCGTGCACCGAGCGCCAGCGCCCGCACCAGGTCCTCTGTCGAGACGGCGCCCGAGCAGGAGCAAAAGACGAGCAGCCCGCCCGGCGAGGTTGCCCGACACGCCGACGCGGCCAGGCGTTGGTAGGCGCCGAGCGCGCCGTCTCGATTTTTCTGGGTGGTCGCAAGCTTCGGCGGATCGCACACCACGAGGTCGTAGCCGCCCTCGCTCGATGCGGTCTCCAGGTACTTGCGTGCGTCGGCGCGCACGAACGAGATGCGATCCTCGTAGCCGTGGCGGCGCGCCAGATCGGCGCCGACTGCGACCGCCGGCGCGCTTTCGTCGACGGCGGTCACGCTGGTCGCCCCACCCCTTGCGGCACCGAGCGCGAACGCCCCCACGAACGAGTAGGCGTCGAGTACCCGCTTGCCGCGCGCGAGGGCCTCGACCCGCGCCCGGAGCGGGCGTTGATCCACGTAGAAGCCTGTTTTCTGACCGATCGCGAGCGGAATGGCCAGGGTGAGCCCACGCTCGCGGAACACGAGCTCGGTGAGCCCCGCGTCACCGCGCACCACCCCCGGCGTGAGCTCGAAGCCCTCCATCCGCGCCGCGGTCTCGCCGGTGCGATCGACGATGGCGCGGGGCGACAGCTCGGAGGCGATGGCGTCGAACACGAGCCCTTCGCGCATCCGCATGCCGATGGTGTTGAGCTGGACGCACACCACGTCGCCGAACACATCGACGATGAGCCCGGGCAAGCCGTCGCCCTCGCCGTGCACGGCGCGATAGGCGGTCGTCTCACGGCCGGGCTCGCTGCTGGGCAGATCGAAGGTGCGGCGCAGCTCGAGCGCGCGACGCAGACGGTTGCGAAAGAAGGCGCCGTCGAGCCTGGTCTCGGGGTCGAGCGACAGGACGCGCACCGCGATCGCCGACTTGGGCGAGTAGAAGCCGCGTCCAAGCTTTTGCCCGTGCGGATCGACGACGACGACCTCGGCGCCGGGCGTCGGCCCACCCTCGATCTTCGCGACCGCCTGCTGGAACACCCAGGGATGTCCCGAATAGACGGGCCGTACATGTCCTGGCTTGAGCGTGACGCGCGCGACGGGGAGGGTCATGACCGCGCGCGGACGATAGTGCCGCTCCCCTCCGAATGGGGGCGCGATGCAGGGGCGCCTGTGGCCGGCACGCATCCGCTGCCGCGCTCGGTGTGACCCCGGGTTGACGCGACGAGCGCTTGACCCGCTGGAACCGAAGGGTGCCTCGTGGCACTGGCGTTGCTACCCTCGCCAACCCATGAACCGCCGTATCGCCGCAGCCACCGCAGCTTCGCTCGTGCTGACGTTCGCGAGCGTCGCCTCGGCGGGTGAATGCCCGCCCGGGTCGCCCGCCTCATGGTTCTGCGAAGACTCCGGCGCGCAGCCCCCTGCCGGCGTGGGCAAGCCGCCCCCGGCGACCGAACCCGACACGCCCGCCGAAGCCGATCCCGAAGAAGACGGCAATCGCGACGTTCGGCCGATGCCCGAGCCGCCGCCCCCGCCACCTCCCGGCCCGCCGGTGCGACAGGTCTCGCCACCCAAGGCTGGTGCCAAGCGCTGGCGCGAGAAGTTCGGCCTCAACCTGCGCCTGCAGGGCGTGCCCATCCCCAATGGTCTCGCCAACGCATGGGGCGCCTACGAAGATCCCGGCATGGGCGGCCTCGGCGCGAGCTTCCGCTGGCGCCCGATCCCCTGGTTTGCCCTCGATGTCGGCCTCGATGCGCTGGGCGGTATCGACTACTCCGGCAACGATCGCTTCGAGAGCGCCCTGTCGACCAGCGGCATCTTCTACCTGAACCCGCAGCACAGGGTTCAGGCCTACCTGATCGCCGGCCTGCACGTTGCCCACGCCGACGTGGACAATGCGGACTATCGACCGAACCTCAGCCAAGGCGGGTTCTCCGACGATTACGACTACTTCGGCGGTCAGGCCGGCGTCGGCGTCGAGTTCCGCGTCTCGCGACGCATCGGCCTCGACCTCGACGGCCTCGCCATCGGACGCGTCCGCGTCGACGACGGCAACCTCCCCGAATTCCTCGACCCCAGGACCGGCGAGACCGGCGACTCGACAGTCGGAGGTCTTCTGCGAGCCGGTGTCACCGTCTGGTTCTGAAGTCTTTGAAGTCGTTCGCCGGCTACTGCGCGTCCCGAACGTCGGTCGCCTGTCCTCAACGGGCTAGCTAGGAGTATGTCGGGCAAACTGCTGCGCGCCCCGCTAGCCGCCCAACCTCCAGAAGGCTCCAGAAGGAGCGGGGCAGTAGAGCCTGGACGTGAGCACGCGCGCTGCCGGGATCGTGACGGTATCGGCGAAAACCAGCGCCCTCCTGGCTGCGCAGCTCAGCGGCCCCCGGGGAGCGGCCAGCCACCGCCGGCACCCGGCTTGGGCTGCCCGGCTGGCTTTTCGCCAGTCTGCTGGCCAGGCGCACCCAGCGTCGGTCGCGCCTGGTAGTCGAGCGGTGCCATGAGCCAGGGCTCGAGCACTTCCTTGGAGCGCGCGTCGGTCGAGCCGAGCAGGGTCTGGACGAACTTCTGCGCGTCGGCGAGATCGTCCTTCATCTGCTTCCAGTCGCCCTGACCTTGCGATGCGTCGTCGATCTCGGTCGCCCGCTTCTTGATGAGCTCGAGTTTTTCGATGTACTTGTCGAGCGGCGTCACGCCGCCGCGCTGCGCCGTCTCGTCGGGCCTCGACTTGACCTCGGGAGGAACGCCGAACGCGACGAGCTGCTTGAACTTGTCGGGCACCTGGCTGGTGCGATCGCCGATCTTCCGCACGTCGACGTTGAAGCGCAGCCCGTACGTCTTCTGGCTGATCTTCTGGTTGATCTGGGTGTTGATCGCCTTGTTCACGGCGTCGTTGCCACCGAGAGGCTGGGGGTTTTTCCACAAGACGTGGTTTTCCACCTGGCGGAGGATCGTCAACACTGGCCAGGGGGGCTGCACCAGCTCGTTGTAGAGCTTGATGCCTTCCTTCAGGCTCGTGGGGTTGCGGATGCGGATGTCCCGGAGGAAATCCATCCACTGCTGCACGTACTTGGCCTCGTAGTCATCGACCATCGTCTTGATGTTGCGCGTCACTTCTTGCGCCTGCTCCTCGCGGGTGAGTGGCACAACCCACGCCTCGCGCTCGAGGAGACCTTCGCCTTCAGCGACGTTCTGGATGACGAAGTAGTGGCCCTTGTCGGTGAAGGGTCCTTCGACCTCTTGCCAGCGCTTCTCCTTTTCGAATCGCACGCTGTAAAGCGACTCGAGGACCTTGGGACGGTCGGAGAACATCGTGGTTAGCGCCAGCGGCGGGAAGCGACGATTCTCGCGGGTGTCGTCGGCCTCTTCGTCGTACTTCTCGTCGTTGAGCGACTCGACGAACATCTCGTAGTAGCGCTTGCGCACCGGGACGCTCTGCAGCGTCTTGCGCACCTGCTCGATGAGCGCTGCGTCGGTCTGCAGCGGGACGACGCGCTTCGATTTAACCAGCTGGAAGTAGTAGAGGACGTGCGGCCGCAGCGCGCGCTTCAGCTCGACCTCGCTGATCGTCGTGGTGGATCGGAGCAGCTGCGCCCACAGGCCGGTGTAGCGGCTGGTCGCCCAGTCGACGTCGAGGTGCTCGACGTCCCCGAGCATCAGGTAGAGCTTCAACATGTTGCGCTCCTGGAGATATGTCTCTCCATTGGCGCGCCGCAGCCGCTCCTCCAGCTTGCTCTTGGCGGGGACGACGAACCCGTTCTGGAGGTTCGCGACGTACACCGTGATCGAGGGCCGATAGACCCGATCGCCGGTGTACATGAGCCAGCCCATGCCGAAGGGCACGCCCTCGTCGCGGTGGGCGTCCATCTCTTTCAAGCGGGTGAGCAGCGGGCCCAGCGCCTTGACCTTGTCGATGGCCGGCTTGTTGTCGCTCCAGTTGACCGCGGCCACCGCCTTCGAGCGATCGTCGGTCTCCTCGATGAACGTTCGGTTGTTCAGGAAGGACGTGATGCCGGGCAGGCTGAGGATCGCCGCGAGCGCGAACGCTGCGCCGCTGATCGCGAAGCGCATCACCTGCTGCCGCCGCACCTCGCCCGAGGCCCGCGACGCGATGTCGGAGTCGGGGAACACGACCTTCATGAAGACGTCGTGGAGAAAGTAGCTCTTCGACTCGATGGCCGGCTGGGCCTGCTCCTCGGTCTCGCGGATGCCCATCGCCTGGCTCATGCGACCGAGCACGCGATCGAGCGGGCGACCCTCCTGGGTGCCGCTCGTGAAGTAGAAACCGCGAAAAATCGGCGTGCCCTGGAACGCGTTGGGCTGGAACGCGATCGCCACGAACTCGGCGAGGTTCTTCTTCAGCCCCGCGAACTCAAGGGGGAATTGGTAGATCTTCTCGCGCGCCTCGCGGCTGCGCTCCGTCACCATCCGCTTGAGAGAGCGGGCGTGGAGCGTTTTGAGCAGCGCATCGAACTCGTGCTCGAAGATCTTGCCAGGCTCCGTCTTCGGCAGATCGAGGCGCAGCGTCGCGCCCCACGGCTGCGACCGATCGCTCTTGCGCAGGTCGTTGAAGAACTCCGAGAAGCCGGCGACGAGATCGATCTTGGAGAAGAGGATGTAGACGGGCACCACCATGCGCAGCTGCGTCATCACCTCGTCGACGCGGGCGCGGACCTTCTTGGCGCGCTCCTCGATCTGCTGCTCGTTGGCGTCGATCAGGTCGGTGATGCTGAGCGCGACGAGGACGCCGTTGATGGGCCGCTTGTTGCGGTACTTGAGGAGAAACTGCAAAAACGAGATCCACTCGTCGCGGTCGTCCTGCTCGGTGGTGTAGCGACCCGCGGTATCGAGGAGTATCGCCTCGTTCGTGAACCACCAATCGCAGTTGCGCGTACCGCCGACGCCGCGTACGCCGCCGCCCTGGGCGTTCTGGTACGGAAAAACGAGGCCCGACGCGCGGAGCGACGTCGTCTTGCCGGCGCCTGGCGGCCCGATGATGACGTACCAGGGCAGCGAGTAGAGGGCTGCTGCGCCGCTCTGCTTGCCGCGGCCGAGCTTGCTCGTCTTGAGCGCGGCCATGCCCTGCTGGAGCTGGCGCTGCAGCTCCTGGATCTCGGCGCGGCGCTCTGGACGCGCATTGAGGGCTTGCTGGTTGCCCTGCACGGCGATCGCCTTCTCGAGCGCGCCCGCAGCGCGCCTCGCGAGAAGCTTTCGGGTGATGAAGATGCCGAGGAGCGCCACCACGACGACTGCGGTCGCCGTGATCGGGATCCAGATCGGCCAGCTGAGGACGAGCCACAGCGCCCAGACGATGAGGGCGATGAGCCCTCCGAATATCCACCACACGTTGTGGGAAGGCTAACAGGCGGCGCCTCGATGGATCGAGGATCCGCATCGCCCGTCACCAATCAGTGGATGGTCGGCCCGTAGTCGTCGGGCTCCAGCGGGAGCGACGTGAGGTCGTCGGCGGCGCGGCGCTGGCGAATCGCGTCCACGACGATGTCGAGCACCTCGAGCCGGGTGGAGGGGGCGCGGTACTCGTCCTCGCCCACCTCTGGCAGCTCACTCAGGCGGGCCGCGACCGCTTGACGGTCGTCGTCGTCGAGGTCGAACGAGGAGATCTCAAGCTCCTCGCCGTCGGGCCCGCGATCGAGGCAGAGCGCGTCACGCGCCACGTCCACCGGGGAGAAGGAGAGGAACACGTCGCGCAGCTCGATCCGATGCTGGCCCGGATCGTCGTCATCGGTCCGCCACCAGCTCGCGTGCCGACGGCGGACGACCTCGCCGAGGTAGGCGCCCGCAGCGTGAGCGAGGAGGACGGCGGCCTCGGGGCGCTCGGCAGCCGCTTCTTTGCCGCTGCGCAGCCAGTGGTCGAGCAGGGGGAGCGTCTCGGGCTGGTAGTCGAGCTGCACCTCCAGCGCCCTCTTCACGAAGCGGACGCAGGACGCCGCCAGGTCGAGCACGTGCTCGGGCGATGCGTCCAGTCCGCGCGAGGCGCCCAGCTGTCCCTGCGGCGGCCGTCCTTCTTCTTCCGGTGCTTCGTCGTCGGGGGCATCGCTCATGACGACGCCACCTTTGAGCCGCGAGACCCCCGAGCGCAAGGCCTCGGTGACGACTCCAAGCGCAGCTCCTTTGCGAGTTTTGCGTACGTGCCGTAGCGGAACGTTCTTCTGTGGTAAGGTCGCCTATGCGCCTCGGCATCTTCAGCGACACGCACGCGAACTACGAAGCTTTGAGTGCAGTTCTCGAGGCCTTCGAGTCCGAGCACATCGACGTTTACTACTGCCTCGGCGACACCGTCGGTTACGGCGGCTCGCCGAACGAATGTGCCGACCTGATACGGCAGGTCGCCAAGGTGACGATCCTCGGCAACCACGACGCCGCCGTCGCCGGCCGCATGGACTACTCGTATTACTACGAGGCAGCGCGCCAGGCGCTCGACACCCACGCTTCGCAGCTCTCCGCTGACAACACGGCGTGGCTCAAGACGCTCCCCTACAAGGAGCGTCTGACCGATATCGGCGTCGACCTCTGCCACGGCTCGCCGGTCCGCCTCGAAGAGTTCGAGTACATCTTCGCTCCCGAACAAGCACGCGAGTGCCTGCCGATGTTCGAGGAGCTCGGTCACCTGACGCTGATCGGCCATTCGCACCTCTGCAAGGTGTTCGCCCTGACGCCCAACACGGTGGAGGAGCTGCCCGCCGGCGACTTCGTCCTCGAGAAGGACCGCAAGTACATCGTCAGCGTCGGCTCGGTCGGTCAGCCTCGCGACTACGACAACCGCGCGAGCTTCACGATCTACGACTCCGAGGAGAAGAAGTTTTCCTTCCGCCGCATCGAGTACGACATCGAGTCCGCTGCCGAGAAGGTCCTCAAGGCGAAGCTCGAGCGCAACTTCGCCCATCGTCTCTACATCGGGGTTTGAGTCGCGTTAGCGCCGACCTCGACGCCGATGGCGTCGTTGCCCGCTCCGGTGCGTGCTCACGTACAGGAAGTACGCTCCGCTTGCTCCTCGCGGGCGCCTGGCCCTCGACGCCGATCTCGGCACTATCGCGTCTCAAACCGCGAAGAGCGGACCAGAGCTTGAATGGCCCGTTTGCGATCCGGCGCGGGCTGCAGTAGGTCTGCGGGCCTATGGCTCGTGTCACCGTCGAAGACTGCCTCGAACGAGAAGAGAACCGTTTCGCGCTCGTGGTGCTTGCCGCGACGCGTTGCCGTCAGCTCATGAAGGGCGCCGACGCCCTCGTGAAGTCGAAGAACAAGCCGGCGGTGACGAGCCTGCGCGAGATCGCTGCGGGCAAGGTGCGATTCAACCGCCCCAGCGCCGACGCGGTCGGCGAGTACATCAAGCAGCAGCAAGCGCTCTACATCAACCGCTGATCCCAGCGGTTCGAGCGCGAGCTTGGCGAAGAAGCCGAGCGGGCACGGCGAGAGCGGGACGGTTCGAGAGGGCCGGCCCGCTTCTTCGATCGTAGCTCCGCAGAAGAAGACGAAGCGCGGACCGGATCTCGAGCTCGCGGCGGGGACCGCTGCGCACTATGAGGACCCGGGCTATTACAGCGCGACGTACGCGGATCGCGCGGACGACGTCGCCTTTTACGTCGCCCGGGTCGCGGCGCGTGGTGGCGAGGCGCTGGAGTTGGGCTGCGGCAACGGGCGCATCACGCTCCCCATTGCGCGCGCCGGCCTGTCGATCACCGGCGTCGACCTGTCGCGCGCGATGCTCGACGATCTACGCGAGCGACTCAAACTCGAGGACCGGAGCGTTCGCCAGCGCGTCGCACTGCGTCTCGGCGACATGCGCGCCGTCCGTCTGCGACGTCGCTTCCGGACCGTGATCTGTCCGTTCAACGCGCTGCTACACCTCTACGAGCGCGTCGACGTCGAGCAGTTCTTGGCGCGGGTCACGGGGCACCTCGAGCGCCGCGGGCGGCTGATCTTCGACGTCTCCATCCCCGAGCCGGAGGAGCTGGCGCGCAAGCCGCAACAGCTCCATCGCGTCCCCGCCTTCGACTACCCCGGGGTCGGCAAGGTCCGCTACGCCGAGCGTTTCGAGTACGAGCGGCTGCGCCAGCTCCTGTTCGTCTCGATGGAGTTCGAGCCGACCGCGAAGGCGAATCCGCCGTTCCAGACGCCGCTCGTCCACCGGCAGTTCTTCCCCCGCGAGCTGGAGGCGTTGCTGCACTACAACGGCTTCGCGATCGAGGAGCAGATCGGCGACTTCGCCGGCCCCCCCAGCGAGACGACGTCAACTCTCGCTCTCGTCTGCAAATCGTGCCCGTAGGTGCGGCGCGGGTGCCCAGATCGGCGGCGAGAGCAAGGCGCCGCCGAGGAGCGCGAGGAGCGTGCTTCCTGCACGTGAGCACGCACCGCAGGCGGCAACGCAGCTATCGCCGCCGATCTGGGTGCCCGCGCCGCGCCTACGCGTCGACGAGCGTGCCGATTTCTTCGCCCCGGCAGACCCGAAGGATGTTGCCGCGGTCGGTCAGCTTGAAGACGCGTATGGGGAGCTTGTTTTCGCGGCACAGCGTGACGGCTGTGGAATCCATCACGCCGATGCGGTCGACCAGGAAGCGATCGTACGAGAGGCGCGTGAACATCTTGGCGTCGCCGTGCTTCGCCGGGTCGCGATCGTAGATTCCCTCGACCTTCGTCGCCTTGAAGAGGGCCTGCGCGTTGATCTCCATCGCGCGGAGCGCCGCGGCGGTGTCAGTGGTGAAGAACGGGTTGCCGGTACCGGCCGCGAAGACCACGACGTGGCCCTTCTCCAGGTGGCGGATGGCGCGGCGGCGGATGTAGGGCTCGGCGACGCGGCTCATCTCGATCGCGGTCATCACGCGAGTCGGGACCTTCTGCTTCTCGAGCGCGTCCTGCAGGGCGAGCGAGTTGATGACGGTCGCTAACATGCCCATGTGATCGCTCTGCGTGCGATCCATTCCGGAGCTTGCGCCCTTCAGCCCGCGGAAGATGTTCCCGCCGCCAACGACGATGCCGATCTGGACGCCGGTCGCATGAAGCTCCGACAGCTCGAGCGCCACGCGCAGTAGCGTCTCGGGGTGGATGCCGAAGTTCGGCCCGCCCTTGTCCTGACCGCAAAGAGCCTCGCCGCTGAGCTTGAGGACGATTCGGCCGTAGGCGAGGTCGCCTCGCGGTCGGGGCGGAGGAGGCAGGGAATCAAAGCCGGCGGACACGTTGGGGTGCTCCCACGTCGGGGGACGGCTGGCAACGCCTTGTCCCCGTGGTATCCAACCCGCGATGTCGAGCGCATGGCGCACCTGGCGATCCCGACTCCGTGCCGTGGCGTTGGTCACGGTCTGCGCCGCTTGTGGGAGCGACGCGACAGATGCCACGTCCGCCGATGCCGGTCCCCCGCCGGGCGGCCTCACGTTGGATCAGGCTTCGCGCGTCGTGGCCAAGGTGGGCGACCGCACCATCACGCTTGGTGACTATGCGACCACCCTCGAGCGAATGGATCAGTTCGATCGGCTTCGCTACCAAACGAAAGAAGCGCGACGCGAGTTGCTCAAGGAGATGATCGACGTCGAGCTGCTCGCGCAGGAAGCGCGGCGGCGCAAGCTCGACGAGACGCCAGAAAGTCGCGCAGCGGTGCGACAGATCCTCGGCGAAGCGCTGCTCTCCGATCTGCGCTCCACGCTCCCGCCTCCCGCCGAGATCACGGCCCAGGAGGTGCGCGCCTACTACGACGCCCACAAGGAGGACTTCCGCGAGCCCGAGCGTCGCCGCGTCTCCGCCATCGCGCTCAAGGACGAAAAGTCCGCCAAGGACGCCCTGGAGGAGCTGCTCAAGGCGCAAAAGGGCGACGGCACGGTCGACAGCGCAACGTGGGGCAAGCTGGTGACCGAGCGCACCGCGAACACCTCGAAGGGCGCGCGGGCTGCGCCGGCCGACCTCGCCGGCGATCTCGGCATCGTCGGACCTCCCGATGACTCGAAAGGAAGCAACCCGCGCATCCCGGAGGCCGTGCGCAGCTCGGTCTTCGCGCTCGGCAAGGTGGGCTCTGTGGTGGGCGAGCCGGTCGCCGACAAGGACCGCTTCTACGTGGTGCGCCTGTCCGGGATCACCCAGGCGCACGAGCGCTCCCTGGCCGAAGCGGATCGGACCATTCGCGTCGCGATCATCAAGGAGCGGCTCGAGGAGAAGGAGCGCGCGCTCGAGGCCGAGCTGCGCAAAAAGTACGAGGTTTCGATCGACGACGCCGCGCTGGCCAAGCTGCTGCCCCCCGAGTCGGTCAAAGCGGCTGCCAACGGCGTGGTCGATCTGCCTCCCGGCAGGGCCGATGGGTCCTCGCCCGAGCCCGGTCCGCCGCCCGAGCGCCCCGCGTCGTCGGGTGGCGCGGCTCCGTCCGCCGGCTCGTCGGCACCCAAGCCGAACTGATGGCGACCGCGCCCGAGCGTCGCCGCCTGACGCTGGCCGTCGTGCCTTCCTCGGTCGCGACGCGGGCGAGCCCGCCGTCCGATCGGCGCCCCGTGCGCGAGCGGTGGAAGCGCGAGCTTGCAAGCAGCATCACGACCGCGAGCCAGCTCGCGGCCGCGCTGGATCTCACCGAAGACGAGCGACGAGGTGCCGACCACGCCGAGCGCGCCGGGCTGCCGCTCCGGATCACCCCGCACTACTTCGGCCTCATCGACCGGTCGAATCCGTCCTGCCCGATCCGCATGCAGTGCGTGCCCACCGCCGCCGAAGAGCGCGAGGTCGTCGGTGATCTGCCCGACCCGCTGGGCGAAATCGCCCATGAGGTGGCGCCGCATCTCGTCTCTCGCTACCCCGATCGGGCGCTGCTCCTCGCGACCGATCGCTGCGCCGTCTACTGCCGATTCTGCACCCGATCGCGCATGGTGGGCGACGGTGGCGGCGCCGTCTCGCTCGACTCACTCGCTCCGGCGTTCGCCTGGCTCGCCGCGAATCCGGCCGTCCGCGACGTGATTCTGAGCGGCGGCGATCCCCTCGCGATGTCGACCGACCGGATCGTCCGCGTCGTCGAGCGTCTCCGCAGCATCCCTTCGATCGAGGTGATCCGCCTGGCGACCCGCGTCCCGGTGACCTTGCCCTCCCGCGTGACGAGCGAGCTGACTCGCGCCCTGCGGCCCCATCACCCGCTCTGGGTGATGACGCACTTCAATCACCCGCGCGAGCTCGCGAAGCCGTCGTTGCACGCCCTCGAGAGGCTGGTCGATGCGGGCTTTCCGGTGATGAACCAGACCGTGCTCCTGCGCGGGGTGAACGACGACGAAAGCATCCTCGAGTCGCTGTTCCGCGGCCTGGTGCGCGCCCGGGTCCGCCCCTACTACCTCTTGATGGCCGATCCGGTGCGCGGCACCGGCCACCTGCGCACGCCGCTCACCCGCGGCATCGAGCTCATCGAGTCGCTGCAGGGCCGCCTCTCCGGGATCGCGATCCCCAAGCTCATCGTCGATACGCCAGGCGGCTTCGGCAAGGTGCCGGTCGGTCCCGATTGGGTCGTCGCTCGCGGTCCGGGCGTCACGCGCTTCCGGACGCCGCGCGGTCGTGAGGTCGACTACGTCGACCCGCCGACATGCGGTTGAACTAATCTCCGCCGCCATGTCGGACAACGAAGAGAGCGGCCCGCCGTCGGGACGCCAGGCGGCCCTCCACGTCCTCGACTCCGCCAATCTCAAGGCACTCGAGGGCGGCGGCGCCGCGCGCATCGACAAGCAACACAAGTCGGGCAAGCTGACTGCGCGCGAGCGCCTCGAGCTGTTCTGCGACCCCGGTAGCTTCGTCGAGATCGATCGCTTCGTGCAGCACCGCTGCACCGACTTCGAGATGGAGCAACAGCGCTATCTCGGCGACGGCGTGGTCACCGGCTGGGGCAAGGTCGACGGCCGCAAGGTCGCCCTCTTCGCCCAGGATTTCACGGTCTTTGGCGGCTCGCTCTCCGGCGCCTACGCCGCCAAGATTTGCAAGATCATGGATCACGCGGTGCGCGTCGGCGTGCCGATGATCGGCCTCAACGACTCGGGCGGCGCCCGCATCCAGGAGGGCGTCGAGTCGCTGGCCGGCTACGCGGAAATCTTCTGGCGCAACACCCAGGCGAGCGGCGTGGTGCCGCAGCTGTCGCTGGTCATGGGGCCGTGCGCGGGCGGCGCCGTCTACTCGCCCGCCATCACCGACTTCATCCTGATGGTGGAGTCGTCGAGCTACATGTTCATCACCGGACCGGAGGTCATCAAGACCGTCACCGGCGAGGACGTGACCAAGGAAGATCTCGGTGGCGCCTCGGCGCATGCGGCCAAGAGCGGCGTGTGCCACCTCACCGCGCCCGACGATCGCGCATCCATCGCGCAAGCGCGCGAGCTGCTGTCGTACCTGCCGCTCAACAACACCGAGGATCCGCCGCGCAAGCCGACCGACGATCCGATCGAGCGCGAGGTGCCCGAGCTCGACACGCTGATCCCTGTCGAGCCGACCAAGCCCTACGACATCAAGAAGGTCATCCGCGCCGTGGTCGACGATGGCGAGCTCTTCGAGATCCAGCCGCGCTTTGCCGCCAACATCGTCGTCGGCTTCGCCCGCATCGGCGGTCGCGTGGTCGGCGTCGTGGCCAACCAGCCGCAGGTCCTGGCGGGTTGCTTGGACATCAAAGCCTCCATCAAGGCGGCGCGGTTCGTCCGCTTCTGCGACTGCTTCAACATCCCGCTGACGACCTTCGTCGACGTTCCGGGGTTCTTGCCGGGCACCGATCAGGAGTACGGCGGCATCATCGTCCACGGCGCGAAGCTGCTCTACGCGTTCGCCGAGGCGACCGTCCCCAAGATCACCGTCATCACCCGCAAGGCCTACGGCGGCGCCTATGACGTCATGGCGTCGAAGCACATCCGCGCGGACTACAACCTCGCCTTTCCCACCGCGGAGATCGCAGTGATGGGGCCGGATGGCGCGGTCAACATCGTCTACAAGCGCCAAATCGAGCAGGCGGCGGCTGTGTCTCCGGAAGCTGGGGCCGCGGCCCGCGCCGCGTTCGTCGCGGAGTACAAACGCAAGTTCGCCAACCCCTACAAGGCGGCCGAGCTCGGCTTCATCGACGAGGTCGTCTATCCGCGCGATCTGCGCAAGCGCCTGGCGCACGCGCTCGAGCACCTCGAGACCAAGCGGGCCGACGTGCCCAAGCGCAAACACGGCAACATTCCGCTCTGAGAGCCCGGCCCCCCCGTCGCTTCCGTGCCCCGCACCTGCGTGGTTCTTGTCCCGCCGAGCGAGGTAGCAGACGATTCCTCTCGCGATGCGCCGCTGCGCGCGCCCGTCGGGGCGTGGGCGCGCCGAGCGCACAGGAGCTTTCACATGATCACGCGTGGCTTGTCGGCACTGGCTCTGTTGTCTCTCGCGGCGGGCTGCGGCGGGAGTGTGGTCTTCGAGGAGGACGGGGGCGGCGAGGGCGGCGAGGGCGGCGCGGGCACCAGCACCGCGAACGCGCAGGGCGGCTCGACCAGCGTCAGCAGCCCCAGCTCGAGCGGTCCCGGTGGGCCGACCACCAACGTCTCCACCGTGGGGCCAGGCCCCGGCCCCGGCCCTGGCCCCGGCCCTGGCCCTGGCCCCGCGACCACCGTCGGGCCCTCCTCCAGCACCGGCGTACAGGTCTGCGGCACGTTGCTCGACGACATCGGCACCTTCGGCCTCGGCGAGTCCTGCGACAGCTGTGCCGAGAACGCCTGCTGCAACCAGCTCCAGAACTGCTCTGCCGGCACCGACTGCAACGACTGCTTCCTCTTCGGCGAGTGCTCACAGCAGGGCAACGACGACCTCAACGCCCTGGGCGATTGCCTCTTCGGGCCCTGCAACTTCGACTGCAACGGCAAAAACCAGTGCGACAAGGAGGAGTTCAACTGTTTCGACGGTGAATGCGTTCCGTTCGATTTCGTCTGTGATGGTCGCTTCGACTGCGACGACGGCAGCGATGAGAGCCCCGATATCTGCGGCGAGTGCGGCCCCGACTCGTTCTTCTGCAACGACGGGTCCTGCATTCCCAGCGAATGGATCTGCGACGGCTTCGACGACTGTCAGTTCGGGGAGGACGAATTCTGCGGCAACGAAGGCATCTGCGACAGCGGCGTCGACCTCGAGAACCCGGACGTCAACGAGTGCCTGGGTGACGTCTGTTGCTTCGAGTTCGAGCTGTGCTCGAACTTCGGCAATGACGTCGGTGGGTGCTACGACTGCCTGGATGAGGGCGGCGGTCCTCTCTGTGACGAGGCGATCGTCTGCGCGCAGAATTCGGGCTGCTTCCGCGGCGGCGAGAGCGACATCTGCGGGACCGGCTACTCGACCGGGGACTTCGCCACCGACAGCTGCCTGACCGACGCGTGCTGCGACGGCTGGTTCCAGTGCCTCGATGCGGGCGAAGACGCGTGCTTCGAGTGCTTCGACAATGGCGGCGGAGATCTGTGCGATTCGTTCCTGGAGTGCGCCTGCGAAAGCTGCGACGCGTGC
>Ga0105046_10008223_pt1 | contig 16402 bp, 14 predicted proteins | sample MAT03_FD_78385 | JGI IMG/M metagenome (GOLD analysis project Ga0105046, IMG submission 78385) | Freshwater microbial communities from Lake Fryxell liftoff mats and glacier meltwater in Antarctica - MAT-03 (megahit assembly) | ecosystem: Environmental > Aquatic > Freshwater > Ice > Liftoff...
CACGAGGAGTTCTACGGCAGCGAGCTGCCGCGCTTTCGCTCGCTCGTGCTCGGCTCTTCGCCGGCGCGGTTCCACGACTACGGCCACTGGAACGCGATCTCGTACAACGGACCGGATTCGCTGAACCAGCCCGTGATGGATCCGGGCCAGCTGTACAACCTGCTGTTCGCGGTGCCGAACGATCTGCCCGCGGTCGCGCGCCGTGCCGCGCTACTCGACGCCGTGATGGCCGACGCGAGCGATCTGAAGGCGAAGCTCGGCCCGACCGATCGCGTGCGCGTCGACGAGCACCTGATGCACCTCGACGAGATCCAGCGCCGACTCGAGCTGACGAGCACGCCGTGCGTCGGCCCTGCCCAGCCCGGCGACACGCCGGACCTCATCGCGAAGACCCAGATCATGGGCAACCTGCTCGCGGTCGCGCTCGGCTGTGGTCTGTCGCGCGTGTTCTCGTTCATGCTCACTTCGCCGGCATCGACGCACGTGTTCTCCAACCTCGGCGTGCCGAACGACATGCACTCGACCTGTCATGCCGGCGAGTGGCAGCAGGTCCGCGACGTCACGAACTACCACATGCAGGCGTTCGCGACGCTCCTCGATCAGCTCGCCGCGGTCGTCGATCTGAACGGCACGAGCCTGATCGATCGCTCGGTCATCTTCGGCACGTCGGAGTACGGCGAGGGCTGGCAGCACTCGGTCGCGGAGATGCCGGCGCTCATCGTCGGCGGTGGCGGTGGCACGCTGAACCGCGGCGTGCACGTGCGCGAGCCCGGCGGCAACTACAGCAAGGTGCACGTCACCGTGCTGCGGGCGCTCGGGCTCGACACGCCGAGCTTCGGGTTCAGCGGCGGCGAGACGAGCGATGCGCTGGCCGGCGTGTTGGTCTGAGATGCGACGCGCCGCAGCGTTCACGCTCGCCCTTGCGATCGGCTGCGGCGGTGGCGACGAGGACGACGGCGGCGAGACGGCGAGCACCGACGTCGGTACTCAAACGACACCGACGACGACGGTAGCGACGGAGGCCGACTCGAGCGAAACGACCCCGAGTACCGGCGACGACGACGATACCGCGCTGCCGCCTCCCGAGTGCACAGCACCCGAGGTCGCGTGCGGCCAGATCTGCGCCGACACACAGAGCGATCCGAGCAACTGCGGTCAGTGCGGCATCTCGTGCGTGATCGACAACGCGAGCACGAGCTGTGTCGCCGGCGGCTGCGCGATGGAAACCTGCGATGCCGGCTTCGCGGATTGCGACGGCGCCATCGCGACCGGCTGCGAGCACGTGCTCGATTGCGATGCAGGCGCGGGGTGCTCGACGTCGTGCGGCAGCACCGGCGTGCTCGGGTGCACCGATCCGTGCGTGCCTGCCTGTGCCGCACCTGCCGAGAGCTGCAACGGTGCCGACGACGATTGCGACGGCGTGTGCGACAGCAGCCTCGGTTTGGGTCCCTTGCCCGGATGTCGCGTCGGCGTACACCGAGCCACCGGGGCCATCGGGCACTTTTACACGACCAACGCGGCCGAGGTCGCCGCGGCCGGTCTCACGATGGAGATCCAGGATTTTTTCTTCGTGTATCCCGCGCCGCACGACGGATTGGTGCCGCTGTTCCGCTGCATCAAGCCGAACGCCGGCGGCCGCCGATTCCTGACGTCGTCGATCGATTGCGAGACGACCGGTGCGCCGGAGCTGACGCTCGGGTTCATCTCGCCCGATGCGGATTGCGCTGCGACGCCGCTGTACCGTGTCTACGCACCGGGCAGCGATGATCACTTCTATACGACGAGCCTCGCCGAGCGGGACAACGCGATCGCGATGTTCGGCTACGTGGATCAGGGCAGTCCCGGTTCCGTGTTCGGCGGGCTCTGAGCTCGTTTCGCGAGGGGAATGATCCCCCTTCGGTACGCGAAGAATCGACACGCAGCTTCAGCGCGAGAACTTCCACGCTCCGATCGAAGTGCCCAAGAACGGCGTCCACCGGGCCTTCTCGCCGTGGATCCGACGATCCACGTCGTCGCTCGTCGCCGATCGATATTCGACGGCGACCGATCGAAGCCCCCTATCATTTCCCCGCCTGCGTCGACGAATCGACGGCGGAAGAGGAACAATGGCGAAAGCAAAGTCCATCGCGAAGAGTGATTTCGTCGAGCGCAACCTCGAGGCCGGCCTCGAGAAGCTCGCGGTCGCGGCGACTGCGGGTGCACGCGCACTCGCAGTGCGGTCGAAGGACGGCAAGAAGATCACGGTGACGGTGAAGCGGCTCGCGAAGAAGCGCGCCTCGCTGATCAAGCGCAAGAAGGTCGCCTCCAAGCGGGCCAAGCGGGCGCCCAGCGGCGAGACCCGCAAGGCGCTGCGATCGGCAGTCCGGGAGCTCGCGAGCACGACGAAGCTGCTCGGCAAGGCCCGCGCCACGAAGGCGGACCAGGCCGTCGAGCTCGCCGCGCTCAAGCTCGCCTCGCGCCGCGCGACCGGCTATGCGCGAGCAATCGCGCAGATCGATCGAACGGTCGGTCGCGCGACCAAGTAGGCCGCCCGGGCTCGCGATCGTCAGGTCGCGAAGATGTCGGCGACCGCGGTGCACGTCGCCGCGATCGCCAGGCATCGGGCGAGATCGCTGGTGTCCGTGATTGCGAGGATGCGTGACTGCTCGGCGGCGGTCGGGTCGAGGCCGCGGGCGAAGAGCACGGCGACGATCGCTGCGGCGGTCGCTTCGACGCGACCTTCGACGCGACCTTCGACGCGGCCTTCGACGCGGCCTTCGACGCGGCCTTCGACGCGGCCTTCGACGCGGCCTTCGACGCGGCCTTCATCTCGCCCTGCGTGCCGACCTTCGACACGGCCTTCGTCGAGGGCACGCGCGCGTACCGACGCCAGCGCCGCTTCGATCAGTGGATTTCGCTTCGCAAGCAGTGCCCGCGCCATCCCGTCGTCCGCCCGCGCGACCTCGACGAGCTCGCGCACGACCAGCGGCGTGACGAACAGCGGATCGTCCATCCGGGCGTCGGGACCGAGGATCTCCCACCCGGCGGTGTCGGTGGACCACTGCAGCGCGCGCTCGCGTTCGACATCGATCGCGAACACCCGTCGCACACCGCGGCGCAGCAGGCTCGCCGCTTTCGCCCCCGCATGCGCGAGCGTCTCGGTGCTGACGACCTCGAACGCGATCTCCTCGAGCTGTCGCCCACCTGTCTGTGGATCGCGCGCACTGGCGAAGATGCTGACGTCCGGTGCGAAGTCCTCTTTGGGCCCCACACGCGTGAGCATGTCGACCGCCACTGTGAAGCCTTCGGCGACGTGCGCCTCGAGCAAAGCCGCAACCTTCGCGTGCCGCCGCGCGTGCGGCTCGAATGCCGGGCTCACGGCAACGACCATCCCATCCACAATCTCGTACCCGCAGTCCGCGACGACGAGTCGCTCGTCGACCGCCGGTAACGCAGTTGATCCGATAGGTCGGGTGGACATGTGCCTCGTCCTCTCAGCCTAGCAGGCCGCATGCGCCCGCAACATTGCGCGCCACATGCCACGCGTAACTCGGCGAGATCATCGACACGCGCCTGTGCGGCGTGGCCCACCGACGGGCCGCCCGGTCCGCCGGCAGGCCGCGACGGCCCGTGTATCGGCCACGCGTCGAGGAGCGCTCGCGACCGGCGATCGATCGGGTCCTATCAGCCCGGCGGCGGCGGCAGGCAGATGCCCCCGCCCTCGATCTGCGCGTTGGTGCGGAACGTGTTCAGCCCGAGCCACGACTTCGGCTGGATCTGCGGGATGGTGCCGTCCTCGCGCACGTTGGTCACGTGGTACGCGTGCTGGTTCCAGATGCGCCGCGCTTGGATCCACCGATCCTCGACGTCGCGCACCGCCTGGATCGTCGGGAAGTTCGCGCCGAAGCCGTTGCTCACGACGAGGATCTCCGCGGAGCCGTCGTTGTCGATGTCGGCGACGACCGGATACTCGGTCCCCGTGACACTCGTGCGATCGATCTGCAGCAGCGAGTTACCGTCGCCGTCGAACACGTGCAGCCGCTGCTCGTCCGCATACATCGCCTCGGCGATGCCGTCGCCGAGGAAGTCGAACGCAGTGCCGCCCGCGACGCCACTCGCGTCGATGACGGGTGCGTCCCACACGATCGTGCCGTCGGCCTCGTACACCGTGTAGTGCGAGTTGGAGCTGACCGCATGCTCGGGCTGACCATCGCCGTCGAAGTCGTGGATCGTCGACGGGCGGATCCAGTTCAGACCACCGGCGTCGACGCCCGTCGGGCGCAGATCTTGATACACGACGGCGCCGTTCGCCTCGAGCAGCGAGATGCCGTTGCGGTTGTTGACGATGATCTCGGGATCGGTGTCTGCGTCCATGTTCGCGACCTGCGGAAAGCCGGGCGCGACCGAGGCCGTGACCCACATCTGCGAGCCGTCGTGATGGAACGCGGCATGGCCGAGCACCATCTCGAGGTCGCCGTCGTCGTCGAGATCCGCGGCCGTCGTCGCGTTCCAGTCGCCCGCGACCTCCGTCGCGAACCACAACGTGTGGCCCGTGTGATCCGCGAGCATGTTGCCCGCGATGATCTCCACGTCACCGTCAGCATCCATGTCGGCGAGCTGTATCGAGCCGTACGCCCAGTCGCCGAAGCCGACGCCGGGGAGGCCGTCCTCCCAGATCGTGTCGCCCGTCCACTTGAGCGTGCCATCGTGCTCGAACGCGACGAGCCGACCATCGGGATAGGTGACCGCGATGATCTCGGGCACGCCGTCGTCGTCGATGTCGCCGAGTGCGGGCGTCACGTGATCGACGACGTCGTTCGGGATCCGCAGGTGCTCCGTGCCCGTCTCGCCGTCGAGGATGTAGATGTGGCCCGGCGAACCGAAGTGCGACACCGCGGAGACGAGCACGATATCCGGGATGTCGCAGAGATCGATCGCACCGTTGCCGTCGTCGTCGGTCAGGTTCGCGACGAGCGGCGTGACGATGCACGAGATCTCGCCGAGCGCACCGCCCGTCCACACCCACTGCACCTCCGGCTCGAACGCGTTCGGTGGCGCCTCGACCTCGCAATCGCCGACCGCGTTCATGTCGTCGGCGACGTGGCACAGATCGACGGGCGGCAGATTCACGTCCATGACGCCCTTGCCGACGTCGAAGTTCGGCTGGTCGGTGTCGGCGTCGCTCGCGGTGCCGGTCGTGTCGCCGGTGCCGGGCGTCGTCGTGCCCGCGGTCGTCGCCGAGGTCGACGGCGCAGTGGTCGATGCGCTGTCGGTCGCGCCGGTCTCGGCGGTGATCGAATCGATCGACGCCTCACCGATCGTCGCGTCGCTGCCACCGCCGCCACAAGCCCCGAGCATCGACCCCACTCCCAATGCCCAACGTCGCATGACCACCACTTTGGGACGCGCACCGCAGCGCTGTCAAAGGGGGGAACCTCGGGTGCGCGAAGGCCGTCGCCGATCACTTCATTGGCTTTGGGATTGGCTTGGGGATCGGCTTGGGGCTTGGGGCAGCTTGATCCGCCAACCCTCCGGCAGCGACGCCGTCTGCGTCACACCGTTGAGGATCGCGAGCGTCGGTGCATCCACGACGACGCCGGGCCGCTTCTGCACCTCCTCGATCGTGCTCGGCCGATCGAGCACGATCGTGTGGATCCGCGGGGGCTCGACACCCGCGAGCCGCGGATCGGCGATGCGAGCGAAGCTGCCGAACGTCTGCGCGAGCATGTCGGCGCGCGCGAGCCACGTCGCCGCGGGGCCGAGCGCCACCATCGCGATCACCATGCCCTCGTAGTCGATGAACGCGACCAGGCCCATCGTCTTGTTGCCGGCCTCGTCGGCCATCGCGAACGCGCGCGAGGCGACGTCGAAACCGTCGACCTTGCCGTCGTACGCCGCACCCGCGGTCATCGATCCGTCGGCGAAGAAGTCGGTGAGCCCGGCCTTGCGGTTCTCGTACTTCGTCGGCAGCGCGATGAACACCGCCTGCTCGTCCTCACTGAGCGCGAGCACCTGCTCGCGATCGTGCAGCAACTTCCACTTCGGCGGCAGGTCGAGGACAAAGCCGCGCCGCGGGTGCACGAACCGCGCGCCGATCAAGTAGCCATCGCGCGGATCGACGCCGTACGCGACGCCGTCGAGCGCGGCGAGGTACCCCGGATCGGCCGTCGGTGATTGCGCCTCGGCGATCCCGAGACTGTTCGCGGTCCGCGTCCGCCGCAGCGTCGGATCGGGGTGCGTCGACAGCCACGGCGGCGGCTTCTCTCCGCTCGTCGGCAGCGACGACAGCACCGCGAACACGCGCACCAGCGCGGCGGTGTCCCAGCCACCGTCGGTCACGTAGCGCACCGCGAGATCGTCGGCCTCGTGCTCGTCCTCCCGCGAGTAGCGCAGCAGCGCGAGGCCGGCAGTGCGTGCCGCGATGCCACCGACGTGCCGCAGGTTCGGATCGATCACGCGAAACAGACCGACGCTGCGCCGCGCCGCGTTCTGCTTGCGGAGCTGCACCACACCGTGACGTGCGGTGACGTGTCCGGCCTCGTGCGCGAGCACGGCAGCGAGCTCGTCTTCGCTACCGAGGTGCACGAGCAATCCGCGGGTCACGTACACGAAGCCACCCGGCAGCGCGAACGCGTTCACCGCGGGATCGTCGACGAGCGTGAACGACCACGGCAGCTCGGGTCGCTCGCTCTTCGCGGCGATCTTCTTGCCGACATCCGCGACCAGCTTCGTCGCGGCCGGCACCTCCGCGTACGTCGGCATCTCGGCGGCGACCTGCGCCTCGGCCTCGCGCCCGAGCCCGATCTCCTCGTCGTTGGTCGGCAGGCCGAACTGCAATCGACCCGTCGCGGGGTTGCGCGAGCACGCGATCGACAGCACCGCCACGATCGCGAGCGAGCGAATCAATCCGGCGCTAGCCCTTCTTCTTGCGGCGCTTGCCGAAGCCGAACAGACCCTTCGACGGTGCGACGACGACCTCGCCGCGCTCCTCGGCGATCTCGCGGAGCATCTCTTCGTGCTCCTCGCTGAGATCCTCGGGCACGATCACCTCGAGGTGGATATGGTGATCGCCGCGGCCCCGACCGCCGAGCACCGGGATGCCCTTGCCGCGTCGCGACACCGTGTAGCCCGGCTGTGCGCCCGGCTCGATCTCGATCGTCTCTGTACCGTCGAGCGTGTCGGCGACGACCTTGCAGCCGAGCGCGGCTTGGAACATCGACACCTTCATACGGCTGTGCACGTCGAAGCCGTCGCGCACGAATCGTTCGTCCTGATCGACGCAGATCACGACGTAGAGGTTGCCCGGCGGACCACCGCGACCACCCGGATGTCCGCGACCCTGGATGCGCAACGTCTGCCCGTCGTCGACGCCCGCCGGCACGTTGATCGTGATCGTCGACTCGCGCGCGACGACGCCGGTGCCGCTGCAGCCGCGACACGGGTGCACGATGATTTTGCCCTCGCCGCGACACACCGGACACGTCGTCTGCAGCGTGAAGAAGCCCTGCCGGTGCACGACCTGACCCTGACCATTGCACTGCTTGCACGTCTCGGCACTGGTGCCCGACTGCGCGCCGGTGCCACCGCAGTCGCCGCATCGATCGCGACGCGGCACGACGATGTCGTGATCGCCACCTTCGACGACGTCGCCGAGCCCGAGGCGCAGCTCGACCTTGACGTCGCCGCCGCGTTGCGGACCACCGCTTCGGCGGGCACCGAAACCGAGGTTGTCGAACAGGTCGCCGAACAGATCGCCGAAGTGGCTGAAGATCTCGTCGGTGCCCGAGAATCCGGAGAACCCCGCGCGCGACGGACCTTCGTGGCCGAACTGATCGTACAGGCGACGCTTCTCCGGATCGCTCAGCACCTCGAACGCCTCGGCCGCCTCCTTGAATTTCTCTTCGGCGTCGGCATCACCCGGATTCCGATCCGGGTGGTACTGCATCGCCATCTTTCGATAGGATTTCTTGATATCGGGGGCCGGCGCGTCGCGCCCGACCCCGAGTACCTCGTAGTAGTCGCGCTTGCCGGGCACGGGGCGCGCAACCTAAGCACCGCCGCCAATTGTGTCAACATCGCCGGTCCAGACGCGGTCTTCGCGTAAGGTCTGGGGGATAGCCGCCGTCGGCGACGGCAGGGAGCGCGCGGGTTGGCACCCCGCGTGGCGGTTGTGCTAGCGTGCTCGGCGCGGGCCTATTCGCCGCCTGCCTGATTCGACCATGCACCCACGCACGACTTTCTCGCATCTCATCGCAATCCTCGTCGCTGTCAGCGCGATTTCGGGCTGCGGCAAGGACGAACCGCCGGGCAAGCTGTTCGACGAGCAGGGTGCATGGTCCGTCGTGCAGTACGACCTCGGTGACGGCCCCAAGGACGTCATGACCATGACGCGGGCGAACGCGTTCATGCTGTCGTTCGACACCGAGAACAGCGTGATGACGACGGCCGCATGCGGCGACGAGATGTCGGGCTACCTGCCGAGCGACTCGGCATGCCGACTGTCGCCGACGACCACGGACTGGCAGTGCAGCTGCTACGCCTACGCGTTCCAGGAGGATGTCATGCAGATGACGCCGTTCGACGCAGGCAGCACTCCTCCGGAGGTCGAGTTCGATCCCGACTTGATCCCGGGCCAGAGCGGCGAGGCCGGCGGCATGGATGAGTCCGGCACAGGCACGAGTGGCGAGAGCGGCGCCAACCCGCCGGCGGGCCCGCTCACCGTGCTGCGCATCACGGCGATCCCCGAGCGCATGGACACGTACGACTTCACGCCGCTGCCGTCGGGCGTGTTCGGGGGCAACGGCGCGGACAACCACTTCATCCTCGAGGCCCGATCGACCACGCTGTTCAGCGAGGTCTACGACGATCCGGAGGGTCGTCCGCCGTGCGTGCCGTGCGTGCCGGGCCAAACCGGCGGCTGACATCTCTTCCTCGCTGCACGGAGGCGCTCGACGTGCTGGTGCTGTCCCCGGTCTTCAAAACCGGTGTGGGGTGCGATGAGCAGCCTGGGCGGGTTCGATCCCCGTGCGCCTCCGCAGTCGGCTTCGATCTGCACACCGATCCCACGAGCGCACAGGTGAGACGATCGTGCGCGCCCGTGCACAGGACACGGCGCGCGAGGGGCCTGATACGAACGACGTCGGCGGGTGGCATGCGCAGTGCAACCCTCGGCCGTGAAGCGTTCGCAATCTCGCGGACCTCGCAGCACGAGGAATCGAACGACATGGGAGAGATCGCAAACAAGGCGAAGGGTCGGATCAAGCGGGCCGCGGGCGCCCTGACCGGCAACGAGGAGCTCGAGATCGAAGGCGCCGCGGACGAGGTCCGAGGCGAGGCCGAGGGCGTCGTCGACGACGTGAAGCGCGCCGCGAAGGGTGCGGTCCGTGCGGTGAAGAAGGCCGTGAAGAAGTAGCGAGAAAAACGCGACTTCCGTCCCGGGCGGCGTGATGCTCCTGCGAGAGTCACGCCGCCCGCGACTCGTTCCTGCTCGCAGGTCGAGTCGACGATGGGTCAGAAACGCATGCCGCCGACGAAGCCCGGCCAGACGCGGATCCGCAGGTCGTCCAGCTCTCGGGTGTATGCGACCCAGCCGTATCCGGGCCTCTCGATGCGGCCGACCTTCACCCCCGCTGACCCCTCGAGTGGCACGACGTCGCCGGCGGCGCGATCGACCAGCACGTTGAGCGTCGGGCCGCCGAAGATCGCGATGCGCCGCGCGGCCTGCCAACCGACCATCAGACGTGCTTTCGACATGCCGCCGAACTTCGCGCCCGCTCGCAGTCCGCTGGTCACGGCCCACCCGGACAGATCGATGTCGATGAACACCTCGTCGTTCACGGGGATGTGACCGCCGAACCCGCCACCCATCTCCCACGCCTTGCCGCGCTCGAGGTTCGTGCCGGTGCGCCCGCGCTCGGTGCCGAACGGATGGATGCCGACGCCGGTGAACACGTAGGTGTAGCGCGCGGGCAAACGCAGCCCGACGTTGAGCAGCGCCGTGTCGCTCGTCGACACCTCGAAGCGGATGCCGCCCTCGCGCGTCACCGGCAAGAGCGCGAACGATGCGTCCGCGCTCTTCGCCCAGTTGATGAGGCCGATCTGTGCGCCGCGGACGTGCCCACCGATGTTGATGAGACCGACCTGCAGACCGCGCACGGTGTTGGCGCGGTTGATCGCGCCGTGCTGCACGCCGCGCAGCTCGGCCGCGTAGTTGTAGCCGTGGGTGAACTGGATGCCGCGATGGATCCCGCGATTGATGTTCGCGCCGAGCGATGCGGCGATGCCTTGCATCTGCTCGTCGACGACCGTCGCACCGAGACCGACGGCAATGCCGTCGACGCGAGGCGCTCGCGTCCAGCCGAAGCCGATCGAGAAGTTGTTGCGCACGCGCTTGCCCTCGTGACGGCCGTTGATCGACAAGCCGGGCACGAGGCCGATGTCGAACGGCACATGCTTGTAGACGGGGACCGGTTGCGCGGGCGCGGGAGGTTTTTGCTTCGCGGTGGGTGGTTTCGTGGTCGTTGCAACCGGGACTGCGGGGGTCGGTTCGGAAGCGGGCTCGGAAGCGGGCTCGGGCTCGGCCGCAGTGGTTGGGTCGGGCGCGACTGCTGCAGCCGGGGCGGGTGCGGCCGCTGGGGGTGCGGCCGCTGGGGGGGGCGCAACCGGTTCTGCGGCCGCGGGCTGCGTCATCGCGATCACCAAGCTCAAACATCCCGGTGCGTTCATCGTCGGGTTCAACACCGACGCGGCGCTCGGGTGTCACCGCTTGTCGAGTCGGACCGCGACGACCTCGTGGCCCGCGGCGACCTCGAGCGCCGCGCTCTGGGCATCCGCACGGCTCGCGAGCGCCTTCGCGGCGCGCATCACCATGTCGACGTCGATCGCTTGGTCGATACCGGTCGTCACGAAGAAGAACCGCTCGAACCGCGGCGCATCGTCGAGCTCGTACGAGTGATCGAGCGCGACGATCCCACCCTCGCGCAGTCGCGTCGATGCGACGGGCGAGCTCGGAAAGTGCAGCGTCGCGACGCCGCCACCATCGATCGACACGATCGTCCCGTGCCCGCGATCGCCCGCGCGGTACTGCAGCTGCAGCCGATCGCCTGCGTGCACGCTCGCACCTTGGGCGAGTCGCTCCGAGCCCACGCCGGCGAGTCGATCGATCGTCAGCACTGCATCGCCCTTGATGCGCACGACGTCGCCGTCGCTCGGATCGACGAGCATGCCGCCCTCGCCCCGATCGTCGATCGTGAGCACACCATCGTCGCCGGGCCGCACCGCGCACCACACGGCGAGACTCGCCGCTGCGAAAGCGCCGACCGGGATCCACCACCGCGGCGGCGCCGATGTGCGCACCGGCTCGCTCGCCGCGACTCGTCCACGCACGACCCTCGCGACCTCGGCCGCGGGCAGCCGTGCGAGCGTCGCCCCATCGTCCTGTTCGATCGCACGCAGCCGCGCGTCCGCGTCCTCGCCGAGCGCAGCACGCACGCGCGCCGCCTCGCTCGCCGACAGCTCGCCCTTCGCGAGACGCTCGACCAACAGCTCGGGCACACGCTCGCTCACGGTCCAGCCTCCAGCTCGGCAAGGGTCTGTTGCATGTGGCGCAGCCGCTTGCGCACGCCCGACACCGAGAGGCCGACGATCTCCGCCGTCTGCTCGAGCGTCAGCCCGTCGTGCAGATGCAGCACCGCGATCGTCGCCGACGACTCGGGCTCGCGCCCGAGCAATCGATCCAACAAGGTGCGGGCGTCGACCTGGGTCATCGACGCGTCGGCATCGGCGATGCGCGCGAGCAGATCGGTCGCGGGCTCGGTCGGTCGACGGCGATTGCTGCGCAGGCGATTGAGGCAGACGTTGGTGGCGGTGCGGTACATGAGGCTGGACAGTCCGGCATCGACGAGCGTGGTGTGGCGGCGGCAGATCTCGACGAACACGTCGTGCATGGCGTCGTCGGCCGCGTCGGGGTCACCGAGCAGTCTGCGACAGCGCCGCAGGACCATCGGTCCGAAGCGGCGGTAGAGGTCTTCGACGTCGAGGGCCAAGTGGCTCGTGTACCGGTGCAACACCGGGAAGGCCGCGGAGCGTCACTCGCCCGATGCCCGGCCGCAACGTGCCCCCGCGCACATGGTTCCGGCGTCGATTCCGTCGAGAATGCGGTGACAACTCCGTGCCCCGGCGGTGTTGTGCCGGTGCCGGCCGCCCGATGCTCCCCTCTCTCGTTCGTTCGCTGGGTCCCCGCGCCCTCGCGGCCGTGCTCTCCCTCGTGGCATGGCTCGCGACCGGCGGCCTCGCGCGCGCGGAGCCGGACGAGGGCGCGCCCGTGCGTCGGTTCGCGCTGCTCGTCGGGGCGAACGACGGCGGCGGCGATCGTGTACGGCTGCGCTACGCGAACAGCGACGCCGATGCGATCGCCGAGGTACTCCGCGATCTCGGCGGCGTCGGTGCCGGCGATCTGATCCACCTGCGCGACCCGACCCCTACCGAGGTCGAGGCCGCGTTCGACGACCTGGCCGACAAGCTGCGCGACGCCGCCGACTCCGGCGCGCGCACGCAGATCCTCTTTTACTACTCCGGCCACTCCGACGAAAAAGGTCTGCTGCTCGGGGGCGATCGCATCGAGTACGCACGCCTACGCAAGCGCGTGCAGGCAGTGCCCGCCGACGTGCGCATCGCGATCCTCGACTCGTGTGCCTCGGGTGCGTTCACGCGCACCAAGGGCGGCACGCGTCGCGCACCGTTTCTCGTCGGTGCCGCGTCGTCGGTCGAGGGCCACGCGTTTCTCACGTCGAGTTCCGCGGACGAGTCCGCGCAGGAGTCCGATCGCGTCGGCGGCTCGTTCTTCACGCACTTTTTCAACTCGGGCCTGCGCGGCGCGGCGGATGTCGACGGCGATCGCTTCGTCACGCTGACCGAGGCGTATCGCTTCGCGTTCGAGTCGACGCTCGCGCGCACCGAGTCGACGCGCGGCGGCGCGCAGCATGCCGCGTACGACATCCAGCTCGCGGGCTCCGGCGATCTGGTGATGACCGATCTCCACAAGCCGTCGGCGACGCTCGTGATCGGCAGTGACGTCGTCGGTTTGGTGTCGATCCGCGGCAGCTCGGGCCGCCTCGCCGCCGAGATCGACAAGGCCAAGGGCAGCGGGCTGCTCGCGCTCGCGGTCGAGCCCGGCAAGTACCAGATCCTGGTCGACGACGGCGCCGAGCGCCGCAAGGCGAGCGTCGAGGTCGGGCGCGGGGGCCGGGTCGCGGTCGTGGCCGCCGACTTCCGTGTGATGCCGACCGAGTACGCGACGCTGCGCGGCGACGGCGAGTACGTGCAGGTGCCGTTCGACATCGGCCTGCTCCCGCCCGCGAGCATCAACGGCCGCCGTGCACGGCAGCTCCACGATCCGGACGTGCGCATCCGCAACCGCTTCACGCTGTCGTTCGGGTGGAATCGATCCGCACGCGTCGACGGCGTGAGCCTCGGCGTCGGCGCGTCGATCGTCGACGAGCACCTGCACGGCATCCAGGGCTCGATGGTGGCGAGCATCGTCCGTGGCGATCTCGAGGGCTTGCAGTTCTCGCAGTTCTTCGCGCGGGCGAAACGCGTCACGGGTCTGCAGAGCGCGATGGTCGTGCACGCCGACACGGTCGCCAAGGGTGCGCAGCTCGGCTTCATCGACATCGCGAAGCGGGTCCACGGTGCACAGGTCGGTATCATCACCTGGGCCGACGAGGCCGACGCCGCGATTGGCTTCATCACGCCGACGCGCAAGGGCAACGTGCACCCGGAGGTATGGACCTCGGACATCTCGTCGTTCGCGTTCGGCTTCCGGTTGCCGGCGAATTACACCTACTCGAGCTTCGCGATCGGCATCCATCCGTTCGGCCGCCGCGCCGGCTACCAGTTCGGCTTCGCGTTCGGCGGACACATCCCGCTGGTCAAGGGCGTGTTCATGGACATCGATCTCGGCGCGCACGTGGTGCTCGATGGTCTGAGCGGGTCTTTCCGCGGCCCGGGCGTGCTCGGCCAGCTCCGCCTGCTGTTCGGCTATCAGGCGTTCAAGCGGCTCTCGGTCTTCGGCGGCCCGACGCTGTCGGTGCTCGGCAACGACGCCGACAAGCCGCTTGGTCGACCCGGCTACGGCTGGACCGTCTATGACGGCCAAGAGGGCAACACGCAGCTCCGCGTGTGGCCGGGGTTCGCGGCCGGCCTGCGGTTTTGATGCACAACCGCCGCGGCAGGCGCCCGTGGAGCGGCAAGGACGAAGCGTGCTAGCGTCCGGGCGTGCACTCGCGCTTCGCTCTGCTCGCCACCACTGCCGTGATCGCGTGCGGATCGCCGCCGTCGCGCATGTCGGTCGGACCCGCGGGCGGCCTCGTGTCGTCGCCCGACGACGTGATGACGCTCGTGCTCTGGCCCGGCGCGCTCGGTGACTACGTCGAGTTCGAGATCGCCGAGGCGAGCGACGCGCCGGAGTCGTTCGGCCCCGCGTATCGGATCACGCCGAACCCGACGCTCGGCATCGACGCCGAAATCATCCTGCGCGGCGACCTGCCCGATCCGACGAACCTCGCACGCGTCGGCGCGATCGACGAGGACGGCGGCGATTGGAAGCCGCTGCCGCTCGATTCCCGCGGCATCAACACCAGCGACGACACCGTGCGCGGCCACGACGATCGCATCGCGCTCTACTACGCGATGCTCGACGAAGGCGGCGACGTCGGCACGACGACCGAGACGACCGAGACGACCGACACCGGTGATCCGACGGGGCCGCCGGTCTCGTTCGCAGCCGACGTGCAGCCGATCTTCGACGCCAACTGCATCATCGCCGGGTGCCACGGCCCCGGGCCCGCGGGCGATCTGTCGCTCGACGTCGACGCGTACGAGAACATCGTCGGCGTCCAGGCGATCATCAGCGGCCAGTACACGCGGGTGATCTGCGGCGACTCGGCGAACAGCTTGCTGATGAACAAGCTCGACTACACCATCGATGCGACGCAGGGCCTCCCGATGCCGACCGGCGGCCAGCTGCCCGAGGATGTCCGCGACGTCGTGCGCGCGTGGATCGACCAGGACTGCCCGCCCTGACAATCGCTCGGCGCTCGCGGTCAGCGCTCGCGGTCAGCTCTCGCGACTAGCTCTCACACCTGGCTTGATCGCGCGGGCAGCTCACGCGCACGTGGATGTGGATCATGTGACCCTCGGCGTGGCGCAGCACGCCGTTGTTGGTCTTGCGGCTGCGCGGGTACTGGATCGCCTTCTCGAGCGTCGCCTTGTCCGCGCCCGCGCGCTTCGCCGCCTCGTACAGCCGCTTTTGTCGGCTGTAGTCGAGGAAGATGTACTCGGCGTCGCCCTGCTCGATGAACGCCTGGACCAACCGCCACGACGCATCCCAGTCGATGTCGGTCGGCGAGTCGCTCTTGGGGTCGGCGCCCGCGACCTTCGGCAGGCGGATGTCGACGTCGCGGCCGGACTGATGCGAGCGGTGCGGGCGAAACCGGCCGCCGCGCTCGAGGCTGATCGCGCCGACGATGAGCTTGCCGCCAAAGCCCGAGGTGTCGCGGAAGGCGGCGATCGCCTCTTGGATCTCGAGGATCGTGTGGCTGCTGCCGAAGGACTCCTCGGGACGGCGCACCGTATAGAGCTCGCTCTCGGGGAGCTGGATCCCGCCGGTCAGCCGACCGCGGTTCGGGCTGCCGACCGAGACACCGCCGCCGGGGACGTCGAAGACCCGCGGGGTGACCGAGACGCCGCCGGCTCCGGCGAGGGCGGGGTCGATCGGCTCGGTGCTCGCGATGCGGACCGGCACCGGCTTGGGGTTGGTGTAGACAGTGAGCTTCTGGCCGGCCTTGAACTTCCGCGTGACCTTCGGGTTCCAGCGGTGGAGGTCACCCTCGGGTACATTGAACTTCCCGGCGATCTTGCCCCACGTGTCGCCGTACTTCACGGCGTAGGTGATCTTCTGCCGCGGCGGTGCAGCGATCCGCGCACGGACCTTCACTTCCCAGCCCGCCATCAGCTTGTTCGGGTTCTTCTTGAGGATCCGGTTCCACGCCTCGAGGTCGCGGACCGTCACCCCGTAGCGGGCCGCGATGTCCTCGCGTGACTCGAACGGCACCACCTTGTGAGTGATGAACGTGTGCGCGGACGGCTTGCCGGTACCGGTCCGGTCGGTCGCCGCGTCGTTGGTGTCGGCGTCGTCCGCCCCAGCAACGCCGATCGGAACGAGGCCGTAGGCGACGATCCACTTCAGCAGCCGGGAGTGCAGTACGCGCGACATCGATGCCGGGACGGAGCACGCTAGCCCACGATCGTCGAACGGGGCAACCCGTGGCTGGGACAAAACGCCTGCTAAAATCGTAAGTTTCGTTACACTACGCGGGAGATCCTACGGCGCGCCAGAGGGCGCCGCTTCGACGCCGAGCACCGA
>Ga0105046_10008225_pt1 | contig 16401 bp, 14 predicted proteins | sample MAT03_FD_78385 | JGI IMG/M metagenome (GOLD analysis project Ga0105046, IMG submission 78385) | Freshwater microbial communities from Lake Fryxell liftoff mats and glacier meltwater in Antarctica - MAT-03 (megahit assembly) | ecosystem: Environmental > Aquatic > Freshwater > Ice > Liftoff...
AATCGCTGTTTCAGTGCGCTGTCCACAGGGAAGCAACCTCGTTGGGATTTAATCCGCGAAGTATAAGCCGTCGAAGCGCGACTCCCTTCACCGCGGGTTGATTCGAAGCGGCACACGCTTAACGCTTAACCTCGTTTCGGAGCAACACCCCCATGTCCCTGCGCATTTATCTGGCCAGCCTGGCCCTGTTTGCCCTGCCGCTCTTAGCCCACGCCGACTGCGGCACCTTGCTCAACCGCGAATTTCGCCCGCTTGCCAAGAAAACGCCGATCAACCTGTGCACCCTGACCGAAGGCAAGGTGGTTTTGGTGGTCAACACCGCGAGCAAATGCGGGTTCACGCCCCAATACGAAGGCTTGGAAAAACTCTACGCCGCACGCCAAAAAGACGGGCTGGTGGTGATCGGTTTCCCGTCCAATGACTTCATGGGCCAAGAGCCCGGCTCGGAAAAAGAAATCGCCGAATTCTGCACCCTCACCTACGGCGTGAAGTTCCCCATGTTTGAAAAAACCGCGGTCAAAGAAGGCGCTGCAAACCCTTTCTTTGTCGATCTGGCGAAGGTGGGCGGCGGTTACCCGCAGTGGAACTTCCACAAGTATTTGATCGGCCGCGATGGGAAAATGATCGCTGGTTTCGGCTCACGGGTAAAACCCGACGACGCCGCACTCGCTTCGAAGATTGATGCGGCTTTGAAAGCCAAGGGCTAACGCGCCCTCAGCAAGCGCGGACATGGCGCCGGTAAAGCGATTCAAGCGCAGCCAAATCTGCGCCCTGTGCGCCGCCCAAGGTCGGTTGAACCAGCGCGTAGCGCTCTAGTTCTGCGCGCATCCATTCCTGCCAAGGCAGCGGCAGCAAATGCCTTTCGCGCTCACCGATCGCGGATTTGTGGCGCATTAACTCCTCAATGTCCGCGAGCAGAGCCGGCCCGAGGTCGAGCCCAGCCATGAGGTCGGCAAACGCCGTCGGTGGCTGGCTGCGGTGGCGTTCGATAAACCGACACGCAAGCACCGCGCGCAGAAAGTAGAAGAATTTTTTGAGCGACACCTGCGGCGTTTGCAGATGCGATTCGTAAGCACCGCGCGCCATCGACAGGTAGTGATGCATGGCTTTGGCAGGGTTGAAAAACGCCGGCAACAGGGCGCGCAATTCGTCGGCAAATGAGCCCTCTTGACGGTAGACGATGGGCGAACCCAGCCATTCGTTCAGCGCGGCGTTGGTCCCTGCATAAAGCTTCAGCGCTTTTTTGAGCTCCCAACCGCTCAAATCCAGATCACCCGGCAGCATTTGCTCAATCACATCGCGCCGCTCGCGCAAAGACAGGTGCCAGTCGAGCGGTTCCACGTAGATAAAGCGCACATCCCAATCGCTGTCGGGAGAGGCGAAGCCCCACGCGCGTGAGCCGGATTCCGCCGCAAAAAGCACGCGAACCCCGCGCATGCGCGCCAGATCGACCAATGCCGCCGAGATCTGTTCTTTCATTGTTCCTCCCACCAGCGGGTAATCTCTGCCAAAAGCTGTGATGCGTGAGCCATGTCGCATTGAAAGGGCAGCTCGCGCCGCTTCTTGAGCGCTTCACAATCGGCCGCGATCCCTTCACTGAGCGCGATCACCTCCCTGTAGCTAAAGCGCCCTTCCCTCACCGCCATCAAAAGCGCGAGCGACTCGCCTTCAAAGCGAACCAGCGGCAATCCGGTTTCTAAAATCGAGCGCGCCGAAAGGAGCAAACGCACGGTGTGCATGAGGTTTTTCGCGTCGTAGTCAAGCTCACCGGATTCTTGCTTGAGCCAGCGCGCATCGTTGCGCTCGCGCTTCCAGGTCCAGTAGTTGTGGTGTTCGTTTTGCGCCTGTTTGAAGCCTGCTTCGTTGAAGATCAAAAACCCGCTGAAGCGCGCCTCGTCCGTCAACGCGATCGGGCTTAGCACCAGCTGCTCGTCCCTGAACACCCCGCTTGACTGCTCACCGAAGTCATAAAGCCGAAAGAGATCACGCGCGTGCTCAACTTTGGCCACCTGAAAGCGCGTCAAATCTAGCGTCATCGCACGCGGCCGGGCCGGGGGGTTGGCGCTCTGATGCTCGCTTAAGATGACGAAGCAAAACTGCTCCTTGCGCGGCGGTGCAAGCGGCCTCGGCTGGTTGATCCACTTGTTTTGTCCACGCGCTTTTTTGATTTGACTGAGGGCGTAGTTCAAATGGGTGTCGACGCACTGCTGCGTCACGAAAATCGCCCGCTTTTCTTCGAGCATTGAAAAGCCATGGGTGCGCTTGCGCACACAATCCGCGGGCATGAAAAGCACTTCGAGCATGTTCGGATTCGCCTGCGCCAGCAGCTCAATGGTGCGCTTGACGGTAAAGAACACGCGATCACCGCGCTCGTCGGCAATTTGTGCGGGCGGCGCAGACAAATTGAGATAGGCCGCGGCGGGCAACGCGAAAATCCCGCGCCAGTCTTCATCGCTTTGCGCGGTGGCGGTGCCGTAGGCGCGCGATCCAGAGATACAGGAGAACAGCACGTTGGGATGATCTGGCGCGAGCAGCGCTTCAAGCGTGTACATCAGCGTCAATCTGAAGCAAACCGGGCCTACCAGTAGATCAGAGCGCGCGCAGCGCTGCGAAGTTGCGCGCGCGCAACAGGCCTTCGTTAATGTTGCGTTAAGCCAACAAAAAAGCTTGACCCCGAGAAATTGAGCGTTTAGTTTCCGCCCACACTTCACTTTTATTGCACATCGGGAGCCACCGTTTTGTCCAATGCCGAGCCTTCGTCAAAAGTATCCGCCGCCGCCCCGGCGCGCACCATCAAGGCCGAATTGGCCGGTATCGTTGAAGCAGCAGCACGCTGGTCACCCGCCCGCAGCAAGCAAGCCAAAATAACCTCCTTCCGAAAAAAACCGCTGCTGCTCGGCTTGGCCATTGCCGGCGTGATCGCCGTCGTCGCCGTGGCCCCGCAGATGGCCGTTGCCGTCAAACAAACCCGCAACGTATTTGGATTAACGCTCCCGCAGGCGAGCGAGCAATCGCGAAGCGCCGCGCTTCAGGAAGTTTCCCTCGCGCTACCCAGTTACGACTCTGTCGCATCGCTAGAAGCCGCCCCAGTCGCGGCTTTGCCTGAATGGCAGCGCATTGTGGTCCGCTCGGGCGAAACGCTGAGCAACATCTTTGAACGCGTCGGCTTGGGGCTTGGCGTGATGAATGCGGTTCTGGCAACCAGCACCGACGCCAAAGGCCTGACCCGGCTTTTCCCTGGAGATGAATTTCGTTTTCAGACCGATCAAGATGGCCTAGCCAAGCTCAGCGTGGATATCGATGAACGCAATGAGCTGCTGATCGAGCGCGCTGGCGATGGCTTTAAGTCCCGCCAAATCAAGCAAGACCTCGAATTCCGGACGCGCGAAGCGGCCGGCGTTATTCGCTCATCGCTGTTCCGCGACGCCGGTAAGGCCGGGCTCTCTGACCAACTCATCTTGGACATGGTCGAAGTTTTCGGCTTCGACGTCGATTTTGCATTGGACCTACGCCCGGGCGACCGCTTTTCGGTTGTGTTTGACGAAGCCTGGCGCAACGGTGAGCGCCTTCGCTCGGGCGGCATTCTTGCCGCCACGTTTGTCAACCAAGGCAAGTCTTACGCCGCCTATCGGATGACCCTCGACGACGGCAGCGTGGAATATTTTGGCGCGGATGGACGCCCGCTGAAAAAAGGCTTCCTGCGCACGCCCGTTCAGTTCTCGCGGATCTCATCTGGCTTTTCGATCGCACGCAGACACCCGATTTTAGGCTCGATGCGCGCACACAAAGGCGTGGACTATGCCGCACCTTCGGGAACACCGATACGCGCTGCGGGTGACGGCACGATCACCTTCCGCGGCTGGAAAGGCGGCTACGGCAACGTGATCGAAATTCAGCATTTTAGCGGCTACTCGACCCTGTACGGGCACATGTCGCGCTTTGATCCCAGTTTCAAAAAAGGCAGCAAGGTGAGCCAAGGTGACGTGATTGGCGCGGTGGGGATGACTGGCTTGGCGACCGGCCCGCACCTGCACTACGAATTTCGCATCAACGGCCAACATCGCGACCCGGTCACCGTTGATTTGCCGCGCGCTGAGCCACTCAAAGGCGGCGAGTTCAACCGATTTATCGCGCTCACGCAGCCACTGACAGTGCGCCTGAATCAGCTCGCAGGTTTGCAGGTCGTCGCCTCGGCCGAATAAGTCGGCCCGTGTCTTCGCTTTACCTGGGCCTGATGTCAGGCTCAAGCCTAGACGGCATTGACGCAGTGCTGGTCGATTTCGACCACGCTGTTCCACGTACGCTGGCCTCGCTCACACACCGCTTTGACGGCGCACTGCGCGAGGCCTTGCTCGCCTTAAGCGTGAACCGAGCCGCAGTGACTCTGGACCAAGTGGCGAGCTTGGACGTCCGCGTGGCGCACGCCCACGCCGAAGCCGCGGAAGCGGTGCTGGCGCTGGCGCAGATTGACCGTCAGCGGGTGCGTGCAGTCGGTATGCACGGCCAGACGATTGCCCACCATCCACACGGCGCCACGCCCTATTCCTGGCAGCTCGGCGACGGCAACGCGCTTGCAGAGCGCTTGCGTATTCCGGTTGTTTGCGATTTTCGGCGGCGCGATGTCGCTGCGGGCGGGCAAGGCGCGCCGCTGGTCCCGATCCTGCACGAGATTCTGTTTCGCCATCCAAACGAAGACCGCGCAGGGCTCAATCTCGGCGGTATTGCCAATCTGACGCTGCTGCCGGCCGATCCATTGCGGCCCGTGCTTGGGTTCGACTGTGGACCGGCCAACTCCCTGCTCGATTTGCACGCGCAGGCCAGCGCTTGGGGCCAGCGCGACGACGAGGGCCGCCACGCCGCCAGCGGCCGCGTCATCGAAAGCACGCTGAAGCGGCTGCTTTTGCATCCATTTTTCGCCCAAGCGCCGCCAAAAAGCACCCACCGCGATGCTTTTCCTTATGCGTGGGCTGCGGCGGACGGGCTTGCGCCTCGGGACTTGGCTGCCACATTAAGCGAGCTGACCGCGATCAGCGTGACCCGCTCGCTGCAAACCGCGCTGCCCGGGTGTCAGCGGGTGATCGTCTGCGGCGGCGGAATCCACAACCACGACCTGCTCAACCGGATCAGAGCCAAGCTCGGCCGCTGTCAGTTAAGTTCAAGCGCTGAGTTCGGTGCCGATCCGGATTACGTCGAGGCGCTTGCGTTTGCGCTGCTCGCCAAGTGCAGGCTGGAATTGCGCGCGGGCAGTTTAGCCGGCGTGACCGGCGCGCAAGGAACCCGCGTCCTTGGGGCGCTCTACGCGGGCTGACGCTGGTAGACTTTGCCTCATTCGTGAACAACTCGACCCCGCCTGAAAGTACTTCCCCCGATCGACGCATCACCCAGCGCGAAACCGTGTGCTGGCGTGCCCGCGTGCGCAGGCCATTGAGCGTTATTGAAGTCGAATTCGAAATCAGGGATTTTTCAAATGCGGGCCTTTATCTCGGTGCCGTCAGTGAGGAAGCTCAAGCCTTTGCGCTCTCGGCGGCGCCCGGCCTGCTGATTGAGGTCTTGATCCCCGATCAAGCCGACGAGATCGCCGTCCAAGCGCGCGGCAGCGTTGTTCGCGCCGGGCGAGCGGGCCTCGGCATTCGCTTGCGTGACGCGGGCCGCGAGTGCGTGTCTTTTCTGCGCTTAGTCAACGCGCCAACCCTTAGAGAACCCGAGACAGACCAGCCGCGCCTGACCCCAGCGCAGGGGCAAGCCAGCGCTTTACAGGCGCTGCGTGAGTATTTCAGCGACGCCCTGCAGCGCTATTTTGCAACGCTCGACCAAGACCTGTTCAATGCCGCAAAAAAAGCACGAAATCCCACCGAAGAAGGCGATTTGCTGCGCACACGCAAGCAGCTGATGGCTGCACGTGAAAGCGTGATCGAGAGGTTCTTCGGCGCGCTGATGAGCGCTGAACCCGCAGCGGTGGTAGCGCCCGTGCGCACCCAAACCAGCAGTTCGCCGCTCAAATTAATTGAGCGCGATGAGCTCGAATCCTGGCTCGCCTCGGCTGAGTTGGCGAGTTTTGTTGAAGCCAAACACGGCGAACAGCTAAGCGATCTGCGCGCGCTGCTCAAGCCAGCCGGCGCGAGCGGAGTGGACGTGCAGATCGCCGCACAGCCCGAACGCTTTGTGCGCGCGTTGAACGCCTCATTTGCCGGCCTGAACCTCGAAAGCAGCATGCGCCCGCAGCTGTATCGAACCTTTCAGGACCAGGCGCTTAGCGGCTTGGGGGATCTTTTTGGCAAGCTCAGCGCACTCCTTGAACAAACCGGCATCCGGCGTGACGATGACGCCAGCTCGACGGGTCTGAAACCGACTCATCCCGAAGTGCAGGCCGGCACGCCAGCACCCGCACGACGCGCGCTCGACTATGGCGTGGACGAGCCGACCAAACGCGCTGCGGGCGCGGTGCAGAGCGCGCTGCGGCTCCTCGCGCGGCCCGCGCAAGCGCGCCACTATCCAATTTCTCCAGCGCAGCCGCTGCCCGACGATGAGCTGATCCACGAGCTCACCCAGCTGATCGCGCAAGACGCCCACGCCGGCTCCGCGCTCCAAATAGACGCCTTGGTGGAGCGCTTCGAGCCGAGTTCGCAAGCCGACCGCAAATCCTTAAGCGCAAACCAGTTCGAAGCCCTTGACCTGCTCAAGCGCCTGAGTCGCTCGGTTGGCAGCGAAGTGCTGATGCCGGATGCATTTTTTCGCTGGTATCGGCAGCTGGAGCCGCGCCTGCTGGCGGATCGCCTCAAGCTAAGCGACCCAACGCCCGCGGCGCTGCGCTGGCGCCAAGTGCTCGGCTTGCTCGAGTTTGCCGCGCAACAGCTGCGCGGCCGCTCGGACCCACCTGCGCTTGAGCAGGTCGCCAAGATCGAAGCGCTGGTCGAGGAGCTAAGTCAAGGCACACCCGGCGATGAACGCCCCTTTGAGCTTGCCGAAGATCTGCTGACGCGGATGTTTGGGCGCCAGATGAAAGCAGCGCGCGCGTCTGAGACGCGGGTTGCAGAAGCCTGCAGCGGCCAGCAGCGATTGGCTGAAGCGCGGCGCCAGGTTGAGCGCGAGCTCGCCGCCACTTTTGGCGGCCGTCAGGTCGCCGTTTCGCTGCAGGCCCTGATCGATGAGTCCATACGCGACTTGCTGGTGCTGAAGGCGGTCCAGCTGGGCGTGAGCAACCCACTTTGGCAAGAAACTTTTGCAACGCTCAAGAGCCTCAATCTTGCGCTCAGTGCGCAGCGCAGCGACCCGCAGTCGCATCGCACTGGCCTTGCGGCACTGGAGCGGCTTACGTTTCAGCTTGCGCAACTCGCGGGCAATGCCAAGGCCCAGTCGACGTTGATCGGGCGAATAGAAAGCGAGCTCGCCGGCGGCTGCGGCGAATTTAGACTGTATGCGCCGCTGCAAGTCACAGACGTCCATGACGCGATGACTGAGGGCCAAGGCAACAAGCGCCTGCAGCTGCTGGACGTGGGTGATTGGCTCGGATTGATTGACGCCGAAGATGAAATACGCCCGGCCAAATTGGTCTGGCGCGCTTCCGACATGTCGCGATTTGTGTTTGTTGGCCAGGCGGGCAAAAAGTCGCACGACTTGAGCGCAACCGATCTGCTGGAACGGCTTGATACGGGCAAAGCACAGGTCCTTGAAGACTGGCATTTGAGCATTGCCGATCGCGCCTGGCGACGCGTTGTAGAAGACCTGCACAACGAACTCGCGCACCTAGCCACCCACGATGAATTGACCGGGCTGCTCAACCGTCGCGAGTTCGAACGCCTGCTGGCGATGAACCTAAGCGCCGCCGTTGACGCCAACGCCAGCGGTGGATTGATCCTGCTTGGCCTCGACGGCTTTGCGCGGATCAATGCAACGATGGATTGGGAAACCGGCGACTACGCACTCAAGGCGGTTGCCGAGGCGCTGGTGATGGCCGCACCTGCGCAGTCACTGCTGGGCCGGCTGGAAAGCGATCGATTCATTCTGTGGCTGCGCGGGTACGACCTTCGGCGAACAACCGACTGCGCCAAAGAGTTGCTGGACGCGGTGCGTGAGCTTAACCCGCGACTGCGCGGCAGCCAGCAGCGCTTGACCGCCAGTGCGGGCGTGGTTGCGCCCTTGCTCGGTGGCGCGCCGCAGGCGCTCAAAGAGGTCACTCTGGCTCTTGTTCGCGCCAAAGAAGTAGGCCGCGACCGCGTCGCCCAGTTGGACCCCACGCAAACCTCGCAAGACCTCTTGATGAGCGCCTACCACTGGCTGGAGCGTCTTGAACAGGCGCTTGCCAATGATCAGATCACGCTCTTCGCACAGCCAATCCGCGACCTCACCCGGCTTGATTCATCGATCCCCACCCATCTTGAGGTGCTGGCTCGCATCCGCAACGGCGCGCAGGTCATCTCGCCGGATTCTTTCCTGCCGGTGGCAGAGCGTTTTAATCGCATGGGCGCGATCGACCGCCACGTGGTGCGCTTGCTTTTGAACGCGCTCAAAACCAACCGCGCGGCCTATGAAACGCTTGAAATTGTGGCCCTGAACATCTCGGCAAAAAGCCTGACCGACGCTGACTTCATCGATTTTCTAATCAATGAAACGCGCGCCGCAGGGCTCGACCCGAGCAAGCTCTGCATTGAAGTGACCGAAACCGTCGCGATCCGCGACTTAAGCATGGCCAAGGTGTTTATGGTCCGGCTCAAGGAGTTTGGCTTCAAGCTGGCGCTGGACGATTTCGGCAGCGGCTGGGCGTCTTATCAGTACCTAAAGCACCTTCCGGTCGATTTCATCAAGATCGACGGCGCTTTCATTCGCGATTTGGGCCAAAGCGCGCAAGACTTCGAAATGGTCCGCTCAATCAACGACCTAGCCCACGTGCTGGGTAAAAAAACCGTGGGCGAGCACGTCTTCGACGAAACCGTGCTTCAGCGCGTGTGCGAACTCAAGCTTGATTTTGGCCAAGGCTATGCGCTCGGCCGTCCTGAACCTTTGGATGAGCTGCTCGCGCGTCTCATGATTTGAGATTCATCCAGGCTATCAAAGCGCCCTGCATCCACTGTTTTGAGGGCAAGGCCATGAATATCCGCATCGTTAATCGACTTTTTCTGGGATGGTTTTTGTTGGGTTTGCTCGCCTCGGTTGTGTTTGATCCCGCGCTTGAAACCGCTTTCGGCGCACTGCGTTTTTGGCTGATCTTGGCGCCCGTCGCGAGCTTTGCGATCTTTAATGCGTCGCGCTTGTGCGAGCTCACCGGCTATCTGCTGGTGCGCCGCTAGCCACCCGATGATCGCCCTGCTCCAGCGCGTCGCCCGCGCCCACGTCGAAGTCGCCGAGCAAACCGTGGGCGCGATCGGGCCCGGCATGCTGGCCCTTTGTGCGGTGGAGCGGGGCGACGGCGCGGCGCAAGCGGATCGTTTGCTTGAACGAATCCTCAACTACCGCATGTTTGCCGACGCAGCCGGCAAGATGAATCTCAATCTGCGTCAGATTGAGGGTGGGCTGCTGTTGGTTTCGCAATTCACCTTAGCCGCGGATACGACAAGCGGCAATCGACCCTCTTTTACCAAAGCCGCCGCGCCGGACGAGGGCAGACGCTGGTTTGACCACCTGCTCGCAAACGCACGCGGCGCGCACCCCAACGTTGCGACCGGGGTTTTCGGCGCCGACATGCAGATTCACCTGATCAACGACGGCCCCGTTAGCTTCTGGCTGAAGGCTTAAGCGCGGCCGCAATCGCTTGAGCGGCAGACTCAGCTTCAATCCAGACCGCGTTGCGCTCCGCGCGCAGCCAGGTCAACTGGCGCTTGGCGTACTGGCGGGTCGCAAACAGCACGCGCTGTCGGCATTCAGGCAAGTCATAGGCGCCGTCGAGATGCTCAATCACCTGCCGATAGCCAACTGCGCGAAAGGCGCTGAAGTGTCGGTCAAAGCGCGGCATGCCCATCAGCGCGCCGACCTCCGCGACCAAGCCCTCTTCAAACATCGCCAAAGTGCGCAAACCAATGCGCTCATGCAGCAGCGCACGCGAAGCCGGGCTCAATACAAACTTGTGGATGTCCAGATCTTGCGCGCCCAGATCTTGCGCGCCTTGGTCTTGCGCGCCTTGGTCTTGCGCGCCTTGGTCTTGCGCGCCTTGGTCTTGCATCCGCTTGCGCGCGGCGAGCAGGCTGCTGAAGGGCTTTCCAGTCAGCGCGATGACCTCCAGCGCACGCGTGATGCGCTGCGGATCATGCGCGTGGATGCGCGCGGCTGAAACGGGATCAAGCTCAGCCAAACGGGCGTGCAGCGCAACCACGCCGTGGGTTTTAAGCGCCAGTTGCAGCTCGTCGCGCAGCGCCTGATCCCTGGCTGGTAAATCCGAAAGCCCGTGTTCCAGCGCCCGAAAGTACAGGCCGGTGCCGCCGACCAGAATCGGCAAGCGGCCCTGCGCATGGGCGTTTGCGATGGCTAAAGTCGCATCGCGACAGAAATCTTGCGCCGAATAGGGCTCCCAAAACTCGCGGATATCAATCAGCGCGTGTGGCGCCTTAAGCAGCAGCTCAGGCTTCGGTTTGGCCGTGCCGATATTGAGGCCTCGGTAAACCATCATCGAATCGACGCTGATCAGCTTAAGCGCAAATCGCGTCGCCAGTTCGAGCGCCACCGCCGTCTTGCCGGCGGCGGTGGGGCCCATCAAAAAAACAACCTTTTGCAAGTCGACTACAGCTTGGGTTCAAGCCCCATTTCGGTGATCAGATTGTCCGCGCCATCTACCGCGTCCATGATCCACAGCATGTAGCGCACATCAACGTGGATCGAGCGGGTCAGCGTTGGATTGAAGGCCCAGTTGGAGCTGATCGCCTCGTAGTTGCCGTCGAACACGACGCCGACGAATTCCCCTTTGGCGTTCATCGTCGCCGAGCCTGAATTGCCGCCGGTGATGTCGAGATCGGCGAGGAAATTAACCGGAACCGAATCGATAGACGCCTTTGCATACGGCCCGAATTTGCGCTCTCGCGCGAGCTTCAACAGCGCGGCCGGCGAGTCAAATGGCGCGACGCCGGTTTGTTTCTCCAGCAAGCCATTGAGCGATGTAAACGCCGCATTTTGCACCGCATCACGCGGCGCAACTTGGGTGACTTGGCCGTAGGTCACGCGCAGCGAGGAATTGGCGTCTGGATATACCACCTCACCTTGGCTCGCCCTGAACGCAATCTCAGCGTCCATCTGGCGCGCCCGAATCGCAGTCGACCGGCCATCCAGCGTCTTGCGCGCTTCTTCCATCGCGAGCTCGTCAGCGAACACGTCCAACGCAAGTTTCACGAAGGGGTCGCTCGACGCACGAAACGCCGCCGGTTTGGCGTTGAACAGGCGCATGCGCGCGTCGGCATTTCCAAGCTCGGATTCCGCATACATCTTGGCGAGCTTGGCGTCTAAGCCTGCCGGAATGGGAAGGCCAGCGACCAGCCCGAAGGCGCGGTCAAACGAGGCAACGCGCTGGTCGGCGGGAAGTGCGTGATAGCGCCCGATCCGGTAGCGCCAAATCTCTTGATCCAGCTGGGCGTCGAAGCGCCGATCAATCGTTGCAAGCGAGCCTTGGATGCGCACTTCATCACGGGCCTGGAAACCCAGCTCGCGCTGGGCATCGGGCTTTTCGCGCTCAAGGCTCAGCCGGTATAAGTTTTTGGCCAACGTCAGCAGCTGCGGCCGCAGCGACCCGGGCGCGCTGGAATTGCCACCGGATGCGGATTGGAAAACCGTACGCTGCGGAAAATCATAGAAAAAGTCGCGCTGGTGCGTGCGCCGCTGCTCACTTAGCAGCGCTTCAAGCTCTGCAATCACATCGCCATAGCGCTTGCTGCGCGGCCGATCGGCCTTAATCCACGCCGTCAAGGCCTGCTCGGCCTTAATGCGATCGCCGACGATATCGGCACGGCGAAATCCGTAAAGCGTGCCCTCTGCGTTTTTGAGCGTGTTGTTCAGGCTCGCGGTGGTGTTCGCATATTTGAGGGCCACCGCAGAATCGGCCTTGCTTGCCTGATTGATCAGATCAAGCGTCGCCCGATATTCACTGATCACCGTGGGGAAACCCCAAGCATTGGCGTGGCGCACTTCGCTCGAAATCAGCTTGCGCTGGGTCCGCCCGGGATAGCCCGCCAGCAACACCATATCGCCTTCATTGAGACCGGCCGGATTGACCTTGAGATAGTCTTTGGACTTGTAGGGCACATTGGCTGGGTCAAAAGCGCGGGGACTGCCGTCGGGGCCGACATAGGCGCGAATAAACGTAAAGTCGCCGGTGTGGCGTGGCCAGATCCAGTTGTCCACATCGCCGCCGTATTTGCCGATCGATTCGGACGGCGCGTAAACCAGCCGCACATCGCGAATTTCCAGCTGCTTGATCAGCTGAAAACTCAAGCCGCCGTGGAAGGTGTAGACGTCGCAGCGATAGCCCGGCGCGCGCTCGCATTCGCCGACCAGCGCCTTGCGCTTGGCATCAATGCGATCAAAGCGCTGGCGCGGGGTGATCCCGGCGGGAATACCTTCGAGCACGGCTTTGCTGACGTCGGCAATCGACTCGGTGACGAAGATCCGCGCGGTGGGCTCGGACGGCAGCTCCTCGGCCACGGTCTTGGCCAAAAAGCCGTTGGCGAGCAGGTTGCGCTGCGGGGTTGAATTAAATTGAATCGATCCGTACGCGCAGTGGTGGTTGGTCACAACCAATCCGTTAGGCGAGACAAAAGCAGCTGAGCATCCGCCCAAGCTCACGATTGCGCGCATCGGGTGTTTGGTCAGGTCAGTCAGCGTGGCGGGATCAAGTTCAAGACCCGCCGCGATGAGTTTGTCTTTGAGCGCCGGCAGCTGCGCCGGTGGCCACATGCCCTCAGCCGCGCTGAGCGAACCCACAAGCCCCGCCAACACGGTGGCGACGATCAATCTGTTCATCTGCGTTAACCCTTAAAATTTTAAGGGCGCAAGAGTAGCGCGAGCGTACGCGGGTCGCTAGGGTTACGATGACCCATGTCGGAACAGTTCGTTGCCATCGGCGATTGTGCGATTCGCCTTAGCGTCGATGTGCGCGGCATTGATCTTGATGCCTTGCGCCGCGCCTTGGCTGCGCAGGATTCCTTGCTCTCGCTGATTCCCACTCAGGATGCGCTGACGCTGCGCTACGCCGCTGGCAGCGATCTCCAAAGTGCAGCCAAACGCGCTACCGCCGCGCTTGCAAACGCGTTTAGCGTTACCCGCCCGCAGCGCGTTCACCAAGTGCCGCTGCTGGCTGACAAGGGCGAGGATCTGACCATGGTTGCCGAGCATGCGGGAATGAGCGCCGATCAATTTTTGGATGCGTTTTGCGCGCTTGAGTTTGTGGTTGTGCAGATTGGCTTTCAGCCCGGTTTTCCCTATTTGAGCGGGCTGCCGCGCGCATGGGCGCTGCGAAGACGCGCCGCACCGCGCCCGCGCGTGCCCGCCGGCAGCGTGGCCATCGGTGGCGGCTACGCGGGCATTTATCCCAACGCAACGCCGGGCGGTTGGCATCTTTTGGCGCGCACGCAGTGGGTCTTATTTGATCCACATCGGCTTGAGCCCTGCTTGTTCGCGACCGGCGATCGGGTGCGCTTCCTCCGATGACGCTCAAGGTGATTCGTGCTGGCTTCAGCAGCGTGCAGGATTTGGGCCGCTTTGGGCATGAAGCGGTCGGCGTGGCGCCGGGTGGCGCAGCCGATCCACTGGCCGCGCAGCTGGCCAATGCGCTGGTGGGCAACGCAGCAGATGCGGCGCTCCTTGAGATCCAGCTGAGTGCGGCCACTTTTGTGCTTGAACGCGATGCCTGCATCGCGCTGACCGGCGCACGCGTCGACTTCGCCGCTGCCGGCCGGCCGCGCGCGAACGGACAACCGATCTGGCTGCGCAGCGGCGATGAAATCAAGGTGGGGCCGTTCAAGCAGGGTCGCGCTGCATATTTGGGAATTGCTGGCGGCATCGCGGTCCCGGCGCTGCTCGGCTCCCGCAGCACCGATCTGCAGGCGGGATTCGGCGGCTTTGGTGGGCGCTGGCTGCGCGCTCTGGATGTCTTAACCCTAGGCGATCCGCCAAGCAAGGCCAGGCACCAGCCTAACTGGTGGTGTGAGCTTGAATTACCCGGCGATCACGCGATCTTGCGCTACCTGCCCGGGCCCATTTCCGCACCCGGCTTGGCGAATTCGATCTGGACGGTCGGCCGCGATGCGACGCGCATGGCGATCAATCTTCAGGGCAGTGCGCTTGCGTTCGATTGCGCTGAGCAACCCTCCGGCGCGGTGTTTCCGGGTGTGATTCAGCTGCCGCCTGCGGGCCTGCCGATCATTCTCTCGGTGGACGCACAAACGCTGGGCGGCTATCCCCTGGTCGGCTGCGTGGTTCACGCCGATCTGCGCCGCTTGGCGCAATTGCTGCCCGGTGCGCGGGTCAAGCTTGAGCCGATTGATGCAGGCTTAGCCATAACGCTTGCCAAGCGCCAACAAGCCGAGTTCAATGCCACGCTTTATGCGATCCGTGACCGGCTCTGATGCCCTCGATTGATTTCAACTGCGACCTCGGCGAATCCTTCGGGGCATGGCGCATGGGCAATGATCAAGCCGTGCTGCCGTATGTCTCTTCGATCAACGTCGCCTGCGGCTTTCATGCGGGCGATCCGCAGACGATCAAGCAAACCGTCGAACAGGCAAGCGCGCTCAAAATTGCAATTGGCGCGCATCCGGGCCTGCCTGATCTTCGCGGTTTTGGCCGCCGCGCCATTGCCGTTTCGGCGAATGATTTGTACGCCGACACGCTTTATCAGATCGGCGCGCTGGCGGGATTCGCGCGCGTGGCCGGCACGCGCCTAACCCACGTCAAGCCGCACGGCGCGCTTTATCACATGCTTGATCAGCAGCTTGAGCTCGCCGATGCTTTTGTCCGCGCGGTGAGGGACTTTGACGCAAGCCTGCTGCTGTTTGGTTCATCCACCGGCCGCTTTCTGCAAACCGCGCAAACCCTCGGAATGGGCTGCGTGCATGAGGTGTTCGCCGACCGCAGCTACGAAGAAAATGGCCAGCTGACGCCGCGCGCATTGGCCGGCGCGACGCTCGATCAAGCAGACGCATGCAGGCAGCTTGATTTGATTTTGCGCGAGGGAATCGTCATCACCCGCCAAGGCAGCCCGCTTGCGCTGCGCGCACAGACCGTTTGCCTGCACGGCGACCGCTCCGATGCCGCAGCGATGGCGCAAGCGCTGCGCGCAACCATCGCTGCCGCGGGCTTTGCGATCTGTGTGCAGGGGCGCGGCCCCGCATGAGCCCGCTGTGGGGCGTCGCGCTGCTGGTTCTGGGCTTTGTCTTGCGCTTGAGCCCGCCGCTGGTGGTGTTGACCTCGGCGCTGGTCACCGGGGCATTGGCATCAATTGCGTACCTGCCGCTGATTGAGCTGATCGGCGCGAGTTTTCGCAACGCGCGCCTGCTTTTGCTGATCTTTTTGGCGCTGCCGCTGATCGCGTGCCTAGAACAAGAAGGCCTGCGTGAATGGCTGCGCCAGCGTTTGCGCGGCAGCGCGAGGGTCACCCTCAAGCGCGTCTTGACCAGCTATTTGGCGGTGCGCCAGTTGAGCTCTGCGTTTGGCCTAACCAGCTTGGGTGGACACGCGCAAAGCGTGCGGCCGCTGCTGGTGCCGTTGGCCGAAGTCAGCGCTGAAAACGCGCAAGGCCCGCTCAAGCACGAAGCCAACCAGCGCCTGCGCGCGTTTTGTGCGGCCACCGATAACGTTGCGCTATTTTTTGGCGAAGATATTTTCCTCGCATTCGGCGCGGTGCTGCTGATCCAGAGCACGCTCGCCGCCAACGGCTACATCCTAGAACCGCAGCACATCGCACTGTGGGCGATTCCAACCGGCATTCTCGCTTTTGTGATTCACGCGCTGCGCATCCTAAGGTTTAAGCCATGAGCTTCAATCTCGATCCGCTGATGATGATTCTGGGCGCGCTGTTTGCGCTCGCTGGGATCCTGAAATTTGGCGAATCGCGCTGGCTGCGCGGCGCGTTTTGGCTGCTGCTAGGGTTGATGACCGCGTTTGCGTCCTGGCTTAGCGATCTGGTGCTTGGTTGCGCGGTGATTGCGCTTGCCTTGATGAGCTACGTTGCCAAAACCGAAGCATTGCCGGACGACCCATCCGGCGCCGCAGAGCGCGCCTACAGGCACGGCGTGCGGCTCATCGTACCGGCGCTTGCGTTGCCGCTGGTGACCTTGATCGCAACGCTGTGGCTGCGCCACATGATCGCGACCCAATCCATCGACGCTAAGCTTGAACACGCGGCACTCTATGGCCTGCTGTGCGCGGTGGTTTTTGGTCTGGGCGCGGCTTGGTGGCTGCTCGCGGTTCGCCCTTGGCAGGCAGCCAACG
>Ga0105046_10008227_pt1 | contig 16398 bp, 9 predicted proteins | sample MAT03_FD_78385 | JGI IMG/M metagenome (GOLD analysis project Ga0105046, IMG submission 78385) | Freshwater microbial communities from Lake Fryxell liftoff mats and glacier meltwater in Antarctica - MAT-03 (megahit assembly) | ecosystem: Environmental > Aquatic > Freshwater > Ice > Liftoff...
CCCCATAAGGGCTGCAATAGAAAACAGGGATTTGGTGGGCAAGAAGCCCGTGCTTCTTTTCGATGCACACAAAAACTTAATGTGGACAAAGCATATAGACGATTTCTCGCTTCAATGAACCGATTTTTTGAATCTCGAAAGAACGACGAGCCAGGCAATTCGCAGTCCAAACCGGTGTGGAGCTGTTGACTGCACTTTTCGCATTGCCCCTCGGCCCCTCCGATAGATGGGTTTTATCCCTTTCTGATTTATTTTTGTCGGGATTGTGAGCCAATCGGGAATGAATCATCAAAGAGAGTTACTTGCTCAAACAATTTAGGAACGAAAAGGGTGAAAGCAATGACGCATTGCTCAATCGGACATCGCAAAGCATTGATACGATCTACAGCATTTTTCTTGATGTGTTTCGCAATGAACACGCCTTGGAGGACCGTACCTGTGTCCAGCATTTCGGGTCAGGAAGTCCGCCATCCAGTTTCGGTGGACGCGTACGCAAACTTGCTCAACCAAGTGCAATCCAAACGAATGGTTCTACTCAAGAATGCGCAAAGTCTTTTCGCCGCCAACCAAAACCTACAAAAACGCATTGCTAGCGAAGAAATAGCGGCAAACTTGAAATCATCGCTCTCCAAAAGCATCCCCGAATTCAGTTTTTCAAGTTCGACCATTAGCAATTATCCGGCCCGCACAGGGTCGAGCCGTTCCAGCAATGCGTCGCGTAGGGAACGCAATGACGCTACGGTAAGTAGCGTTGTGAGTATCAGCGACAACCAGTCCTACAAAAACTCAATTATGCACGAGGCCTACTACTGGAAATTGCAAAGCACGATGGACCAAAAGACGCTTGCGTCCGTCAATCAACAGCTAGCCAATTTGCTAAATCAATTGGTTGTCAATTTGAACGAGTTTTGCAGCCTAGTTGACATGCATGGCTATAGATCCGAGGAGGAGTCGGTACGTGCTGCTGAAATAACTGCCGAATGGCTCTCCGCGGATCCTTCACATGTCGGAAGCTTGCTCGTGCGTGCCGCCGCGTTAAGAAATCTCGGGCAAATCGATTTAGCAGAACAACTCGCGTTGCAGGCGAAATGCGTTCCAACGCCAGCCGCACCTATTGCAGCCACTTTACTAGCGCAGTGCCTATTTCTGAACGGGAGAACCAGTGACGCTCGCGGTGAGCTTGAAGCTGTCATTCGAATTACGAAGGGAAGCCCGTTTGAAGAACCCTATGTATTCAAGGCAATGATTGAAGCGGCTGAAAATCATTCTAATGTCGCCTTAGGTGATGCAAGGCGGGCAACACAAGTCGACGAAAGATCAACCTATGCGTTGTTGGTGCGATCATTGATCGAGTCTACAACCAGTTCCAAACCGGAGCAGTTGAAAACGGCACTAAAACACGCCCGAAGCGCAGCCGGTCAAAACGCCCAGGATTGGATGTGCATGCAAGCCCTTATGTTCGTTGAAAGCAAAGCAGGCGATTTCGAAGCGGCGCAACGTGCTGGGCACAAAGCTATAAATCTGACAACTGGCAAACGTCGCGAATCAATGGAAGAGAAAGTCGCCCAATGTGAAAAACATATGGTCCCGGATTTCGATTGGAAGACTTACATTGAGTCAACACTTTCTGCGAGCGGAATCCGAGATTGACTATGAGTCGGAATGCATTCGACTAAGAAAATCACTGCGGAATGCAACCACCATTCCCTTCCATCCAAATTGGCCCCAGATGTGTAAATGAGCGACGATAAACCATTGCATCGAAATAGCACCATTGGACGAGCCAAGCACGTCGATGCTCTGTGCGATGAATTCGAAACAGAATGCGCAGCTGGCAATCGTCCAAGTATCGAGTCGTTTTTATTGCGCGTTGATGGCCCGAACAAGCAACCGCTGCTCATTGAGCTGATCGCGATCGAGATGCACTACCGGCGACGCAGCGGCGAGTCGATCGTTGTTGCGGAATACCAGACCCGCTTTCCTGGTTTGTCCGTGTCCCGGCTCGAAGAGACAATTCTACACTCCGAAAAAGCCCATTCACAAAAAACTCCGGCAGCGGATCAACCGACGGTCGACACTCGCCAAGGCCAATCAGCACAAGTCGAAAGCAAGTTAGTCAAGTATTTCGGCGACTACGAACTGCTGGATGTGATCGCAAGAGGCGGGATGGGCATCGTCTACAAAGCTCGCCAGGTGAGTCTCAATCGCATCGTTGCACTGAAAATGATTCTCTCCGGCGAATTTGCATCGAGGGTAGAAGTCGACCGATTCTATTCCGAAGCCAAGGCAGCCGCGCTGCTAGACCATCCAGGAATCGTCCCTATCTACGAAGTGGGCGAGCACGAAGGAAAGCATTTCTTCTCGATGACCTATGTTGAGGGATCGAGCCTAGCGATGAAACTCAACGAAGGGCTACTTGAGCCTATTCAAGCCGCCCGTACGATGCTAGAGGTAACGCAAGCGGTGCATTACGCGCACGAACAGGGCGTTATCCATCGCGATCTAAAGCCATCGAATATTTTGCTCGATCTGCAAGGCAGGCCGCGGGTAACCGACTTCGGTTTGGCAAAGCGTCTGACGGAAGACACTGGCATGACGGTATCAGGCCAAGTGCTCGGAACCCCCAGTTACATGCCACCAGAGCAAGCCGCTGGTCACATCAACACGATCGGCCCTGCATCGGATGTGTATGCCCTGGGCGCGGTCCTCTATTCACTTACGACAGGTCGACCGCCATTCCAATCGGCCAGCGGTATCGAGACGTTGCGACAAGTGGTCGAAAAAGAGCCAGTCGCGCCGCGGCAGTTAAATCCAGCCATCCCACGCGATCTCGAAACGATCATCCTCAAGTGTTTAGAGAAATCGCTGCCACGTCGCTACTCAACCGCCAAACTGTTAAGTGAAGAGTTACAGCGATTCATCGAAGGCCGCCCAATCCTGGCCCGACCGATCGGACGTGTTCAAAAAGCTTGGCGTTGGTGTCGCCGTGAACCAGCGGTAGCCAGTTTGTTATCGCTCTCGCTCCTTCTGGTAATCGGCTTGGTCGTCGGAACGGGATGGGCCTACTTGCGTGAAGCCAAATTGCTTGGTGATTTAAAGGTGGCATTTGTAGTTCAGCAACGATTGACTAACAGTGAGATAAAGTCAAAAGAAGAGGCTCAGTTACAAACGGAGCGAGCAAAGCAACAGGCGGAATTGGCAGAAGAAGCTAAGAAAGCAGAGGGAAAGCAAGCGGAAATCGTCCGCGAAAAGTCGCGAGAACTGCGACGGTCGCTCTACGTCTCTGATTTCAAGCAAATCCCAGGGCTGGTGTCAGGCGGCAACAAACAACGCGTTCGTGAACTTTTGGATCGTCACAAGCCCATCGCAACGAGCGAGGAGGATCTGCGAAGCTTTGATTGGTACTATTGGCAACGAAAAATACAACCCGCCACATCCGCGTATGAACTGGGCAAGCCTATTGAGGTCATGGCGGCAAGTGAAAACGAGAAGCTGGTTGCAATGGGTTGCACCGGCGGGTTCGCTTACGTGTTGGACCTCGAAAAGGGACAGCTGCTGGACGAGGTGTACCAGATCGCGGAAGAGCATTGGTCCAACATCGCGATCATCGACGTAGGTTCGGAACATCGGCTCTATTGTTACGGACGAAGTGGTACATTTCGTGTTTGGGATCGGACCAGCCAACATGTTATTACCGCCAATCCAGGAATCCAAGCCGATATAACAAGTCGGGCTCCGAGAGAGCGCTGGGTATTGCCACGCATGCCTGCGACTGTCTCTAAAGATGGCCGCTGGATGATCGCTGCTGACCCTTACATACCCGAGCCCCAAGGCGAGTCCCTTGCACTTTGGGACACCAAAAAATGGACCGTTTCCGCAGTTCCATCACTGAATGCGGGAAGTGCGACTTGGTGTATGACCACGGATCCGAGAGGGAGTGTCGTTCTCGATCAACCAGGAGAGTACCTTCGAACGGCCAATGCCGTTCCCATACCGCCCCTACTGATGACCAAGTCGGGATATTTCAAGGCTGTTTTTCCTTTTGAACTTAGTTGGCCGGCCAACTTCCCTGTTCCCGACCTACGTGGTACCAAAGAAGCAATTCCAATCGCGAGCGAAGACTTTGGAAGTTCCATATTCTCGATTCAATTTAGTCCCACTGGTACATCCTTCGCCGCTGCCAAACGAGATGGAAGTATCACTTTGTGGGTACGAAGTAGCTCTCGCGACTTGCCAGAAGAGTTCCTACAACCATTGCGTGAATGGAATTCACACCAGGGTATAGCGAGAGGATTGAGTTTCAGTCCGGATGGAAAACGGATACTTAGTATTGGTGACGATGGCAGGTGGGCTGTCGTTTCGACCGATGAAGACAAAATGATTGCAACTGGAAAGTGGCAATCGGGACAAGCCACTGGGTTACGGTATGCAGACTGGTTATCCGCAGGGCGAATCGTTATTGGACATCGAAATGGTGCGATAGAAATTTGGGACCCTTGGAAAGGTCGATTGGTAGATTCCGCCACTTTTGATCCCAATGACACAGGTGCATATTGTACGCTGCCAAATTCAGGCAGCATTCTTGTTGCCGGAAAGAACGGCACGATTCGTCGCTGGAATATCGATTCCTCTGACAATTGGTTTGTTCCTACGCAGGCATATTCTTCTCAATCTGAACTCGCCATTTCTTCTACGGGACAATTTATAGCGATAGCCTCTGCTGGTAGCGAAGATAGAAGGTGGCATCTTGGCGATATGCTTGCCGACCGACGATGTTTAGAGTTCGTAGAATCCTCGCCGATAAGTGTTCGATCGACACAAGGTGTTTCGGAACAGATCACTACGGAACATGGATCTGTGCATTTTGTTCCAAAGACGGATGAATTGATACGTATCGATGGCTCTACTGCTACGCTATGGGACACTTCCAATCGGACGATAAGAAAGTCATGGAAACTAAGGGAACTCGATACAACCGAAACAAGATCGGTCTGTTATGAATGGCTCAGTGAGTCGGATACATTGATGCTTCGGAAAGATGAAAACCTTGAGTATTCTGAATCCCCAATATGCGCCGAACTTTCGCAAAATGGACAGCAATTGGTTTTGGTATATCATCGAGGGGGATATAGCTCTTCCATCGATGGCAAGCTCGTAAAGCGCGTTCCAGGTGGAACTGTATTTAATGTCTTCGACGTTGCGTCGGGAAAGAAAACGCATCGACTGGACGTGTCGGAAATCCACAGAGTTTCCGCGTGCGGCTTTGTTGATAATACGAAGATTTTTGTGGCTGATTCAAGCGTCGCTCCACAACAAACATTGTTTGCTGGAGTTTGGGATTTGAAGGAGAACACATTAAAGAATGGCTCACAAAAAATGCCGCAAGCGACCGATCGTATCGGACAGACCATAAAGTTTTGCAAATCGCAAAACAGCGATTCACTCTGCTCGTGGGAAGTCGACTCACATTTTAATAGTATCATCCGCTGGTTCGATTCAAAAACGCTATCGATCAAGAAGGAGATTCGAGTTGCTAATCGGGTCCGCCAACTGTTCCTGCATAACGATGAGGCGGTCTATGCTTTGGTGCAGGTGGATAGTGGAATTGCAGCCTATCCTTTTTCTTTGCAATGGATGCAGTTCGATGAAACGTCCGACCAACTTCGCCAAGTGTGCAAATTGGAGGGAGCCGACGAAGTAGCTATAGTAGGTTCGTCTACTCAATGGGACAGGGAAAACCAGCGGCTCTATCTGTATCCACTTGGTGCTCATGTCGTCAGAAGTTGGAGCACACTTAACGGGACGGAGCAGAAGCCCATTCCAATCCAGTTTGGACCTGTTAAGAGCGTGGCTCTGAATACCACGGGTGATGCGATTGCCGTGACTGGTGAGCGAAGTTCTTTCATTCTGATGGACCAGGCAACCGTTCAAATCAAAGATCTTGGGCAGTCAGGCACGAGCGTACGCCCCACGCTTCGACCTTTAGAAAACGCTACCCCGTTTGCTGCCCATATTCCAGCTATGCACGGATGGTTGACTTCATCTGGCTTTTTTCCGTCGACTCGGGACAAAAACGCTACCGGTTTCACGAGACCCGAGTGGTGGCGTTTCTATTCAGGATCCGGTGACTCTGTCGGTACTGGCGCAGATGCTGGTGATTGGGAGGTAAAGATCCTTGAGCGCGCACCTCAGTCGACAACACTCGTTTCTAGAGACCAGCAGGTGATCGGTCAGTTCGGATTCGATAGCAAAATCGATATTTGGTCACTGAACGAGCCTGACGTGCCGCCCAGTTCCGTGGAGGCTGCTAAGTCTCTATTTCGATGGAGGAAGGCAGTTAAGGCACCCTTTGGCAGTAAGGCACAAATAGTCGCGATGACAGATACCGGAGAGAGAATTGCAGTCGGTCAGGATCTGCGACTAGCATGGTTGGATACCAACGCTGCTCAATGGAACGAACTGAAGTTGGACAGCAAACTAAGGTCGATATCATGGTCGGTCGATGCTCAGTCGTTAGCGATCGGACTTAACGACGGGTCGATCTGGATTTATCAATGCTCCACAGGTACGTACGAGAAACTTGGCAGTGGACAGACGGGCGATGTTACTTCGTTGGTGTGGATGCGCGACGGAAAGACACTTGCATCCGGCGCAAGCGATGGCACGATTGCGATTTGGGATCTCAAACAGAAAGAGATTCGACTATTGATCGAAGCCCACAAAGGCACTGTCAGTTCCATGCAAGTAAACGATGAGGGGAGTTTACTCGTTTCGGGTGGCATCGACGGTTTCGTTCAACTGCATCGCGCAACCTCACAGAGAGACGATGCAGCATCTTACGTAAAGTTGAGACCCATCAACCCAAGGATTGCTTCGGAATTGGTGCCTGCAACCTCTCAGCAATTGCATGAGCAATCCACTTTGGATTGGCTAGTGGTTCGAAAGGCACGCCATACTCTCCATTTCTATGGCGCCGGGGTAAATGGATACGGAGTGGCCGCTCACGATAGGCAGCAAATCGGAATCCATCGCATTGACTTTAGCAACGATGGCTCAATTCGAGATGCTGATATCGAAAGAGTTTCTGGACTCTCAGGCCTATACTTTTTAAGCATAGCAGGAACCAGCGTCACCAGCGCTGGACTCTCGAAAGTCCGTGGTCTGGAACAGCTACGCTCCCTGGATCTGCGGCACGTTGCGCTGGGTGGTCATGACATCGCGACGATGGGGATCAATTCTCGTTTGTTGGTTTTGAAACTAAACGATACGAACCTAACGGACACACAGCTGGCATCGATTGTCAAAGCCTGCCCAAGGATCGAAGAGTTGGAGCTGACGAACAACAATATTTCGAACACGGGGATCGCCACGATCAGCCGGCTTCGCGAGTTGAAGTCATTGAAGTTAGCTGGCAACAATATTGATGGAGGTGCTATCGATTCGTTGCAGAAGTTCAGCCGTCTAAACGAGCTGGACCTTTCCGACACAAAGCTGGACGGCGAAAAGCTGTTTGGAGGTTTGCAGAGCCTCCACGATCTAACCTTGCTTTCGATAGATGGGTTGAATTGTTCGGAAAAAGCAATTGAGCTACTCGCAGCGGACTTGTCATTGGGTCCCGCTCCTCAACAAGCCGACTTCAAGACGATCCAAGAGTTTAGAAATGCAGAATTGAGTTATGCCCAAGCCAAACTACCCAAGTTTTGGCCCAAGCTTCGACAGATCGACATGCGCCGTACAACCATCAACCTGGAGGGTCTCGTGAAGATTCTCGCATCGCGACCTTTGCTGAAGACCTATTCAGATATCGACACCCCGGGCGCTTCCCCTGAGCTCGTGGCGTTACTCAAGATGCAGCCCATGGAAGGAATAGAGAAAGTCGGCATCTCCGGCGAAGAAAAGCCATTAGCCGATGCACTTTCGATGTTGCAGGCAAACGCGCATGTAACCTCGATTCAGTGGCCAAAGAAAAGGGATGACGGAATGGAACAGTTGGAGTTGCTCCAAAGTTTTCCAGAGCTCAACGAAGTAAGGGTTGGTTATGGCGTTCTGGACCCAAAAGTCCACTTCCCGTTGCTTGCCCGGCTACCGAATGTCACAAGTTTAACGCTTGCGAAACACAATTCGCTCGCCCAAATTTCCGAGCTCAAGCAACTCGAGCATCTCCGACTAGTTGATGGGGACATCGGGGAAAAGGGCTTTCAGCAGTTGTCCAAATTACCGAAGTTAACCAGCATGGAAATTCGCGACTTATCTAGCCTCTCGTTCGCGAACTTTGCATCACTTTTCCCAACGATCCGACACCTCAAGGTCAAGGGGGACAAAATTGATGACAGACAACTCGTTTCCGCTGCGAAGTTATTCACTGGGCTCGAAACCCTTGAGTTAGTAAATGCCAAGATCACCAACGCTTCGATTCCCTCTTTGGCCAGACTAAAGACTCTGAAGCAGCTCAAATTGGTGAGAACCAAAGTCGAACAGAAATCTCTGGGTGAACTGCAATCTCTACTGCCAGACTGTCACATCGAAATTACGAATCGCGAGTGACTCTGCCTTCAAACCAAAGAAATCCAAAGTTTGTGTCGGGTTACTTTGCCATACGGGAATCACCCAGTAGTTGATCTAAACCAGACGAGTTGAGGCGAAGCACTTGCGGATTCTCTACGAAGTAGAAGCAGAAGCACGCCGAGGACAGACCGCACAGTATACTGATATGTAGATGAGCTAGCGAAGTTGCAAACTGATCAACCAGGAAAAAAATAGGATGCGTTTGAAAATGAAGACAAAAGTCCCGGCGACGGTCAGTAAAATCCTATCCGTGTTCCTGTGTCGGTCGGTGAGTGAATCCGCACAACAGCCACAGGCAGAAACGAGTTTGCAATACAACCGACTATCAAAACAGGAACGTGACGTCATTCTTCGCAAAGCGACTGAGCCAAGATTTTCAGGCAAGTACACCGACCACAAAGCAGATGGGACCTACACTTGCCGAAGATGCAATGCTCCACTCTTTGATTCAACGCACAAATTCGAGAATTCTTGCGGATGGCCTTGCTTCGATGATGCGATCAAGGATGCAGTGAAGCGGTCAATCAACGGCATGAGGCCTGAAATCCTTTGCACTAATTGCGGTGGCCACTTGGGGCACGCGTTCGATGGCGAAAACTTAACCCCCAAGAACGTGCGGAATTGCGTCAACAGCGTCTCGTTAACATTTGTCGCCAAAGGAAAAGATTGCCCAGGCGTCCTTTTGCCTAAAGAAAAAGGCAGCCGCGAAAAGTCGGATGCAAACAAGAACGCCCTACTGCAACTTGCACTAGACTCGGCCCAAGCCAACGCGTTGCGTCTCGGTCCATCGCCAAAACCGTCCTCTGAACTGTTGCGAAACAAGTTGCTGGAGCAATTGAAAGACCGCAACCATGACGTTGTCGAACGCGCTTTGTCTAGCCTGGAATACGGGTACGTGCAAATCGAGAAGGTCGAGTATAGAGATGATAATGAAGAGGCGATCGGGATCAAGCTCTCGGTCAAGGATCGATTAACCGAACTACTGGATAGTGCATCTGTTGACACGCGGGAATTAGCTGCGAGGCGATTGGGCGAGCTTGGTCCCTTGGCAGACGATGCTTTGCCAAAACTCAGCTGCAACCAAGGATGGACGACGAAGTGTCAGCGACGAAGCGGTTCGAATGCTGCGGCGGTGGCCGGAAGAGAGCTAGAGTTCAGGCTGGGTTAATCGCAATAGGTTTTGATTCCGTTATACTGGATGTCGCCGAATGATTCTTTCAAGTAAATTCGGTTCTTCGTCGGGTAGCGGCGACGAACGGGCATCTTAATGAAGCGGTTCAAGACTTCGTGGGCTTGGACCCTGTATCCATTTAAATACTTACCGCACCGAGTTTTAAACCATCTATGAACGAGCGAGCACCCCTCAAATTAGCGATTACAAATATGCACCTACTCCAATCGAACTGTTTCAATTTCACGAGAACCATTGCTGTCGGGCTTCTTTTGACCATCGCGCCCTATTGCTTGGCCGACGAGAAAAAGGATTTGGCAGCAGCCGGCGCGCTAATCGCCATGGTCGAGAGCGGGAAATCAGATCAAGCACAGCAAGCGTTACGGCTCTTCGATTCCATCCCTGCCGATTCGAAAGTTAAACCGGTTGCGGCCAACGCGCTAGCGCTGGTACATATTCAAGAGCAGCAAAATTCAGAAGCTTGGAAGGCCGTTACCACTCAATACAAAGAGCAAGATACCGTCTCGGATTCGATCAAATTCGGCAAAGAAAAGATTATACTTTGGCTTCGTCTTGAGGCCGGGAAAGCTGAAAAGGCGGAGCCACAGTTTGATCGACTGGTAACAATGACGCTGGGTGCCGATGCCAATGGCGGAGAGCAAACAGAAAGTTGCCGTTTCATCGGTGGCGTTATTGGAATGCTAAAAACAGATGCGAGCTCCAGTTGTATCCCATTGCCAATTCTAGAAAAAGCAAAAGAGCTTCTCATGACTAAGATAGATGCGAAGATTGCAATAACGGGACTGGAAGAGACGCTAGCGGATACGAGCCGTTGGGGGGCAGAACTAAGTTCGCTGGTTAGCAAATTCGAAAGCGTTGGGGCAACCGCAGCGGACGAGCAAAACAAGTCGACACAAGTAGACTTCGAAAAAACAAAGCGGGAACAATTGCAACTGAGAGACGACTTGAAAGCTGCTGGCGGAGGAAAACAACAATTAGAAATCCAGCGTCGGAACGGGATAAAAGACGCAAAGTTAGCAGAGGTAAATCTTCAAAAGGAAAAGCGGAATCAACCGGCTCCTCCCATTGCCCCAGGCCCCCAACCGTATCGGCCGCGCCAACCGAAGGGGGAGTACAAAACTGACCCAAAGACCCAAGAACGAAAATATGAAGAACCGTCGGCCAGGGAACGAAGACAGTATGAACAAGAACTCGCATTGTATAATTCGTGGCCAGCGAGATTCGCAAAGTACAATGCTGACAGCGCTCAATACCCAAGTAAGGTCCAAACTTGGAACCAGAACCTCGCAGCGCTCGAGATGCAAGTGAAGGCAGCAAACGATGCGGTTGCCGCCATTGCAAAGGCGATGAAGGATATGCAGGAGGGAATCAACCAAGGGGTTGGTAAAGAGCTAAAGGAAGCCGGTGATCAGGCGGAACGCTTGGAACGTTTCGCAGCGATTTCGGACATCGCTTTCAAGTACATTGCGTCAGACAAAGCAAAAGCGAAAGGTCTTTTTCGTCCATCCAATTTTCAATTGATTGACTATGAAGCCGAATGCAACTTGATGAGGAAGTCGCTGCGATAACGCCATTTCGCATTGGACGAACTGGAGTGCGAAGTAACGCGAAAAATGAACAACCGATAGCGTTCCAACAGATTAGCGGAGCAAAAGGTAGATTAGCAATCAAGCCAACGAAGACGTCTATGACAAACGATACTGTGCCAAAACTGCGCGAGGTCTGAGCGAACGCCGCTTGCCATGCGACTCTCATGCGGCGGCCTTCGGCCCCGCGTACTTCCAGATTTCGACAATGATATAAGGGCCTGGTTCCGGCTTGGTAATCGAAAACTCCGTGGCCAGCTTGATCGCATCCGCTTCATGCTCAATCAAGCAGTACTGATTCACCAAGTTCTGATTCCTCCAAGCTTCCGAGTTGCAGGTCAGTGGGGAGCACATAAAACTACAGGTAGCGATCTCAACCACGTCATACCCTAGTTTCACGAGATTGGGGCAGTCCTCGCCCAAGTCATCGGGCTCTACACATCCGAGTTCTTCAGGTTGCAACAGACCATCTTGGAAAATAAACTCAGGCAATGCGAAACCGTAGAGATCGAATGCGTCTGCTCCGTCTTTGGCAATGATATCGATCGCGATGTTAAGTTGATTGAATCCGCCGTACTGATTGAACGAGTTCATCGAGATGTCCTGATACTCGAAAACTTCCAATCCATCGACAATGCAGTTGCTGACGCTACAAAGCTGTTCCACTGGGTACGGAGCCGGGAAGTTGGCATCGGTATTTTGATCCGATATAGATTTCCAATTAGAACGAGTCACTCGCTTCTTTGGAAAAAAACCAATAAGGTAGTAATCCATTTTAGAACTCTGCAAAGGAAGATTTCAGATCGCTCACACGTGCCTGAAGTGTAACATTTATTGGTACTTCTCGCTGATCAAAAGCAACCGTTTCTATGGCACTGCCTGTTTCGGCTATCGTCGGTTGGTCCTGGGTTGCTAACGGCAATTACAAGAAGGGTGTTGGAAAGCACATCGGTATTCTCTGATCGATATCCCATCCAACGAGCGATTCTTTGGCTTCTTCCCGAACCGAAGCCCTTCGATCACGAAGTGCATCCTTAATGCGTATCCCGTATGGAAAGAATTAGCCAATCTTCCGAATGGCGCCGTATGCATGTCCGATGATGCAAAGCAAATTGCGACAACCCAATCAAGTCTCATTTGTTTGGCACACGCAGAATCAGGGAAACCGTTTGCGCGCTTTGAGGGTTTGCCTCTTCAATTTTCGAACGATGCCGAGTCCTTTCTTTTTTACAGCGACGAGGACTTGAAGATTGCGAGATTGCCTCTGATCCGTCAAGGCTTGATAGAACTCGGACTCTCATGGGATGGTCCTGAGTACCGATCCGCGGAAAAAACTCCCCCCATCCAGAGAATCGAAATTCCGGATTGGATGGCAAACGTCTCCAATGCGGAGCAACTTATGGATTTGATCGATCAGCGTTCCATCGCGAGTGCAAATCGGAATTCGGACAATCCGCACGATCTGTTTGCAAGTGGAATGGTGTTGCTCAAACGCACTTCGAAGTCTGTGTCATGAAAAACTAGGGCAGATTGAGGATTCCACAGAGGACATGAAGCAATTCCGACAGCTGGCGCCGGGGGACATAACTACGTTGGACTTGGTTGCGCGCTTTTGGATTGGGCCTGATCTGTCACTTCGACATCCTATCTTAGCGCAACTTTACGTGGACAAACTACTCCAAGAGCACTCCCGATTCCTGCCAGAGGTCAACGAGACGATCGCAATCACTCTTATTCGAAATGGCCGATACAAAGAGTCGCTGGAGCGCTGCCAAGAACTGCTTATCCATCCGACCATCCTCAGCTATGGATATGGATTAGCATGCCAGACTTTGTGCCAAGCCAATTTGGGAAACTTGGCAGAAGCCCAAATCAGCTTGGATACACTAAGTCGATGGGAACGCCCAGAGCTCAAAGACGCAAAACGCGTTCTGGAACTACAGTCCTTGATCCTGGAATCGGAACTCGCACTTCGCGGAAAACAACCCTAGCGTGCACGAGCGAAGCGACAGTAAGAAGTTCGCATTAAGACGTGCCCGAAACGCCGGATGAGCCTAACGATTTTCTCAGTCGGCTGCATTCGGACTCATAATCAATCAGATGGAAATTGGAGGGGCGAATGAGGTTCTTCTTTTTGTGTTCCGTTGAACTGAAATGCTTAAATGCGATGCTTGAGATCGCTGCCGAACGCTCCAACTGTTTTAGCTGATCTCTGGTTTCCTTTAGATCTTTGCCAACCCCTTGCCTGACATTCGCTAACCCTTTTGCGATGTCGATTTCCGTGTCGTTGATCCCGGCTTGAGTTGCGTTGAATTGTGCCTACAAGTTTGCACGACGCTCAGCATCGTTAAGGTTCCAGAGCATCATTTTTTCTGGGTATTCTTGGCGGTCGCGTTGATAATTGGCCACGCTCTGTCGCCAAACCCTGAGCTTGTTTTGGTATTCTCTAATTTCACGATCCGTCGGCGGTTCATACTTTTCTTCTTTTGTACATCGGTTTGTCGTGTACCTACCACTTGGTTGTCTTGGAGCAAATCCTGGTTCAACGGGAAATCTAGGCTTGCCCGGTGTTTCCAGTTTCATTTCATAATTAATTTTCGTTCGGTATTTGACAAACTTTCTTCGGCGGTCCTCCAACGCTCGCTTTTCTCCCCCAGCCGACTTCAGATCTTCGCGATAGATCAATTGCTCTTGCTTTACTCGCTCGTACTCGGCCTGATGGGACTTGTTTTGCAGATCTGCTTTTTCGGTCCCCATGCTTTCAAATTGGCTAACCATAGCGTTGAGTTCTGCTCCCCATTGGCTCGCTTCGGCAAACTGCTATTCCAGTTTTGACTTTGCGTTTTTGTTCTCAATTCTCTGTAGCATCGCCTCTTTTGCATCGTCTAAAATTGGGATCGGAATACAAGGATTTTTATTTTGCGTCTTGAGCATTCCGATCACTGCTCCGATCATGCAGCAACTGGACGTTTGTTCTCCATTTGCCGAATCGGGAGCAAGCGAGGTTGTCACGAGTCTCTTGAACTGAGGCTCGGCCTTGTCTGCTGAACCCGCCTCCAAAAGGAGCCATAGCTTGAGCCTTTCCGTGCCGATCTTGATCGTTGTCGGAACACCATCTAAGTCGACCGAAGGTGCGGCCAGTGCTTTCCACGCTTCGGAGTACCTTCCTTCACGCATCTGAATTAACGCAAAAGAATAGGCCGCTTGGGGCTTTACACTCGAATCCATCGGAATCGAATGGAAGAGCGCTTCGGCTGGTTTTGCTTGCCCCGCTTCAGCGTTTTCGAGGATCACAATCAACGCGTAAGCGGCCGCTTTGTCCTCCTTGTCGCCAGCCGAACAAATTGGCAACCTACCTACGAATATGCAGGATAAGACAAGCCAAAAAGGGAACGCTCTAGATCGGCAACCGGGGAATGTTTGAGCGAAAACCATGCTGGACTCCTGAAGGAAGCGTTTTGATTGGAACGCAATTGTGTTCGAGACGAAGTGGTGTATCAATGTCATGTCATTCCCTACTGGCCTCGAAGACCGACCTTTTTTTCGAACGTTTACTTTCCCACTTAATAGATTGCCATTTCTCGAGAACTGTGACAAGAAATCTTGAGGATCGCATTCGCTCTGGGCGTGCCACCCGTCCCGCCGTGCCATACGTTGCTTTGCTAGCGAGGTCCTAAGTTGGACGAACTCCTAGGCGGACGGGATTCATCAGCGCACTGCGCGGTCATTACTGCGATCGGCTATGCGATGGGACTCCAAGATCACATTCTTCTCCGCAACGAAGTCGAAGACTTCATACACTTGGGGACGAAATGCAAACTTGGGCGCACCCATTTCGAGCGATTTGTTGCACGCATCCAAAATTCTTTTGTCAAACTTCAGCTTCTTCAGCTCTTGCTGCGCTGTGCGATTCTCCTCCTCTTTCGCATCGATCAAAGCGTCGATTTTTGCGATTTCTGCGTGAACTGCATTTGCTTTCTGATCCAGATCCCTGCGCTGCTGCTGCATGTCATTGCGAAAACTAACTAGCGAAAGATAGTAGTTAAGTCTAGGCAAGTAGATCGCGTCGATGTCAGCGTTGATGTCGCGCTGATCGCGACGCACAGTTTCGTAGATTTTTTCTGTCTCATAGTAGGTTTCTTCTTTTTCCTTTCCATTCCTGGTGACACAGCGAGTTTTCTCCACTTCTTTCGTCCTTCCTGTGTCTCGCCTTTCAGTCGTTCGGACCAAAATCGCATTGCGGTTGGGTGCGATCGGATTGTGAATCTGTGGATTCTGACGCCACCGTAACTCGACCGCAGCGATTTGGTTCTTCAATGGCTCAAACAATTTGAAGGTCTTCCGCCGTTCAAATACCAGCTCTTCTTTCTCATGGCCCCGATCGGAATAGTCCTTAAGAGCTTTCGTTGATTGCGACTGGCGTTCCTTCAAGTCTTGCTGAACGATCGCTTTTAATTCGTTCGACGATACGTTGGCATTTTGTAGGAACCATTTCTCAGCGCTGTCGGCATAGAGGCGAGCGTTTCTGTAGCGTGGCTTCAAGTTCGTTTCGAATTCGGACTCTTTCCTGTCGAACAGCTTTTTCTGGACCGCTGCAAGAACATCGGGCTCGATGGGCGAAATCGCGGTATGCGACTCGAGGATTCCCATCACACTACCCAGGAAGGCAGAGATAGCCTCTCGGCTCGCTTTGGATAGTTGCTTACTCATCGCTAGATCGGCAAGCTCAGAAAAATGCTTGGTCGCCTCGAGTCGGTTATCCTGGACCAAATTCAACCACAACTGAAGTCGAAGCACGTAGGCGCGAAGATCCGGGCCGGCAGATGGAAAAGTGCTGTCGGCCTTGGCACAGAAGATTTCAATCGCTCCAACCTTATTCTCTTTCGTGTAGAACAAAGCCAGACCACGCGCTGCCATGGGGCGCATGTCTCCGTCTTTCATTAGCTGTTTCAATGCCACCTCCGACTTTTCCCAGTCCTCGTGTGCGGAACTGGTCAATTGATCCAATGCCCGACGTAGCTCACAGGAAGTTTTGTCTTCGAGAGGGGCTTGAGC
>Ga0105046_10008228_pt1 | contig 16397 bp, 22 predicted proteins | sample MAT03_FD_78385 | JGI IMG/M metagenome (GOLD analysis project Ga0105046, IMG submission 78385) | Freshwater microbial communities from Lake Fryxell liftoff mats and glacier meltwater in Antarctica - MAT-03 (megahit assembly) | ecosystem: Environmental > Aquatic > Freshwater > Ice > Liftoff...
CAACCTTGATCGTCGCCAACTCCGAACCTGGGAAAAGGCGGTCTTTCTCCGCGGCTGGTTTGCGCTGTTCTACCTCTTCCCCGTGCTGCACCCCGACAATGCGCTCGACCACGGCGATCCTGATTCGCTCTGGAGGCGGCTGGGTTTGCGATTGTTCCTGGGGGCAAAGGATCGCATCGGAAATTCCGGCATGAGAAATATGCGGGAGCGGTTGTTTCGAGTGGCAAAGACGGGGAGGACGCGCAGCATTATCAGGAGAAGCAAATCCGCAACGCCATCCGCGCAACGACGAAATGAAAACCGCAGACCGCTACCTGAAGTTTGTCCGCTGGAGTGAGGAGGACTCGGCGTATGTGGGCTTCTGCCCGGACCTTTTCCCGTGGGGCGGTGTGTGCCACGGCGCGGATGAGGAGGCGACCTATCACGCGTTGCGCGAACTGCTGCGCGAGGAGATCGCTGATTTGCAGGCGGCCGGGCGCGAGCTTCCCGAGGCGGTCACGCGCCCGATGTGCGAGCCCGCGGGGGTGTAGCGCGGGAATCTCGGCGCGACTTTTTTTAACGAAGGCAAAGCGTGGCGGAGGGAAAGGGCGAATGACGATGGATGGATGCGGGATGCGGAGCTGCGCGGAAGGTAGGGCCGCGCGATGGCGGACATTTTCACGAAGGCAAAGCGCTCGGAAGTGATGTCGCGGCTGATTCATAACGCAGGCCATCCTGCCTGCGCGGGCGGGCGCGGAAGCGGAGAGCGGAGGCGGCACGGAAGCTGCAATCTCGCCGTTGCATGAAACGATTCGCCGCCGAGATCACCGAATGGCTGGGTGCGCTGCTCTTTGTCACCGCGGCCACCGTGCTGTGGGCCTGCGCCGCGGTGCTCGTGTTCCTGAGCGGCAACGGGACGCTGCACGCCCGGCACTGAGCCGGTCGGCGGAGGCGGCCCCGGGATTGCACGCGCGGGGCGGGCGGCGGAGGGTGCCGGGATTCCGATGACGACGGCGACTTTTCCAAACGACGATGCACGGCAGGACGTGACGCAGGTGGTGGAGGCGGACCTCGCGCTGCCGGGGCACGCGGCGGCGGTGCTGGCAATGCTGGATGCGTATTCGGCGGACCCGCTGGGCGACGGGCATCCGCTCTCGGCGGAGGCGCGGGCGAACGTGATCGCAGGGCTGCGGGCGCATCCGACCACGCTGGTGTTCGTGGCGTTCCATGCGGGCGTGGCGGTGGGCGTGGCGACATGTTTCCGCGGGTTCTCGACGTTTGCGGCGAAGCCGCTGATCAATGTGCATGACTTCTACGTGGTGCCGGCGCTGCGGGGCCGCAGGGTGGCAGGTGCGCTGATGGCCGCGGTGGAGCGCAAGGCGCGGGAGACGGGCTGCTGCAAGCTGACGCTGGAGGTGCTGGAGAATAACGTGCCTGCCCGGCGGCTCTATGAGCGGTGCGGGTTCTCCCAGGCGCAGTATGCGGAGGAGGCGGGCGGGGCGCTCTTCCTCTGGAAGCCGCTGCCCACAGAGTGATCCGGAGATGCCGCGATGCCCGACATTTTCACGAAGGCGAAACGGAGCGCGGTGATGGCGGGGATGGTTCGTAGCGCAGGCAATCCTGCCTGCGAGGGTGCGGCGGGGCGCGCAGGGGCGACGTGCGATTTCGAATTCTGAATGATCCCAGATCCGGCGATAGGATGTCCACGGAAGACACGAAAGGACACGGAATGAAGGCGGTGTGAAAAGTGCGCAGCTCACCGATTGGGTGAACTGTCGTAGCGGTGAAAGCATCTGTGTCCCGTGGCTTTCCGTGCATTCCGTGGACCTTCATTCACGTTTCTAGCAATGAACGCGGTGCGCGGTGCGAAACGGGCGCTGGAGTTCGGGGGCAGCGCCGGTATCGTGCGCGGCATGAGCTTGACGATTACTATTCCGGATGACATCGCGGACATGCTCGGTGCCTCCGCGGAGGAGCGTGAGCGGCGGGCGCGCGAGGCGCTGGCGCTGGAGCTTTACCGGCAAGGGAAAATCTCGCTGCGGCGGATGGGCGAACTGGCGGGGGTGGGCGGTGACTACTGGGCTGCGGAGAATTTCCGCGTGCTGCGCAAGGCGCCGCTGAACTATTCGCTGGAGGATCTCGACGCGGATCGCCGTGCCGCCAGCGCCCTGAGCGGGCGATGATCCTGGTTGTGGCGGATGCCGGGGCGGTCAATTACCTGATTCAGACCGGCCATGTGGCAGTGCTGGCGGCGCTGGCGGAAAGGATTGTGCTCCCGGTCTCCGTGCGCGCGGAACTGCTGCACCGCGCCGCGCCGGATGCGGTGCGTGCATGGGCGGCGGCGTTGCCGGGCTGGGTGGAGGTGCTCGCCGCTACGGGGGGCATCGAGGCACCGGACATTTCCGAGGCTGACCGCGAGGCCATCGCGCTGGCGAGGGAGCTGTCCGCGGCATTGCTGCTGATGGATGACCGGCAGGCGCGCCGATGTGCGGCGGCTCTGGGTGTGGTGACGATCGGAACGGTCGGCATCCTCGAAGCGGCTGCTGCACGCGGTCTGGTTGGCGCTCCCTGAGGCGCTGGAAAGGCTGAGGGCGACGTCGTGCTTCCTGAGTGAGGAAATCATCGAGAATGCGCTGCGCCGGGACGCGGAGCTGCGCGGAGGGTACGGCGGCGCGATGGAAGAGAAGTAAGAATAAGATGGCGATCTGAGATTTGGGCGGCCGTGGGGTGGCTTGCTTCCCAGGGAGGCGCGGGTAGTCTGGAGGGCATGAGTGAGATCACCCTGAATGTTCCGGAATCTACGCCCGAGGCGCTACACGTGGCACCGGAGCTACTGGGTGCGGAACTGCTGCTGGCTGCGGCGGTGAAGCTCTTCGAGGCTGGCCGGCTCTCGGGTGGCGCGGCGGCGGAACTGGCCGGCGTGCCAAAGCCGGTATTCATCGAGAAACTCGGGGCATACGGGGTGGCGGCGTTCCGTCAGACCACGGCGGAGCTGCAGGACGAGGCGGCGAATGCCTGAGGTCTTCGTCAACACGACTCCTCTGCAAGATCTCCACCGGCTGGGCCGATTGGAATGGCTCCGGAATTTCTACGGTCGGGTCGTGGTCCCGGCTGCGGTCGCGACGGAACTGGACGAGGGGCTGCGGCTCGGAGCGAAGGTCCCTGATGTGCGTACGATCCCATGGGTCGAGGTCCGGGATGTTCCCGAGGCGGCTGAGGTTTTTCCAAACTTCATCCATCGTGGTGAGGCCGGGGTGATTGCGCTCGCGCGGCTCTCCGGCGATGCGCTGATTCTCATGGACAACGGTCTCGCGCGCGCCCACGCGCGCGGGCTCGGGTTGCGAATCACCGGCACTCTTGGCGTGATCCTGCGTGCGAAACGGGAGGGGCTCATTCCTGCGGTGGAGCCGCTACTGAGGCAGTTGCAGGATGAGGGATTTCAGGTCGCGCCCGCGACGCTTGCGGAGGTGATGCGGCTTGCCGGGGACTGATCCTTACCGCGCGATGCCCGACATTTTCACCAAGGCAAAGCGGAGTGCGGTGATGGCGGCGATCCGCAGCCGGGGGAACCGGGCGACGGAACTGCGGATGGTGGCGCTGTTGCGAGCGCACGGGATTCACGGGTGGAGGAGGCAGCAGCAATTGCGGATTTTGGAAAGCGGAACGCGGAATGGGAAAGGGCGGCGCGCGCCCGCGGGTTCTCTCCGCACTCCGCATTCCGCATTCCGCGTTTCGACGGACTTTGTGTTCCGGCGCGAGCGGGTGGCGGTGTTCATCGATGGCTGTTTTTGGCACTGCTGCCCGAAGCACGGGACGATGCCGGCGGGGAACCGGGCGTTCTGGAAGGCGAAGCTGACGCGCAACGTGGAGCGGGACCGGCGGGTGACGGGCCTGCTGCGCAAGGCCGGCTGGAAGGTGCTGCGCATCTGGGAGCACGACCTCGCCGCAAAGCACTGGCCGCGCGTAGCGGGGCGGGTGGCGCGGGCGCTGGGGCGGTGAACCTGCGAAAGAACCCGCTCGCCGTGAATGTTGGATGCTGATATTTTCCGCCGCATGAACTGGCACGATGTGATCGATGAACGCGCGCTGGAGATGGATCGGGTGGTCGCTCGCGAGCTGCAGGCGAACCCGGCGAAGCTCGACCTCGTCATCGCGTGGATTCAGCCGTTCCTCGACGACCCGGACTATGCCGACAACTTGAAGGATGCGCTGACCGAATGGCTGCAGATTATCCGCAAAGGGCTGCCCGCCGCGCTGGCGGCGCTGGAGGATTCCAGCGAGCAGGGACGGCGGATGCGGCAGAACAGCCCTTTCGCGGTGCTCATGCCGCAGGAGGAGCGGCGGCGAATTCTGGCGAAATATGAAGCGCGCAGACCTCGAACACATCCTGCGGGCGTCTAAAGGCGCAACCGGGGAGACGGAGTTCATCATTGTCGGCAGCCAATCGATCCTCGGGCGGCATCCGGATGCGCCGCGCGTGCTCCGGCAGTCGATGGAACTGGATATTTATCCCAAGGAGCGGCCCGATCTTTCGCCGGAGATCGAGGGAAGCCTCGGTCGGTACTCACAGTTCGATACAACATTTGGCTACCACGCGGATGGCGTCGGTCCGGAGACGGCGACGCTGCCCGCTGGCTGGGAGGATCGGCTGGTGCGGGTGTGCAATGAGAACACGGGCGGCGCGACGGGCTGGTGTCTCGAACCGCATGATCTTGCCTACGCGAAGCTCGCGGCGCGACGGGAGAAGGACGTCGCCTTTGTGGCGAATCTGCTGAGCCACAAACTCATTCGGCCTTCGAACATGGAGAACCTGATCGCATCGGCGACGGACGCGAGCTTGCGCATCAAGCTGTCCGAGGCGTGGGCGATCTGCCGCGCACGAGCGGCAGGCCGCGACGCTTCCTGAAACACCGCCCGAAATTTTCGCCAGGGCCAGGCGCTCGGACGTAATGTTGTCTCTGTTTCGTAGGGTGCCAGAGTTCGACCGGGGCACAGGGCGTCGTGCTCTGCGGCGGGAATGGATGCCGGGGACTGCCCGGGTGCGGATCAGCGTCCGGCTGTGAATGGCGCTGAGATCAGAGCGTCTTGAATTTCACATCTTTCCAACGCACGGAGAACGGGCCGGAACCTTTCTTGATGCCGTGGACCTGGAAGCCGATGTAGCCCTCGGGGTCGCCGGGCTGCGAGAAGTCGGCTGCGACCACGCCATTCACCCAGCTCTGGTAGTGATCGCCTTTCACAACGATCCGGAAGTGGTTCCACTCGCCTTTCTTGAACGCGGCCTTGGCGGCGTCGGTGCGGATGGCGTCGGTTTTCGTGAGGATGCTCCACCAGGTGCCGCGACGGGCTTCATCATAAAAGTCGCCGGCGGTTCCGTTGACGGCGATCTCGCACTGGGGTCCGTAGAGGCGGCCATCGGGCAGCGGCTTCCCGCCTTTGCTGCCTTCGGGTGCGGGGTCGCCTTCCTTGGCGAGGTGGCTGCGGACTTGCACGCCGGAGTTGAGTTCGTCATCCACTTTCACTTCGAATTGGAGTTCGAAATCCTTGAACGGTCCCTTCATCAGGAAGCTGTTTGGGCTGCCGTCGGTCGTGGTGCCGGTCAGCACGCCGTTCTCGGCCTTGTAGCTCGCGGATCCGCTGACGACCTTCGCGTCGCCGAGCCCGTCCTTGAACCAGTATTGCCAGCCGTCTTCGGCGTGAATGGAGAGGGATGTCGCGAACAGTGCCGCGGCGAGGAGGGGGAGCATTCGGGTTAGTTTCATGGGACGGGTACAATGCGGGAACCGGACGGTCTGCTAGGACGAATCTGTGCGCAGAGTCCGCATTCCAAGTGAGCCTTGGCTGCGGTAATGGCCCCCGCCGCCACCTATCTCGCGCCTGTTAGCCTCCATTTCTCACACTCATGGCGTCGGAGGCGGCAGGGTGTTGCGCCGCCTGCCGCACACCTGCGAGGCGGGCAGCGTTCCCGTAGCGTAGCTCTCCCGGGCTGCGCCGCAGTGCGTGCCGGCACGGCGCAGCCCGGGAGAGCTACGCTACATTCGCGGCTTGCCGGCGGAGTGTGAGAAATGCGGGTTAGCTCTTTGATCCTGATGTTGCGAAATTGAATCAGTGATGCACCCCATTCGCCGTCCTTCCTTTCGGGATGAAGCTGGAGGGCCAGCGGTCCCTTTGCGGGAACTCCGGGGAGCTGAGCATTGTCGATGATCAGCCTGCCGTTGAGCGTCACCGTCAGGCGGTCGCCCTTCATCACGATACGAAAGGTGTTCCACTCGCCAAGCGGCTGGTCGGCTTTCTCCTTCGGTGTGGTGCCGGCATGGACCTCGGCGGAAAGGTTCGGGTCGGTCCGGTAACCCCACACCTCGCCCGAGCCGACGGGCCAGCACCAGATGTTCACTTGGGATTTGTGCTGGCCGCGGAGGAAGACACCGGAGTCGGTGTTGGGGGCGGTGACGGTGATGACGTTGCCGGAGTCATCTTTCTTGTAGGTGCCGTCGGGCAGGATGATCCGCGCCTTCGGGTTGTTGAAAGGGCTTTCCTTGATCCGCCAATCCAGCAGCAGCTCGAAGTCGCCGTATTCCTTTTTGGTCCACAGATTCCGATCCCCCTTCGCTTCACCGCGGGGATTGCAGTCGATGACACCGTCCACCACGCTCCAATCGCCCTCGACGGCTTGGCGCGTGGTCCATCCGTCCAGGTCTTTTCCATCGAACAGCGGCACGAAGCCTTCCGGTGAAACAATGTCTGGTTCTGCCCGCTGGACTTCAGTCTTCCCGGCCGGAGTCGCAGGTGGCTCCGACTGAACAACGCCGACGGAGAGGAACACGACACCGGCGGAAACGAGGGCTAGTTTCATGTCCGCACGGTGCGCCCGGTGCGTTCGCTGAGTCAAGGTGCGGAGCGGATGAAGTCTCCGCTGTCCGCAGCGACGCAACGGCGGCCACTTCAAGCGCCGATGGCGCGGTCGAGCAGATTCCGGGTGATCTGCTGCACGCGTGCATCGGGACCGTGCGGGCGGGACCAGTGGGACCATGGGAGGATGTGGCCGGGCGGGTTGCCGAGGCCTTGCGCCCAGAAGATCGTGGCGGCGTTGAAGACGAAGTTGCCTTTCGGGCCGGGGAAAATGGTCGCGGTGTAGTGCGCAGGGATCGTTCCGCCTTTCCAACTGGTTCCTTCGGCGACGACTTCGAGCCCGGGCAGCTTGGCGGGCGCGCCGTGATGTTCCCAGCCGACGAGGCCGCGGATGCTGTCGCCGTGTTTCATCCCGGTGCCGGAGTAGATCCAGTGGTCCGGCTTCGTGCAGGTCCAGTCGCCGCCGCCATTGAATGGGACGATGCTGCGCGCGCCGATGATGAGGCTCTCGTCCGGCCCGGCGCGGAAGTAATTTTCCGTGAACACCGCCTTTGCCGCGGCGACCTCGTCGTTGCTCAGCCCGGCAAAGTGGCCGACGCGCTCGATGATGCGGTTTGCACGTCCGTCGTGCGACGGGGTGAACGGGGTGACGCCGAAGACGGAGTTGCCCGAGAGCCAGAGGAAATTCACGCCGGAGTCGATGGCGGACTTTGCCGCTGCGTATTGCCGCAGGTCCCAGTATTCGTCGTGGCCGACGCTGAGGAAACTTTTGCACCGCGTGATCTGCGCGGCGTCGAGGCAGTCGCTGTTCGAGCAATAGGTGACGTCGTAGCCGTGCTGCTCGAGCCAGTAGGCGGCGGGGAATTCGAAGCAGAGCCATTCGCCGCTGCCGAGTGATTGCGGGTTCTCGTAGATCTGCGCGTACTTCGCGTAAGGCCGGTCGAAGCTCACCGCGACTTCACGCGCATGCGCTCCGCGCGGATCGGTGTAGAGCGAATAGTCGTCGGGCCATTTGTTGTAGGCCTGCCACGTGTTGTCGCTGCATTGGAAAAGGACGTCGGCCTTGCGCGTGTCGCGGACGATGAAGACGACGTAGTTCTGCCAGTACGGCTTGTCCGCCTCGGGCACCGTCGTGAGCCGCCCGAGGTAAACGCCGCTCGGCCAGTCGGCGGGAATCTTCAGCGAGGTGCTCGGCTCCCATTTGCATTCGCACAGGCGCTTGGGGCCGATTTCAGGATCGGGCTGCTTCTTTCCCGCGAAGGGCCCGAGCACCGTCATGAGCCGCGCGCCCTTGCCGCCGTAGTAGCCGGTGCGGAAAATCTCGATGGTGAACTGCACCACGGCGCTGGTGCTCACCATGATGTCCAGCGTCTCGCCGGCGAGGACGGATTGCCGCGAGCAGTAGCCTTCGATGATGGGCGCGCGGTAGCCACCGGTCTTGTCGAGCCGCACGCGGGTGAGTTGCCAGTCGTCAGAGCCGGGCCGTGCGTTCTCCGTGCGGATGATGTTCGCCTTTTCCTCCGCTTCTGCACGCGGCCCGCCTGCAAGCGCGCCGCCGAGCACGGCGCCGGCGGATGTTTTCAGGAAGCCGCGGCGAGAGAGTTCGGGGTCGTGGTTCGGCGGAGTGGGGGTGGTGGACATGGCGGGCGGGTTCAGTGTGGATGGATGATCGGGCCCCAGCGTGATGCAACCCGGATCGTGGAGCGAGCCTTTGGCAGCCCGCAGGCTGGCACCACGCTCGCGCACCCCATCCTGCAGACACAGGCGTGAATCACGTTGCTCATTGTTTCGGCGATTGCGCGCGGGCTTGCGGTGAACGGCGGCGGGAGGGCATGGTGGCCCACTGCCATGATCATTGATTGCCACAACCACGTCGGCGCCGACCTGATGTTCTACCTGCGCGGCGAGTTTCCGTACGCGCAGCATCTCATCACGATGACCACCGAGGGGCGGGCGCTCGGCGTGGATCGCTGGGTGGTGTTTCCCTTTGTGCTGAATCTTTCGCTGGACCTCACGGCGATGCGGCGCGGGGAGATCGTTTACGGCGGGTTGGAGAAGGTGCCGTACGCCTTTGAGAACCGCCGGCTGATGCGGGAGATCCACGTGCTGTTCCCGGAGGCGGGGAAATGCTGCCTGCCATTCGCCATCCTGGACCCGATGCGCGAGCAGGCGGCGCAGATCGCGGAATTGCGGAAGCTCGGCGGCGAATACCGCATCCACGGGCTGAAGATGCAGACGACGATGCTGCAATCATTCATCAAGTCGCTCGGTGAAGCAGGCCGCGGGTTCATCGAACTCGCGGCGGAGTGGGATGTGCCGTTGATCATTCACTCCAGCGTCGCGCCCGAGGATCTGTGGGCGCAGGCGAGCGACATCCTCGACATCGCGGAGAAATTTCCGCACGTGCGGTTCTGCCTCGCGCATTCGTGCCGCTACGACCGGGAATGCCTCGACCGCGTGAACGCGCTGCCGAACACGTGGTTCGACTGCTCGGCGCACTGCATCCACTGCGATGGCGCGGTGGCGGATTTGCCATTCATCGCTCCGCGCGCGCGCCGCTTCGACACGGACTACTCGGACCCCGCGCGCGTTATCGCGGATCTCGCGGCGGCGTATCCGGCGAAGTTCATGTGGGGCAGCGACTCGCCATTTTACAGCTACGTGGGGATGCTCGGCGAGAAGCGGCTCGCGCTCATCAGCACGTATGCGCGGGAAGTCGCGGCGCTGAAGGCGAACAAGCCCGAGGTCGTGGAGCGCATCGCGAACACGAACATCCGCGCCTGGCTGAAGCTCAAGGATGAAAGCATTCTCACTGGAAAATAGCGCGGCGCTGGTGACGGGATCGTCGCAGGGAATCGGCTTCGCCGCGGCGATGGCATTGCGTGAAGCCGGGGCGAAGACCGTCTTCCACGGCTTGCAGGCGCGCCCGGAAAACATCCCCGCCGACTCCGCGTACGTGCAGACCGATCTGACGCAGGAGGACGGCCCGGCCCGGCTCGTGGCGGGTGCATTTGCCGCGCAGCCTGCGCTCGACACGCTGATGTGCAATGCCGGCAGTTTCTTCGACACGCCGTTCCTCGACATGACGCGCGATCGCTGGGAGCGGACGTTCCGGCTGAATGTGAGCGCGACGTATTTCATCGCGCAGGAGTTTGCCCGGCGGCTGGTCGCGGCGAAGCGCGGCGGCTCGATCGTGATCACCACTTCGACGAACGGCCTCCAGGCGGAAGGGGACTCCACTGCTTACGACACGTCCAAGGGCGCGCTCGTGATGCTCATCCGCTCGCTCGCCGTGTCGCTCGCCGGGCACGGCATCCGCGTGAATGGCATCGCGCCGGGGGTCATCAGGACGCCGCTGACATCCGTCTGGATGGAATCCCGCGCGGACGATCTGCTGGGGCACTACCAGAAGAAGATCCTCCTCGGCCGAGTCGGCACGCCGGAAGATTGCGCGGGCGCGGTCGTCTTTCTCAGCTCGCCCGCCGCGAGCTATATCACTGGCGAGATCATCGTGATCGACGGCGGGCTGACGGTGCATCAGATCGGCCAGATGTAGTGTGCGCGAACTTTGGCCCGAACGAGGCGGTTGAACGGCGGCGATGTCTCCGGCAGGCTCGGCGGAATTGTGATGTCCGGACGGTTGAATACTTTTCAGCGAACGATGCTCCTGTGGGATGAGACGCATCCGTACAACGCGGTGCATGTCGCCAGGGTGCAGGCGGTGTGTGACGCGCCGCGGCTGGAGCGGACGCTCGCGCGTGTGCTGGAGGAACGGGGCCTCACCGGTCTCTCGATCGATGCGGGCGGCCTTCGCTTCGAGTATGGCGGCGGTCCGGCGACGGTGGAGCTGAAGGTCGTCGTCGATGCCGCCGATCCCGAGACGGCGTTGTGCGGCGAGATTGAACGGGAGATCAACGTGCGGTTCTCCCGGGAAGGGCGCTTCACGCCTTTCCGGTTTTTCGCGGTGCAGGATGGCGCGTCGTTCTGGCTGGGCGTGGTTTATTTTCACGCCATCGCCGATGCGGAATCGGTGGTGCGGCTCGTGGGCGAATTGGTGGAGGACTATCTCCGCGACGGTGCGATGGCGGGGCGGAAGCGCTGGGAATGCCACGCGCAGATCGCGGACCGCCGGCCGTGGCGGCCGGGCTTGTGGCTGCGCAAGCTGATCGCCGTGGGCTCGCAGTTCCGCGCGATGCGAAAATCCAATCGGCCATGGTGCCGCGATGGCGATGACATGCGGAACGGCTTCGAGCGATTCACGCTGGGCGGCGAGGTTCTGGCGGCGCTGAAGACCGCCAGCCGTGCGGCGGGCGTCACGCTGAATGATCTTTTTCTAGCGCTGCTGATGCGGGCGCTGGCGCCGATGGCTGTGGCGCAGGGGCGGCCAGGCCGGGAGCTGATGTCGCTCGGCTGCATCGTGAATGCGCGAAACGATCTCGGTGAGGACAGGCCGGATGTCTTCGGGCTGGCGCTGGGATCATTTTCCGTCGCCTGCCGCGTGGCGGAGACGGGCAGCGTGGCCGATCTCTCGCGGGAGATCTTCCAGCAGACGCGCCGGCTGAAGCGCGGCGGGCTCTATCTGGCCAACTCGCTGGAACTCCTCCTGACGCTGCGGCTGATGTCTTTCTTCTCGACGAACCGGCGGCGGCGATTCTATGCGAAGAACTACCCCCTGTGGGGTGGAGTCACCAATATGAACCTGAGCCATTTTCCGAATGAGTCGCCGACCACTGCGCCGACTGATTACCTGCGGGCCGTGTCCACGGGCCCGGCGACCCCGCTGGTGCTGTCGCTGACCACCTTCGCCGGGAGGGTGAACTGTTCGGTTTCATACCGGACGGCGTTTTTCTCCGCTGCGGAGGTCGCGTGGGTGAAGGCGCGGCTGTTTTGCGTCATTCGTGAACTGGGGGTCGCGGTATGAAAGGGAACGGCATGCGTCTCATCGCGGCATCCGCCGTGGCGCTCCTGCTTCCGGGTTGCGCGAAGCTCGATCTGAATCCACTCGATCCGGCGCATGCGGTGGAGGTGGAGCTGCGCTCGGTGCTGCGCTCGTACCACCTCACGCGCGCAGCCGAGGATCGGATCCTGGCGTTGAATCCGAAAAACGTCAGCGCAGCCGACGTGCGTGACGTGCTCGCCGGTGCGCCCGCGCCGCGCATCATCAATATCCACGGCGGCATCGAGCCCGTGCAGCTCCGGCTCACTTCATTTTCAAAATTCCTCGTCGGCATGGGCTACCCGGACAAGGCCATCCGCCTGCCGGGCGCGGGCGCTTACACGATTAGCTGCTACTACGACGCTGAGATGTTCGCCGGCATCGTCGCGTGGTTTTATGAGCGCGATGGCATGCAGCCGATGATCCTCGGTCACAGCCAGGGATGCATGCAGGCGGTGAAGACGCTGCAGTTGCTCGCCGGGCAAAGTGCCGATCGTCTCGCCGTCTGGAGTCCGCTGACGTGGAAGCCCGAGGACCGCACGGAAATCACCGACCCGCTCACAGGAAAAAAACGCCCGGTCGTCGGCCTGAAGGTCTCCTACATCGCGGCGCTCGGCGGCGGCGGCGTGACCCGCGCGCTCCCGAACCAGTGGGACATCATGTTCTCTCTGCGTTCGATCCCTGACACGGTGGAGGAGTTCACCGGATTTTACGTCGGTTGGGACGTGCTCGGCGGCGACTACCTCGGCTTCGGCCCGGCGAATCATTACCATGCCACCGGTCGTGCAAAAGTGCGCAATGTCGAACTGCCCGCCGACGGCATTCGCACCCACGGCAAGACACCCGAAATTGAGCGCCTGCTCTTAAACCGGCAGGCGATCGCATGGATCAACAACTACGTGCCCGCCTCGAAGCCGGCCGAACCCACGGACATCGCGGGCAACATGGAGGGCATCTGCTTCGGTGCGGATGTGTGGAAGAGCGTGAAGCGTCACTGGGTCATCGAGCTTCAGCGGCTGATCCGCGCACGGCGCGCCGCCAGCCATGGACATTGACGGACTGCTGCTCCGCAAGTCAGTCGTCGCGGGTTCGGGTCTGATCTACTGGGCGGGCGTGCTCATCCAGGCGCAGCGTGTGCGGAAGCAAATCGGGCGTTCGCCGAACATGACGCCGCGCACGGGAAAGGAGCGTGTGCTTTGGCTCGGCTGGATGCTGGTGATCGTCGGCTGGATCGGGCAGCCGTTCCTCGTCCGGGTGGAAAGTGCATTTGCCTGCGTGCGGCTGTGTACGGCGTGTCTGCAACCCTTCTGGCTGGTGCTCGGCATCCTGCTCGTGCTCGCCGGTTTCGCCGGGACGCTGTGGTGCTACGCCATCATGGGCAGTGCATGGCGCATCGGCGTGAATCAGGCGGAGAAGAACCAGCTCGTGACCGATGGGCCGTTTGCGCGTGTGCGGCACCCCATCTACGCACTTCAGGTCGTCATGCTCGCCGGTGCGCTTTTCTTGCTGCCGACCATCTTCTCCGCCGTGCTGCTGGCGCTGCACCTCATCTGCGTCTGGCTGAAAGCCGCCGACGAAGAAGCCTACCTGCTCGCCACGCACGGCGAACGTTACCGCGCCCACATCGCGCGCACAGGAAGGCTGGTGCCACGACTGGCGAGTGGCGCGTGACGGGTGGTGTGGCCGGTTCTTATTTCAGAGTTCCAAGTTCTGCCCGCAGGCGCGTTCCGAACTTGGACGCGCGCCACGACATGCCTGGTACCAGTTATTCAGACTGATTGTCTGAATGCATGGGGCGGCGGTGGGGTCGCGCAGCGTAGCTCTCCAGAGCTGCGAAACACGAGGCTTTACAGGCGGATCCACCCGCGCAGCTCGGGAGAGCTACGCTACGTTCCAGTCACGCGCCGCCATCTGGCAACAGGACCATACCAATCGAATGAGCAGGGAAGCTCTGGATACGCGCAGCCTCGCGAGGTGTGAGCGAGCGGTTTTGCGTGGGGTGGACGAACATCAGCCCGTCCTTGCTCAAATGTGCGACGATGGTGCTGCACGCCTCGCGGCGGCTCTGGCGCGTGTAGCGGTCCTTGAAGGAAGTCTTGTCGTAAGGGAACTCGAATTCGACGCCCCGGCGCATGGCCTCGGCGGAGTTTTCGCCCTCGTGCAGAAGCAGGAAGTCACGCAGATCGCGTTCGCTGTGTGGGCGCGCTCGGTGCGCAGTCAGGGCCAAGGCGCATTCACCTCCAGCACCTCGTAAAGATAGCGCCGTGCGACCTTCCCCCCATTTTGCGAGATGTGCTTTGCGGCGCGGCAGGTCGTAGTCGCAGCACTCCCAGCCATCCCCGGCAACGACGCGTGGAAGATCGCCAATGGCTGGCCCGAGCGTCGTGCCGGGAAATGCACGCGGAGCAGGTGCGAGAGCGGTGGGGAAAAAGCCGGGCAGATCGCCGCGCACGCCCACGATGAGCTGACGCCTGCGCTTTTGCGGCACGCCGAGATCGAAAGCGTCCGCCACTTGGGAAACTATGCGATAGCCGAGCATCCGCGTCTCGTGCTGGACTCGGGTGAAGTATTTGCCGCCCGCAGCGGACTGGATGCCGAGCACATTTTCCATCACGAAGACACGCGGCTCGAAGAACTCCACGTAGCGCAGGAACTCCATGTAGAGCTGCCGGCGTGCGTCCTCCACGAATCGCTCGCTCCCATGATTCGCCCCGTCGCGTTGCCGCGCAGTGCTGAAACCCTGGCAGGGCGGACCGCCCACGATCACGTCCACCTTTTCACCACCGATGATCTTCACCAAGTCGCCAGGCCGAAATTTTGTCAGATCCTCCTGCCGCACACGCTCGTCGCCGAGATCAGGAAAGTTTGCCCGAAGCGTCGTCATGGCCTCCGCATTGAAATCAATCGCGGCAAGGCATCGGAACTCTGCGCGGTCCATGCCGAGGGAAAACCCGCCGCAGCCGCAGAAAAGGTCGAGGAATGTCGGCGTGCTGCTCATGCCACAACGCCTTTGCAAAGTTCATCCAGCCGGACGCGCAGGCCGTGCGCGAGCTTGAGCACAGCCTTGATGCCCGGATTGCGGACGCCCCGTTCGATGCCGCTGAGGTACGTCCGGTCGAGATCAGATTTCTCGGCGAGTTTGTCTTGGGAGAAGCCGCGTTCCGCGCGAATCCTCGCCACGTTGCGGCCAAACGCGGTGAGGGTGGAGTCCCGTTTCGGCATGGCAGCTTATGCCAGCACGAAGGGCTTTGATCTGCGGACGATCGGCTACAAGTGTTCCAAACTGGAACCTCGTCCTGCGTGCCACCGGGGCGCTTCGCGGCGTTTGCGGACCGTTGAGTCCAAAAATTCCGAGGGGCCGGGAGCGCGGTGCCTTTTCCATGCCCATAAGACTGCCTGATCATGGACGATGAGTCTTCGGACACTGAGTCAGAATGTTTCCGGCGGGAAATGCATCCGTCCCGCCGGGATTCCGCGAAGGCGGCGCGATGCCAGCGCTGCTGGCGCAGGAAGAGGCTGGGGCGGGAGGTGATGAAAACGCGGCCGCGAGATCGCGGCTCCACGACTGCGGAAACTCACGGAAGCTTGCGCGGCTCCCCGCCCAGAAGGTCGAGCTGACCGGGAACCCGGGCCCGCCCGGCGAGGAACTCTTCGCGCGCGGTTTTCAGCTCCGAGGCGGTGTGTTCTTTGGCGAACTTCCGGGCTTCCTGCGTGGCGAGCACGTCGCAGCGTTCGTTAAGCGGATTCCCGGCATGGCCCCTCACCCAATGCCATTCGATCCTGTGCCGCGAAGCCGCCGCGTCGAGGGCCTGCCAGAGATCCACATTTTTTACGGCCTCCGTCTTCTTCTTCCAGCCTTTCGCCTTCCAACCGTGAATCCACTTCGTGATGCCGTCGCGGAGATAGGAGGAGTCGGTGAAGACCGTCACTTGGCACGGCTCCTTCAGTCGCGTGAGAGCCTCCAGGGCCGCGGTCATCTCCATCCGGTTGTTCGTGGTGGCGATGACGCCGCCGCTGATTTCTTTCCGGACTTCCCCGTGTTCGAGAATTGCGGCCCAACCGCCGGGACCGGGGTTCCCTTCACAAGCGCCGTCGGTGTGGATGATGACTTTCTTCACAGCAAACACCGTGTAGCCAACGGCAGCCATGGAGCGAATCCAAATCCCGGGAGATGCCCGTGTGCCGCAGGCAGGCGGCGTAGCGCAGGCAATCGTCAGACCGGCGAAGCCAATTCTGTCCGCGGGAGTGGGAGTTGCTTTCGCGGGCAGGACGGCGGCGTAGCGCAGGCAATCCTGCCTGCGGGCGGGGTGGTGGGTTTGCGGGGATGAGGATTTCGCGGGCGGGATTGTCCGCGCCGCTACGGCGGGACACTTTCGCGGGCGGGATTGTCCGCGTTGCGCGATTGGGCATTTTTCCTCGCGGACAGGATTGTCCGCGCTACGGCGGGGGAATTCTTGTTGGCTTTCGGCGACTGGGCCGGGCAGATTTCGCGGCATGCACGAGCAACCGCTGCCGCCCCGTTTTCCCTCTGATGATGAAGTTGCCACCATGGCGAAAGCCATGAGCCGGGCTCTCGGCATTCCTTCGGGACCGAAGATTGGACCCGAAATGGAGATGGAAACCCTTTGCCGCA
>Ga0105046_10008229_pt1 | contig 16397 bp, 8 predicted proteins | sample MAT03_FD_78385 | JGI IMG/M metagenome (GOLD analysis project Ga0105046, IMG submission 78385) | Freshwater microbial communities from Lake Fryxell liftoff mats and glacier meltwater in Antarctica - MAT-03 (megahit assembly) | ecosystem: Environmental > Aquatic > Freshwater > Ice > Liftoff...
ATCATGAAAATCACCTTGTATCAACGCTCCTTCGCTGTCAAAGACTCTCCGGTCGCCTACTCATTTGTTCCTTATCCCGTCAGTCAAAGGCACACGTTTAAGGTCGGGGAGACGGTTTTCGAGGCAGATCACAAGGAACTCCAGGTGAGTGTTCCGGAGGAATCAAAGCTTGATTTCCTCAAGAACTTGCTCTCGTGGACCAGCGACAAGGGGTTAATGAAATCGACGGCGAATGAAGTCTTTAACTTCGCCCAGACACAAGTTTCAGGTTTCCGACTGGTCAAGTGACCTCACGGCTCCAGCTCATTCTCCGCGCGGATGGTGCTCTTGATCAGGAGCCTGCGGAGATCGAGGCGTTCATCTCGAGAGGTGACGAAGAGTCGAACGAGGCAAACGCCGAGTGTGGCGATGCGGACGGGGACTTGTTTTTTCGAACTGCCCGAAGCACTCATCGCACGTTTGGCAGAATGCGTTAACCAATCGCCTCAAACCCTCGCCAAGCGCCTTACCGCTTTGCGGGCGGGTTCGCTCTTCTGCGTCGCGAGATACCAATCCACGGTTTGGCGAAGACCTTCCTCGAAGCTCACCGTGGGGTCGTATCCCAGATCGTCCTTCGTTCGCGTGATGTCCGCCAGCGAGAAGGGCACATCCCCCGCGCGCGTGGGAGAGAACTGCGGCGAGAGGTTGGTATCGAGCACGTCGTTGATCGCGTCCGCGAGTTCAAGAATGGAGATGCTCCGACCGGTGCCGACGTTGTAAACGTTGCCGGAGACTTCCGGTGCTTGGGACGCCCTCACGAGCGCCTGCACAGCATTGCCCACATAGGTGAAATCGCGTGACTGTCGACCGTCGCCGTGAATTCGGGGTGCTTCGCCTCGAGCCATGGCGGCGGTGAAGAGTGCGATCACGCCCGAGTAAGGGCTATCCGAACGCTGACGAGGGCCGAAGATGTTGAAGAAGCGAAGACGCACGGTTTCGATACCGTAGGTGTGAGCGAAGGCTTGCATGTACAGTTCACCGGCGAGCTTCGCGGCGGCGTAAGGAGAGCGAGCCGCGAGCGACTGATCCTCGCGTTGGCCCCCGGTTCCCGTGGCTCCGCCGTACGCACTCGAACTGGCGGCATATACCACTCGGCGAACACCGACCTTGCGAGCCGCATCGAGCAGGTTCAGCGTGCCCGTCGCACAGGCCGCGTGCGTGATGGCAGGCGACTCCACGCTTCGTGCCACGGAGGCGAGCGCCCCGAGGTGGAAGACGACCCCGGCTCCGCGTACGGCCCTTGCGACCGCGATCGGATCCGTGAGGCTCCCTTCCACGATCTCCGGCCGCACCGGCAAGTGGGCCAGATTCTCCGCGAGCCCCGTGCTGAAGTCATCGAACACTCGCACCGGCCGACCCTGGCGTATCAGTTCTTCCACGAGATGCGAGCCAATGAAACCCGCTCCACCTGTGACCAGGCACAACTCGTCCATGAAAGATCCTCCCGTCGCCATGGTGAACTCACGATTCCGAATGTCCGTCGTCACTTCCTGGGCGTCAGCAACTTTTCCAGCCCGCCCTTGATCAAGTCCGTGGCCACGCTCTTCGTCGCTTCGCGGGTCAGTTGAGCGATCGCGTTCTCGAAGCCCTTCGGATCCAGTGTGGGCTTGGCCATTGTCCCCGTGATGGGCACCTTGATCGACTTGTTCGTGAGGGCCTTCATGAGTTTGGGATTATTCTTGAACAGAGCCTGTGCGGGAATGGGCACATCGGCGACCATGATGAGGCTGCCATCGAAGCCCACGGAACCGTTGGTCGTGACCGCGTAACCGTTCACGGTGAGACGGAGGTTCTCATGATGGACCCGGCCGTTCTCGACCCTGATCGGCACGGTCATGTCGTTGGCCAGCGTCATGCTCGTCGAAGAAACGCCGAGCAACTTTGCGATCTCCGCGATGACCGGACCGCTGCCCACGTTTGCCTGGTGGACGAAGAGTTGCCCCTTCATGGTGGTTTTTGTCACATCCGCGAGAGGGACGTTGTTCTCGGCGATCGAGAAGGAGACTTGCCCGCTGGCCTGCACGGCGTTCGCGACCACAGGCAGCGCGTAGCCGAGAGCCCCCGCGCAGGACTTCGGCGTCAGGTTCGTTCGCTCGATGATCGTGCCCTTCTCCACACTTAACGCCATCGGTTCCATGCGAAGCGTCGGCGTAAGGTGAACCGCTCCGCCACTGAAAGCCGCGTCGATGCGATTGGTCGTGATCACGCCTCGATCCAGGCGTGCGTTCAACTCGCCAGCGCCGATCTCGAAGCCATACGCCAGCAGGCTCCGCCAGTTCAGCCCCGCGTCGCCCTTGAGACCTGCAAGCGTGGTGCTCTTTGAACCAGGCGGCAACAGGCTGCCCGCAAGTTTGAAAGGCTTCGATCCGACACCCGAGGCATCGAATCCTCCGCCAACCAGGCCCCGAAAAAGCGGCGTGAGCTTCGCGAGGTCATAGCTTAGCGAGCCCTGAATGGCGAGGTCCTGCGTGGTGGCGAGCCGTGAATACGTGCCTGCCGCATCGAGCGTGAATCCCTCGCGATCAAGGCGGCCACGGCGAACTCGGAGTTCATCCTTCGCGGGATCAAGAACGCCCTCGATCGCAATCGTGAGCGTTGGCTCGGCCCAGGATGGTGCCGTTTTGGGGCCCAGGACAAAATCCTTGACCTCGCAAGAGGTCTGGAAGTCCGTGGCGCCATTCACCGCATTGAGCTTGAAGTTCCCCTGGGCTCGGCCGAAGATCGTGCCAGCGGCGCGTGGATCCGCGCTGAACCATCGCTCGATACCTGCAAGATCCGCGCTGAACGTGCCATCTCCCACGAGGGCCTTATCCGCACCGGGGCTTGACTCGATCGCAAACTTCGGGAGCTTCGCGGTGACGGTCGCACACGCGAGTTGAAGTTGTCGAGCTTCGAGAGCACCACTCTTGCGATGGAAAGTGACGTCGCTCTCAACCGTGAGTTTCGGCTCGCGGACTTCGACGCCCTCGCCATGGAACACGAACTGATCGAAGTGACACGTCAAGGACGTGCAGGAGATTCGCTCGGCATTGAAGCCGATCGTGCCGCCGAGGCTGCCCACGCCTTCGAGTTTCCAGTCCGGCGGCAGAGTCGCCAGGCCGCTGAGTCGCGATCGCCAGCGTGCGAGACTGCCCGAGATCTTCGCGGCGAACTTGCTGGACGAGATCGTAGCCGGATCCGTGATCGGTTCGAGTAGGCGAACTTCCAGCGAATCGTCCCCGGCCGTGATCGTCAGGCTGCCGGTGTCGATTCTTGACGGAGCCTTCGCAAGGTAAGCCCCGGTGGCTTTGAGGTGAACGTCAAGCTTCGGTTCGCGGTAGCGGATTCCCGTGGAATCCCCGAAGGCGAAGTTCGCCAGGTCGATCGAGCCCGCTGCCGTGATGGCACCGCCCGCGGGCGCACGAGTCACCTCGGCACGCACCACGGCCTGGCCATCGAGCGTGACGCCATCGAGATCGATGAACTCGCCCAGACGTGAGGTGAGGCGATCCAGGAAGATATTCGCCGCGGCCTTGAACGAGTCCGGCGTGCCGCGAGCCTGAAAGGCCACCACATCCGAACGGCAGACGAGATTGTCGATCGTGGGCAGGCCGCCATCGGGGAAGCGGCCTTGGAATTCGAGGGCCAGCGGTTCGAGCCACTCCAGGGTCTTCCCGTCCCGAACCGCACGAAGATCCGCAGCATTCGCGCGGCCACTCCAGGCGGTGCCTTCGGGAGTTGCCGTGCTCGCGATGGCCAGTGAGATCGACCCGGAGCGAATCACGGTTCCTTCGCGCAGGCTCGTCCATTTCGGCAGGGCGACTGCGAGCTTCGCGAGATCGACGTCCACACTGGCGGCCACGCCGGGGCGATCAGGGAACTGGTCGAAAGAACTCGCACGGTGGAATTCGCCCTTCAGGGACACTTTCCCAAGATCGCACGTCAGGCCAGCATTCTCGAACCGCAACGTGGAACCGCTTGCATTCACACGAAGCGGGAGATCGACCAAGGCGAGACGAAGACGATCACCCCGAAGCCAGGACGCTTTCAGATCGAGTTGTTCGACTCGTTGCCTTCCGTCAATCTTGAAAGTGGCGAACCCTGCACTCCAGTTCGCGGCCACATCGGCGTGAAGCCAGCCCGCGAGCGAAAGGGACGGGTCGAGCCGGGTCAGGTAGGACTCGAAGATCTCCAGCGGGAACCCGACCGCCTTCAACTTCGCCTCGCTTTCGGCGCCGAAGGAGGCCTCGAAATCCAGCGTGCCAGGCACGGGCGTTCCAGGCACGGCTGCCTTCAGGGTCATCGCAATCGGGCTGGAACGCGATGCTGGAATCTGCAACCTCAGATCGAGCCCCGTGACATCGCGATCGCGACCACGAAGGTGGATCTTCCCATTGGCCAGGCGAATCTGAATCGCGACTCGCTCGGCGGACGGAGCCGAGCCATCCGACTCCAGGAACTTGGCGAAGACCTCCTCGACATTCGTGCGGCCCTTCTCGGTGGCGAGATCCAGAAGGGGTTCCTCGATGGTGATCTCACCGAGATCACGCTGCGACACGATCAGATTCACCAGCGATTTCGAGAGACTCGCCCTGGGCACGGTTAGCATGGGACGACGGGCGGAGTCCGTGATCTGGATGTCGTGAAGTTCGATCGGCGAGAACCATCCGAGCGAAGCTCCGCCGATGGCGACATCGCCATGAACATCCGCGAGGGCCTTCCGAACAAGCATGTTCAAGAGCGGCGTCTTCGCAATGATCGTCGGGGCCGCCACGAGGACGACGACGAGCAGCAGAAACATCGCCGTGACGATGCGAATCCAGCGGCGCGCTCGCGGCTTGGATGGTGGAATCGGGTTCGACATAAGCCTGCATCCTGCGAACGAAACAACAGTCGCTCATTAGAGTCAGAAGTCGCGAGGTGGTGCAATCCCGATCTGGCTATTGACGGGCCGCTTGAGAAAACCGCCCAGGATCATCGCCGAGAGTATTCAGCCGCTTGCGGCGTCGCGATGCAGAGTGCGGTCGCCAGATGAGGAATACAAAATCATTGTCCAGCTTCACCGCATCAGGTGACCGCGCTCCACGACGCTTCGGTGCAAGCGGCTACTCTTGCCCTGAAGGGTGGGGATTTGCACCCTCCGGTCTTTGCGTGATGCTGCACTATGTGTGCCGCATCACGGCCATCGTCATCGCTTCCGTGATGCGATGGAGCGATTCGTTCGAGGTGCAGAGTGGCGGCATGGAATAGAGCACATTCCCCAATGGCCGAAGCATCACGCCGTGCTCCAGGCAGGTGCGCCGCAGGGCTGCGCCACGGTCGGAGAGGTATCCGCCTGGAGCATCCAGTTCGATGGCAGCGATCAGGCCGCGAAAGCGCACGTCCTTCACTCCAGGTCGATTCGCGAGAGGTTGAAGCTGACTGGTGAAGTGCTGGCGGATCCGATCGACCTGGGCCTTCCACGAGCCGTCCGCCAGCAAGTTCAGGCTCGCGGACGCCGCCGCGCAGGCGATGGGGCTCGCCGTGAAGGAATGGCCGTGGAAGAACGTTCGCGTACGGTCGGGCGTCTCGAACTCCGCCACAATCGCGGGTGAGGCGAGGGTGGCGGACATAGGCAGCACACCACCGGTCAGGCCCTTCGCGACGCAGACGAGGTCCGGCGCAATCCCCGCCTGCTCGAATGCGAAACGACTCCCCGTTCGGCCGAAGCCGGTCATCACTTCATCCGCGATGAAGAGCACGCCATGACGACGTGAGACATCGAAGAGGTCGCGAAGCGTCTCGGGGCCATGCATCAACATCCCGCCGGCACCCTGAACGAGCGGTTCGATGATGACAGCGCTGACGCAGCCGGCGTTTCGCGTCAGCATCTCGTCGAGTGCGTTCGCATCGACAGGAACGAGCCGCGATTCAAAGAGCAGCGGCTCGAATCGTCCGAAAAAGACAGGATCACGGCTGATCGCCATCGCCCCGAAGGTGTCGCCGTGGTAGCCATGCTCGAAGCCGACAAAGAGCCTCCGGCCCGATTCGCCGCGATGGCACCAGAACTGGTACGCCATCTTGAGCGCCACCTCCACCGCGGTGCTGCCGTTATCCGAGTAGAAGACACGTCCCCCCACGCCCCACGGCATGAAGCTCAGCAGTCGCTCGGCAACCTCGACCGCGTGGGGATGCGTGAGGCCCGCGAATTGAACGTGATCGAGCCTCCCCGCGGCCTGGGCAATCGCCCGAAGGATCTCGGGCTGAGCGTGGCCGTGCAGGACGGTCCACCAGGAGGAAATGCTATCAATGAGCCGCCGACCGTCTGCGAGGATCAGAAACTCCGCTTCCGCCGCCACGACGGGCAGTGGAGCATCCGCACCCTGAAGCGGCGTGTAAGGATGCCAAATCACCCTGGCATCGCGAGCGGGAAGGTCCCTTAAAGAATCCACCGGCCGTGATTCGAGCCGCCCCTTCAGCGTCACAAGGTTCTCGTGTTGCTGAGAGACCGCGACCAGCAGGGTTTCCGCTGTCCATGTAACCTCTGGCATCGTCAGCGAGACAACAGGGATTCCCGCCCCGTGACGGGCCAATTGCTCCTCAGCGAACTCGTCACGCGAGCCGAGTAGCACGAACGCGGCAGGCGTAATCCCGCCGATCTCCAGAGCGTGCAGCATCCCGACGCCTCGCCCGACGGCGCCCACGGATGACGAGCCGACAAGCACCGTTGGCAGATTCAGACGCTTCACAAGGTCGAGTTGCAGCGAGGATTCATCGAAAGGCGAGAACGGGCCGCCGAAGGTCTCGATGAGAAGCGGCTTCGTGGACGCAGGGATCGCGGCCGCCACCATGGCGACGCTCGGCATCGGGCGCCCTTCGCGCCGCGAAGCGAGCAGCGGCGCCACCGGTTCCTGGAAGCGAGCGAGCGTGTCAAAGACATGAGCCGAGGGCACAAGTGAGCGAACCTTCTCCGAGTCGGAAGCTCCGGTTTCCACCGGCTTCCAGTAGGCGAAGTCGCTGGAGAACGCCGTGAGGAACAGCAGCGAAAACGAGGTTTTCCCCGCATCTGTGTCCGTCCCGAGAACGACGAAGCCGCTCATGGCGTCACTGCCTCCGCAACCGCCGCGGCCAGGGAATCGAGTACGCTCGGCTCGTGGTTGGCATGGATCGAGATGCGCAGACGGCAGGTTTCCGCGGGAACCGTCGGCGGGCGGATCGCACGCACATCGAACCCGGCCGCCTGCAAGCTCTCGGCCGCACGAACGGACGCCTTGTCCGACCCGACCATCACTGGCACCACGAAATGCAAGCCCGGCGGGTCGATGCCGCGAGCCAGCAGCGACATACGAAAGCGAGAGGCATTGCGATGCAGCCGTTCCCGACCGGCGCGATCTTCTTGCACCTGGGGGATTCGCTTGCGCCACCAGGCCCCGATCGCAGGGGGAAGGGCCGTGGTGAAGATCAAGTGTCGGCACCTGTTCGTCAGGTACTCCTTCAGCAACCTGGAGCCGCAAACGTACGCACCTGCGAGCCCAAGCGCCTTACCACCGGTGTGGACACTCGCCAGCACCCTGCCCCGCAGCCCCGCGGCATCGACGCAGCCGGAACCCGAGTCGCCGAAGCAACCCGTCGAGTGCGCCTCGTCCACGATCACCTGGGCACCGTGGCGTTCGCACAGTTCCACCAGGCTGGGCAGGGGGGCGGTATCTCCGTCCATGCTGAAGAGCGACTCGGTGACGACAAACATCTCCCGGCCCGGCGGTCGCTTCGCGGACTCGGCCTTCAAGCCGTCTTCGAGGTGGTTCAGATCGTTGTGACGGAAGAGATACTTCCGGGGCCTCGCAAGCCGAAGGCCGTCGATGATGCAGGCATGGCTCAGTTCGTCCACCGCCACCCAGTCGCCGGGCTCCGCGAGCGTGGCGATGAGCCCCTCGTTCGCGTTGTACCCGCTGGTCATCATCAGCGTCGTCTCGCTGCCATGCCAGGCGGCCAGGAGTGCTTCGACTTCGTCCCAGATCTCGTGATGGCCGCGAAGCAGCCGCGAAGCGATCCCGGAAACGCCGAGGAACTCCTCGCGATGATCCCAGTTCGCGGCACCGTAGCCCAGGTAATCGTTCGAGGTGAAGTCGAGGCCGATGGGCAAGCGAAACGAACGATAGCGACCCTGCGAACGCAGGTCGTCGAGGGTCGAACGCCATCGCTCACTCAGGCTCATGATTTGCCGCAGACGTTCGTTTCACACGAGGTGGACAAGGGCTCGATCCCCATCGCGCGGAAGAGAGCTTCGTCCGCGTCCTCGGAGGGATTCGGAGCCGTGAGAAGCTTGGTGCCGAAGAACACCGAGTCCGCCCCCGCGAGGAAACAGAGGACCTGAAGTTCCCGGTTCATGCGATCCCGGCCGGCGCTGAGGCGAACGCGTGCGGAAGGGAACGCGATCCTTGCGGTGGCGATAAGCCGTACGATCTCAAGCGAGTCCACCTTCGGCGCCATGGCCAGCGGCGTGCCATCCTGCGGCATCAGGCAGTTGATGGGCACGCTCTCAGGGGGCGTCTCGAGTTGGGCCAGTTCCACGAGCATCGCGAGTCGATCGTCAACCGTTTCGCCCATGCCAAGGATGCCGCCACTGCACACCGAGATGCCGGCGCGAGAGACCGCATTTAACGTCGAGATTCGGTCGTCGTAAGTGCGAGTGGTGATCACTTCGGGATAGAAGCGGCGTGATGTATCGAGGTTATGGTTGTACGCCGTGAGCCCTGCCTCCGCGAGCCGGCGAGCCTGGCTGTCCGTGAGCATGCCCAGCGTCACGCAGGCTTCCATACCGAGGCCGCGAACGATGCGGACCATGTCGAGCACGCGATCGAACTCCGGCCCGTCCTTCGGGGATCGCCAGGCGGCCCCCATGCAAAAGCGCGTCGCGCCACGTTCCTTCGCTGCCGTCGCACGCTCGCGAACTTCCTCCACACTGAGCAGCGGTTCGCGATCCACCGGCGTATCGTAATGAGCACTCTGGCTGCAATACTTGCAGTCTTCCGGGCACCCGCCGGTCTTGATGCTGAGCAGTTCGCAGCGCTGGATGTCGCGATAGTTCCGCTTCGCGCGATGCACCTCGGCGGCGCGCAGAATCAACTCGGCCAACGGCAGATCATACACCGCCCGGAGTTCCGCAAGAGTCTTCATAATAAACAGGGTATGGAGCCGTTCACGAGCGGAAAGAAGTGCGTCAGAAAGCGATGAGAAAGGGTGAGGATGAAGCGAAAGAGCATCAGGAAATTACAGGCCTGATGCTCAGGGTGGAACCATGGAAGGCGAGCCGAAACTCACTTCATCAACATCGTGGCCCCGAAGTACACGACCGTCATCAACACCATAGCCGCGGCGACGAGCCCGACCATGCCAAGGCTGGTGTTCGAGCCGGCGGGTTCTTCGTCCACCCAGCCGCCCGAGGGTTGATCGTACAGGGAACCCGAGTCCGTCGGAGTGGGAACCTGAGCTTGCGGCGTGTAGGTGTCCTCGACTTCCTGTGGCGATCGCGTCGGAAGATTGAAGGACTCGCGGCCGGGAACCCGGTTCATGGAGCCGGGCCGCGAACCACCCGTGGGCAGGCTGGGTGTGCCGACCGGCGTGGGCGTGCGGACACCGTAGCCCGTGTCCTGATTGGCACCGGTGCTGGTGCTGCTGCGCGTGGGAATCGCAGTGGACCCAGGAGCCGACTTGCTGCCATAGCTTCCAAAGCTCGGCTTGGCCGAACTCAGTCCAGGACGGCTGCCCGAATTACGCTTGATCGTGCCAGGACGCGAAGCCATTGGCACGCCGCCGGGCATCGCTTTCAGGTCGCCGAGGTACGGTTCCAGTGCTTCGACCACTTCATCGCAGCCGTGGTAACGATCTTCGGGTGCCTTGGCCATCAACCGGGCCACCACGATCGCGAGGCCATCGGGAACCTCCGGAGCAAGTTCCTGGATCGCCATCGGTTCCTTGGTCTGGTGGGCCATCATCTTCTCGACGGCCGAGCCATCCGGGAATGGCACGCGACCCGTGAGGCAGAAGTAGAGCACACAGCCCAGACTGTACTGATCGCCCGCGGGGGTGCGGTTGGTCGGCTCCATGATGCTTTCGGGGGCGGCGCAATCGAGGCCGCTCGTCAGCGTGTTCGCGGTCGACATCGTGTCGACAAGGCTCTCGCCTTCGTTCTCCACCAGCAAAGAGCCGATACCGAAATCGAGAATGCGAGCCTGGTTATCCGAGCCGATCATCACGTTCGACGGCTTGAGCAATCCGTGGAACAGATTGTTTTGGTGTGAGACCGCCAATCCCTGAGCGATCTGAACGGCATAAAGGGCGGACTGTGAAGGATCAAGCTTGCCGGCATGTTGAACGATCGATTCGAGCGTCGAACCTTCGCAGAGCGGCCAGACGAGATAGTGGAGGCCGCCGGCGGTGCCCACATCCACGAACGGGACGACCGCGTTGTGACCAAAGCCGCTAAACGATCGCACCTGTCGACGAGCGAGGCGGACGTTCCACATGCTGCGTCGCGGCAGCACCTTGATCGCGTAAAGGTTGCTGTCATTCTTGGAGCACGCCTTGTAGACCTGCCCCATGCTGCCCGAGCCGATGCCATCCAGAAGGACATACGGCCCCAGCACCAGGCCTTGAGTCTTGCCGTTGAGGATTCGATCCGCCTGGAAACCGGTCAGCGTTCCCTGGTTCACAAGGAATTCCGCCAGGGCTGGTGCCTCTGCCCGCGGGTTCCGCTTCAGGAACTCGCTGACGATCTGATCCAACTGGCCGCGATCGATCAGGCCGCTACGCCGGAGATCCCAGACGAACCATTCGCAGGCGCCAAGGTCGCTCGTCACCATGATGGCAGCATCCTTTGTCGAGGTCCAAGAAGCCATGGATTTCGCGGGAGTTCAAGCCGCCGTCGACGAACTCCGAAGTACGCGGGCCCGGGATTTAGCGAGTGGATCGCCGGGCCAACGATAGCTCGCCGCGAAAGACCATCGGCATGCTGAAAGTTAGGACGGGTTTCGGGCCTGTCAAATACTCCATGTCACGTTTCCACTCCCAACCGCGATTCCGCGCCCATACCGAAAGGCCCTTATAATCCGCAAAGCTCCCGGGGAGCCTCGATTTCCTGGATATTCCGATCAAACACCTTCTCCCAGCCCGACCGATTTCCTCAGCTCCGGCGGGATTTGCCAGGGCCTGAAATCGTGGAATAATCGGTCAGTCGAGGCGCCAGAGGTGGGCGGAATGGAAACAATCGTTCGGTTGAGACACCCGGACCTTGCCATCGCTCCAATCGCTACATTTGCCCCAGACTATTCGATCCCACCGATTTTGCTCGAACAGATTCATCCTGGACGCTCGAACTGGTCGATCCTTGGGGACGACGACCCCTTGGCGAAGGATCGCAGGGGTTGCATCGGCCAGGAGGGCCGTCCATGCTGCGGTGGGAATGCGCGATCGTGCTGCTCTTGTCGGCGGGGCTTGCCCCGCAGGCCGCGGCACAGCCATTGCCACCGGAACCCCCGGGCGATGTCATTCCGCCTCCGGCTGTCGATTCCCGATATCCGCCTTCCGGGTCTTCGCCCTCGGTTCGCCGTCCTCGCGCCTCCCTCTTGGGCGATCCGGTGGATTCCTCGAGGCCTGGAACCGGCGATTCTCAGATCGTGACTCGCGATCCGCTGCCTGCCACTCGCGAATCGCAGCCTGTCCGCCCCGCCGTGGTCGCGATTCCGGAGAAGCCTCGCGAAGACGCTTTAGACGATCGCGGAGCCGTCATCGGTCGACCGATCAGTGAGGATGAGAACGTCATCCCCGTTTCCGCGACTCGAGTGGAAGCTGATCTGCGTCGGAAGCGCGAAGCCCCTGCCTCGGCTGGCGGCGCTGTGGACGAGTTCTTTCGGCGTCGATCCGCGGATCGCACCGAGAAAGCCTCGCTTCAAGAGGACGTGGTTGACCCCGAGCGTCGTCGGAAGTCGCACCAGTTCGGGGACCGCGTGCGTGATGCTGCCGACGGCTTGATGGGGCCGCAGAGCGACTGGTTCCGCAGCGATCATGCCTTTGATTGCTACAGTTCGCCAATCACGAATCCGTTCCTGTTTGAAGATCCTCGCTCACTCACCGAACTCCGGCCGATCTACCTTTATCAGAAGGTGCCATCGCAAGCGCCGGGCTTCAATGGTGGAAACATCATGTTCTTCGGCACCCAGTTACGCCTGGCTATCAACGAGCGTTGGTCGTTCGTGATGAACAAGCTGGGAGGTGTGTCGATCAATCCTGCAAACGAGTTCGGCGTCGGAGGCAACACGGGCTTCGCAGAGCTTTGGCTTGGTCCGAAGTATACCTTCCTTCGCAACGATCAGAACGGGGCCGTGGCCGCGGGTGGCTTGCAGTTCCAGCTCCCGGTCGGCGATGCGAGCGTCTTTCAGAACACCGGCAGTCTCTCCCTGGTGCCTTATTTGTCTTACGCTCACCCGTTCTTCCGTGACAGCAGCGTCGGCACCCTCAACACCATGTTGGGCACCGGCTATGCCTTCTCCACCACTCGGTCTCGCAGCGATTACTACTACTTGAGTGCTCACGCCGACTTGAACCTGATGAACGCGAATCGCTTCTTCCCGATGATGGAACTGAACTGGCTGATCTACACCACCAATGGGAACACGCTGACGTACGTCAAGGAAGGACGCGACCTGATCAACTTCGGCAGCCAATCGCAAGGTGTGGGCCAACTGACCTGGGCCATTGGCGGGCGACTGAAGCTGTCCGAATCGGCACAGGTTGGCGTCGCCTACGAAATCCCCATCGCGGGGCCGAAGGATCTGTTCCAGTACCGCTTCACGCTGGACTTCATCCTGCGATATTGATTGCAGGCCGGCGGTGCCATCTGGCTTTCGGAGCCGCCGGGGATCGCCCCAACGCACGGCTCCGAACCTCTCCGATGGCAGGGATCAACCCTGCTTCCTGGCCGCACCGATCAGTTCCTGGCAGTGGCCTTCCAGGTCTCGGTTGTTGATCTCGCGAGCTTTCGCGAGGCCCTTCTCGGCGAACCCGAGAGCCCGCGCCCCGTTGCGGAGCCCCAACATCGTCTCCGCGGCGGTGGTGTAGAATCGGCCCTCGCTGGGATTGCGTGCGATGAGCGCGTCGAACTCGACGGCCGCTCGTTCCATGTCCTTCGACTTCGCGAAGTACTGGGCGCGCCTGAGCCCATAGTCGTTCACTCGCTTCCCTTCGTTATTCGCGGCATCGTACGCGGCGCCTTCGTCCATCGTCTTGATCACCTTCACCGGGTCCCCCTCGGCCGTGGCGCCGGCGATCAGGCAGGCATAAAGCGGATAGCGATCCGGACGCGAAGCGTCGAACGGCTTGAGCGTACCGGCCTGGGCGAAAGCGACGGCCAGGTCCTTCGCGTCAAGCTTCAGCGCTGCTCGCATCGCCTGTTCGAGTTCCTCGACGGAAAGGCTCGCGACATCCTGCCCCGCAAGCTCGGCGGCGTTCATGGCGTTGAGGTCCCGCTTCGCCGCCTTGGGAGCTTCGATCACTTTGACTTCGGGTGGGGCCGCGGTCAGGTATTCCAGGCCAAGCTTGTGTCGCAGGGCTGCGAAATCGTAGGCCGCCACCGGAGCCGCGTCGTCGTCAGCACGCCGGAAGGGTATCGCAGAGGCATAGCACTGCTCGACGAACTTCAGGACGCCCAGCAAACGCTTGCGAAGGAGTTTGCTGCCGACCGCATCGAGTGGATTGGACCCGCCCAGCGATTTGAGAGGCTTGTGAATCCACACCTCTTCGAAGTAGTGCCGCCCGTGCTCGACAAGCTTCTCTTCCGCCTTTTCGATCTCGATATCCGACATGGGGAAGATGTATGCTTCCAGGGCCACATCGCCGAAACTGGTGGGGTGGAGTGTTTCCTGCGGTGCCTCGACGGCGAGCAAAAGCTGATCTCGCAACTCGCCGGCGACCTTTCGCACCTGCTCGCGATTGGGATGCCAGACCCGGATCACGCCACGAACAAGCATCAGCTTGCAGGCGATCTTGGCCATCGTCGTACTGCCGACCGCGAGGAGGCTCGGAAGTTTTTCGATCACCATGGAATTGAGCGTTCCCGATTCCTGATCGACCTGGGTGCCGTACAGTCGACCCGTTTGTTCCCAGTTTCGCAGGAGTTGAACGACGGCGTTTCCGTCACGGATTGGCATCACGGCCGCGAACTCGGCGAAGTCGGATTCGTTCTCCATCCCCTGGGCGCAGCGGAGCACTTCGACGAGAGCCCCGGCTTCCTCCGCTCGGTAGTCGTCGGTTTCATACTCCAGCGATTTCCCCAGAGCCTCGACCGCTTGCGGCTGTTCGCCGAGCCAGGCCCGAATGACGCCAAGGTTAAACCACGCGGCCGGGTCGTCAGGCGTTTGTGCCACCAGCGTTTCATAAGCCTTCTTGGCATCCGAGAGCCGACCCGTGGCGGCGTCCGTGGTGATCGGCTTCGCCGTCGCACGCAGTGTGTAAGCCTTGCGCGCCGCCTGGGGAAGACGCGATTCGGAGCCGAAAAGGCCGTCGAGCAGCGCCTTCACTTCGGGTTCGTCAGGGGCATGTCGGTGCAACTGCTCCAGGGCCGCCCGCGATGCGACCGGCCGGTTCAGGTCAAGTTCCGTTCGGAAGATCATCTCGTAAACACGTGCAAGGGCTTCATGGGCCTCGGCATCGTAAGCCTCGGCAGCCTTGCGGAAGAGAATCAGGGAGCCAATGACTTCCCCTTCGCTTTGGCGGAATACGCCGCGGAGGAAGTAAGCCATCGCGCACTTTGGATCGATTTTGAGCGCCTGAGCGAGTGCCTCCTCGGCCGCTTCTCCCCGCTCGGCTCCGTACAGGAACTGGGCAAAATAGCACCACACCGCGGGCTTGTCGCCGTGCTGGGTGGTCAGATCCTTGAGTGTTTTGAGGGCGAGTTCCTGCTGACCGTTGCGATCGAGATCGATCGCCTGCTCGACCTTGGTGAAGTAGTTCGCGCAGCACCATTTGAACTTCTTGCCGCTGCCACAGGGACAGGAGCTATACGGGTCGAGAGGCATGGAGGGCCCTTTATTCCATGAGGGGCAGAGTCGGTCGTATCCGGTCAATGTACCTTTGCCACGACGGAAGGGTAGAGTCGCGAAATGAAGTGTGACCGCTGGGTGCGCCGACGGATTCTAACGAACATCCAACGAGCAGCGCCGGCCGGGATGACATCTTGCAGCGACTAGCGATCAGATGGCTAATACCACTTCTGCAAGGGAGGGAAAGCCGCTTGCGGCGGAGCGTTGTCCGCCGCGGCGATCACCCGATATCGTGGAGCAGGACTGCGATCTCGCGTTTCTCACCAGGTGACCCCGGTCGGCAGCGTTAAGCCGCAGTCGGCTCGATTGCAGCGCCCGGCTCTCAGAACGTGAAGCCGAGTTGAGCAAACAGGCCTTCCAGGGAAAGGTCCGCCTGCTGGGTGATGATTTTGCCGCGGGAGACATCGTCTGCCAGGCGAGGTTGGTCGATCAGGCCGAAGTAGTTGGTGATTTCGTAGCCGACGCGGAGGGAGAACTGTCGATACTGCCAGCCGCCGCCAAGGCCGATTCCTGCGACCGGGATCACCTTGCGATTGGCGTAGTCGATGTTGGCATAGACGGTGCCGCCCAGGTTGTTGAGTTCGACGTACGGATTGGTGGTGCGACCGGTGAGCAACCCCGCGCTTCCCTTGGCGTAGAGATGAAAGCCACGCCAGCCTGCGAGCACGGCTTCACCGCCGAGGATGGGGCCGAAGCCGTCAAAGCTATTCTTGCTCTGGGTGTACGAGGCGCGTGCGTCGATGCCGTCAAGTTGAATCGTCTCTGTTTGCCGGATCGTCGCGAAGCGCAAGCCGCCGAACATGCGTAGGCCAAGGTGTTCATCCACCATGTATCGCCGACCAATGAGGGCATCGAAGACGTTGTACTCGATGTTGGCGTCCGCATGGGCGAAGTTCGCCTCGTCGATAAACCCCGGTCGAGACAGCGTGGGATATAAAGCCCCTTCGGGTACGGCCGTGAGATCCCGCCCGGCCGAGGAGCGGAAGTAAGTGTATTCAGCCGTGACGTCCCACATCGTCGCACCGAACCGATAGCCCAGCGCGGCACGAACACCGGTTCGAAGCTCGTAGTTCAGGGATTCAAGCTTGCCGACGGTGATGAGATCTCGTGCCGGATCGTTCAGAGCAAAGTCGAAGGCTCCCCTTCGAGGGCGAAGGAGGAGATATTCGAGGTTGACGGTCCAGCCGCCCTCGTCCATGGCGATGGGGTTCAAGTGGCCCGGGACGGCGGCTTGCACCATTTCGACGGGAGTCTGAGATTCGGGCCAGTGGGCGGGAGTCAGATCCTTGATCGATTCCGGGGTCA
>Ga0105046_10008230_pt1 | contig 16397 bp, 7 predicted proteins | sample MAT03_FD_78385 | JGI IMG/M metagenome (GOLD analysis project Ga0105046, IMG submission 78385) | Freshwater microbial communities from Lake Fryxell liftoff mats and glacier meltwater in Antarctica - MAT-03 (megahit assembly) | ecosystem: Environmental > Aquatic > Freshwater > Ice > Liftoff...
ATATTTCCCCAAGTCAGCTTTACTCGCGAATACTCCGAAGCGATCGCCAGCTTTAACCAGTTCACGGTGAGGTAAGCATGCGATCAGATCTTTAATCTCTTGAGTGCCATCCGCGCACTTAATAATTTCGACGGCTTTAAAAAATACCTCGCGAGCATTAACGACGTGTTTTCTTGCTATTACTGAGGTTGTTTTTAAGCGACGACCTAGCGAATCGGGATCCGCCATTCTTGCGCGATTAATCGCACGGTATTCCACGACGTCAAACCTCGTGTCTCCAATTACAAGCTCAAAAAATCGTATGCGCTCACTCTCCTTGCGCGGCGCATTGAACTCTTGCAGCTCTTTTAAGTCATTCGATCCGTAAAATCCATCGGAGAAATGCAGATAATCAGGATATCCATCGTCAAATTCATTGGGCATTAATGAATAGACTTTACCTAAAACATCAATAACTTCTCGAGTAGCGGCCCGAACCTTCCGTGCGAAATCATCAGGCGTCGTAGTCAGGCGCGCAGCTAACGCAGCGTTGATTCGAGAATTGGCTCGAGGGCTAAGATGATTCATCTGGCCAAACATTTCGTTGAATCCTCCGAAGTCGGCAAGCATTACCAAGCCGCCTAGGAGCCCGCGGGTATAATCTCGCAGTTCGCTGAGGGTTGCTTGCATTGATAATTGGCCTTCCATCGTCATGGGCCGTGACATCAATAGAGTAACTTTATTCAGGCAATCACGAAAATAAGGTACTATGGTATAAATAAGCGCTACGGAATTTATGACGTCGACGTAGTCGTATTTATATTTAGAATAGTACCGTAGATGAATGTTGTTAGTGGCAAAATAAGAAATCGCTGCGCGAGGAGAAATGTTAAGCGCAGAAGTTTTGTGGCGTAAAATTAAATCAGCTTCGGGGCCTTCATGTAGTGGCAGTAGTGGAAGAATCAAAGCTTCGTCGGCATTCCCGAACGACCAACTCAGTTCATACTGACATTCTCGGAGCGCGGGGAAAATGTGCTGATCGATAAAGGACATCACGGCGCGTACCATCAAGGTTTTGGAAGAAGCTTGAAGGAGAATCTGCTCGAACAAAATCTTAATTCGCTCGGGAATCGGTATCATCGCGGTGACGAGGTTTTCAGCTAAGGGTTTATTAAGTTGAGCAATTGCCCAATCAATATCGTAATTCAGAGTTGTTAGCCGTTGAAAAAATTCTTCGTTAGCACGAGTAATATTCCCCACTTGCCCGCGACAATCTTTTCGGGCGTAGGAACTAATTACATCGTATTCGGGATTATTGGGATCAACTAAAATCAAATCGGGAAACGCATTGTCGCCGCGCATAACTCGTCGAACGCCATCAAAATTGCTGAAAATCTCTGGAAGGATCGACGTCTTCAAATAAGCGGGCAGTGAAACCCCAACTTCGGAAAGTTCTTTAACGCTTTTTACGCTATCAGTAATGATAAATACTCGGAGAAGGCGAGGTAATACGGCAATGTCTTTAAAGGGAGATTGCAGAGTAGCCGTCCAGCAATTCTGGTCTTTATTGAAGGAAGGATCGATTAACAAGTCTGTACCGGGAAGTGCATTAAGGAGCTGCTTAGGAAACGGTAACGACTCAGTGGTGTTAATCGTGAGAAAGGGATACGAGGGATGTAAACTTGGCTTGGGGTAACCGAGTTGACGAGGGGGATCAAGTTTTAAACTGAGCGTTGCATCGGTCTGCGCGAGTGCTAGCCTTAAAGAGCTTACAGAGCTTACAGAGCCTACAGAGCCTACAGAGCCTACAGAGCCTACGGGGAACTCGGTCTCGACTTTTAATCCCGTTGCGATTAAGTGCGGTGGTGAAATCGCAGGCGAACGGGATCGACCCCCATGCAGAGGATTTCCTCCAGTTTGTTCCCTTGGGTGCATCAAACGCCTAACTCCGCTGAAGCCAGCAATTTTAGCCTAAATCTGGCACTAAGATAGACTACATGTAACTAATCACCAAAATGATAATCCATATTGTAGCTGGTATATATTTCTTGTCAGCCAGACTTGCCTTTGCTCGCCGCAGGCCGCTATTTGCTAAGCATTCGGGGGGCGGCCGGCTCTTTTTGTGAACAGTTACCAACATTTGCATCAATCGACAGAGTGGTTTTTTGTGCTTCTCTTTTGGATACCAGACAACTTTTTTTGGGATAGCGCCTATCCACCCTGCTATTCCGTCAACTTAGGGCGCTCTACGCGACGGAGCACCCCGGACCCGCTTGTATCACGCGTCCCTATCCACGGCGTAGGGGTGATACCCTTTGCTTCGCAGATCTCAGTGCGAATCAGTTCAACTACGAGGTGATCAAGATTTGAGTGTCCACTCCGAAGCTGTTGATCGAGCGCACCGTCCCAGCAATCCCAGATGCTGAGTGGATTTGTGCCGATGGTTGGATTGCTGCGGAGTAACCTCGATTCAGGCGCAGTGAAGATACACGGTCGGGAGCTCTTTTGAAGAGTAAAATGAAGATTTTCAATGGTGCGCCGATCGGACCAGAGCAGGGGCAGTACTGGGAGTAGTGTGTTTGGACGTTTCACTACTGCCGGTGCAATGTCTGCCCGCCACGGAAAGAACTGCTGCGTATTGGGGCCGACACAAAGTGTTTCTTGGCTGCCAAGGAATTTCTCGGTGTAGCGAGCGAAGAAGTCAGAGTATATTGCGGTAATAGCTGCGACCTGTACACCAGAGCAGAAATTTTTCGCGATTTCAATTGAATCGGCGGATAGCTGAATCTGTTTGCCCATTGTGATTGAGTTTGCGCCAAGATCGAGGAGTCGAGAAACATCTGGAATATTCGCCCACAGTGCGCGAATCGTTGAACTGACCGGCCGATCGATAACCCAGTCGAGCGACAGTACGCTTTGGGCGATAGTTCGACGACGACCTTCGCCGTTGACGATGCTGACTGAGAAAATTGCTGTGGTGGGATACAATGCATAGCTAGTTGCTAAGCGCGAACCGAATGGCATGCAGCAATTCGTATCATCTCCTACGACGTGCGCGCGGGGATCGCTCTTGTGGTGGATCTCGGCGATGAACGTTAGCGGTGGTTTCCCTAGCTCAAGCGGGAAGAGGTATTCAGCAGAGGATGCGGGAATGCGCTGCAAAATATCGAGTGTTCCATCGAAAATAGCATCTCTCACTATCACATCGGTGAGTCCCTTCGGAGCCGTTCGCAATAAATGTTTCCCAGAGGGTCCAAAGCGAACGGCATGCTCGTGGTGGCGATCTGCAGAATAGAAGAATTTTGTCGGGCTCTCGCTGAAGGCGAAAACAACCGTGGGTTCAGGAAAGGTCGCTGCTGCAGCAACAAGCCGATCAGTCCAGCATCGAGCAGAGAATACTGCTGCTGGTTTGCCACCAAAATGATTGCCTGGGGAATCCAACTTTACGAATCGAGATGGATCAAAGAGACAAGGATACCCCGTCAGGAATCGCCGAAATTTATCCCAAGAATCGAACGCGCTTGCGGGGTTGGGATACAGCTCCTTCAACTTAGGAGAGAGAGAGAGAAGGTTGGTGTGTGTTCCTTCTATCGCATGATCACCGAACTTGTTTTGGGCTAATCTCAGAAAGGGCAGTAGGAAATTGAGGGAGAACGGTCCATTGAAAGGTTCGCGCAGAGGTCCCATGATACAGGCCTGCTTGAATTTTTGCGTTGAGACACCGAGCTTGAGGGCTTGCTCTGAAAATCGGTTAATCCGCTGCAGTGCAGCGCCAATCTCATGAGATGAAACCCGTCCATGCCCACGCGCTGCAATGATTGTGTCGAACCCGAAGGTTTCGCCGAATTTTAGTATCTCGCGGCATCCATCAGGAGAAAATCCCCAGTCGGCGTTACTTGCGAGGAGCGCCGCAATAAGTGCTTTACTCAACTCCTCCGCGGAGCGGCTTTCTTCTGTGAGAATTTGCATGGTTTCTGGATTTCGTTGTGCGACCGAAAGGATCTCGCCCCATACAAGATTTCTGATCAAACGAAATCCTCTCGATTTCTCTGCAGGCAGGATCAGTTGATCCGGTCCTGAGGAGAATGCAAATGGAGCTACCTCGGGCCAGAGAAAAGTAGAAAGACGCTCCACCAGAAGCTGATTGGGAGTGAGAGTGGTGAGCAGGCTGAGTTTTGCGGGAAGATATCCCGAGATCTTAGCGAGCGGGGTGCTGAGGAGATCCACGAAGTCGCGGTAATGCGCTCCGGCAACGATAGAGTTCAGACCTCTTGTCGAGTTGTAGCGTAAAGTTGCCACCAGCAGCAGCGCAGCGAACTTTAGTCTTGTTTCCTTGCCCGTTGATTCAAGGATTGATTGGGCGATATTCGCTTTATCGGATACAAAGAGAGTTCCTGGGTACGCGGCATCTTCGTAGACACACGCTGTTGCGATTATTCCATTTGGAGAAGCTAAATCAAGCCACTCTCCAGATGCCGTGCGCCAACGCGGCGCGTCAAAACTCCGCGATGGAGCGTTGGGAGAGTTCTGTTGCGAAATACTGCTCATGTTTAATCAATGTAGTCCTCTCCCTTCTTGTCTGGTGTCCAATCCAAAAACTCAGAACCTTTGCGGCCGAAGAACTTGGGAGAAGGGGGGAGAAGGGGGAGAGGGACAATTATAGAGATTCTGAGTGGCTAGTCACGCGCCGCTTGCATCTTACCCTAGGTTTTTGCTGCGCAGAAACATTTAGAAAAGTGCCGTGAAGCGGCCCTTTTAGAAGATTTTTCAGGATAGGATGGAATTAATAAAAGGGTTCCTCGTCCACCCCAACGGCCATTAAGTGAAGGACTTTAAGAGGGGGCGTAGCCAATTCCAACGTTAAACCTAGAAAACGGTACTCACCCTAGCGGTGCTAGGGCGAGTACCGTTTTCGTCGAAGAAAATCGATAATTTCAAACACCTCGCCTGCCCCGACGTAGTTTTAACGAAGTCGGGCTCCCCTCGTAACGATTCAACTGCGCTGTCTTGGATCCACTCTATTCATGGAACTGGCCCTGTTTTCCCCACTACTGCCGCAACAACAACAGCGCAAGTGCCGGTGACTGATTCGCCTGGGCCAGCACCGAAGAGGCCGCTTGTTGCAAGATTTGCTGACGAATCAGATTTGCTGACTCATCAGCAACATCTGTCGAGCGAATACGAGAGTCGGCAGCGAGATAGTTTTCAGAGCGCGAGAAGAGTGTGGTTACGATCGAGGAAAGCCGGCTTTGGCCCGCTCCAATGGTGCCAAACTCGCTGCCAAGACGACTAAGCAGCGCGTCTAGCGTTGTGATTGAGGAGCGAGCGTTGGCGATAGTACTAAAATCGAGTCGGCTGATTTCAGCGGTTTTCTTCGTGTTTGAAAAATACGTGCCCCAGTTCGGATCGCTGCTGGAGTAAACGATATCGGGCACGCCATCGTCATTTAGGTCGGTTACCAGCAACCCAATATCGGCAGACTCAACCGCATTGAGATTTAGAGCAGCTTGAAAGGTGCCATCTCCTCTGCCGCGATATACATTAAATCCAGTACCCCCATCGACGATGTCTAAATTACCATCACCGTTGTAGTCAACGAGAGCGCCGATCGTGGAGCCTAAAGTAAAGGATGATGTCTTTAATAGTGTGCCGTTCGATTGCTGACTTAGAATCTGCCACTCGGCTGTGGTAGAATTCCCAACCACGATATCAAGCAAACCATCGTGATTCAGATCTCCCGCCAAAACCGATGCGGCTGATCCTGTAAAGGATAAGCTCGCCGCCGTAGTCAGGGTTGAATTGAGGCGTCCTTGCAGCACCGTTACGCTTCCAGAACCGCCTGCAATTATATCGGTAATTCCATCCCCGTTATAATCGCCGGTGGTTATCGATTGTGTCGCCCCTCCTAAATTGGAACTTACTCCAGTCGCAAAGGATCCAGTCCCAAGTCCGTTGTAAACCGTCACTCCCGTGGCCGTTGAAGCTGCAAAATCCGTTTTTCCGTCACCGTTGAAGTCTCCAACTACTAGAGTCCCACCGATAGCAGCTGAGAATGATGAGCCCGTGCTAAAACCTCCTGCTCCATCCCCGGTAAATACCCGTATGCCACCCGAATAATTTTCAATAATATCGAGCTTGCCGTCCCCATTAAAGTCGCCAACCGCGGCAGATATCGTTAGCCCACCACCACCATTGGAGAATGCGAATGACTGGGTAAATGTTTCATTACCATTGTTCTGCATGACGGTGATGCCAGTCAAATCGAGATTCACGACATCGGTCTTGCCATCGCCATTAAAATCACCGCTAATCTGCCCCCTTGCCCCGCCGAGATTAATCGGGCCAGCGGTAAGCGCTCCGGTCGCCACATTCCGCGACAAACTTGCACCAAGCGCTATTCTCAAAGTCTCAGCAGTTCCTATACCAATTTGTAACGTAAGCGACCCGTAATTCGGATCGAGTATCTGTTGTCCGTTAAACATCGTCACGCCGAGAATTCTATTGTACTCAGCTGTCAGAGCGCTACCTTCAGAGTCCATCGCGATCCGCTGGGTGCGGGAGAATGTACCGTTCGCAGAGCCCTGAGCAAGCTCCTTCAGTCGCATCACAATGGAAGTGAGGTTCTCCCCAGCAGCCTGGGCGATGCTGAGCATACTAATCCCATCATTGGCATTACGGACTGCTTGGCTATAGATGCGTGCCTTAGAGCGCAATCCTGCTGAAACAGCGAGTCCCGCAGCATCATCACTCGAGCGGTTGATCCGATCACCGGAGGAGAGTCGCTCGAGTGACTTTTGCACGGACGAGGTCGCGCGCGCGAGCTGACGCTCGACTAGTAATGATCCTCCACTCCTTGAAAACGAAACTGGCACGATTCACATCCGTGTAAAACTTGCGGACATCCACCCAAATTCATGGATTTCCCCGCATTGGAATGATCGTCGTATAGCCTGCTCAACTGTTGAAAACCGCGCAGAATTTTACCTTGAGAGGTTTCTTGCAAACTCTCTAACCGGTTGTAATTGTTCAAGGCGAACAAAAAATGAGGGAATATCGTAGCGATTCTCTCTTAAGAAAACCCTGTTGTTTGTTTCCGTTGAAATTTACGGTGCCGATAGAGAATCTGCGGGAACGAAATAACAATTTTTAAAACTAGTCAGCATAATCCTAGAAAGCGCAGTTGAATCGTTACCAGGCAAGCCCGCCTTTGTTAAAACTACGTCGGGGCAAACGAGGTGCTTAGAATTATTGATTTTCTTCGACGAAATTGGAACGGAACCTTAAGCTCGCTAGGGTGAGTACCGATTTCTAGAAAAAATCGTAACTGGTCACCAAAGTTTTAATACATACAGCTAAATAGGTACCAATATGGAAAATCTGGTACTTGCTGCGGCTGCCTTACCTGTATGCTTTTAAACTATGGTGACCAGTTACGGTTTTTTAAGCTTACGGCCTTTTTCAATCGAAATTGGTGGGTCTAGCTTCCGTTTTACTACCTGTAACGTCTGCCCTTTTGAGTGGCTGCCGTTAGCAGGGCCGCCAGATAAATTGGGTGCGAGCACCGGAGCTGCAAGCGACATAATATATACTTCGCGGCCACGATTTGATTCGAATTCACCGCAGGCGGCCAACGCTTTGCGCGCTAAAAACTCAGCTGAGCCGCCCGCCTCGAAAGTGGCATGCAGCGCACCTAGTGCGAACGTTTCAGCAGATCCCACCGCCCAATAGTTTTTAAACTCGTAGACGGCACGGGTCGCATCTACTTTAAAAATACCGTGCCGGTTTACAACTAGTGCGTTCATCGGGCCGGATTCGAAACCGGATGGCTGCTGGGTAGGATTTAACTGGAATTGCGTTTTTAAGTGATCGTGCAACCCTTGAAAAAACTTCTTGATTTCAAGTTTTGAATCAAGCGCTGGCGGGCTACGTAACATTAACGCTGCGAGTGCCATCTCAACACACTGTTGATAGCCGTAAGTGCTATGAAAGCCGATAAATGTATCCCAAAACTTAATGATGCAGCTGTTTGCAACGTTAAGACTAGGATGAATCATTCCCTCAACTAAATTGACCGCATCGGCGGCTAAAACAAATGTAGATTCGCTACGAACTGCGACCATCGTTCCCATAATAGTTACACCACCTCTAAACCGTTAAACGAAATCCTCAGCTAGATTAATTCTAAAGCAGGATGCGAAAATTTCCTATCAAGCGAAAGCGCATAAAGTGTCTCTTCAATCTCTGGCACAGCACCTAAATGCTCGATATTTAGAAAATTGCCTAGCAACGTAGGTGCCGCAAAAATACCGTGTCCTTGCTGTCCCAAGGCATGGATCAAGGCGCGATCGTCACATTCATGCAGCAACTTTGGCACGATCCCTTTGCGTTTAAGCCAGGTGTCTATTCGTTGCCGTAAGCCCGCAGCCTTCGAAGGAAGTACTAACGATGTTTCTGCAATACACTGTGGAAATTTATGCAAGAAAGTTTTTTTCAAAGCGGCGGTACAATAAAATCCCGTGCCTGAGCGGATCAATTCTTTATGATAAACTTTTACAGCGCCGCCTGGCGGCATCAACGCATCGCTTAAAACCACGTCTAACTGATGCGCTACCATGCGACCAACCAGTTGCTCCAAACTCCCCTCAAGACATGAAAGCGAGAGCTCTGGATACCCTTTTAAGATCGGCGAAAGGACACGTTGCGCCATAATCTTAGGAACTGCATCGGCGATGCCAACTCTAAATATAACTGGACGGTGCGATGCGCCGCGCTCGATAAATTGTTCAAGCTCTGAGCCAATTTGTGCTAACTCTTGCGCGTACTCATGCACCCGATTACCAAGCTCCGTTAAGCGCACTCCGCTTTTGCCGCGATCAAACAGCTTTCCTCCCAACATGTCTTCAAGCGCCAAGAGCTGCGCGCTAATAGTTGGCTGAGATACTTTTAAATGCAGCGCCGCTTTAGAAATGCCGCCGGCGCGCACAACTTCGTAAAAATACATCAAATGATGAAGGTTTAGTTTCATAGATATTAACTATTCCAATAGGCCAGCAGGAACGATAAAGCTATAGATGATTTAGCTTTCTGCGCAGCAGAAACCTAGTTGAACGTAAAAGTCCCATTTGTATCTCCCTTCTGCTAGAACTGAAGGTATGACCGATACAAATGCTACTGCTACTGCACTACCCCGAGTCCTTTCCTCTGAATTAAGCTCTAACGTAGGCAAGCTTGTGCGCGTGCGCGGGTGGCTGAATAACGTGCGTGCAATGGGTAAGATAAGTTTTTTAATCCTGCGCGACCGTGCCGGATTTATTCAGGTAGTCATTCAAGACAAAGAAGAATTTGCAAAAATTAGTAAACTGCAAACCGGCACCGTTCTTTCTATTAACGCGACTGTTAATGTGGCAGCGCAAGCTGAAGGTGGCTTTGAACTAAACGCGCCAAGCATCACAGTTGAGTCAGCAGTTACTGATGTTCCAGCGCTTGAATACTACAAAGCTGAAATGAACACCGACCTAGAGATTATCCTAGATCATCGTCCCATTGCTTTACGTAACCGCAAGATCGCTGCGGTCTTTAAGATCCAATCTGAGATAGCGCATTCGTACCGACTTTTTATGCATGATAAAATCGGTGCTGTTGAATATTTTGGGCCGAATATGCTAGGTGCATCCTCAGAGGGCGGCACTGAATTCTTTAAGGTCGATTACTTCGGTTTTCCCGCAACGCTTGCGCAAAGTAGCCAGCTTTATAAACAGATGATGGTAGGAGTTTACGAGCGAGTTTTTGCGTTGATGCCTTTTTTTCGCGCTGAAAACTCAAACACAGTGCGCCATTTAACCGAAGGTAAGCAATTAGAGTTTGAGATGGGATTTTTTGATTCCTGGCACGAGGTGATGGATATCGAAGAGCAGTTTATAAAATTTGTTGTTGAGCGTATTACGCAACACTGCCAAGCAGAGCTAGCGCTGCTTGGGCAGCCATTAATATCAGCACCAGCCGACAAACCGTTCCCACGCGTGACTTTTCATCAAGCGCTAGAAATTTATTTTCAACGCAGCGGCATCGATGAAAGAAATGAACCTGATTTAAGCCCATCAGCCGAGCGCGCACTATGTGAGTATGCACGCGAAAAGCACGGCACTGACTGTATTTTTATAACTGATTGGCTAACTTCAAAGCGCCCGTTTTACTCCTTTGTAAACGACTCAAACCCACTACTTACAAATACTTTCGATTTATTGTGTGCAGGAACAGAGATTACAAGCGGTGGCCAGCGGAGGCACACCTACGACTCAATGGTCGAGGGCATCCAAGCTAAGGGCTTAAATCCTGATGATTTTACAGATTATTTAAGTATCTTTAAATTCGGCATGCCAGCGCACGGTGGTTTTGGTATCGGATTAGAGCGTTTAACGATGACGCTGCTGCGTTTACAAAATATCCGCGAGGTAAGTCTGTTTCCAAGCGACCCCAAAAGAATTGCCGGTAAACGGCTAAAAGCTAACATCTATTTCGGCGCTGAAAATATTCGCAACGAAATTATTCGCAGATTAAAAGTGGCTGATGCTACTTATCAGCACCTTAAGCACGAGCCTACACCAACATCTGAAGACTCCGCACGCGTGCGCGGAACAAACGTTGAAGATGGTGTAAAAGCGCTGATATTGCGTGGCAAGACATCAAAGAAAAATATTCAGGTTAATATTCCTGCGCACCTTAAGCTCGATATGAAAGCGATAGCTGAAGTAGCAGGCGAAAAATTTGAATTTGAAGATCCTGAGATAATCCTAAAACGTTTCGGCATCGGCATCGGAGGAATACCGCCGCTTGGTAATCTTTTAGGTCTTGAAACATTTTTGGATGAACAAGTTTTAACACGCTCTTCAATCGCATTTAATTGCGGGCTGCAAACGGAATCGATCGTAATGAATCCAACCGTTTTGGCCAACATATCAGATGCAAAGCTTGGGAAGTTTGGTAAGGCTTAGAGATGTCACAGCTTACTTTATCAATCGGCGTAGTAGGGCTTGGTAACTGGGGCACAGCTCTTGGCCATCATCTTGCTGCAAAAGGGCACACTGTTTTAGGCTGGAGTAAGGAGCAAGCAATTGTTAGCTCGATAAACGAGCATCATCAAAATGCGCTTTACTTAAAGAATGCAGTGCTTAATCAACGCTTGCGGGCTACAACCGATCTCACGGCGACACTCAAGCAGGATGTAATCCTACTCGCAGTACCCTCAGTAGCACTTGATACAATTTCGGAGCTAAAAACAATTGCTGCGGGCAAACTGGTGGTCAGCGCAATCAAAGGTCTAGAGCACGCCCGCTTACAGACTCCGCTACAATTTTTGGCTGAGCTCATCGGTGCTCCGGAAAGACTTGCTGTAATATCAGGACCAAGTTTTGCGGTCGATGTCGTTGCTCATCGCCCCGTTGGATTAGTAGCCGCTTCAAAAAGCGAAGCTACGGCACGCACTGTTGCAGAGTTATTTACTGCTGATTGGCTGCGTGCTTATGTTTCAACCGATCCCATCGGCGTCGAGTTAGGCGGCGTTGTAAAAAACGTAATTGCAGTTGCAGCCGGAGTTTGTGACGGGCTTGATTTCGGTGAGAGTGCCCGAGCCGGCCTGATTACACGCGGCCTCGCTGAAATGACTCGCTTAGCTGTGGCGCTGGGTGCCGATGCGCGCACACTTTCTGGCCTCTCCGGATTAGGCGACTTAGCGATGACTGCAACTAGTAAAACTAGCCGCAATTACACAGTCGGTTATCGGCTTGGGAAAGGGGAGAAGTTAGGCGATATCATTGCAACCATCGGCTCAGTTGCTGAAGGTGTCTCAACCACGCCACTCGTTATTGAATTAGGACTGCGCCATGGAGTTGAGCTTCCAATCAGCAGCGCAGTATCACGCCTTTTAAGCGGCTCAGTTACAGCCGTCGAGATGGCGCGCGCGCTTATTTCAAGGCCCATTAAGGGGGAGTTTTAAGCTGCTTAATTCTTCAATAGAGTAGATCCAAGACAGCGGCGAATTCCGCTGTCTTGGATCTACTCTATTCAAAGCCGCAAAGAAATTACTTGCAGGCTTTGTTTTACCTTGGCGCACATCTTCAAGTCCTCGCCTGATTCCCGCTACGGCTTCAAGATGATCAAGTTCCTCAAGTAACTATGTTTCTGCTGCGCAGAAACCTTTAGAAAAGTACCGCGCAGCGTCACTTTTGGATCATCTGCCTTAAGAAACAAATTGCTTTTTCTATATTTATAACTTCCGCCGCGCCTTACGTTGAGCTTCTAACTTGGCACGTTGCTCTTCAGCGGTGGTATTATTTCCGCTCTGAGCTAGTTGTTTACTCTCCGTTTCGTTTCGGTTTGAATTACCATCAGATTCAGGGCCTTGATGCACCATGTTCATCTTACTCTCTACTTCAGCGCGCCTGCGCATCTCTTCTTGAAACTGTGCAAAGAGCTCACCGGCATCTGGTACTTCGTAGAAGAAAAGACGCCTAATAGAGCTTTCGCGTAACTCTGCAAGCATACTTTGGAACATCACAAAGCCTTCGCGTTGATATTCATGCAACGGATTTTTTTGGCCGTATCCGCGCAGACCGATACCTTCACGCAAGTGATCCATCTCTTGTAAGTGGATATTCCAGAAATGATCAAGCGCTTCAAGCACCGTATCTTGCTCAATTGTAGTGAATTCAAACGGCTTGTTCCGTGCGCGGGAAATTTGCACCATTAACGGTGATTCCTCCCGTTTTCCAAGCGCTTCTATGCTCTTTAGTTTCTCGTCCATGCGCGCAATGTGCGATAAGTATTCCGCTTCTGCACTTTGACGCAGCCAATCAAACAGACTCTGCGTGCTGAGTTCGAGATCTTCTGGCTTATTTAAATCGAGGTTTGTGATAAATTTATACCGCTCTTGCAGCGATGCTATATCCCAATTGATAGGCTTAATGTTTTCTTGGCACACAGCCACCACGGAATCTTCGAACAGGTCGTGGATCATTCCCAAAACCTCTTCGCGAATCTGATCGCCAGCAACGATACGGCTGCGCAAATTATAGATTACTTGGCGCTGCTTATTCATCACGTCGTCGTATTCAGTAACATGCTTACGGCTATCGAAGTGAAACGCTTCGACCCGTTTTTGCGCGTTCTCAATTGATCGACTGATTAATCTTCCATCAAGCGCAATACCCTTCTCCCAGCCAACGCGTGACATCATTGACTCCATCCATTCCCCACCAAAGCGGCGCATCAGCTCATCTTGCAGTGAGATGAAAAACTGCGCTTCGCCGGGGTCGCCTTGGCGGCCCGATCGTCCACGTAACTGGTTATCGATGCGACGCGACTCATGGCGCTCCGTGCCGATAATTAAGAGCCCGCCTGCTGCGACGACTTTATCGTGCTCTTCAGAGCACTGCTTGCGATACTTCTCAAGCGCCGCCGCAAATGCGGGGTCTTGAGCATCCTTAGATTTGGTTTCAGCTGTTGCTAGAAATTCTGGATTACCGCCGAGTAAAATATCGGTACCTCTGCCCGCCATGTTTGTTGAAATGGTAACAGCCCCGAAGCGCCCCGCCTGAGCAACTATTTCAGCTTCGCGCTCGTGAAATTTCGCATTTAAGACGTTATGCGGAATCTCTAGTTTTACGAGTAATCGCGCTAACACTTCACTTTGTTCAATGCTGATCGTACCTACTAATATCGGTTGGCCAGTGGCGTGCACTTCCTTAATCTTCTCAAGCACTGCATCGTATTTCTCTTCACGAGTACGATAAACCACATCTGATTGATTAAGCCGCACCATTTTGCGGTTAGCCGGGATGGATACTACTTCTAGGTTGTAAATCTGCTTAAATTCCATCGCCTCTGTATCGGCGGTGCCGGTCATACCGGAAAGCTTTGAGTACATGCGGAAATAATTTTGAAACGTGATTGAAGCAAGGGTCTGGTTTTCGCGTGCTACTTTTAAGCCCTCTTTCGCTTCAACAGCTTGATGCAACCCGTTTGACCAGCGCCGTCCAGCCATTTTACGACCGGTAAACTCATCGATAATTACTACTTCGCCGTTTTCAACGATGTAATCAGAATCACGCTCAAGAGTCGTGTGGGCGCGCAGCGCTTGGTTTACGTGATGCAATATCTCGATGTTGCGCGGATCGTATAGATTTTCAATCGATAATAGCTCTTCAGCGCGCTTGGTTCCTTCATCCGTAAGCATCGGTTGTTTCGTGCGATTATCTATTGTGAAGTGAGTTTCTTTCTGCAGAAAAGGCAGGATCTTATTGATAGCTAAATATTTGTCGGTGGATTCCTCGGCAGGGCCAGAGATAATAAGCGGGGTACGCGCTTCATCTATTAAGATTGAATCTACTTCGTCTACCACGGCGAAGTTATGCCCGCGCTGCAGCATCTCCTCGGCGGAAAAACGCATATTATCGCGCAGGAAGTCAAATCCGAATTCGTTATTTTGCCCGTAGGTAATATCAGCTGCGTAAGATTCCCGCTTCTGCGCCTCTGGCATACCGGGATAGATACAGCCTACAGAGCGCCCAAGGAATCTATGAATCTGCCCCATCCACTCAGCGTCGCGTTTTGCAAGATAGTCGTTAACGGTTACGACGTGCACCCCTAAACCGGAAAGCGCATTCAAATAAGACGGCAAAGTTGCAACTAAGGTTTTACCTTCGCCGGTTTTCATTTCAGCTATCTTGCCGTTGTGCAGCATCAGCCCGCCCACCAACTGAACGTCGAAGTGGCGCATATTTAAAACGCGTTTACCTACCTCGCGTACTGTGGCAAACGCTTCAGGAGCAATTGAATCCAGCGTTTCCCCTTGCGCAAGCCTTTCACGGAATTCAGCTGTTTTTCCCGCAAGTTGCGAATCGGTTAGGACTTGAATTTGCGGCTCTAAGTCGTTGATACGAAAAACCAACCCGTCCACCGATTTTAAAACGCGATCGTTGCGGGTGCCGAAAACAGTTTTAAGGAATGATTGAATCATGGGTCGTTCTTCTTTGAGAAATAAAGCCTTAACAGAATAAGCGTAAGTAGGATGTTCTACAAGCCGTGGTAGGAACGGCTTCTTTGGGACCTTAAACTCTGGTGACCAGTGACATTTATTACTTGCCCACCCTTGGAGAAGCAGCGACACTTAACAAATGGCCATTTACCGCGAAAGACGAAACGGGGAGTTTTTTTGGTAGAAGCGGGTAGTTCTAAGTGTTGGCGGAAACCCTCTGACAGTTCTAATCAGTTCGAAGTAACCTACTGGAGAGAGAGAACTGATAAGGAGCGCTGGCAAGCAACTTGGAATTTATTTTTTAATTACCATATTAATCATGGCTGGAAACAATCGGAACTCCGACTTGACCGAACTACTATCGAAATTGGTCGCCGACCGAGTAAGGCTACTTATCGTAGGCGGTCACACGGTCGCTAAATATGGCGAGCCGCGTTACACAAAAGACGTCGATTTTTGGATAGATAATTCAGCAAAAATTCAGCAAAAAATGCCGGGCTAGTTTACAACTGGATCCGCTGGAGGCGGGCTACTTTTCAACTCTTCGAGAATAAGAAAATATCCAACAGATTCAAGTTCTTAAAAGTAGGCCGCCTCCAGGATCTTCTAAAGGCGCATTTTTTTGCTGGGTAGGGGGTGGCCGGATAGTGCAGCAGCTGGCGCTGCTAACGCGTTACCTCCACCGGTGGAGGTAACCCTAAATATTGAAATCGAACATCTCTGGAAAATCGCCCAGCTTATCGCAACTATGATCATTTTTTTGCTGGGTGTGGGGTGATCGGATAGTTCGGCAGCTGGCGCTGGCAAAGCAGTTGCGCTGCTAACGCTTTACCTCTAACGGAGGAGGTGATTTCGCCAGAATGCTGCAGCCTAGTAACATTTCCAACTTTCAGGTCCGCAGCACAATTTAAACATTTTACATCGTTAGCTTCCGCAGGATTCGACTACGCCATACCCAGCAAAAAAATAATCGCATTAGCAACAAGCACCGTGAATGCGCAAAGTTATTGAGCTCACAAATTTCAGGATTACCTCCACTGGTGGAGGTGATTCAAACGGATAGGCGCGAAACCTACATCATCAATTTGTGTCGTCCCTTCAGGACTCGACAGAAAGCGGTTCCTAAACCTGGGGTTCCGCGCTACGCGCTCCACCCCAGGCTATTCAGATTTCGCCCCGTTGGGGCTCCGGAGTAAAATATTTTGTTTACGATCTACATAACGATTCATATTGAATTTTTTGGGTCCGCTGGAGGCGGGCTACTTTTCAACTTCTCGGGAATAAGAAAATATCCAACAGATTCAAGCTCTTAAAAGTAGGCCGCCTCCAGGCGGGAGTTTCCGCCTATTGAGCGCAGAAGTTACGTAACGCATTGAAATAGCCAGAG
>Ga0105046_10008232_pt1 | contig 16396 bp, 11 predicted proteins | sample MAT03_FD_78385 | JGI IMG/M metagenome (GOLD analysis project Ga0105046, IMG submission 78385) | Freshwater microbial communities from Lake Fryxell liftoff mats and glacier meltwater in Antarctica - MAT-03 (megahit assembly) | ecosystem: Environmental > Aquatic > Freshwater > Ice > Liftoff...
TAGTAACCACTGGGAACTGGAAGAGTACACCAATATTGGTGATATTCTTTCTTTGCCATCTCTTAGTATTATAATACCTGTAGCCGATATTTATGAAGGAACGAAACTGGCGTAGGAAGATATCCTTAATGTCCGTGCACCCTTTTTCTATCTGACTAACTTCTTTTGGTAGCTTTCCAAAAACAATTTATTTTGCCCCGTTATTAATTATTAACGTACGATTTAAAATTGAGCACTATGATTAAAATGCAAGTTATCGGCCATCTCGGCAAAGACTGTGTAGTAAACGCAGTAAACGGAAAAAATGTAATCAACTTTACCGTTGCCCATTCAGAAAAGTACAAAGACAGCCAGGGAGTTCTTCAAGAAAAAACAATCTGGGTAGATTGTGCCTACTGGACAGACAGGACGGCTGTTGCGCCTTATCTTCAAAAGGGCACACAAGTTTTTGTGGAAGGCCAGCCTGAAGCAAGGTCGTTTCAGCGTAATGACGGCACTCCCGGTTCATCCCTTTCACTTAGGGTAAGGGAAGTACAATTATTAGGTGGTAAAAGTGATAGAAGCGTTGCGGGTTCCTACCAGCAGCAACCTGCCGCTAATGCCTCTGCATCATCCGGCAATAGTAGCAATGTTCCATCGGCAAGCGATATAACAGAGCCGGTGGATGATCTGCCATTCTAAGGTCGCAACTAAAAACTAACACACAGCCTTTCCATCCGGAGAGGCTTTTTTATGTAGTATAAATAAGTAACTTGAATCTATGAAACGATTAGTTGTGGTTTTTTGTTGGTGGTTGCCTGCGTTGGTTAATGCACAACGAACGGTGAAAACAATTGAAACAGATGTGCTGGTGATTGGTGGGGGTGTGGGAGGAACAGCAGCGGCTATTCAAAGTGCAAGAATGACGGCAAAAACTATATTAATTGAACCGACAACGATGCTTGGAGGTATGCTGACTGCGGCAGGTGTAAGTTGTACAGATGGAAATGACCAGTTGCCAAGCGGTATGTGGGAAGAATTTAGACAGGCATTATATAAACACTATGGAAGAAAAAAATTAAACACTGGCTGGGTAAGCAATACCAATTTTGAACCGAAAGTCGGCGACAGCATTTTTAAAGCCTGGACAAAAAGCGAGAAGAACCTGAAAGTTTATTTTAGGCTTGAATTTGAAACCGTTTTAAAAGAAGGAAATAAAGTTACCGGTGCCACATTCCGCAACAGTGATAATACAGAAGTACTTAAAGTAAAAGCAAGGGTGGTGGTTGATGCCACAGAGTTAGGCGATGTTTTTGCAGCAGCAGGTGCTGCTTATGATGTTGGTATGGATGATCCATTGGTAAGTAATGAAAATGAAGCAAGGCAAAAAAACAATATCATCCAGGATTTAACATGGGCGGCCATATTAAAAGATTATGGTGCTGGTGCTGATAAAACAATTACAAAGCCTGCCGGGTACGACCCCAAAAAATATTATTGCTGTAATACAAATGCACCTTGTACTGCTAAACCCTGGGATGGCGACAAAATCAAAATGCTCAATTATGGAAAACTGCCCAGAACACCTGCTGCAACTTTTGATAAATACATGCTGAACTGGCCGGCACACGGCAATGACACCTATTTGAATGTGGTGGAAGAGAAGACGGAGGTCAGAAGTCAGAAGTATGAGGTTGCAAAAAATCATACACTCGGCTTCATTTATTTTATGCAGACAGAGTTGGGCATGAAAAATATCGGATTGGCTGATGATGAATTGGATGGCGGACTTGCATTGATTCCTTACAACCGTGAGGGGCGGCGGGTAAAGGGTGAGGTAAGAATGAATATCAACCATATTAAAAACCCGTATGATTATAGTTTGTACCGAACAGGTATTTCTGTTGGCGATTACCCGGTTGATCATCATCATGCACAATACCCCGGAAAAGTGCCTGAGATAGAGTTTCCGCATATTCCTTCTTATAATATTCCGTTGGGTGCATTAATACCTGAAACTATTGACGGATTAATTGTTTGTGAAAAAGGAATTTCGGTAACTAATATTGTAAATGGAACAACAAGATTGCAGCCTGTTGTTTTATTGACGGGGCAGGCGGCAGGAGTTTTGGCGGCTGAGCAGGTAAGAAGGCTTAAACATAAGGGGGGAAAAGAAATACGGGCCGTATCAATACGGGCTGTACAACAAGAATTGTTAAATGCAAAAGCCTACCTGATACCTTTTTCAGATGTAAAACCTGATAACCCGCATTGGGAAGTAATTCAAAAAATGGGTGTTACCGGAATATTAAGAGGAACAGGTAAAGCAGAAGGCTGGGCTAATAAAATGTTTTTTTATCCGGATAGCACTGTCAATGCCGCAAAGTTGACAAGTAATATCAATGATTTTTTATTTGGGTTCAAAGATTTAATAAACATTACGGGTCCGGAAAATACCTTATTGACAATTCAGGATGCTGTCAAATTGATGGAAAGGTTTTATTTTATTGTAAATAATAAATACAAGCGGTATTCGCCAATAATCGGTGAGGTTTTTGGAACAGGCGATTTTAATAAGATATGGGGCAATCTTGGCTTGAAAGATTATCTCCCGGAACGACATATAAAAAAATTTGAACTGGCTGCAATATTTGAAGGAGTGTTGAATCCTTTTGATATGTATGTCGGGCCTCCCATCGAAAAAAAATAATTTCTATGAAAAATTATTGCTTACTGGTATTGTTTTTTTTGGCGAATAGTGTTGGCTTTGCGCAAAATGGAAATACAAAAAACTGGCAACTGGCTATTCAAACATGGACTTTTCATAAATATGATTTTTTTGAATCAGTTTCTAAAGCAAGGGAGCTTGGCGTTAAATACCTGGAAGTTTACCCGGGACAAAAATCAGGACATGGTGACGATAATCCGTTTAGTTATACACTTCCGTCAGAAAGGAGAGATAATCTAAAAAACTATTTAAAGAAAGTAGGTGTAAAAGTGGTGGCCCTCGGTGTGGTTGATAAATATTATTACAACAAAGACAACCTGGAAAAATTCTTTGAATTTGCGCAATACATGGGCATCCCTTTCATAACCGCCGAGCCGGAGTGGGAAGACCTTGATGCTTTCAACACATTGGCAGAAAAGTACAAAGTAAAAGTAGCCCTGCATTGCCATCCTAAACCATCGAGCCATTACTGGCATCCGGATTCTATCGTAGCAGCTATGAAAGGAAGAAAAAATATAGGGGCATGGCCGGATATCGGACATTGGGCAAGAAACGGTGTTAACATTCAGGAGGCCATGAAAAAATTAGAAGGGAAAATATGGGGCTTGCATTTCAAAGACGTAAAAGAGTTTGACAATGTGAAAACAGAAGATACATTATTTGGAAAAGGTGTATGTGATTTACCAGCCGTACTAAAGGAACTAAAACGACAGAAGTTCAAAGGAGTTATCTCCATGGAATATGAAGCGAATGAAAATAATAATATGGGAGATATGAAACGGAATAAAGAATTTTATGAATCAGAACTTCGTAAACTATGAGCAGTGAATTGCGAAGCAATTCTTATCCGTATTAATTTGTGTTAATCTGTGGCTAAAAATAAAATAGCAATCTATGTCATCCAGAAGAAAATTCATCAAACAAATAGGAGCAGCTTCTTTAATTGCTCCGTTATCTTCTTATGCTTCTATCAGCGAAGAAGAAATTGAAAAAAGAATTATTCCCTACGAAAGAAAACCTTCTTCGTTCGATACAATTAATGTTGGCATCATTGGTTTTGGCATCATGGGAAGCCGTAATGCAAAAACTATATTGCAGTTGCCGGGTATTAAATTGATAGCTGTCTGCGATTTATATAAAGGCAGGTTAGAAAGAGCAAAAGAATTATATGGACGGCAACTTTTCACCACACAGAATTATGAAGAGCTGATAAGTCGTAGTGATATTGATGCAGTAGTTGTCTGCACCAGCGACCAATGGCATGATAAAATATCCATTGATGCCATGCGGAAAAGAAAAGCAGTCTATTGCGAAAAACCTGTTGTGCATCAGCTAAGCCAGGGTTGGGAAGTAATCAATGTACAAAAACAAACAGGAGTAGTTATGCAGGTGGGCAGTCAACGGGTAAGCAGTATTGCCTATGCAGAAGCAAAGAAATTTTACAAAGCAGGGGAGATAGGCCAGTTGAATTGTATTGAAGCCTCCTTCGATCGTCACACGGCTATGGGTGCATGGCAATACACTATGCCATTAGATGCGAATGAAAATACCATTGCCTGGAAGAAATATTTAAAAATAAATCCGGATACACCCTTTGATGCCAAACGATTTTTCTGGTGGCGTAATTATAAGGAGTATGGAACAGGTGTGGCGGGTGATTTGTTTGTTCATCTTTTATCGGGTATCCATTTTCTGACGGATTCTAAAGGGCCATCAAGAATATTTGCAACAGGTGATTTAAGTTATTGGAAAGATGGCCGCAATGTGCCTGATGTGATGACGGGAGTGATGGAATACAAAGCTTGCAACGAACATCCTGCTTTCCAGGTTTTATTAAAAGTAAACCTTGCCAGTGGTGCAGAGAAAGTGGAGAGCGGTAAAGTGAAATTTTATGGTACAGAAGGGGTAATTGATTTTGGGTGGAATGATTTCACCTTGTACAGAAATAAATTTTCTAAAACCCCTGTTTATGGTGGTTGGGATGCTTACGATACTTATACCAAAGCAATGCAACAGCAGATAGCAGATGATTATAAGAAACGGTTTCCGGTGGATGATAAAAAGGAATGGCCGGCAATAAAATTTTCAGCACCAAATGGATACGATGACCGTTACGATCATTTTGTCAATTTCTTTGAATCAGTACGGAGTAATAAGCCTGTGGTGGAAGATGCCATATTTGGTTTCCGGGCAGCAGCCCCTTGTTTAGCCTGTAATGAAAGTTATTTTCAAAAGAAAGTGATTAACTGGGATGCAAATGCCATGAAGGTAATATAAAATTGACCGCAGAGGCGCAAAAATGCTGAGGTTTTCTTTGCGACTCAGCTCCACTGTGGTTACTCTTTTTGTTGTTTCTTTGTGTTATGGCCGAGCAATTATTTTCCTACCAGCATTTATATGATTTTACTAAATCAGTTTTTATAAAAATTGGTTGCAGCAATGAACATGCTGATACTGCCACACAATCTTTATTATCTGCCGACCTGCGGGGAATAGATTCTCATGGTGTTGCAAGGCTTAGTGGTTATGTACGGTTATGGGAAGTAAAACGTATCAATGCTACACCCTATATAAAAATTATACATGAAACACCATCAACCGCTGTAGTAGATGGCGATAGTGGGTTGGGATTAGTGATTGCACCGTTTGCTATGCAAATTGCGATTGCAAAAGCAAAGCAAGTGGGTACTGGATGGGTAAGTGTGCAAAACAGCAATCACTTTGGCATTGCTGCTCATCATGCTATGATGGCTTTGCAGTATGATATGTTGGGTATTGCAATGACGAATGCAAGCCCATTGGTAGCTCCCACTTTTTCTATTGATAAAATGCTTGGTACTAATCCAATTTGTGTGGCGGCTCCTGCTGGTGTTGAACCTTCATTTGTAGCGGACCTTGCAACAACAACTGCCGCAAACGGTAAATTAGAAATACTGCAACGAAAAAATTTACAAACACCAAATGGTTGGGTACAGGATGCTGAAGGCAACTCATCAACCGATGCAAATATTTTAAAAAAAGGTGGTGCTTTATTACCACTTGGTGGTGACAGAGAACATGGAAGTCATAAAGGTTATGCACTCGGTGCTGTGGTTGATATTTTTTCTGCTTTGCTAAGCGGTGCCAATTATGCGCCATGGGTGCCACCGTTTCCGGCTTATGTACCTATGCCTTCGCAGCAGCCGGGTAAGGGTATCGGCCACTTTTTAGGAGCGATGCGGGTAGATGCTTTCAGGCCCGCTGCTGATTTTAAAAAAGATATGGATCATTGGATACAAGGTTTCAGAAATGCTAAAACAATACCGGGAGAAGAAAAAGTATTAGTGCCGGGAGACCCTGAAAGAGAATACCAGGCGGAAAGAATGCAAAACGGTATTCCGTTGCTTGATGCTGTAATAGAAGATTTAAAGCAACTCTCTTCCAAATTTGAACTACCGTTTACCTGACGATTGTTATTGCCTGCCTACTTATCTTTACAGCCTTAATTTTTCAATCAATTAAAATATCGGGAGGGGGGAACAAAATGTAATGGGCCATTTGTAAAAAAGAGGTATGCTCAGATTTATTTAGCGAATTCCATTTCACCAGTTTAAATAAAAGATAAGAAAATGAAAGTAATGAAGTTTGGCGGCACCAGTGTGGGTAAGCCGGAAGGTATGCACCAGATTGTACAACTGGTAACAAAAGAAACAGAACCTGTAATCATTGTATTATCGGCCTTGTCAGGAACTACCAATGCACTGGTGGAAATTGGTAATCATATTTCAAATGGTGACCGCCATACTGCGAAACAGTCAATTGATAAGTTAGAAGCCCACTACCAGCAGTTTATTGCTAACCTGGTTAAAAAACCGGAAACGATTGGTAAGGCAAAAGCAATTATTGCCGAGCATTTTGAATTCCTCAATATTATCCTGAAAATATCTTTTAGTGAGGCATTGAGTAAAGATATTTTGGCTCAGGGTGAATTGCTGTCAACTAAATTATTTGCTGTTTATCTCGAAGAGCTGGGGCTTGACCATTTGTTGTTACCGGCTCTTGAGTTTATGACCATTGACAATTATGATGAACCACAGATTGGCAGCATTAAAGTTAAATTGACACAGATACTGAAACAGCACAAGGATAAAAAAATATTTGTTACACAAGGCTACATCTGCCGCAATGCGAGGGGAGAAGTGGATAATTTGAAACGGGGAGGCAGCGATTATTCAGCCTCATTAATTGCAGCCGCTATAAATGCAACTGTTTGTGAAATATGGACAGACATTGATGGCATGCACAACAATGACCCAAGAGTGGTAAAGACAACAGTGCCGGTAGAACAGATGAGTTTTGATGAAGCAGCCGAGTTGGCTTATTTCGGTGCAAAAATTTTACACCCGGCTTCTATCTGGCCTGCACAGCAATATAAAATTCCTGTAAAGTTGCTCAATACGATGCAGCCGGAAGCAAAAGGTACTACCATTACCGAAGAAGCCGGTAGTGTGGGAGTAAAGGCCGTAGCAGCAAAAGATAACATCATCGCTATTCGCATTAAGAGCAGCCGCATGTTACTTGCTTATGGTTTTCTGCGAAAAATATTTGAGGTATTTGAAAAATACAGAACACCGATTGACATGATCACTACTTCTGAAGTGGCGGTTTCATTGACAATTGACAACGTAACCCACCTAAAAGAAATAATTAAAGAACTCGAACCATTTGGAACGGTTGAAATAGACGAGAACCAGGTCATTATTTCTGTGGTGGGCAATGAAATAGCAAGAACAGAAGGTATGGTAAAAAAATTATTTGGCTCGATAATGAACATCCCTGTCCGTATGGTTTCTTATGGAGGAAGTCCGCATAACATTTCTCTTTTGCTGCCTGCAGAGTACAAAACGCAGATATTACAGCAATTGAATAAAGGGATGTTTGGGCTGGAATAGTTATAGGTCAGAATAAAATTCAGCAATTGATTTGTAAATTGCCGGTATGAGAATCGTACCGGCAATTTTAATTTTCCTCCTTCTTCCTATCATCGCCTCATCTCAAAGAATCATTAAAGGGCGGGTGGTAAATGCAGCCACCGGCACAGCGGTTCCGGGTAGCAGTGTTTTTATTTCAAGTACATCTTCGGGAACAGTATCAAATAATGCAGGCACTTTCGAATTAACAGATGTGCCGGCTGGCAAACATGAATTAGTTATATCCTGCATCGGTTATGAAACGAATGTATATTCTTTTAGTGATGAGCAATTACCCTTGCAACTAAAAGTGGAGCTCAAAATAAAAGTAAAAGAGCTGCAAAATGTAATAGTAGAACCATCGCTGGAAGAAGGCTGGGATAAATGGGGCCGCACTTTTATGAATGAATTTGTGGGGAAGTCAGAAAATGCTAATCAATGCCGGATAAAAAATGAAAAAGCTATCCGTTTCCGATATTATAGAAAAAGTAACAGACTGATTGCCTATTGCGATGAACCTGTGTTGCTTGAAAATAAAGCATTGGGTTATCTTATCAGTTATCAATTAGAAGAGTTTGAAGTAAATTTTAAGGAAAAAACAGTGTTCTATCTCGGGTATCCTTTATTTGAACCGTTGGATAAAAATGGGAAAGGCCGTCAGCAAAAATGGGAGGATAAACGACAGGAAGCACATAACGGATCTATCATGCACTTTATGCAGAGTTTGTATGCCAACCGGTTATTGGAAGAGGGTTTTGAAGTAAGAAGTTTGGTACGAACGCCTAACTATGAAAAGCAAAGAGTGAAAAGCCTGTACAGAACTTCATCCGCAATACAGAAAAATGCAAGTGGAAATGGTGTAACGTTTGAGGTTAAGAAAGAAACTATCGGGAATGCCGGCGACTCTATGAGTTACTATCAATCAGTAATGCGGCAGAATGATTACCTCGAAAAGTATGGTATGAGTTTTCTTACTACCGATAGCCTTATTATAGACTCAAGCGGTGCTTTTAAGGAACTAAATTTTGAGAATTATCTTTTTATTACTTACCGGAATGAAAAAGAGGAAGATGAATATTTGTTAACTCAATACCCTCAACGAAAGGCTGGTTTTCAGCAATCAATAGTTACCCTGATAAAGGATGAAATTATTTTGCTGGAGAAAAACGGAAATTATTACGACCCCAGAAATTTCTTTACTTCTTATTATTGGGGCTGGAGTGAAAAAATGGCGAATTCATTGCCACTGGATTATGAAGTAGGTAAGAAATAAGATGGCGAAGCAGCAATTAAATTATCTGAAACTCTTCTTTAAAACTCTTTTTAAGACCTTCGATCAATGCCGAAGCAATGAGAAAGATGAAGCCAAACAGAAATAGTCCTCCTAAGACCACCAGCCATCCTTTTTCTTCGTCTTTTGAAAATAGAAAAGCTCCATAGATGATTGTTGCTACAGGTAATATATAAAGCAGCGGATACCAATAGCCAGCCTTAATCTCTACTTTTAATTTGTGGTTACTTTCTATTTCATCCGTAGAGCCGAAAAGTGTAAACAAGCCGAAAGGCTTTTTTTTCAGGCAGAAAGTGGTGTCGTTAATCCATTGTCCGATCAGGGTTGAATGGTCTCCAAGCCGGGTAATTTTGTCACTCACTTCTTTCTTAGAAGAGTTGTACTTGTAAACCCTTGATTGAATATACATGGTGGATAGATTATACATCTTTATCCGGTCCTCTTTCTACACAATCAGCAGCGCATCACCATAGCTAAAGAACCTGTACTTATCTTTTATAGCTTTCTTGTAAGCTTCCATTGCCAGTTCGTACCCTGCAAAAGCACAAGTCATAATCAGTAAGCTGGTTTTTGGCAAATGGAAATTGGTAACCAATGAATCGGCAATATTAAAATCATAAGGTGGGTGGATAAACATATTCGTCCAGCCTTCAGATGGTTTTAATAATTTTTGTGCAGTGAAAGATGATTCCAATGCTCTCATGGTTGTAGTGCCAATAGAACAGATGCGGTGACCATATTCCTTGGCACGGTTTACAATTTTGCAGGCTGTTTCATCAATATTATAATACTCCGCATCCATTTTATGTTTGCTCAGGTCTTCCACTTCTATCGGACGGAAAGTACCAAGACCAGTATGTAATGTTACTTCTGCAAAACGGATACCTTTTATTTCAAGTCGTTTAATCAGCTCTTTACTGAAATGCAAACCGGCCGTTGGTGCAGCCACAGCTCCTTCATGTTTGGCATAAACAGTTTGGTAACGTTCCTTATCTTCTTCGTCGGGTTTACGTTTAATATATTTTGGAAGCGGTGTTTCTCCCAGTTTTTCCAACTGAGCCCGGAAATCTTCTTCACTGCCTTCCCATAAAAAACGGATGGTGCGGCCACGGCTGGTGGTGTTGTCAATTACTTCTGCCACCAGGTCTTCCTGATCACCGAAATATAATTTGTTGCCGACACGGATCTTTCTTGCTGGATCAACAATTACATCCCAAAGTCGGTTTGGTTTATTTAATTCACGGAGAAGGAATACTTCAATTTTAGCACCTGTTTTTTCCTTACGGCCATACATGCGGGCCGGAAAAACTTTTGTGTTATTAACTACAAAGGCATCCTTATCATCAAAGTAATCCAGTATATCCCGGAAGTGTTTATTTTCAATTTCACCAGTGTGACGGTGAACGACCATCATACGGGCATCTTCACGGCGTTTAGTAGGATTTTGGGCAATAAGGTTTAACGGAAGGTCGAATCGGAATTGTGAAAGCTTCATGAGTATTCTGGGTTTATTTCAGTACTACCCAAGTGAATTATTTTTAATTCTACTTTGGTATAAGTCTCATGACGCAAACCAGGCAGGATGCCAGGAAGAGAACAAGTTCCGCCTACGCAAACCTAACAGAAAAACATTCTGATAGCTTGGTGCTTCGGCGAATAAACCGGCCTTACGGCGCCGGGTTTGGTCAAATTGACTACATTTAAAGTGGGCAAAAGTACACTATTGAGAGGCAAAATCCCGTTTAATTTTGCAGATTCTTTTTACCCGCCGAAGCACCACCAATGTTGAAAAACTGTGAATAGTGTGGCGAAGGTGGGTGAACAGCCTCTAGGCATACCTAAACCGCTGACTTTCAAAATAATTTTATGCTTTTAGTTGTGGCCCGGCATCTTAATTTTGTTGATACTAAAAACCGTCCTGAAAATCCTGAATTCCCGGCCATTAGCCGAGTTAAAGGATGGGATACCAATCTTTATGATGCGAACCCTTACACTCCTTATCACCTGCCTTTCTTTTTTTTCAGCGGAGGCACAGCTAAAAATTACCAATAAAAAATACCCCAGCCTTTTATGGGAGATTACCGGCAACGGCATGAAAAAGCCATCTCACCTCATCGGCACCATGCATGTAAGCAGCAAAATGGCTTTTAACCTGCCCGATTCTTTTTATATCGCCGTAAAAAATGCACAGGTAGTGGCATTGGAAACAAATCCTGAAACCTGGCAGGAAGATATGAGTAAGTATGACCCGGGTGAATCAGGTTATAGTGGAGCCGGTTCTGCTTATTCAAGTTATATGTCTGTCCCTAATGATTTTCTGAGTATTAAAACACTGAAGTTTTATAAATACGATATCAAAATAGAACGGTCACTTTATAGCAATCCATCTGCCATTAATAGTTTGTTATACCGGACGTACGGTAACGAATCCAGCGATTTTGAAGAAGATACTTACCTCGATATGTACATTTTTCAATGCGGGAAAAAATGGGGTAAAAAAATAGCTGGTGTGGAAGATTATGGACAAAGTATGAAGCTGATGGCAGAAGCTTATAGGGATGCCGCTAAAGATAAAAAGAGAAAGGAGAGAAGTTATGGAGATGTGGATGATGCGTATTCTTCTGACAAATTACAGGAAGCCTACAGAACCGGCAATCTTGACTTGTTGGATTCGATTAATAAATTCAACAGCGAATCAGATGCATTTGACGAAAAATTTTTGTACAGGCGAAATGAAATACAGGCAAACTCTATTGACTCTATTTTAAAATCAGGTTCTACTCTTTTTGTTGGTGTGGGGGCAGCACATTTGCCTGGCGAAAGAGGTGTTATTGAAATGCTTCGCAGAATGGGCTATAAGCTGCGGCCTGTGAAAATGGGTGAAAGAGCCAGCAAAGATAAAGACCTGATTGATAAGATAAGGGTGCCGGTAACTTTCAAAACTGAAACAGCCGAAGATAGATTGTACAAAGTGGACATCCCCGGAAAATTTTATAAGTTTGGTGATGATGCTGCACTGGATCAAAAACAATATGCTGATATGTCCAACGGCAGTTATTATATGGTTACCCGTATTATGACCAATGCCTGGATGTGGAATCATGGAACGGATGATGTGTACAGAACTATTGATAGTTTATTGTATGAAAATGTACCCGGTAAAATAATTTCAAAAACTAACATTATAAAAAACGGGTATAAAGGGTTTGACATAACCAATAAAACCCGCCGTGGCGATTTGCAGCGCTATAATATTTTCATTACTCCCTTTGAAATTATTTTCTTCAAAATAAGCGGCAATGGTGATTATATACGGAATGGAGCAGAAGCAAATAAATTCTTCAGCAGTATCCAGTTGAAAGAATATAAGAATGGATCAGAACCTGCTGCCACCAAAAAATATTCACCTCCTCATGGCGGATTTATTGTTGATATGCCGCATGAGCCGTATGTTGGCAACGATGGAAGCTGGATATATGATGCGGCTGATAAAACTACGGGAAATCATTACCGTGTTATCCGTACTGATATTCATAATTACCACTTTGCTGAAGAAGATACATTTGACCTGGGGCTGATGAATGAAAGTTTTGCTTCCTCTGATTTTATTGATACACAACTGCTCCGCCGGCAAACCACCTATAAGGGCTATCCGGCTATGGACTGTAAGTATAAGGATAAAAACGGCTCCATCTATCTTACCCGGTTTATTATACAAGGCCCGCATTATTATACCATAGTGGCACATGGCAAACAGGAAACACCAGCCATGACTAATTTTCTTAATTCTTTTGCGATAAAACCATTTATTTATGGCGAAGCAAAACAGCAAAAGGATACGTCGCTTTATTTTGCAGTAACCACACCTGTATTTCCGGAGGAGAAGAAAATAAAATTAGATATGCCCAAGAATACTTATTATGCTGATGACGGGGAAGACGATGAGTCGGAGGATGATTTGCTGGAAGGAGGTGCCTATCGTAACAAAACAATCAGTAACGATACCACCGGCGAAAAAATATTTGTGACTTTTTACCGTTCACCAAGATATTATTATACCAAAGACAGCTCTGCATTGGATAAAGATAATGAAGACTCGTTCTTTGGCACCGACAGTACCTGGATAGTGAGGTATAAGAAAAAAACAGAGTTGCCCAATAAAATGAAACCTGATAGCTATCGGGTGTGGGAACTTATCATTACCGACACAGGAAGTAGCAGGGCTCTGTGGGGCAAATCTTTTTACAAGGATGGTGTTGGCTTTTCGCTTGCTACACAAACAGATACACTAACTCAACCCAGTTCTTTTATAAAATCATTCTTCGAAACTTTCACACCGGCAGACTCATTGAGAGGAGTAAACCCTTTTTCAAAAAAATCAAACCTTTTCTTCGAAGATTTTGCGAGCAAAGACAGTGTGCTGCATAAACGGGCTGTTAAACATATAGCTGATATTGATCTTGATTCATCTGATTTGCCACAATTGAAAAAGGCTATCACTTCATTAAACTGGAAAGAGAAAAAATATCTTGACACTAAGGCCTCATTAATTAATAAGCTGGGTGATATAACAACCAACTCATCGGCTGACTATCTGAAAACTCTCTATTACTCACTTGATGATACGGTGCAATTGCAATACCCGGCCTTGGAAAGTTTGCTGCAGCATAAAACACAGTATGCTTATAATATCTTCCGGGATATTATTAATGCCGAACCACCAGTGTTGACAGCAAGCACCAGTAGTTACGCCGATTACAGTAACACAAACCCACTTCTGTCTTACAGTTCGGGTTATGGTTATGATGATGGAAAATTCCTTGATGAATTGTCTGACACGTTAAAACTCACTAAAACGATACTCCAGGATCTGTTGCCTTTACTGAACCTGCAGGATTATAAAAGCAGTATTATGAAACTGCTGGGCGAAATGGTGGACAGTAACCTGGTGAAGCCAAAAGACTATGATATATATTTCAGCAAATTCATGATTGAGGCAAAACAAGAATTAAAAAAGCAATCAATCGCTGAAAAGAAAAAAGCGATTGAAAAAGCCGAAGAAGATAAGGAAGAAAAGAAAACTACCTCTTCCTATTATGATGTTGAGGATAAAGATGCAGGTAATGATGACCTGAGCCTCTATGCTACATTATTACTGCCTTATTGGGAAACAAATGCTACTGTTCAGCCACTGATTCAGCAAATGCTGCGATCAAATGATAAGCAACTTAAATACAGTACGCTATTGCTGATGCTTAAAAATAATAAACCATATCCTGATTCATTGTTGCGGTATTTTGGTGGCCTCGAAGATTACCGCTACGAATTATACAAAGACCTGAAAGAAATAAAGAAACTGGACAAATTCCCTTCTGTATACAACAACCATCTTGACCTGGGCAAAAGCTCTTTGCTCGATAAAAAATCGTATGGCAAGCCTGATTCAGTTATTTATGTTGACAGGCTAAAGACCGAATACAAAGGGAAAAAAGGGTTTATTTATTTTTATAAGTACAAAGCAAAAAAGGACGACCTGACCTGGAAACTGGCCACTGTGGGGCTGGTGCCAGAAGACCCGAAACTATTTGAGTTTGAGGGCAACAGCAGTATAAGTCTGGCGGGATCTGGTTCGCCGTTGATTCCTGGATATGTGTATAACCAGTATTCATTCACCAGCTTTACGGAAACGAAATTTAAAGAGGATACACCTGTGGCCGACCAGTTAAAAAAGATGTTGAAAAAAATGCTTTACTCCCGTAGGAAGAGTGCAAAGAATTTTTATGAAGAAGATAATGACAAGACAGTGACTTCGGAATATATTGATTAGCCAATAATCCCCTGCCTATCGCACAGGCAGGCCTTTAGGAATTGAGGCAATCAACTTCTTAGTATAGTCCGATTGGGGTGTAAAATAAATAGCATCGGCATTGCCGCTTTCTTCAATCTTTCCCATGTTCATCACAAGGATGCGATCGCTGATGTAACGAACAACAGAAAGATCATGTGAGATAAAAATGACCGTGAATCCGAATTCTTTTTTTAAATCATTGATTAAGTTCAATACTTGTGCCTGCACACTTACATCCAATGCAGAAACAGATTCATCACAAACAATAAAAGAAGGGTTAAGGGCTAAAGCCCTCGCAATAACAATACGTTGTCGTTGTCCGCCACTGAACTCATGCGGATAGCGGTTAAAATGTTCTGCTTTCAGGTTTACTTTTTCCAGGAGTTCTGTTACTTTATCTTTTCGTTGTTTATCAGTAGGTAAAATGCCATGCACTTTCATCGGTTCAGCTATAGCAGCACCAATCGTTATTCTTGGATTTAGCGATGAGTAAGGATCCTGGAAAACAATTTGTACTTCTTTTCTCAAGGATCGTAACTCATTTCTTTTTTTAGCCGTAAGATCTACACCGTTGTAAATAATTTTTCCTGATGTAGGTTCAATCAATCTTAATAAGGTTCTTCCCAATGTTGTTTTGCCACAGCCGCTTTCACCCACCAACCCCAGTGTTTCTCCTTTCATTACTTCAAAACTTACATCATCAACTGCTTTGGTATAGGAGCTGGCCTTACCAAATAATGTTTTATTTACCGGAAACCACACAGAAAGATTTTGTGCAGAAAGAAGTATTTCAGAACCTTCAGGCTTTTTCACTTCAGTATTCAATATTGATTTTTCTATTTTTTCTCCGAGAAAATCTGAAACCACCGGTAATCTTTTGCCCCTTTCATGATTCACCGGTCTGCAGGCCAATAATGCTTTGGTGTAAGGATGTTGAGGGTTTGTAAAAATTTCTTTAACCGTATTCTGTTCTACAATTTCTCCTTTGTACATTACAACGGCCCGGTCAGCAATTTCAGCCACCACACCCAGGTCATGTGTGATGAAGATGACACCCATATTTAACTGTTCTTGTAATTCTTTTATCAATTGCAGAATTGTTTTCTGTACCGTTACATCTAAAGCCGTGGTCGGTTCATCACAAATAAGTAATGCAGGTTCGCAACACATCGCCATGGCAATCATTACCCGTTGTTTTTGTCCGCCGCTGAGTTGATGGGGGTAACGATTAAACACTGCAACGGGGTTGGGTAGTTTTACTTTTTCAAACCAACTGATGGTTTGTTGTTTTGCTGCTGTCTTCGAAACCTTTTTATGCAGGAGAATGGCTTCCATTACCTGGTCGCCACAAGTAAGTACCGGGTTAAGTGATGTCATCGGTTCCTGGAAAATCATGGCTATTTTGTTGCCCCGGATATCCTGCATTTCATGCCGGCTTCTTTTTAATAAGTCAGATACATCTGTTCCATTTTCAGAAAATAAAATTGTTCCTGTTGTAAACTTTGCCGGAGGCGAAGGAAGCAATTGTAAAATGGAAAGTGAGGTAACAGATTTTCCCGAACCGGATTCGCCAACTAAGGCTACTACTTCTCCTTTGTTGA
>Ga0105046_10008233_pt1 | contig 16396 bp, 14 predicted proteins | sample MAT03_FD_78385 | JGI IMG/M metagenome (GOLD analysis project Ga0105046, IMG submission 78385) | Freshwater microbial communities from Lake Fryxell liftoff mats and glacier meltwater in Antarctica - MAT-03 (megahit assembly) | ecosystem: Environmental > Aquatic > Freshwater > Ice > Liftoff...
CTGATGTCGACCAGGCGTGAATTCGCCGGCTCGAAGCCGCTCGCCGGCGCCCGGATTACCGGCTCGCTCCACATGACAGTCCAGACCGCCGTGCTGATCGAAACGCTGGTCGAACTCGGCGCCGACGTGCGCTGGGCGAGCTGCAACATCTTCTCGACCCAGGATCACTCCGCCGCCGCGGTCGCGGTCGGCCCGAACGGCACCCCCGAGGACCCGCAGGGTGTTCCCGTGTTCGCCTGGAAGGGCGAGACCCTCGAGGAGTACTGGTGGTGCACAGGGCAGGCGCTCACATGGCCCGATACCGGAGCCGACGGCTCGGTCGGTCCGAACATGCTGCTCGACGATGGTGGCGACGCGACCCTCCTGATCCACAGAGGCGTCGAATACGAGAAGACCGGTGTGGTGCCGGATCCTTCGACTGCCGACTCCGAGGAATTCCATGTTGTGCTCCAGCTGCTGACCGATTCGGTTGCCAACGAGCCGAACAAGTGGACCGAACTGGCCAAGGGTGTCATGGGCGTCACCGAAGAAACGACCACTGGCGTCATGCGTCTCTACGAGATGAAGGAGAAGGGCGAGCTGCTCTTCGCCGCGATCAACGTCAACGACTCGGTCACCAAGTCCAAGTTCGACAACCTCTACGGCTGCCGCCACTCACTGGTTGACGGCATCAACCGTGCCACCGATGTGATGCTGGCCGGCAAGGAAGCGGTCGTCTGTGGTTTCGGCGACGTCGGCAAAGGCAGCGCGGAATCGCTGCGCGCCCAGGGCGCCCGCGTGATCGTCACCGAGATCGATCCGATCTGTGCGCTCCAGGCAGCCATGCAGGGCTATCAGGTCGCCAGGCTCGAAGACGTACTCGGCACCGCTGACGTGTTCATCACGACCACCGGCAACAAGGACATCATCACCGCCGAGCAGATGAGCCGCATGAAGCACCAGGCGATAGTCGGCAACATCGGTCACTTCGACAACGAGATCGACATTGCCGGCCTCGAGAACATCGATGGCATCGAGCGCATCGAGATCAAGCCGCAGGTCCACGAGTGGCAGTTCCCCGATGGTCACTCGATCATCGTTCTGTCCGAAGGTCGCCTGCTGAATCTCGGCAACGCGACCGGCCACCCGAGCTTCGTCATGTCGAACTCGTTCACGAACCAGGTGATGGCCCAGATCGAACTGTTCGCCAAAGCCGACCAGTACGACATCGGCGTCTTCGTCCTGCCGAAGCACCTCGACGAGAAGGTCGCGAGGCTCCACCTGGACGCGCTCGGCGTCAAGCTGACCGAGCTGTCACAGGATCAGGCCGACTACATCGGGGTTCCGGTGAATGGCCCGTACAAGTCCGACCAGTACCGGTACTAGGGATGTTGCCTCGCGGCTGAAAGCTGCTGCGCCGAAAGGGCCGCCTCCGGGCGGCCCTTTCTCTTGCAGGGACGGGGGGCGAGCGGCGCCCGGGGCGCACCCATGCACGCCTGGCTGCGTCGACGCTCGGATAGCTCGCTCGTTGCCAACAGGCAAGTCGCTTCGCATCCTCGCTTACTCCTTGCCAGACGCACCTGGGAGCGCCCCGGACACCACTCTTATGGGAGGAACGGCCGAGGGTCCGCACTGGGTGGTGGGACGCTCCCGCCTTCGGCGGTCGGGTTTACGGCTGAGATCTGGCACTGGTTGGTGGGACGCTCCCGCCTTCGGCGGTCGGGTGGTTCTGGCTCGTTTTTTTCGGATATAGCGCTACAAAGCGTTCCAGAATCTTTCCGGACAACATCAGCCGAGGCGGCAGACCGATTGCGGTTAATTCTGCGGCCGCCAAATCTCTCCCCCCGGGGCACCTCCCGGCACCGCCCAAAATGCGGGGTTGTTACAGATTTGTGAAATAAGAAACCTGCGATTTGCGGTTTCCCGGCCGGCGGCCGGCGGCCGGAATTGCTTGGATGATCGAGTGGCCGTTCGCAAGACAGAGACCCCCAAGTGCGAAGACTGTTACTTCCGTAAAAAGATGCTCTGCGCACTCGATATCGACGAGCCCTGCGTGACCTTCAGGCCCAACCGCCCGGAGGGCCTCGTGCCGCCACGCCAGCCCGTCCTGCTGCTGCGTCCGCCGCGCTGGGCGAGCGAAGGGCGCCAGCCCGGCGCCACCCGCGCCGCCTGAATCTGGCCGCCCAATCAGGGGTCGCCGCCACCGCGAAGGGTCGAGGGGCATAACCTTGATGTTCGATGAAGCTGACCGTCCTGGGAAAGTCACCCGCATGGCAAGACGCGGGAGGTGCCTGCAGCGGCTATCTGGTGGAAGAAGACGGTTACACGATCCTCATCGACTGCGGCAATGGTGTCTTCGGAAAGCTACGCAGCTTCCGTGACTACGTCGATGTGGACGCGATCTTCATCTCGCACCTCCATGCCGACCACTTCATGGACCTGGTGCCCTACGCCTTCGCCCTCACCCATGCGCCTCGCCAGCAGCCGGTGCCGGTGGACCGCTGGCCTGGCACTGACAACCCGTCACGGCCGCCGCTCCATGCGCCGCCCGGCTCCCTCGAGAACTTCCGCACGCTGGGTTCCACCTTCGGCATGCCGAAACTGATTGAGGACGCCTTCCACCTCCAGGAATACGACCCCGCCGAAACGATCAAGGTCGGCCCGATCTCGATCTCCTTCCGCGAGGTCCCGCACTACACGCAGACATTCGCGATCGAAGCCACCTGCCCCAGCGGCTCCCGTATCACCTACGGCGCCGACTGCCGTCCCAACGAAGCCCTGGTCGAATTCGCCGCCGACACTGACCTTCTGATCGCCGAAGCGACCCTCCCCCGGCCGGAGCGCACAGGCATCCGCGGGCACCTGACACCGGCCGAGGCCGGCGAGCACGCCCAGGCGGCCGGGGCGCAGCGCCTGCTGGTCACCCACATCTCCGACGAGCTCGACCCGGAGTGGGCGCTGGGCGAAGCGGGGGGCAAGTTCGACGGCCCGGTCGAGATTGCTTTCGAGGGTCTCGAAATAGATCTCTAAGCTATTGCCTGATGCCTGACCGAGATCTTTTCGCGAACTTTGCCCGGATGCGCCGGGAGATGGACGAGATGCTCAGTGGCTCATGGGGGAGGACCACCTACATCAGCCGTCGGGCCACCGGGTTCGCTCCCAACGTCGACGTCTACTACTGCGGCGATCCACAGCGGGCTGTGGTCAAATGCGACCTCGCCGGTATCGAACTGGCCACCGTCGGTATCGAAGTCAGCGGCCGCCAGTTGACGATCGTCGGTGAGCGGGCGGTCCAAGAGACAGAAGGCCGGGTTTACCAGCAGGTAGAGATCCCCACCGGACCATTCCGACACATTGTCGAACTCCAGGTCGACGTCGACTCCGATAAGGCCACCGCCAACTACGAGGACGGAATCCTGCGGGTAGACCTGCCGCTGCGGGACGAATCGCAGGTGAGCCGGCGGGTGCCGGTCGACCGCAAGGTGAGGAAGCCGGAGATCGATGGCTGACCGAACCCCGGCCGACCCCGAAACGGCGAACGGCGGCGGGCCAGCCAAGGCCGAATCGGTGCCGGTGCTCGAAGTGGTCGAAAGCGGCGACGAAGAAGCGGCGATCCGGGCCAGCGAATCCCTACCGGAGGCGATGCCGGTCCTGCCGTTGCGTGACACGGTCGCCTACCCGGACACCCTGGCCCCGCTCGGGGTCGGCCAGGAACGCTCGATCCGGCTGGTCGACGACGTGCTCGCCGGCAACCGCATGCTGGTCATGGTCGCCTCGAAGGACCCGGAGGAGGACACGCCCAGCGCGGACCAGCTCTTTGACGTCGGTGTGGTCGGTGTGGTCACCCGCATGCTCAAAGTCCCCGACGGGACGATCCGGGTCCTGGTCCAGGGGAGCCAGAGGGTGCGACTTGGGCCGTATGTCGCCGAAAAGCCGTACCTGGTCGCCCGCATCAGCGAGATGCCCGACGAAGTCGAGCAGACCCCCGAACTCGAAGCACTGACCCGCAACGTTCAGCGGACCTTCTCCGAGATCATCGAGCAGATCCCGTACCTGCCGGAAGAGCTCCAGCTGGCGGTAACCAACGTCGACGATCCTTCCGCACTTTCGCATCTGATTGCCGGGGCGCTCAGGATCTCCACCGAAGAGAAGCAGTTGCTGCTCGAAGAAGTCGAAGTGACCCGCAGGCTGCGCATGCTCTCCGAGATCCTCGCCCGCGAGCTGGAAGTGATTCAGCTCGGCTCCCAGATCCAGTCCGAGGTTCAGTCATCGATCGACAAGGGCCAGCGCGAATACTTCCTGAGGGAGCAGCTGAAGGCGATCCAGGCCGAACTCGGCGAAGAAGACGAACAGGTCGCCGAAGCAAACGAGCTGCGCGAACGGATCGAAGCCGCGAACCTGCCCGAGCACGCGCTCAAGGCCGCCGAGCGTGAGCTGTCGCGCCTCGAGAAGCTGCCGCCCGCCGCGGCCGAACACGGAGTGATCCGCTCCTACCTCGAGTGGCTGGTCGAGCTGCCGTGGGACAATGAGACGGTCGACAACCTCGACATCGAGCACGCCCAGAAGGTGCTCAACGACGACCACTACGACATGGAAAAGATCAAGGACCGGATCCTCGAATACCTGGCGGTCCGCAAGCTGAACCCCGACTCGCCGGGACCGATCCTCTGTTTCGTGGGTCCGCCCGGCGTCGGCAAGACCAGCCTCGGCAAGTCGATCGCCCGGGCGCTGGGTCGCGAGTTTGAACGCATCTCGGTCGGCGGGTTGCGCGATGAAGCCGAGATCCGCGGCCATCGCCGCACCTACATCGGAGCGATGCCCGGCACGATCATCAGGGCGCTGCGTGACGCCGGCTCGAAGAACCCCGTCTTCATGATCGACGAAATCGACAAGATGGGCTCCGACTTCCGGGGCGATCCTTCATCGGCGATGCTCGAAGTGCTCGATCCAGCCCAGAACAACACTTTCCGGGACCACTACCTCGACATCCCGTTCGACCTTTCCGACGTGATGTTCATCGCGACCGCCAACGTGCTCGACACGATCCCCGGTCCACTGCGTGACCGCATGGAAACGATCCAGCTCGCCGGTTACACGGTCGACGAGAAACGCCACATCGCCCGGCGATACCTGGTCCCCAGGCAGATCAAGGCGAACGGGCTGAAGGCTGGCCAGATCGTATTCACCGACCCGGCCCTGACCGCGATCATCGAGGAGTACACCCGTGAAGCCGGCGTGCGCAACCTGGAACGCGAGATCGGCACTGTTTGCCGAAAGGTGGCACGGGTATTTGCGGAGAATGAGGGCGAAGGCAAGCGGGTCAAGGTTTCGGGCAAGAAGGTCCGCGAACTGCTCGGCAGGCGCCGTGTCTTCTCCGAGAGCCGTCGCCGTACCAAGATTGCCGGGGTTTCGACCGGCCTCGCCTGGACCCCGACCGGTGGCGACGTGCTTTTCATCGAAGCGACCGCGATGCCCGGCGGCGGCAAGCTCGTCATCACCGGCCAGCTCGGTGACGTCATGAAGGAATCGGCCCAGGCAGCCCTCTCATTCGTCAGGGCCAACGCGAAGAAAGTTGCGCCCGACGCCGACGAAAAATGGTTCGCAACCCATGACATCCACATCCACGTGCCCGCGGGTGCTGTCCCCAAGGATGGACCCTCCGCCGGTGTCGCCATGACCGTCGCCCTGGTTTCGCTGATTACCGGGCGCCCGGTGAAGAACGACGTCGCGATGACCGGGGAGGTGACCCTGACCGGCCAGGTGCTGCCGATCGGCGGGGTCAAGGAAAAATCACTTGCCGCGCAGCGGGCGGGCATCAAGCTCGTCATCCTGCCGAGCCGCAACGAAGGTGATGTCGAAGACATCCCCGAGCACGAGCGGGCAGACATCGAATTCAGGTACGCAGGCAAGGTAGGCGAGGCACTGGTGATCGCACTTGAACCCAAGTGACGACATGACCGGTATTCTCGGAGAACAGTTCATCAGACCAAGCGAGGGACGAAATGGGTAAAGACATCTCCAACAAGGCCGGGCAGGCTTACGCCGCAGCCCGCGAAAACCAGTACGTCCGTCGGCTGATCGAGGACGACGAGCTGCGTGACAGCCTGGTAGCCGCGTACTTCGCCGGCCGCAAGGCGTACGACCGGGTTTCTTCCAATCGCGGTTCCGCGGTTGAGTCTGTGACCAGCGACCGCAAGGTCAAGAAGGAACTCAGGAACGCGACCGACGCCCTTCGTGAGGCGACCGAGCGCATTCGTGAGCCCAAGAAGAAGAGCCACCCGATCCGCAATATTCTCGCTGTGGGCCTACTCACCGGCGGTCTTGTACTGATCTTCAGTGAAACGGCACGCAAGACCCTGCTCGACACCGTGTTCGGTGCCGAAGAAGAATTCGTCTACACCTCGACGACCTCCGCCGAAGGCGCCCCCCAGACCAACGGAACCCCCGTAAACGACTAGAACGAAGCACCCAGGTCGCTTCGCTTCATTTTGCGACTTGGGTGGTGGTGACCGGTTGCGGACGGGCATCACGGTGTCCCGAGCTTCGCTTCCCTAGACTCTCCCGTCCTTATGGAGCGCCGGGAAGACATACGAAATATCGCGATCGTGGCCCACGTGGACCACGGCAAGACAACTCTGGTTGACGCCATGCTTTGGCAGTCGGGGGCCTTTCGCAAGGGCCAGGATGTCAACGATCGGGTCATGGATTCGATGGATCTCGAGCGCGAGAAGGGCATCACGATCCTCGCCAAGAACACGTCGGTCCGCTACGGCGACGTGAAGATGAACATCATCGACACGCCCGGACACGCTGACTTCGGTGGTGAGGTCGAACGTGGCCTGACCATGGTCGATGGTGTTGTCCTGCTGGTCGATTCATCCGAAGGGCCGCTGCCGCAGACCCGTTTCGTGCTCGGCAAGGCGCTCGAAGCCGGCCTGCCGGTGATCCTGGTGGTCAACAAGGTAGACCGTCCCGACGCGCGTATCGACGAGGTTGTCGACGAGGTGTACGAACTCTTCATGGATCTCGGTGCCGAAGGCGACCAGATCGAGTTTCCGATCGTCTACACCAATGGCAAGGACGGCTGGGCTTCGATGGAGCAGGGTGTCGAAGGCACCGACCTGAAGCCGCTTATGGACCTCATGGTCAACCACATCCCGGCCCCCGAATACGATCCGGAGCACCCCTTCCAGGCCTACGTGACCAACCTTGACGCATCGCCGTATCTGGGCCGCCTCGCGCTCTGCCGTGTCCGCCACGGCACCCTGAAGTCGGGCGCCAAGGTCGCCTGGTGCCGGGCCGACGGCAGCATCGAATCGGCCACCATCTCCGAGCTCTTCGTCACCGAGTCGCTCGACCGTGTTCCCGCCGACGAGGTCGGGCCGGGGGAGATCATCGCGATCGCCGGAATCCCGGAGATCACGATCGGTGAAACCCTCGCCGACCCTGAGGACCCACGGCCGCTGCCGGTCATCGAGGTCGATGAGCCTTCGCTTTCGATCGTCGTCGGGCAGAACACTTCCCCACTGGCTGGCAGGGAAGGCGACAAGGTCACCGCCCGCCAGATCCAGAGCCGCCTTGAGCAGGAGCTACTCGGCAACGTTTCGATCCGTGTCCTGCCGACCGAACGTCCGGACTCCTGGGAGGTTCAGGGCCGGGGTGAGCTCCAGTTGGTCATCCTGCTGGAAATCATGCGCCGGGAGGGCTTCGAGTTGACTGCCGGCCAGCCCCGCGTCATCACGCGTGAGATTGACGGCGTGATGAGCGAGCCGATGGAACGCCTCGTGATCGATGTGCCGGAAGAGTTCGTCGGCTCGGTCACCCAGCTGCTGGCCGCACGCAAGGGTCGCATGGAGAACATGACCGCACAGTCCGACACCCGCAACCGGCTCGACTACATCATCCCGGCCCGCGGCCTGGTTGGTTTCCGGACCGAGTTCCTCACCGAGACCCGCGGCACCGGGATCCTTCACCATGTCTTCGAAGGCTGGGCCCCCTGGGCCGGCGACATCACCACCAGGGCTACCGGTTCGCTGGTCGCCGACCGCAAGGGTTCCACCGCCAGCTTCGGTCTGTTCGGCCTTCAGGAACGCGGCAGCCTTTTTGTTGGTCCTGGCGAAGAGGTCTACGAAGGCATGATCGTCGGTGAGCACGCCCGCGCCAACGATCTCGATGTGAACGCGGTCAAGGAGAAGCAGCTGACCAACATGCGCGCGTCCTCGTCGGATGTCCTGGTGCGCCTCACCCCGCCGCGGCCGTTGACCCTCGAGTCCGCGGTCGAGTTCCTGCGTTCCGACGAATGCGTCGAGATCACCCCGGAGTCGATCCGCCTGCGCAAAGTCGACCTCGACAGGAACGACCGCGTCAAAGCCGCCCGCAAGATCAAGAACCTGAGTCGCTGAGCGCCGACGGGCTGCGCCGAAAGCGCCCAATGCTGCGCCCGGAAGCGCTCAATGGGAGAAGCAGTGAGACCTGGGTCTCACTGCTAACTCCACCCTGCACTTCAGCCCTGCCTTGCATCCCTCCCTGGCAAGTTGGACTGGTCATATAAACCGTCTTCTCCCCCAAGGGTTGCGGTCAGGCAATGAAAAATTATTCAGCTCGGCGAAAAGACCTTGCGAAAGGTGTTGATCGCGCGCGGAGAACCTTTCGGGGTGAGACGTCTCGCGGCCACCGACTTGAGCGGGTTCTGCTCCTTCATCGATATCCGGATCCATTCGGCCCAGTCGGTGCGAATGGTGAGGTCAGCGTTGCCGGCGACACCTTGGACGGCGCGGGTCGAGCCGTTGTCGACAACCAGGTGCCAGGGGTCGGCGTCGGTGAACTGCCATTGGGTCGTGAAGGGGCCTGCATCCGCACCCCTGGTGTTGGCAGCGCGGGCGACCAGGTCGAAGAAGATCTCCTGGACGTCCTTCGATGAATCCGGGTTGTCGTTCGGCTCCCCGGTCACGCCGGCCAGCAGCAGCTTGACCTGGCGGGCGGCGATCTCCTCGACCGGCAGGCTGTGGTCGAAGGGCCAGACGTCAGCGGGCATCTCCTCCATCGGGAACCCGATCGTCTTCCAGCGCTGACGGATCAGGCGCAGGCCGAAGGCGAAGATGTCTTCCAGGCTGAAACCCCAGCATTCGGTGTAGGCGCGGTCGTATCCCGGCGGGCAGAACACCGCCAGGGAGGACTTGTTGACCTCCCGGAAGAGTTCGATGATCGCCGCCTTGCATTCGTCGGACTGGGGCACGATCTCGGAGAGGGTCTTCACACCGAACCCGATGTGGCGCTGTTCGTCGCGTGAGACGTGGGCCATGCCTTCGCTGAAGCCCGGCATTGACCCGTCCCGGTTGAAGAAATCTTCGATGTAATGCTGGCCGGGCTGGGCCAGGGTTCCTTCGACGACCATGTGGTAGAGCGTGATCGCCTGGGCGAACTTTGGCAGGGAGCGGTCGGCCCGCAGTTCGTCGGCCATACGGTCCAGTCTCTCGAAGACCTTGCGGTAACCCCAACCGAGTTGCGGCAGGGTGCTTTCGAGCGTGTCAGAGATGCTGTCACCGGCCCCGAGGACCTCATTGAAAAACCGGTGAAAGTGAATGGCGTGCCGGGCTTCATCGACCTGCTGGGTGGTCAGGAAGTAGGCCTGCTCCTCGGTCGGGGCGGCGTCGATGTAAGGGGAGAGGTTGTCGGCGACCGAGTCCTCGCCGTAGAAGAACATCGAGTACATCCACAGGGCGGACTTGCGCTGGATGTCGGTGAGTGAGTCCCACCCTGCCCGGTCCTTCGAATAATCGAGGCCCATCGCGCTCCAGTTGTTCTCCTCCCAGCGGCGATACAGATCGGTGTAGGTGATCGTGCCGGCAGTGTTGCCCCGGGGCTCTGCTTCTGCGACTGACATTGATGCTCTCCTCAGGTGACCGTTTCGGACGACTCTCTGGGCAAGAGCCTAACTGACCGGTCAGTCAGTTAGTAGTCTGGTTCGGTGAAGGATTCACCGCCAGCGACCGTGCCTCCAGTAAGGCGGCGCCTGCCAGCCGCCGAAAGGCGAGAGCTGATCCTCGAAGCGGCGATCGACGCGTTCGCCGATTTCGGATACCACCAGACCTCGCTCGATGAAGTCGGGCGCCGGGCGGGAGTGTCGAAGGCCCTGATTTATGAGCATTTCACTTCGAAGCAGGAGCTCTACGGAGAGTTGCTTGAGACATACGTGCGTGAACTGCTCGAAAGGGTGGGCTCGGCTGTGATCCCTGTAGAGGAGGGCGGGGAAGCGAGGCTGCTGGCCGGTCTGGAGGGCTTCCTCGAGTTCGTCGATGAACGCCGCGATGCCTGGCGGATGCTGATCCGGAACCGGGCCAGCGATGACGTCTCCGACCTGTTCGAGCGGCTCTACGACGAGGTTGCGTCGACGATCGGGTCATTGATGGCCGAAGACATGCCTGCGTCGGCCCTGCCCGAAGGGGCCGACTTCGAGATGGGGGTCGAAGCGACCGCCCGGCAACTACTCGGAGCGATCACTGCGATGGCCAACTGGTGGGACGAGCACCGCGAGGTCCCGCGCAGCCAGGTGCTGGCGATGATCATGGAGTTCGCCTGGGTCGGCCTCGACCGGGCAGCCGCCGGTGAACGGTGGAGCTCCGGCTAGATGTCCAGCTTCAGACGGGCCGATCGCACTTCTTCCAGCGCCTGCTCGTAGGTCATTCCGAGGCTGATCAGCAGGTCGGTCGCGGTTGATCGCACCTGGCCGACGATCACGCTGACCGAGAGGTTCGAGGTGTCTTCGAGCGCGGCACTGGCCCGGGCCGCGGCCCGCAGGGCGGACTCCCTGGTCGCTGAGCGGCGAGGTGAGCCGGCGAGGTGCTGGTCGAGTGATCGGACTGAGGTTGCCAGGTCGCGGATCGCTTCGGTCACCAGCACCGGCACGTGTTCATCTAGGTCGATCGCCCGCACCGAGGCGCGAGCCAGGACCCGGGTGTTGCGGATCATCAGGTCGATCGGTTCGGCCGCCACCGCAAGCTGATCGATCCGGCCACGATGGCGCCGGCGGATCGGCGACATCGAGATCGTCTCCTGGCCGGCTTCAACCGCGATCTGCATCTCCCTGACCGCCGGGTCCAGGGATCGGGCCCGGTCGAGGGCGGCCATGATGTCGTCGTGGCTGCCTTCGTCGAGTGCGTCGGCAACATCGACCAGCGTGCCGGAGAGCCTCGAGAGCAGCGGCTCGAGGTGCCTCCTGACCAGTCGTACCGGATCCACCGGGGTGACCGCGTTGGCAGCGAGTGCGATCGAGCCGCCGATCAGGGCGTCGATGAAACGGTCCAGCGACATCGCAAAGTCGGGTGCCGGCAGGGTCGCGACCAGCACCGCCGAGACGGCAGCCTGGTTGACCAGAAGCACACCGCCCCCGGAAAGCAGGGCGGCAACCATCGCCAGCGCGATCACCAGCATCAGCTGCCAGGAACCGGTGCCGGTTCCGAGCACGATCAGGTCGGCGACTCCGACCCCGAGGGCCACGCCGAGCGCAACTTCGAAGGCACGCTTGCCGCGCCGCTCGATCGCCAGGCCGAGGATCAGGACGACCGCTATCGGAGCGAAGAAGGGCGTGTCGTGGTGGAAGAGCTGAGTTGCGACCAGCCAGGCCAGTCCGGCTGCCAGCGTCACCTGGATGATGCGCAGCCAGGCGAAACGCAGGGCTGCAAACCTCTGGTCGACGACGGCTCGCATCCGCGCCTTGCGGGTCACGATCTGATGGGTGGCGGTGGGAGACAAGGCGCTTCCACTATGGCACCCGGGGAGGCTGTTCAGACTCCGCACCTGGCTGTCACTGAAACAATCAATCCGTGAGATCCCCTCGCTTCCAGCCGGGACTTCCCCTTCCGGAGCTTATGTTCGCCTTTGCCCTTGCCGCGGCTGCCGCTGCCCTGGTGGCAGCCGGTTCCGGACTGGTTTTCTTCTTCGACGAGTGGCAACTGGTCCTGGAGCGTCCCGGTCTTGGACCTGGCGCTTTCCTGGAGCCTCACAACGGGCAGGTATTCGCCGTCCCGGTTTTCGTCTACAAACTGCTGCTGTCCATCTTTGGCATGGGGTCGCAGCTTCCGTTCAGGCTGGTGGCAGTTCTGTTCGTTTCGCTGTGCAGCCTGCTGGCTTTCGTTTACGTCAAGCGCCGGGTCGGTGGCTGGATGGCCCTGATGCTGATCCTGCCGGTGATGTTCCTCGGTGCGGGATGGGAGGCCCTGCTGCTGCCGCTTTCGATCAACTTCCTGATCAGTCTCGCCGCCGGTCTCGCGATGCTCCTGCTGCTCGAGCGCGGCGACCGGCGATCGGACGTCGGTGCGTCGCTCGCGCTTGCAGCGTCGATCGCGTCAGGGGGCCTGGGTATGGCTTTCGCTGCCGGGGCGCTCGCCGACATCGCTTTGAGGCGAGAGGCCCGTCGGCTATGGATCGTCGCCGTACCGATGCTCGCCTACGCGCTCTGGCTGATCATCTATGGCAACGAAGCGGGCGGGTCGGTAACGGAAACCGATCCGCTCACCCTGCTGGACAACACCTATCGCTCGATCGGGTCGGTGGCAGTGGCCGTGTCGGGCTTCGCCATCGAACGGCGCCCTGGTTACTGGATCTATTCGATCCTGACCCCGGGCCAGGATGTCGACCTGAGCCGGGTCCTGGCTGCTGTTGTCCTGGTCCTCGTCGCGATCCGGCTGCTGGCCGCCAGTCGGTTGCCGGTCTCCCGCAATGCCTTGATCTCCGGCGCTGTGCTGCTCGCTTTCTGGGTGATGATTTCGCTGGTCACGGGCGGCGGCCGGCAGCCCGAAGCGAGCCGTTATCTGTACCCGGGGGCTGTGCTCTTGATCCTGGTGGTCGCCGCCCTGCTGGAAGGGGTGGAGCTTCCGCGATGGGCACCCGCCATGCTGCTGCCGCTGGTTGCAGTGTCGGTTTCTTCGAGCGTCATCGAAATGAAGGATGGGCGGGAGTTTCTGGTCGAGCAGACCAACATCACCCGCGCCGCTATCGGCACGGTTGAAAGGACACCCGGAAGCAGCTTTCCCGGGCCCGATGACGTCGGGCCTTCATCGAAGTTCCGTTTCCTGACCTTCCTCGAGCGGGATTCCTACCTCGAGGCGGTGGAAAGGTACGGCGGATCACCTGGTTATACCCAGGCCGAGATCGCAGCGTCACCTCCGGTCGCCCGGGAAATCGCCCGGCGAGTCGTGGCCACCACCTCGAACGATCCGGACTGAACGCTCTTCCAATCCAGGACTGCGCGCACCAGCATCGAAACATGGAGACCACGCTGGACCGGTACCTGACCGGCGTGGATGTCCCGCGACGAATTCATCGAATGCCACGCGATCCGGCTGCCGGTCGGAGCGGACCGGCAGAAGCTGTTCGACCGGGTCAGGGACCGGCTCGAGAGCAGAAACACGGATGAACTGGCCTTCGACGAGGTCTACCTGTATCCGCCCCGCTACGGCCAGACTCCCGACGAACCGGTTGAGCATTACTTCCGGATCTTCGGCCACGCCGAAACCGAAGACCGCGCAACAGCTTTCCTCCACCTGCATGAAGCAGTCGAAACGGTGCTTTCACACACCGTGGCCGATCTGCCCGCTTTCGACTAGCCCAGCTTCGGTGACTTCCAGGGCTCGGCGAGCTTGCCACTGATCAGGGCTGGCAGGCCTTCGACCGGGGTGCGGTACTGCTCGAGCGAGTCGCGGTCGCGCAGGGTGACCTGGCCGTCGTCTTTGGTGTCGAAGTCGACTGTGATTCCCCAGGGGGTGCCGATCTCGTCCTGACGGCGGTAACGCTTGCCGATCGAGCCGCCGGAGTCGTACTCGGTCTGGATGCCGGCGGTTCGCAGCGCCGCGGTGATCTCCTGGGCCTGTTCCGGCATGCCTTCCTTGTTGAAGAGCGGCATCACGGCAACCTTGACCGGGGCGATGCGGGGGTGGAGCTGCAGCACGGTGCGCTCACGACCTTCGACCTCTTCTACCCGGTAGGCATCGACCAGGAAAGCCAGGGCGGCACGATCAGCGCCGGCGGCCGGCTCGATCACGTGCGGCAGGTATCGCTCACCGGACTGCTGGTCGAAGTACTCGAGCTTCTCGCCGGAATGCTGCTGGTGCTGAGTGAGGTCGAAGTTGCCGCGGTTGGCGATCCCTTCCAGTTCCGACCAGCCGATCGGGAAGAGGTACTCGAGATCAGAGGTGCCCGATGAATAATGAGAAAGCTCGTCGGATTCATGGGGGCGAACCATCAGAAAGTCGGGGCGGATGCCCAGGTTCAGGTACCAGTTGTGGCGGATCTCGATCCACTTCCGGTACCACTCTTCAGCCTCGGCAGGCGGTACGAAGAACTCCATCTCCATCTGCTCGAACTCGCGGGTGCGGAAGATGAAGTTGCCCGGGGTGATCTCGTTGCGGAAGGACTTGCCGATCTGGGCGATGCCGAACGGCGGCTTCTTGCGGGCGAAGTTGAGTACGTTCTTGAAGTTGATGAAGATGCCCTGGGCAGTCTCGGGCCGCAGGTAGACGGCGTTGCCATCTTCGGCGACCGGGCCCATGTGGGTCTCGAACATCAGGTTGAAGTTCCTCGGCGGGCTGAGGTCACCACCGCAATCGGGGCAGACGATCGGGTCTTCGTAGTTGCCTCCGGCTTCGACCAGGGCCTCACGCAGGTGGTCTTCGCGCCAGCGGCGTTTGCACTTGCCGAGGCACTGGACCAGGGGGTCGGTGAAGCCGGCGAGGTGGCCGGATGCATCCCACACCTTCGGGTGCTGGAGGATCGCCGAGTCGAGGGCGACGATGTCGTCACGTTCCATAAGCATCGATCGCCACCACTCGTTCTTGACGTTGTTCTTGAGCAGAACGCCGTAGTGGCCGTAGTCATAGGAGGAGCTGAGACCTCCATAGATCTCCGACGAAGGGAAGACGAAACCTCGTCGCTTCGCGAGCGCGACGATCTCTTCCATTGTGACTTCTGTGTTCTTCTCGGTGAGGTAATCGGAGGCCATGGACGAAAGGTATAGACACGTCTGAAGCGTTGCGCTGCGATAATGGGTGGTCGATGCCGATCTACGAATACCGCTGTGACAACGAGCACCTCGTCGACTTGATGCAGCCGATGAGCGAGGATGCGCTGACCGAGTGCCCCGAATGCGGGGCGCCGACCCGTCGTGTCCTTCACTCGCCGGCGATCCACTTCAAGGGTTCGGGCTTCCACAACACCGACTACGGGACCCGCTCGGGCAACAAGCAGAAGCAGGCGGCCGCGGCCGCAAACAAGGATTCGGACTCCTCCTCCTCGTCGTCCTCTTCGGACTCAGGATCTTCGTCTTCTGATTCATCCTCTTCGTCGAGCTCGAGTTCGTCTTCTTCGGACTCGGGATCCTCTTCGAAGAGCAACGGTTCCTCCTCTGACTGAGCCGTTTCTGGCGTGTGTACCGTGGTGTACACTCGGTGAATGAATCGGATCGGAATCAGGGAACTGCGCCAGGACCTGAGCAGTCAGGTCAAACGCGCCGCTGAGGGCGAGTCAGTCCTCGTCACGATCGATGGCGAGCCCAGAGCAATGCTGGTGCCGCTGGGTCGCTCTGAATCGCAACGGACAATGGACGAAATGATTGCTTCCGGGCGGGTCATTCCGGCCAAGCGTCGCGGCGAACGTCCACCACCTCCACCACCGATGTTCGAAGGCAGGCTTTCGAGCAAGGAGATCCTCGATGAAATCCGGGCGGATCGCCTCTGATGATCGGGCTCGACTCGTCCGCGTTGGTCAAGCGTTATCAGCGGGAGGAGCATTCCGTCTGGGTCAGGGAGCAGATGTCTCTCGATCCAGAGTGGTGGTCGTCAACTCTCTTGGGAGCGGAGTCAGCAATCGCGATTGCCCGCACGGCTCCGTCATCAGAGGAGCTGGTTCAGGCAGATGCCAGGCTGAGCCGGGACCTTGAGTTTTTCGACATGGTTCCGGTCGACGCAGACTGCCTCGTCAATGCGATCCAGATTGGCCGCGAGTTCCAGTTGAGGACTCTCGATGCGATTCACCTGGCCGCATTTCGGGCGATGCCTGCCGGCTGCCGTTTCATCACCTTCGATGAACGGATGGTCCAGACTGCCCGGGCCCTCGGGCTGGAGATGCTCACCCCGGCCTGAGCCTGCTGCGGCTATGGTCCCGGCAGGAGGATTTGAAGGATGTCAGAGTCGCAAACCCGGGAACCCAGTCATCTGGTTCGTCAGCTGACCAGTCTTGACGCGCAGTTTCTGGCGATCGAGGATGCCTGCAATTTCAGTCATATATCGGGCCTGGCGATCCTCGATCCGTCGACCGCCCCGGGCGGCACCTTCGACCTGGTTGACCTCCAGAACCTGATCCTGGAGCGGCTGCACCTGTTGCCACCCTTCCGCTGGCGGCTGGCCGAGGTCCCGTTCGGCATCGA
>Ga0105046_10008234_pt1 | contig 16395 bp, 12 predicted proteins | sample MAT03_FD_78385 | JGI IMG/M metagenome (GOLD analysis project Ga0105046, IMG submission 78385) | Freshwater microbial communities from Lake Fryxell liftoff mats and glacier meltwater in Antarctica - MAT-03 (megahit assembly) | ecosystem: Environmental > Aquatic > Freshwater > Ice > Liftoff...
CCGCTCCTCGGGCCCGGCCAAGGATCCGCTGACGCACGGGTCTGATAGATGAACCCGGTGGGTGCTGGTCGTCGTCATCGTGCTGCTCTTGCTGGGACACATCTGATGCAGAAACCGGCGCTCGCAGGATCGGCCTGATTCCGAGCGCGATGGATTCGCTGCATCTGGCGCAGTCAGCCGTCTGCGCGCTGCACACAGCGGTGGCGTACTGGGGCCTATAGTCAAGCGGTCACGCTCTCAAGCGCTCAAGCGCTCAAGCTCTCAGGCGCCATGTGGACGATGCATGTCCGTGTGTCTCCACCTCTGCCCCAGGACCCATGCCGACACCGTCAGACCCCAAGTTGAACCACCTGTTGGCCGCGCTGCCCGGCGCAGAATGGCAGCGCTGGCAGCCGCTGCTGGAGTGGGTGGAGTTGCCGCTCGGCCATGTGATGTACGAGTCGGGCCGCACGCTCAGCCACGTGTACTTCCCCACCTCGGCGATCGTTTCCTTGCTCTACGTGATGGAAGATGGCGCATCGGCGGAGATTGCCGTCGTTGGCAATGAAGGCGTGGTCGGCATTTCGCTCTTCATGGGCGGTGAGTCCACGCCCAGTCGCGCCGTGGTGCAAAGCGCGGGCGAAGGCTGGCGGCTGCCTGCGCGCGACGTCAAGCAAGGGTTCGAGCAGGCCGGCCCGGTGATGCACCTGCTGCTGCGCTACACGCAGGCGCTGATCACGCAGATGGCCCAGACAGCGGTGTGCAACCGCCACCATTCGCTGGACCAGCAACTGTGCCGCTGGTTGCTTTTGAGCCTGGACCGCTTGCAGGGCAATGAGCTGGTGATGACGCAAGAGCTGATTGCCAACATGCTGGGCGTGCGCCGTGAAGGCGTCACCGAAGGCGCTTTGCAGCTGCAAAAGCTGGGCCTGATCCGTTACAAGCGCGGCCACATCACGGTGCTCGACCGCCCCGGTCTGGAGGCACGAACCTGCGAGTGCTACGCCGTGGTGAAAAAAGAATACGACCGCCTGCTGCCGGACCGCCAGGCTCGGTGAGCCGCTGAGCCAACGAGCCGCTGAGCCGCTGAGCCTTTGAGCCGCTGAGCCGCTGAGCCGCTGAGCCGCTGAACCAGCGTGCCGGAGTGTCGGAGTGTCGGAGTGTCGCCGTGCCTATGTACGCTATAGCACGGACGCGCGACGGTGCAACGCTCAGACTGGCCTGGAAATCGCAAGCGGAGCCCCAGTTGATCCCTGCACAGAACTACCTCATTGAACGCCTTCCACCCCGAGAGCGCACGCGCTTGCTGGCCCTGTGCGAGCAGGTCGAACTGAGCCTCAGTGAAGTGCTGTGCGAAGCCGGCGCACCGACGCTCCACGTCTACTTCCCGACCGACAGTTTCATCTCTCTGGTGGCCTGCAACGACGAGCATCCGGGGCTGGAGATGGGCATGGTCGGCCGCGAAGGCATGCTGGGTGCGCATCTGGTGCTGGGGGTGGCGATCTCGCCGCTGCGCGCGCTGGTGCAGGGCCCCGGCACCTCGTGGCGTGTGGGCGCCCCGGCTTTCCGGGCCGCGCTGGCGCAGAGCCCTGTGCTGTTGCGCGAGTTGAAGCGCTACGTTTACGTGCTGATGGCTCAGACCGTGCAGTCGGCCGGCTGCCTGCACTTTCATCTGATTGCGCCGCGGCTGGCGCGCTGGCTGCTGATCAGCCAGGACCGCGCCCACAACGCGCGCTTTCACGTCACGCACGAATTCCTGGCCTACATGCTGGGCGTGCGCCGGGTGGGCGTGACGGTGGCTGCCGGCGAACTGCAGCGTCGTGGGCTGATCACCTACAAACGCGGCGAGCTGACGGTGCTGGACCGCAAGGGCCTTGAAGCGGCGGCGTGTGGCTGTTATGCGGCCGGTCAGGCGGTTTACGCCCAGCAGTTGGGCTGAGAGGCTGAGAGTCTTTCGATCATGCCCACTCATCACGCCAAAACACACCCGCTCTTCGTTGCAAATGCGCGCCATAGCCCGAGCTATGGCTGTGCTTTGCGCCTAGATCGGACGCCTTTTGACGCGCTGCTCGGTCACGCTCGAAAAACTCTCAGCCTCTGACTGCGCCGGCCGGGCGCGAAGCCTGCGGCGCCTTCAGCTTGCAGGCTGCCAGCGCCATTGGCGAATCTCGGGCATGTCCTGCCCATGTGTGCGGATGTACTGCTTGTGCTCCTCCAGCTTGGCCGCAAGCCTGATTTTCAACGCCGCCCCTGCTGCGCCGGTCTGCGGCAGGCGGTCGATGGTGTCCATGACCAGGTGGAAGCGGTCCAGGTCGTTGAGCACCGTCATGTCGAAGGGTGTGGTGATCGTGCCTTCTTCCTTGTAGCCGCGCACGTGGAAGTTGCCGTGGTTGGTGCGCCTGTAGGTCAGCCGGTGGATCAGCCACGGGTAGGCGTGAAAAGCGAAGATGACCGGCTTGTCGCGCGTGAACAGCGCGTCAAAGGCGTCGTCGCCCAGGCCGTGCGGATGTTCGCTGGGCGGCTGCAGCCGCATCAGGTTGACCACGTTGACGAGCCGGACGCGCAGGTCCGGCAGTTCTTCGCGCAGGATCTGTACGGCGGCGAGGGTCTCGAGCGTGGGCACATCGCCACAGCAGGCCATGACCACGTCGGGGTCGCCGCTTGACGCGGCAGCGGCCGCCTCGTTGCCGGCCCAGTCCCAGGTGCCGATGCCGGCGGCGCAGTGCGCCACGGCCGCGTCCATCGTCAGCCACTGCGGCGCCGGATGCTTGCCCGCCACCACCACGTTCACATAGTGCCGGCTGCGCAGACAGTGGTCCATCACCGACAGCAGGCAGTTGGCGTCGGGCGGCAGGTACACGCGCACCACTGCAGCCTTCTTGTTGACCACGTGGTCGATGAAGCCCGGGTCCTGGTGCGTGAAGCCGTTGTGGTCCTGGCGCCAGACATGCGAGGCCAGCAGGTAGTTCAGGGACGCGATCTTGCGCCGCCAGGGCAGCTCTGCGCTGACCTTCAGCCACTTGGCATGCTGGTTGAACATCGAGTCGATGATGTGGATGAAGGCCTCGTAGCAGTTGAAGAGGCCATGCCGCCCGGTCAGCAGATAGCCCTCGAGCCAGCCCTCGCACTGGTGCTCGCTGAGCATTTCCATCACCCGCCCTGTCGGGGCCAGCCATTGGTCGCCCGGCTCGGTGGTGGCTTGCCACTGGCGGTTGGTGGCCTCGAACATCGCGGCCAGGCCGTTGGAGACGGTCTCATCCGGCCCGAAAACGCGGAAGTTGCGCTCGGTTTCGTTGCGCCGCGCCACATCGCGCAGAAAGGGCCCGAGCACGCGCGTGTCGCCGATGCCAGGCACGCCGGGTTCGGGCACCAGTGCCGCGTAGTCGCGGTAGTCGGGCAGATGCAGATCCTGCAGCAGCAAACCACCGTTGGCATGCGGGTTGGCGCCCATGCGTCGCGCCCCGCTGGGTGCCAGCGCGGCCAGTTCGGGCCGCAGTGTGCCGTTGGCGTCGAACAGCTCTTCGGGGCGGTAGCTGCGCAGCCAGCTTTCCAGCAGCTTCAGGTGCCCGGCGTGGTCAGCCGGATGAAGCGGCACCTGGTGCGAGCGGAAATTGCCTTCGTTCGGCTGGCCATCGACTTCCTTCGGCCCCGTCCAGCCCTTCGGTGAGTTGAGCACGATCACCGGCCAGCGCGCGCGCTCGGTCTGCCCATGCTGGCGGGCCTGGCGCTGGATGCGCTGGATCTCCAGCACCGCTTCGTCCAGCGCCGCAGCCATCAGGGCGTGCATGGCGGCGGGCTCATGGCCCTCGACGAAGATCGGCAACCAGCCGCAGCCGAGCAGAAACTGATCCAGTTCTTCGCGCGTGATGCGCGCCAGCAGCGTCGGGTTGGCGATCTTGTAGCCGTTGAGGTGCAGGATCGGCAGTACTGCGCCATCGGTGACCGCATCGAGAAACTTGTTCGACTGCCAGGCGGTGGCCAGCGGGCCGGTTTCGGCCTCGCCATCGCCGATGACGCAGGCCACGACGAGCTCGGGGTTGTCGAAGGCGGCACCAAAGGCATGACTCAGCGAATAGCCCAACTCACCCCCTTCGTGGATCGAGCCTGGGCATTCTGGCGAGGCGTGGCTGGGGATGCCACCCGGAAACGAGAACTGCCTGAACAGTTTCTTCAACCCCGCTTCGTCACGGCTGATGTCGGGGTAGACCTCGCTGTAGCTGCCTTCCAGGTAGGTGTTGCCGACCACCGCCGGGCCGCCGTGGCCGGGGCCCGAGATGTAGATCATGTCCAGGTCGTAGGCATTGATGGCGCGGTTCAGGTGCGCGTAGATGAAGTTCTGGCCGGGCGTGGTGCCCCAGTGCCCGAGCAGCATGGGCTTGACGTCGGTCAGGGCCAGCGGCCGCTTCAGCAGCGGGTTGTCCCACAGGAAGATCTGGCCAACCGACAGGTAATTGGCGGCGCGCCAATAGGCGTCGAGCAGTTGCAGCGGGTCAGGGTTTGGGTGTGCGGTCATTGGCACAGGCTAGGGCAGCCCGATCGAGCAGTCTGTGCGATCTCGCACATGGCGGCCAGGCGTTGCCCTGTGCAACAACCGAAGCTCTCGAGTGCTCAGGGCGACAGCGCTTCCAGCGTCGAGAATGACAGCGAGATCTCGGCGTAGTCGCAACCCAGGCGGCACCCTGCGGCCCAAGTGCCGGTGGTGCGCTGGCGAACAGACGCTGGCGTGCGGCGCTGCTTACACTGTCTTTGCGCCGCCCGCGCGGCTTGAACTGAAAGGATCCAGAAGATGCAGATCGGCATGATCGGCCTGGGCCGCATGGGTGCCAGCATGGTCACGCGCCTGCTGCGCGGCGGTCACGACTGTGTCGTGCACGACCACGCGCCTGAGAACGTGGCGAGCCTGGTTGCGCTCGGCGCCAAGGGCGCGGCGTCGTTGCAGCTGTTCGCACAGGCTCTGCAGACGCCGCGTGCGGTCTGGCTGATGGTGCCGGCAGCAGCTGTCGAGGGCCTGCTCGAAGAACTGACGCCGCTGCTGCAGCCCGGTGACATCGTCATCGATGGCGGCAACTCGCATTACCACGACGACATTCGCCGCGCCGAGGCGCTGGCCGATCTGAACATCGCGTACCTCGACGTCGGCACCAGTGGCGGCGTGGCCGGCCTGCAGCGTGGCTACTGCCTGATGATCGGCGGTAACGGGGCGGCGGTGCAGCACGTATCGCCCGTGTTCGCCACGCTGGCGCCGGGCGCGGGCAACGTCGCTGCGACCCCCGGGCGCCGCACCGGCGGCAGCCCGGCCGACCAGGGCTGGCTGCATTGCGGGCCGCACGGAGCAGGGCACTTCGTCAAGATGGTCCACAACGGCATCGAGTACGGGCTGATGGCCGCGTATGCCGAGGGGCTGAACATCCTGCGGCACGCCAATGTGGGGCTGCACGGGCACTCCGTCGATGCCGAGACGACGCCCTTGCGCGAGCCGGCGCACTACCGCTACGAGATGGATCTGCCGGAGATCGCCGAAGTCTGGCGCCGCGGCAGCGTGATCGGCTCCTGGCTGCTGGACTTGACTGCCGCAGCGCTGGCCGCCGACCCCACGCTGGACGGCTACGAGGGCCGCGTCTCGGATTCCGGCGAAGGCCGCTGGACGGTGCAGGCCGCCATCGACGAGGCGGTACCCGTGCCGGTGTTGAGCGCGGCGCTGTACGCGCGCTTCAGCTCGAGAGGGCAGGACGACTTTGCCAACCGGCTGCAGTCGGCCATGCGCCATGAATTCGGTGGCCATGACGAGCAGCCGGCCCTGAATCCGCCTTCAGCGGAGGCGAAATGAACCTCGGTAACCCCGCTGACCCCGCTGACCCCGCTGACGCCGCTGACGCCGATGCCCTCGTCGTGTTCGGTGCCACTGGCGACCTGGCCTACAAAAAGATCTTCCCGGCGCTGGATGCGCTGTGTCGGCGTGCTGCCTTGGCCGTGCCGGTGATCGGCGTGGCCACGTCGAAGTGGCGCGTCGAACAATTGCGCGCCAGGGCCCGTGAAGCTGTCGACAAGTCCGTCGAGCAGGCCGGCGCAGAGGCGGACCCGGCGGCACTGGATCGGTTGCTGTCAGCACTGCAATACGTCAGCGGCGATTACCGCGATGCCAGCACTTTCGAGACCTTGCGCCTGGCCCTTCAAGGTGCACGGCGGCCAGCGTTCTACCTTGCCATTCCACCCGACCTGTTCCCCGTCGTCATCCGCGGCCTGCAAGACGCCGGATTGGCGGCCGGCGGACGGGTCATCGTCGAAAAGCCCTTCGGCCGCGACCTGGCCTCGGCACGCGAACTGCATCAAGTGGCGCTGAGCGCCTTTGCCGAGGATGCCATCTTCCGCATCGATCACTTCCTGGGCAAGGAGGCGATCATGAACATCCTGTACTTCCGCTTTGCCAATTCCTTTCTCGAGCCGATCTGGAATCGCCACCACATCGCCAGCGTGCAGGTGACCTTGGCCGAGCAGTTTGGTGTCGAGGGCCGCGGCGCTTTCTACGAAAGTGCGGGTTGCCTGCGCGACGTGATGCAGAACCACCTGTTCCAGATCGTCGCGCTGCTGGCCATGGAGCCGCCTGCCAGCCGCGACTTCGGCGCCGTGCACCGCCACAAGGCCGATGTCTTTGCCGCCATGCGGCCGCTGGGCGCCGAGGACATCCTGCGTGGTCAGTATCTGGGCTACCGCGACGAAGCGCAGGTCGCTGACGACTCCGATGTCGAGACCTTCTGCGCCCTGCGCGTGCATGTGGATTCATGGCGCTGGGGCGGCGTGCCCTGGTACCTGCGCTCGGGCAAGTGCCTGCCGCTGACGGCCTGCGAAGTGGTGGTGCGGCTGCAGCCACCGCCGCAGAACCTGTTTGGCGACGCGGCGGTGCGCGAAGAAGCGAACCACCTGCGCTTTCGCCTGTCGCCGCGCTCGACGATCGCGCTGGCCGCACGTGTCAAGCGGCCAGGCAAGGCCTTCGTGGGCGAGCAGCGCGAGTTCTCGCTGCTCGAGGAGTTGAGCGAAGTGCAGTCCCCTTACGAGCGTCTGCTGGCGGACGCGATGGCGGGCGACGGCGCGCTGTTTGCCCGCGAAGAGGCCATCGAAGCGGCCTGGGCGGTGGTCGAGCCGGTGCTGGTCAATCACCCCGCCGTACACACCTATGCCCCGGGCTCCTGGGGCCCGGCCGCTGCGAACCACTTCATCGCCGCCGATGGCGGCTGGCGCAACCCGGAATGTGCCTCCATTGAAAGCTGAACGAATGAACGCCACCCAGAAATTGCATCAACTCGGCCAGAGCCTGTGGCTGGACAACATCACCCGCACGCTGCTGCGCAGCGGCACGCTGGCGCGCTACATCCGCGACCTGTCGGTGACGGGCCTGACGTCGAACCCGACGATCTTTGAGCGCGCGATCGGTGAAGACGTCAAAGACGTCAAAGACGTCGGGGACGACACAAACGACACGAAGGGCGCAGACGACAAAACCGGCGGCGGCAGCGGCAACAGCTACCAGGCCAGCATCTGCGCTCTGGCCAGAGCCGGCCTGTCGGACGAGGAGATGTTCTTCGAAGTGGCGCTCGAAGACCTGGGCCAGGCGGCCGATCTGTTCCGGCCCGTCTTCGACGCCACTAACGGCGTCGACGGCTGGGTCTCGCTGGAGGTCTCGCCGCTGCTGGCCCACAACGCGGCGCACACCATCCACGCCGCCAACCGGCTGTGGCAAAAGGCGGGCAAGGCGAACCTGTTCATCAAGATCCCCGGCACGCCCCAGGGCATCGAAGCCATCGAGGAAGTCATCTTCGACGGCGTGCCGGTGAATGTCACGCTGCTGTTCTCGTGCGAACATGTGCTGGCCGCAGCCGAGGCTTACGTGCGCGGCATCGAGCGCCGTCTGGCGGCCGGCCTGGACCCGAAGGTGGCGTCGGTGTTGTCGCTCTTTGTCAGCCGCTGGGACGTGGCGGTGAACCAGGACGTGGCTGCTGCTTTCCACAACCGGCTGGGCATCGCGATCGCGATGCGCACCTACAAGGCGCATTGCGAACTGCTGGCCTCCGCACGCTGGCAGCGCCTGGCCGCCGCGGGTGCGCAGCCGCAGCGGCTGCTGTGGGCCAGCACCGGCACCAAAGATCCCCAGGCGCCCGACACGCTGTACGTGCAGGCATTGGCCGCACCCGGCACCATCAACACATTGCCCGAGAGCACGCTGCTGGCCTTTGCCGACCATGGCCAGATTGGACGGGCCCTGCCCCAAGACGGCGGCTATGCCGAAGCGGTGATCGAAGAGTTCCGGCGCGAAGGCGTCGACGACCACGCACTGGCCGCGCGGCTGCAACGAGAAGGTGTCGATGCCTTCGCCACCTCGTGGCATGCCCTGCTGACGCGCATCCGCGAGAAGTGCGCCGGACCGGCCGTACCGGCGGGGCCCACTTGAACCTCACCCAGCCGCACACCACCCAGCTGTCCAGCACGCGGCCCGCCTGGCAGGCGTTGGTGACGCACCACGCACACAGGGGTGGCAAGCAACTGCAGAGCCTGGACCTGCGCTGCATCGACACGCTGCGCACCCTGGCCATCGACCAGGTCGAGAAAGCCAACTCCGGCCATCCGGGCACACCGATGGGCGCGGCACCCACGGCCTACTGCCTGTGGCAACGCTTCCTGCGCTTCGACCCCGATGACGCCACCTGGCCCGACCGCGACCGCTTCGTGCTGTCGGTCGGCCACGCGTCGGCGCTGCTGTACGGGCTGCTGCATCTGTGCGGTGTGCAGGCCGCGACCCGCCTGGACCCGTCGCGGCAAGGCCTGGCGGTGACGATGGCCGATCTGCAGAGCTTTCGGCAGGCCGGCAGCCGCTGCACCGGGCACCCCGAACACGGCTGGACCACGGGTGTCGAGACCACCACCGGCCCGCTGGGCCAGGGGGTGGCCACCAGCGTGGGCATGGCCATCGCGCAGGCCTGGCTGGCCGCCACCTACAACCGACCCGGCTTCATGCTGTTCGAGCACCGCATCTTTGCGCTGGCCGGTGACGGCGACATGATGGAAGGCCTGAGCGCCGAGGCGGCGTCGCTGGCCGGTCATCTGAAGCTGGGCCGGCTGTGCTGGATCTACGACAGCAACCGCATCAGCATCGAAGGCTCGACCGCGCTGACCTTCACCGAGAACGTCGCTGCGCGCTTCACGGCCTGCGGCTGGCAGGTGCTGCAGGTGGCCGACGCCAACGACATCGAGGCCACGGCACTGGCGCTGCGGACCTTTGAAGGCACGCACGACCGCCCGACCCTCATCGTCGTGCACAGCCACATCGGCTTTGGTGCGCCGCACAAGCAGGACAGCGCCGCTGCGCACGGCGAGCCGCTGGGTGCGGCTGAAGCGCGTGCGGCCAAGCAGTTCTATGGCTTCGATCCCGAGTTGAGTTTTGTCGTACCCGCCGGCGTGCGTGAACATTTCAGCGCGCAGTTCGGCCACCGAGGTGCGCGCGCGCACCAGGCGTGGCGCACCCGCTTCGCGGCCTACCGTGCGCAATACCCCGCGCTGGCAGCGCAGATCGAGCAGATGCAGCGGCGCGCGCTGCCTGATCTGCCTGATGACTGGGACGCGACGCTGCCGGCCTTTGCCACCGACGCCAAAGGCCTGGCCACGCGCGATGCCTCGGGGCAGGTGCTCAACGCGATCGCTGCGCACGTGCCCTGGCTGCTGGGGGGTGCCGCCGATCTGGCGCCGTCGACGAAGACGACACTGGCCTTCGACTTTGCCGGCGCCTTCGAGCCGGCAACGCCGGCTGGCCGCAACTTTCACTTCGGCATCCGCGAGCATGCGATGTGTGCCGTGGCCAGCGGCATGGCGCTGTCCGGCCTGCGGCCGTTTGTGGCGAGCTTCCTGGTCTTCAGCGACTATGCCCGCGGTGCCATTCGCCTGACGGCGATGATGGGGCTGCCGGTGATCTTCGTGTGGACGCACGACTCGATCGCGATGGGAGAAGACGGCCCGACACACCAGCCCATCGAGCAACTGGCGTCGCTGCGTGCCATGCCGGGTGGGGTGACACTGCGCCCTGCTGACGCCAACGAGGTGGTCGAGGCCTGGCGCGTGGTCATGGCTCTGCAAAACCAACCCGCTCATCTGGTGCTCTCAAGGCAGGCACTGCCCACGCTGGACCGCACACGCTATGCAAATGCACGAGGTGTCGCGCGCGGTGCCTACGTGCTGGCAGATGCCGACAACGGCCAACCCGAAGTGCTGCTGCTGGCCAGCGGCAGCGAGGTGGCGCTGTGCATTGCCGCCTTCGAGCAGCTGAAGCGCGAAGGCGTGAAGGCGCGCGTCGTCAGCATGCCTTCGTGGGAGCTGTTCGAGCTGCAGGACCTGCGTTATCAAGAGCAGGTGCTGCCTGCCAGCGTGCACGCCCGCGTCTCGGTCGAAGCGGCATCACCGCTGGGCTGGGACCGATATGTCGGCCGACAAGGCGAAATCATCGCCATGCGCAGCTTCGGCCTGTCGGCGCCGGGCAAGGTGGTGCAAGCGCACTTCGGCTTCGACGTGGCCCATGTGCTCAAAGCAGCTCGGCGGCAATTGGCTGGGCAGGGCGCAGGCCGGCCCAACACAGACGGACTCACCACAGACGGACTCATCACAGAGGGCATCCAATGAGCACGCGCATCAGCCCGCTGGCTGGCAAGCTGGCGCCAGCATCCGTGCTCATCGACGTCGACAAGCTCGTCGCGGCCTACTTCGACCAGCGCCCCGACCCGGGCGTGCCGGCGCAGCGCGTGGCCTTCGGCACCTCCGGCCACCGCGGCTCGGCCTTCGATGTCTCTTTCAACGAGTGGCATGTGCTGGCCATCACGCAGGCCATCTGCGACTACCGACGAGGCCTGGACATCAGAGGGCCGCTGTTCATGGGCATCGACACCCATGCGCTGTCGGCGCCTGCCTGCGCCAGCGCGCTGGAAGTGCTGGCAGCCAATGGTGTGGACGTGGTGCTGTCTGCAGGCACCCCGTTCACGCCCACGCCGGCGATCTCGCACGCCATCGTCAAGCACAACCGCTGCGGCATCGGCACACTGGCCGACGGCATCGTGGTCACGCCTTCGCACAACCCGCCGCGCGACGGCGGCTTCAAGTACAACCCGCCCCACGGCGGGCCGGCCGGGAAGGACGTGACCGACGCCGTCCAGGCGGCAGCAAACGGCTATCTCGACCGCAGGTTGCAGGGCGTGCAGCGCGTGCCCCACGCCAGCGCCCTGCGGGCCGCCACCACGCACCACCACAACTTCATCGGTAACTACATCGAGGACCTCGATCACGTCATCGACATGGCCGCGATCCGCGAAGCCGGCCTGCGCATCGGGGTCGACCCGCTGGGCGGCGCGGGTGTGCACTACTGGGCGGCGATTGCCGAGCGCTGGAAGCTGAACCTGACGGTGGTCAGCGAAACTGTCGATCCGCGCTTTGCCTTCATGACGCTCGATTGGGACGGCCAGATCCGCATGGATCCGTCGTCGGCCTACGCGATGCAGCGCCTGATCGGGATCAAGGACCGTTTCGACATCGCTTTCGGCTGCGACACCGACCACGATCGTCACGGCATCGTCACGCCTGCTGCCGGTCTGCTGCCACCCAACCACTATCTGGCGGTGGTCATCGACTACCTGTTCCGGCACCGGCCGCTTTGGCGCGCGAGTGCGGCAGTGGGCAAGACAGTGGTCAGCACGCAGTTGATCGATCGTGTCGCGGCGCGTCTGGGTCGCCAGCTCTTCGAAGCGCCGGTGGGCTTCAAGTGGTTCTCGCAAGGGCTGCTCGATGGCAGCCTGGGCTTTGCCGGCGAAGAAAGTGCCGGCGCCGCGTTTGTGCGCCGTGACGGCACGGCGTGGACCACCGACAAGGACGGCATCATCGCTGCGCTGCTCGCGGCCGAGATCACGGCGCGCTGCGGCAGCGACCCGGGCGCGCTGTATCTCGAACTCGTCAGCCGACTTGGCCAGCCGGTGGCAGACCGCATCGAAGCACCCGCCACGGCGCAGCAAAAGGTGCTGTTGGCGGGCCTGGCGCCAGACGCCATCACCGCGACCGACCTGGCGGGCGAGCCGGTCACCGCGGTGCTGAGCCATGCGCCTGGCAATGGTGCAGCCATCGGCGGCATCAAGGTCGTGGCGGCCAGCGGCTGGTATGCCGCGCGGCCTTCGGGCACCGAGGCCATCTACAAGATCTACGCCGAAAGCTTTCAGGGCCCAGAGCACCTGCAGCGCATGCTGGTGCAGGCCCAGGCTACCGTGGACGCTGCTCTGGCGGCAACGCCGTAGGGCTGGCGGTCATCGAATACTCGCAGCAGACTGGATCCGGGTCCGAAGCGGTGGGTACTGCCTCATCGAGCGGTGCGACTGTGCGCGCCACGATCGAGTTTTGGTCCGCACGGCGGTCACCTCTTTGCAGCCGGGCCGAGCCTGATTGCGTGGCAGTTCCGGGCGACAGGGCGGGTCGGCTCTCCGCGTGTGCGTGCCCTGTGCCAAGCCGCGTAGCCGTCGATTGTGAGACTTCGTATTTTCCGAAGTAATACTCACACACAATCTGCTTTCACCGGATCTGCAACGGCCACAAAGTCCAGCTGTCGCAACTTCTCAAGGGCCTGATGCTGAAGCTTCACTTTCGTTCCGACGACCTTGAAGGGCAGCTGTGGCGGCAGCGCACTGCGGCCAGGTTGCGCCGGGTGCGGCTCGACCAGCGAGTGCTCGCAGAGAGCGGCCATGCCAGCAAGAGGCGGCGATTCTTCTGCCTTGGCTCTTCATCACAACCTCAACACCGAAGGCAATCCTCCATGCGCAGCTACCCCCACAACAGCCCAGAAGCAGCCGCGCGCATCGTCGCGCTGGTTCTCATCTCCGACGGTCACGTGTGCAGTTCCGAGCTCGACATCCTCAAGCAACTTGGCGCCGAGCAGGAACTCGGTCTGGAACCCCATCTCCTGCCCCACATCGTTCACACGCTGTGCGAAGAGCTGATGCTCGGCGGCTACGAGACGGGTTCGCTGATGGCCAGCGTCGATGACAGCAGCTTGGCTTCATTGATGGCCGAGATCTCGGATCCGGCGCTGCAAAGGACTGTCATGCGTCTGTCTTTGGCCGCCGTCCGGGCAGACGGCCATCTGGCCGACGGCGAAACCATGGTCTTGGAGGCCGCCCGGCACCATTGGCGGCTGGTCGATGGCCAGGAGTCCATGGCCCCCAAGACGACGCGCCGCTGCAACGCCTGACCGGAGCCGTTCAGGCGCGTTGAAACGCGCGCTCAAAGGCGCGCTGCAGCCACCACCTGCATCACCAGGGGATGATGTTGCCCGCGGCGTGAACGGATGGCGTGGATCTCCTCCTTCACGTCATCGCAGCGCCCGAGCAAGCGCAGCCCGCGCATCATGCCCAGGTCACTGGCGCCCAGCCGGCTGACGGGGAACACGCCCAGCCCGCGCGCAGCGAACACCGCCAGCAGTGCGCTGTCTTCGAACTCGCCGACGATGCGTGGGCGTAATCCTTGGGACTCGAACCAGCGATCCAGACTCAGGCGCAGCGCCGAGTGGCCGGTGGGCAGCAGCACCGGCAGACGGTTCAGCGATTGCGGGAACTGGTCCACGTCCGTCTTTTGTACATGGGCAGCGGGCCCGTACCAATCCACCTTCGATTCGACCAAGCGTTCGCACGACAGACGCAGGTTCGGGTTGCGCGGTGCCGGTTGCCCGGCCAGCACCAGGTCCAGGTGATGCAGCGCCAACTCGGTCAGCAATTGCTCGAATTCGCCTTCGTGGCACACCAGCCGCAATGATGGCGTGGCGAGCACCGGCTCGAGCAGCGCATGCGCAGCCAGCTTGGAAATGCCGTCCGACAGCCCGACCGACAATCGCGCGACCTTGCCGCTGGCTGCCTCACGCACTTCGTCGGGGATGACCTGGCCGATCTGGAAGATTTCCTCGGCACGGGCGAAAGCGGCCTGTCCGGCCTCGGTCATCGCCACGCCGCGCCCTGCGGGCTTGAGCAACTGGTGGCCGAGCGCGCGCTCGAGCTCCCGCACCTGGGCGCTGATGGTCTGGATCGCCATGTCCAGCCGTTCGGCCGCGCGGGCGAAGCCGCCTTCCTTGGTGACGACCCAGAAGTAGTACAGATGGCGGTAGTTCAGCATGCCGATCTCGCATCGGAAAAACCGAAGTCTAAGTCTTCCTGGAACTGATTTGTTCGAAGCTCAAACTGCGTGAGACTAGCCGCTTGCTTTCACTCTCACCAAAACCAATCCATCATGTTCTACGCACTCAACTGGTTTGTGATCTTCAGCCTTCTCGCACTGTGGTCGCTGGCAGCCTGGGCTGCCAATGCCGTCGCCGTGTGGACGCTTTCAAACGCAGGCACCTTGACAGGCGCCGCATCGGGCGCAGCATCGGGCGCCGAGAGCCTGCGTCTGCCGGAGTGGCTGGCCCCCTGGGTGCCGCCGGAGATCGTGCAGGCGATGGGCTCGCTGCTGTCGGGTTTGGCGCCGGTCGTCGAGAGTCTGCTTCAGGCTGCGCCGGCGCTGGCCGGCGGCCTGACCCTGTTGACCTGGGTGATCTGGGGCGTTGGCAGCGTGCTGCTGGTCTTGTTGGGGGCAGGGCTGCACCTGCTCATTGCGATGTTGCGCCGCCGCGGCGGCGGCTCCGGTCCTCTGCCGGCACGGCAACGGGCAGTGTGAGTTCGGCCGCCGTGCAGTGGGCAGACGGTGGTAGCCAAGGGTCCCGACCATGAATATGTTGATGTTTCTCGGCGGCCTGATCCTGCTCGTCATCGGCGCCAGTACGCTGGTGCGCGGCGCGTCCAAATTGGCGCTGTCGTTCGGCATCAGCCCGCTGGTGGTCGGACTCACCATCGTCGCCCTGGGCACCAGCGCGCCTGAAGTCGCGGTGAGCGTCGGCGCTGTGCTCGACGGCAAGACCGACCTCGCCATCGGCAACGTGGTGGGCAGCAACATCTTCAATGTGCTGTTCATCCTGGGCATCAGCGCACTGATCGCGCCGCTGGTGGTCAATATCCAGTTGATCCGCCAAGAGGTGCCGATCATGCTGGGCGTGAGCCTGCTGCTGCTGGCGCTGACGCTGGATGGCCATCTTTCGTTCCTGGACGGGGGTTTCCTGTTTGCACTGCTGTTGGCCTACACGGTGTTTCTGGTGGTGCAGTCTCGCCGCGAGACCCAGGCTGCGAAAGACGAGTTTGCCGACGCGATCCAGCCCGCCGGTGCCGGCGCCTGGGACAGCCACTGGGCGGCACAGATCGGCTTGATCGCCGCTGGCCTGGTCGCACTGGTGTTCGGCTCTGAATACCTGGTGCAGGCCTCAGTCAGTTTCGCCAAAGCCATGGGCGTCAGCGATCTGATCATCGGTCTGACCATCGTCGCGGCCGGCACCAGCATGCCCGAAGTGGCCACCAGCATCACGGCCGCGATCAAGGGCCAACGCGACATCGCAGTGGGCAACGTCGTCGGCAGCAACACCTTCAACATCCTGGGCTGCCTGGGCTTGTCGGGACTGGTGTCGGGCGACCTGGGCCTGGTGATGGCGCCTTCGCTGCTGGCCTTCGACATCTGGGTGATGCTGGCAGTGGCCCTGGCCTGCATACCGGTGTTTTTGTCCGGCCGCGAAATCGCGCGCTGGGAAGGCGGCGTCTTCCTCGGCTATTACGTCGCCTACGTGGCCTACCTGGTCCTGGCGGCGCAACAGCACGACGCGCTGCAGGCCTTCTCAGGCGTGATGATGGGCTTTGTCATACCGCTGACCGTGGTGACGCTGGTGGTGGTGATGATCCGCAGCCCGCCCGCAACCGGCGCCCCTTGAGGCGATGAGCCCTCCCATCTCGAAACGCGAATCCGGCCCTGTCGTGCTCTTCGCGAACTCCTGACTTCAGAGGCCCGGTTCCTGCTCCGCAGACTCTCAGCCTCTGAGCCAAGCCCCTGGCAATGGGGCCGCCATCGGCGGCATCCAGGTCGTCGCGACCAGCGGCTGGTATGCCGCGCGGCCTTCGGGCACCGACGCCATCTGCAAGATCTACGCCGAAAGCTTTCAGGGCCCAGAGCACCTGCAGCGCCTGCTGGTGCAGGCCCAGGCTGCCGTTGACGCTGCTCTGGCGGCAACGCCGCCGTCTGGCTGGCAGCAATTTTCTGCCAAGAAATTTGCCTTAACATGATGCTGCTCGGAAGCGAGACCGTCTGAGGTTGGGGTCTCCACGTTCTGGTGGGGCCTCAGGACAACGACTGTTTCGACAGGCAACTGTCTTCGCTCGCCCCCCGTGACAGGTTGCCAACATCAGCCAACTCGGCGCGCCATGAACAAGAAGTCCGACCCGCCCGCGACACCCGGTCTGGCCAAATCGCCCACCGGCTTCACTGGCGTCGATGAAATCACCG
>Ga0105046_10008235_pt1 | contig 16395 bp, 12 predicted proteins | sample MAT03_FD_78385 | JGI IMG/M metagenome (GOLD analysis project Ga0105046, IMG submission 78385) | Freshwater microbial communities from Lake Fryxell liftoff mats and glacier meltwater in Antarctica - MAT-03 (megahit assembly) | ecosystem: Environmental > Aquatic > Freshwater > Ice > Liftoff...
CAAAAAACCGTTAAAAATACTACAAGCTTAAATTTTGTTTTGTCAAATCAATTTCTACATTTGTAACAGTTTTCATAGGGTACGGATTAAAAACGAGCCAGGGTTTTCACCCAGGCTCTCTTTTTTAATATACCTGCCCTGCCTTCCCCGGCTTTCTTTCCCGCCTCAATAATATCTTACCAAAAAATTTTTGAAATAAATGTGGATTGTTACGAATTATTCGTAGGTTTACGAAAATTTCGTAGAGATGGAAAAGCTCACACACTCAGAAGAAGAAACCATGCAGGCGATATGGCGTACGGGCGAAGGCAACGTAAAAGCCTTTATGGAAAATCTGGAAGACGCCCTTCCTTATACCACATTGGCTTCAATTGTGAAAAACCTCGAAAAGAAAGGATACATCAACAGTAGGTTGGTAGGCAACAGTTATCTCTACTTACCCAGCATAACCGAATCGGAGTATAAAAAGAAATTTATGGGCACGGTGGTGAAAGAGTATTTCGATAATTCTTACAAAGAGCTGGTGAATTTTTTTGTGGAGCAAAAAAAACTCTCTGCAGTTGAGCTGAAGGAAATCATTCAACTGATCGAAAAAGGAAATAAATAATTCAGCATTAAATCAACGGTAACATGCCTTCTATCATTGTATATCTGATCAAATGTTCGCTTGGACTGGCCGCGTTGTATATTTTTTACCGCGTGTTTTTCCGCAGGTTAACTTTTTACAATGCCAACCGCTGGATCCTAACCGGATTTAGCCTCGCCTGTTTTTTATTCCCGCTAATGGATGTAAGTGCCTGGCTTCTCCAATCGCAACTACAACAATCCTCTATCATCGAATGGGTTCCCTCTATTTCACAACGCCTGGAGATAAGAATCAGCCCGGTTGTTGAACCATCAAATATCAGTATCTGGACCGTCATCAGTAGCATCGTTGCCGCAGGGATGTTGGTGATGCTGGTAAAACTATTGGCTCAAATATGGTCGTTTAAAAAAATGATGTCAAAAGCGGCAGTGCTTACTTCTGGTAAAACAACCATTTATGAGTTAACTGAAAACGTCGTTCCCTTTTCTTTTGGCAATGCCATTTTTATCAACCCGAGTCTCCACAGCGAAGCTGAATTGGAAAAGATAATAAGGCATGAGTTTGTGCACGTACAAGAAATTCACAGCGCAGATATTGTTTGGGGTGAGATCTTACACATTGTTTGCTGGTACAATCCATTTGCCTGGCTGCTCAAAAAAGCCATTCGTCAAAACCTTGAATTTATTGCAGACCAAAAAATATTACAACATGGCTTCTCTAAAAAGGAGTACCAATATTTATTATTAAAAGTTATGGGTGCACAGCCCTTCCGTATAGCCGCGGGTTTTAATTTTTCTTCGCTCAAAAAACGTATAGCCATGATGAACAAAAACAAAACATCCCGAGTACATGCACTGCAGTTTTTGCTGTTATTACCTGTGGTAGCCCTGCTGCTCCTTTCCTTTCGGAAACAAATTCAGGAACATTTTTCGAAGCCAGGCCCAGTACAGGTTACAGATACTATTCCTGGAGCAACAACGTTCCTCAAAAAAGACCCTTTGAAAAAGAACATCAAAAGCATTTTGTACAATAATGATCTGACGATTGTTACACTAAATAACGGCGATGTTCAACAATTCAACATGAACAATAACGAAGATCGGAAGCGCTTCGAAGCAACTTATGGAAAAATTCCCGCTGCACCACCGCCGCCTCCACCACCAGTTCCTGGAGCGCACAACTTTCCTTCGCCGCCGCCACCACCACCGCCACCGGCTCCACCTGCAGCACCGCCAGCACCATTAGTACCCGAGCCATCTGCACCCTTGAAAATAAAAAAAACGGGCGAGGAAATGAGCATCATCTCAGACAGCCTTTCTTACGATGCCTCTACCAAAAGCCTGTTCTTTTCTAATGCAAAGGTGAAATGGAACAATGAAACCAGTGTGATGGATGGTTCTTTCCAAAATATTGAATCCTCTGAGATAATGGTGTTAATTGATGGAGAAGACTTCACCGGAAGTAGAAATTATACCGCACCGAAAGGAAGCGCACTTAGAATTAAAAATCTAGACAAAAAAGAAGCCCTCAAAAAATACGGAGAACGTGGAAAAAACGGTGCCATCGAAATACAAGTCATTAAAAAAATTATACCCGTTAGCTTTTTTAATCCCAAAGGGTCATTTTCTGTAGGCGGCGGGGGAGGTTGCTAAATCTTTTCTGTTTAATTTTTTTAAAATTGTTGCGAATTTTGTAACGCTTTTTTATTTAACTTAAAACCAAATGCCCTTACAAAACGTAACTAGTAACCGGGTTTTTCTACCCATCTCGTTTAAAGCAATGAACCACCGCTTTAAAGCTCTTCAGAAACCCGTTGTCTCATCTACGAAATTGCAGTGGGAGAAGAAAGTGGTGTAGATGAAGAAGGTATCAAAACCAGTCCTATTGAATGGTCCTTTAAAGCCATGAAACAAGCGGGTGCAGATACAAAGGCAGCAGAACACTTTATTCATGCCCTGCAGCAAAAGGGCGACCTGGAAGGCGGTTTGATAATCGCTGTTGTACCCGCCACGGCCAGCGATTTTATTCGTTTTACTTTTAAAAAATTTACAATAACAAAGCCCATTTATTAGCCGCCATTTTCACATTTGGCAGAGAAGACCTGATCCCGGGTATCTTCATGTCAATCATTGAAGATGTGTACAACGAATATCCGTTCCCGATCAGCACTTTTAAATATTACCTGGAACGACCTATTGAAGTGAATGGTGATCACCATCGTCGCCTGGCGATGCAAATGACTGCCTTGCTTTGCGGTGACGATGAAATACTTTGGAATGAAGCCGAAGCCGCTGTTATAGAAGCATTCCAAATGCGCATTCACTTATGGGATGGCGTGCGCGATGCTATTGTGAAAAGTAAAATACCGGTAACAGAATTAAAATAACATGAACACTGGGGCTGCGCAGCAGAATCGCTAACGTTTCAATCCTTATTTTTGCATTGATCCAGCAAAAGTAAATATGAAGAAATTTTTTTTGATACTCGTTATTGCAGGTTTTTCCCTGAGTGCTTTTTCACAGTCGTCTGAAACCGGCAACTGGTTTATTTATTTCGGAAACCAGGCCATCAACAAAAGATGGAGTTGGTGGAACGAAGTACAATACCGCAATTACAATGTTGCGGGCGATCTGGAACAATTGCTTATCAGAACCGGCCTTGCTTACAACCTCACCGAAAATAACAACCAAGTATTATTGGGATATGGCTTTATCAGATCAGAAAACTATGCAACGCCCAACGACAAAGTCGGTTTCAACGAACACCGGCTCTACCAGCAATTTATTACCCGCCAGCAGTTCGGAAGGGTTTTCCTCCAACATCGTTACCGCATCGAAGAACGTTTTTTACCCGATGATATCAAAGTTCGATTCCGCTATTTTCTAGCGCTCAATGTCCCCGTCAACAAAAAAACCATGATCAAAAATGCATGGTATCTTTCTGCTTACAACGAAATTTTTTTAAACGCCGAACAACCTTTGTACGATCGCAATCGTGCGTATGGCGCCGTAGGCTATGTATTTAATAAAAATTGGAGAGCAGAAGCGGGGTTTATGAGGCAGATGCGAGCGCAAAACAGCCGCAATCAATTTCAAATAGTCGTATTTAACAGTCTGCCGCTTTCTAACTAATTGCTTGCAGCGTTCGTGCCCCACGAACGACCTCTCTTAAATCAATGCCTTATCCTAAATTAGGTGCACTCAAATTAATAATAGAATTGTAAAAACTATGGTAGATATTGGTGCAACGACCCTTTCAGGGTAGAATACAAAACGCTTCGTTGTTTGCGATGAACATTCGAACTGCGCGGGTTCGTTTTAAGAATGTTCCAGTACATTATTTTAGTGGCAGCTTTTTTATTCGGAACAATTAAATTTCGCTGCTGCAAAGTGTTCAGGTTACTTGCGAGCTTTAATTCCGGTTTGTACCCATATTTTAAAAAGCGAAATCAGACAAATCGGGCCAACTTTTTTCCGAGGGAATAAAGCCTTTGTTGCTTTGTGGCTAATACTCTTTTTGCCGCAGGCAAAATCATCTTTGGTTTTTGCAGCTCTCCATCGTCTGCTGCGGGCTTACCCTCTTTTTGGAGAACTAGAATTCAAACATCCCCATCCGGTTTTACTCAAACAATATCTTTTCATTCACAACAACTCCATTATACACAATATTTAAAACATACATTGTTTGGATGCTAAACAGGTTGGGGACCCTAAAACTAATCGTTCGGCTACCCCTGGGATTTAACTGGTTATAATAAAGTTTTTCGCCAAGGGTGCCAAATATAGTGATAGACACATTTTCGTTGATGGCAGTTAAAAACTCTACATTAATAGTGAAGTTGGTGACTGGGTTTGGGTAAACTCTAATTTCCTGGCGACTCCGGTTTTTTAATTTTACAATAGAAGAATAGGAAACTTCTCCCTGCTTAGAAATACCTTTTATCCTATAAAAAACTGTTGCTACATTTATTTTCGGGTCTTTGTACATGTACTTTTGGCCGGGGTTATTGGTAGTATTGGCCACGGTATTTATTGGTTGAAAAAGAACCGCGTCTACAGATCTTTCAATAACAAAAGTATCGTACGTGTCATTTTCAAAAACCTCAAAATCTAGCCTTGCAAAATCATTTTCCCATTTAGCAGTCAATTCAATTCCTTCCAGTGCCAATACTGAGTTGTTAAAGATGGGCACTGTAGTAAACGTGCCATTTAAAACAGTTTGCGACTCAGTAGCGTTCATACACAACCATTGTTGCATAACAGTAGCATATAGCTGCCGGAAATCATATTGCAAGGGAACTTGGGTATTGGCTACCGAAACCAGGGGTAATACGGGAGAAGTTCCGGTAACCCCACCATTGATACCAGCACCAAAAAACACAACTGGTGCGCCGGAGCCGTGGTCGGTACCTGCACTGGCATTGTTAATCACACGTCGTCCAAATTCACTAAATGTCATACCGGTTACTTTATCGGCTTTATTCATTAAAGTGATATCGTTTTGAAACGCAGCGATTGCAACAGAAAGTTTTGACAGGCTGTTGGCATGGTTTCCTGTAACGGTATTGCCTAACACAACCTGGCCAACATGGGTGTCGAAACTATCGGGATGATTTACAATATAAACAGGTGTGCTAAGCCCGCCGCCAATTAAACGCGCAACAATTTTAAGTTGATTAGATAAGGTATTGCCAGTTGCAGGATACATGGAAGATATGGTGGCCTGTGCATTATACGCTGCAGTAATGCGGGTGGCATAAGCATTACTTTGGTCCTTCATCATGCGCAAAAAAGTTAGCTCTGTACCATAGTCACTCACAGGAGCCGGGGCCGGAGTAGCGGTAGCTACATTTACCAACGCTGCCGGATTGGGAGCATTGTAACCCATATTAATATTAGGACCCTGCAAAGCCAACGGCAGTGCGCCACCAATTTGTATGGCCAGCGGATCCGGACTTTGTGTATTGGGATATCCATCCGGAAACCCGGGATAGGTAAGATTTAATTGACGTCCAAGCCATCCTGTGTCGGGAGAAGGAATGGTATTGGATGCGGTGAACCAAATATCCTGCGCTTGAAAATGGCTGAAATTAGGATTGGGGTACGATACGCCCTGCACCAGGTTTACCTTTCCTTCATTAAACAAATCCCTTAATCCTGTCATAGAAGGATGAAGACCGGTGGTAGTAGTTCCGTTGAGTGGTAATACCGAGGCGGCAGGAATTAATACGTTCGGGCGGGCATTGTTTAATTCTGTGTAACGGTCAAGAGGGATAACCATATTTAAACCATCGTTTCCTCCGTTCATTTGAATGACCACCAATACTTTCCCACAATTAGCTGTGGGAGAAGTAAGTGCCTGCAAAAATGGATGCAACGCACCATCTCCGGCAAAAACAGGAATTCCTTTTATCATCAGTGGCACCGAAAAAAGTGCAGTGTTCCCTAAAAATTTTCTACGGTTCATACTGTATATTTTTTAAGCCTACATTAATTGAAATTCGGCCAACTGAAGAAATGTGGTTAATAAAGAATTTAGCCTGGTTTTTACAATATTTGTGTTTGCTGTTGTGGGCGATGATAGATAAGTATTCCATGCCGTTGTCCAGTAAAAATTGCTAACCTGATTACCCAACAAAGTCACCACTTTTGTATCTTCTTTGAAAGCAGCTGGAAGATCTACTGCAAAGAAAAATGGTACAATGGCATTCATTAAAAGATCCGGGTCCTGAATGGTGGCAGCAGGAAATTGTTGTATAAAAGCAATCGAGTCTATTCTGATAGAAGTGCTGGCAGTGGTAAACCCAGTAATAAAAGAAGTGAGTAAGGTTGCCCTTCGTTGGATACTGTTGGAGTTAATCCAGTTTTGATAGTACGTGGGTTCCTGGTAATATGCTTTCCAGCCAGAAACGGTGGGCACAAGCCCCATTCCTTGTTCCAGGTTGCCGTTGGCATAAGATTGAAAATAATTCCAAACGCTGTATTGGTTCAACACCTGAGTGGCGCCTGCAGGAGGAGTAGTATTGATATTAAAAGTGCGCAGGGATCCTGCAATAAAATCAACAGGGCTCTTGATCATTACTCCCTTGTTGGCTACGTCATAAAAATGCTCACTTTTTAACAGGGTACTTATTACCGGAGCAATTTCCCAGTTATTGCTTATTAGCAAAGCTGACAGCGGTACAATTACATTGGCTTCAATATTTGCATCTATATCATAATAAATAAAAAATCGGTAGAGCCTGCGGCAAATATATTTTGCTATGGCACCCTGTTGTTGTGTAAAAAGAAGGTCGAAAAAAACATTGAATTCATTGGCACCGTTTACCCCTGTTTGGTTATTGATGGTGGTATTAGCGAAATTGTTGGAAAAGGTTTTGTTGGTTTGATTGTGAAAGGATGAATTAAATGCACCCACCAATGGATAGGCTGCATTAAAATTGGCTACCCTCCACCCTGAGAAAATTTTGGATGCTGCTATAACATCATTTTCGGTAAAGTTTTGAGTAGGTACTTTACCGAGTGTAAATAATTCCATTAGCTCGCGAGCAAAATTTTCGTTGGGAACAGTTGCTGTACTGAATTGATTGCCCAGGTAAACCAGCATTGCCGGCGTAGTCGCAATCGCTTTTATCAACGTTTTAAAGTTTCCCAGTGCATTGCTGCGCAGCAAACTCATGTAATCATTGCAAATAGTGGCAGAATTATTTCGCTGGCCTCTTACATCATCAAAATTAATTGGTATGAAATGATACCAGAACTGGGTCATCTTTTCCCGGATGGTGGTACTCTCATTGATACATAATCCCCAGCTCCAACTGGTTAGACTCCTTTGCCGGTTAGTATTTAAGTTGCCGTCATTAATGTCTACATAGGTTAGATTGTTGCTGGTCCAACTTGCACCCAAAAGAATACCTGCGGTATCAGGAGTGGTCGCTTGATAATAATTCAGCGGAGTGGGAGAAGGGTTTACCGGTGCACTAATATTTAAAAGCAAATTAACTGCATTGGACATGGTAGTAGCCAACATAGCATCTACGTCAGTTTTTTTAACCCCAAACCCGGCCCTTCTTAATAAATGAGCTGCTTCCCACACCGTCCACGCACCAGTATAGGGCGCAAGGCCGCTGGTAATATTTCCAACACGATTAAGATCAGGGCCTTCCGCAGAAGGTACTTCCATCCGATCTGTATATTGTCGATTGCCTAAATATTTTCGGGCATATTTTTCAAACAGGGGGTCGGCATCTCCGGGGGGGGCTTCTATTATCGAGCCATCTTCTTTTGATGGCAAGCCGACAAGGCTCTTAAGAAAATCTTTTCTTTTTAATTTATTGTGTCCCATAAGTATAACAATTAAACGGTAGTGGTAATTTAAAAAGTATAAAAAGTCAACAGTTAAAATGCTTTCATTAAAACACAAAACAATGTACTGCCTAAACTAAACATATACAGTAGGCAGAAATCTGAATATCAATACTTTGAATACTTAGGGGGAGAATTATGTGGTAAGTTCACCGTAAATATAGAAATTTTTTATTAAAATGGTACACTGTCGGTAAATAATTTCAAAAGTTTATATACCCCTTCTTAAACCCATTCAATATCAACAATTTAAATGCGGGATGCTTTGATAGGGGTTCAAAAAATTGGAGAATAGAGGCCATGTTCTGGAGGCAGATCAGGGATAAAAACGGCTTAATCCAGTTGCAGCTTGTTGTCTTTAAAAACTTTCCGCTTTTTTAAGAAAACAAACTCAGTTGATTTGTGCGCAATTTTTTGGTGCTGATTCTACCAACCAGCTGTATCAACGGCGATGCCTCATAACGAGATGCCACTAAGACCGCCGTACTGCCTGCATTGTCGGCAAATAATTGCTGCAACATCACGGGATCGTTGTTGTCTTTTGATAAATGGGAGAGGAACAAATGGCTCATAAAAGCCGGACGGTGTTCTACAAAAAGTTTCAACGCTTGGGTATTCGATAAGTGGCCCAATCCTCCACGGATGCGATTTTTCAGGTGCCAGGGATATGGTCCGTTTTCGAGCATGGTTTCATCGTAGTTGGCTTCTAAAAAAGCTGCATGGCAGGTACTAAAATGATGGATCAGCTCAGCACACGGTCTTCCTAAATCGGTGAATACTCCCACTTTAATGGCCCCTGCTTCCACCACAAAACTATGGGGATCTGCTGCATCATGTATTTTGGCAAAAGCACGAATGATGATGTTGCCGACCTTAATATTTTTTTTTGCCTTTATCCAAAACAGCCGATCTGGTTCAATATCAACCCCACAATTATCGTAAGTTGATTTGCTGATGTAAACTGGTAAATTGTATTTGGCACTTAAAACGGAAAGACCTCTGATGTGATCGGAGTGTTCGTGTGAAATAAAAATGGCTTTTACCTTCTGCATTTCGAGCCCCAAACCCGCCATCCGTTTTTCGGTTTCTTTACAACTAAGGCCTACATCTACCAACACCGCTTCTTGCTGGTTGCCGATGTAGTAGCAATTGCCGTTGCTGCCAGAATTGATGGATGCGATTTCTACTGCCATTGTTAGCAAAGAAAATCATTTTTTGTGGTGCCAAAAATTTTTAAAAATAAACTGTAAAAAAACCGGCTCGTCAGCCGGTTTTTTTATTTATAGAAAAATTAATTTTTCGGTCACCTGTTCTTTTGTGGCCGTATTCAGTATCCGCAACAAATACATGCCTTTGGGTAAACCAGGCGGCCGTGTTAATTGTAGTTGATTGCTACCGATGCTGCTATGTGTTTTTTGCCAAACCATCTGATAGGTGGTACTCAACAGTTGCACTTGGTATCGCTGGGCCACGCCATCCCCTTCATCAAAACGAATAAATAATTGTTCTGTCACCGGATTGGGGAAAATACTGTAATTCAGTCCGCCTTGTTTGTTGCTAAGCAACACAATATTACTGTAGGTAAACGATCCGTCTGTATCAATCATTTTTAGTCGGTAAAAGTGCTTGCCCCTGCCTGGCTGTTCATCTATAAATTGGTATTGCGACAATAAGGTGCTTCCCCTCGATTGTATGTGGCCGATTTTTACAAACGCTCCCGTATTGGTTTGCCGCTCTATTTCGTAGCGTGCCAATTGTTGTTCCTGCGTTGTTTTCCATTGCAGGATGTTTTTAGTTTGTTCTTGTTTTCCTTTAAACTCGATCAGGTTTACGGGAAGTATGGTAAAACAGCCGCCCGTTAAGTGGTAATAAAAAGTGCGTTTGATACAACCCAGGTTTACGTTTAAATAACAAACATAATAGGCGGTATCGGAGGGCAAAACCATGGGAATGGTAACAGATGGTTGAGCGCCCACAAAAATACTGTCGGTTCCGTCCAAACTGTCTTTTTTCCACCATTCATAAGTAGCATTGATGATAGTATCTACACTCATGGTGGTGGGATAAAACAAACAATTATAGGTGGCCGAAATTCCATTACTGGCGAGCGGTAAAATACTGGCATCTCCCAGCGTGGCATTTCCACAGGCATCCAGGGCTCTTAAACGAATGAGTGAATAAGTAGAACCGTTGTTTATATTGAAGATGGTGGATGCTTGTGGGGTACTAAAGATCTGTGGTGTGCTGGGTACACTTCCAATAATTTGGTACGTGTAGGGTGGCACGCCGTTGGTAGCCACAGCACTTACACTAAACCCATTTTCGTCGCATTGGTAAGCCGATGAACGATTGAGGTTAGGAAAAATATACGGTCGAACCGAAACCGTATCGTACACAAAACGATTACAGGTGCTTTCACTTGATCGAAGAATGTAGGTGCCTGGGCCCATATCTGTAAAAGTGTACACGCCTGCGCTGGCAGTATTAGGCACCAATGGCGAGCCATAGGTTACGCCGTCTTTTTTAATAATGCGTACGGTGATGGAACCCATATTGGTATTAATGGTCATAGCGATGTTGCCCGAACCATTTGCCCAAGTAGATCCCGGACATTTTGGAATGATAACGGTATTGTGGTTGAAAAAACTGGCAACAGCGTTACTAAATGCCGAGTCGGTGCTACCACAAGCATCGGTTGCCACAATTTTATACTGTAAGCCTCCGGGTAGTCCGGGAATACTATCGATGTTGATGGGGGTGCTGGTAAAACTCCTGCTCAAAAAAACGGTGCTGTCTGGGTTATAAATCGTAACAAGAATAGGCAATATAGCCGAAGATGCCGAAACCGTGAACCTTGCATAACCAAAAGAGCAAGAGCGATTAGGGGTTACATTTATATCAACGGGCGCTTTTAATCGGGTAAAACACCGTACAATAGTGGTATCATAACAAGTGTTTATAATACGAATACAATAAGATCCAAAAGACAGGTTGTTGAAAATACCGGTGGTGTTACAAACAAGGAGCACATTGGCACTATCATAGATGCAGTATTGTGGGTTGGTTAAATTTGCCTGACCTGTTATGCTGGCGGTAAATCTGGTGCAGGTTTCGTTTGATATACCCACATTTGCCCGTACACTAGGAATCGGAGCTGCTACCGTAAAACAGCTGACCATTAGTGTATCCGGGCAGCCAAGCCGGGCTTTGATACAATAATTACCATATGGCAAATTCGGAAATTCTCCGGTGTTGCTGCAGGCCAGTAAGCTATCTGCTGCATTGTATAAACAGAATCGAATTACAGAAAGGCTGGCAGTGGCGGCAATGGCCGTAAATGTTGTGCAGGTTCGATCGTTGATTCTTATATTGATGTCGTTTTGAGCAATAGGTAAGCCCACTGTAAAACAACGAATGATAGTGGTATCATAACAGGAATCATAAATATTGACGCAGTAGCTGCCTAAAGGAATGTTATCGAAAATCCCCGTGCTGTTGCAGGCGATTAACACCCCGGCAGTATCATACAAACAATACTGGGGTTCGAACAATGTGTCTCCTCCTACTATGATGCCAAAGTTTACGCAATTAACATAAGCGGGCACAATAACCGGCACCACCGGCGTAGGTTGATAGGCTGCGAAGCAGCGGGTGATGCTGGTATCCCTGCACCCGTCTCTTGTTTGAATACAGTAATTACCATACCGTAGGTTGGTGAAAATGCCGGTATTATTACAAGTGATCAGGTTACCGAGGGTATCAAATAAACAATAGGTGGGGTTGGTGAGTCCGGTTTGACCGGTAACGGCTGCCGTAAAATCAGAACAAGTTTTATCCCTGATCAAAACGTTGTTGGCAATAGAAAGAGCAGGTGGCAAAGCCGTAAAGCACCTTCGAATAGTGGTATCGGTACACGCATCATAGGCAGTAATGCAATAGGAGCCATAAGGCAGGTCGGAGAATACGCCTGTAGTGTTGCAGGCCAATTGCAAATCCATGCTATCGTAAATACAATATAGTCCGTCAAAAAAATTGGTGATTTGGGTAATGGTTGCGTTGAACGTGCTACAGGTTCGCTTGCTAATGCCTACAATGTTGCCGACGTTTGGGGTTAGGCTCACCGTTAGTGGCGCTAGTTTTATAATACCACAACTGTCTTTAGCTACCACTTGAAAACTATTGGTACCAAATAAGGTGAAGGCAATGTTGGGATCTGGAGACCACAACGTATCTCCGGGGGTTCGTACGATACCGTACATAAACCCTGGTATACCAGAAACGGTGCTGATGTTGCCGCGGCTGTCAACCACTTTGATGTAACCGTTCACATCGTTACAGGATGTTTTGGTAAATGGATATTCTACCAGTTGCCAGGTATAGTTATTGATGGTGATCTGCCTGGTTTGAATGCCGCCACAAGAATCGGTCAATTGAATGGCATACTGCCCCGCAGGGAGGTTTTCGAAACTACCTGTGGGGCTGATGGTTCCTACGCCATAAGAAGATGGGGCAACGATGCTATAGGAAAAAGGGCCCAAACCAAATTGCTGATTACCTACAGAAATGCTGCCATTAAAGGCATTGTCGCAGCTCACATCTACTTTATTGAGCACAAATCGTGGATCCTGGTACGTGCCATTTACCACCACATTATTTACCGTGTACGTACAGTTATTGGTAATGTCGCTGATGGTAACCGAATAGGTTCCGGCTGATAATCCGGTGATTGAATCGGTGCTGGTGTAATTGGTGTTCACCGGTCCGTTCACTTTGTACTTAAAACTTCCCGATCCGCCTTGCGGAAAAATTTTGATAGATCCTGTAGAGGCACAACGGCTTTCATAGCCTACACATGTGGCGGTGAGCGAACCGCAAGGTTGCGCCATCAGCGAATTTTGAAAAAAAAGGATGAATAAAAAAGCGAATAAGAGGAGAAATTTTTTCATAGACACAGTTTTAGTTCTTGTGGTAAGTATTTGGCAAAGGCGGGTTTGCCATCAATCTTAATATCGGGTTTTAAAAAGAGGTAGCGCGTCTGTGTTGCTATTATAAACGTACGCGTGCAGTATTTATTTCAAAAATGAACCATCATTTATCCACAGTATTTTTTCGTGAAATCTTCGACTGCCTTTTGCGCAAAAGGCAGTGCAGACCGTATTTTCTACATGCCGGTAAGCGGGTGTCATCAACTCTTGCAGAGGGCGATTTCTCACAGATATCAAATGATAGGCCGATTTCTTAAACAGAAGTGTGGTGTCAGAAGAAGATGATGAAAGGATGATATTCAATAATATATTACAATTGATAGCTCTTTTGTTTTGAACCAATAATTGATTTATTTTTTTTAGCGCATTTAGAAGCAGGTTGAAGCAAATTAAAACCAGCCCCTTTTTCGAAACGAAAAAATCATCCAGATTGGAATGATCAGCATTAAACCTACGGATAAATAAAATCCCCATTGGTTATGCAAAAGCGGAATACGATCGAAGTTCATCCCGAAAATACCCCCTATGACCGTTGCCGGTGCCAGCAAGCAAGTAACAATAGCCATCACCTTCATTACTTCATTCAGCTTCAGGTTTACGTTATTGAGATAGAGATCCTGTAAGTTCATCATCATATCCCTATAATTATCTGCCAGGTCATGTGCTTGTACAATGTGATCGTACACATCTTTGAAATATTTTTCAGTTTTTTCTTCTATCAAATCACTTTCGCTGCGCAAAATGCCGTTCACCAATTCTCTCACCGGACTCACACTTCTTTTGAGTACAATCAATTCTTTGCGCAGCATGTTGATTTTTACCAAACTTCTGTTATTCGGATGTCGTATAATTTCTTCTTCCAGCAACTCGATACGATCGCCCAATTTTTCCATCACGATGTAAAAATTATCTACAATCATATCTATCAGGCTGTAGTATAAAAAATCGGCTCCGGCCATCCGTACTTTTGATCCGTACATTTTTAATTTATCTCTCACTGGATCAAACAAGTCTCTACTGGCATCTTCTTGAAAACTGATCACAAAATTTTTGCCGAGTATAATACTTACCTGCTCGGTTTCAACCGAAGAATCTTTTTCGTTGAAGTAAAGCATATTGAGCAAACAAAATACCAGCCCATTGATCTCATCCATCTTTGGGCGTTGCCCCACGCTTAAAATATCCTCTACAATCAATGCATGGATGCCAAAATGCAAACAGAGTTTTTCTACATCTTCTTTGCGCAACCCATCTACATTGATCCAGGTCAAGGATTGTGATATCAAAAACGGATAACAATCTTCCACCTCTTTCATCACAAAGACCTCCGCTTTGTCGTTGTTGTACTCGTACACTTTGATCTGCGTTTGCGTCTCTGGTTTTCTTTCCGGCATCACTGTTGGGTTCACATGTAACACTTTTTTTGTGCGCAACAGATCCAAAGGATTCAGCAAAAATTCTAAATAATTTTTAGTAGCCATACAAGTTGCTTAATGCATAAAAGTAGCGAATTAGAATAAACCAAAATAAAACTCCGGATCTGAATAGGTCCGGAGTTTTGTATGTTTATCTCTGTTGGTTAAAAGGTAGCACTTTTCGGATACCTTGGAAATGGGATCACATCTCTGATGTTGGTCATGCCCGTTACAAACAATACCAGTCTTTCGAAACCTAAACCGAAACCAGCGTGCGGACAAGATCCGAAGCGGCGCGTATCGAGGAACCAATCCATTTCTTCAGCCGGAACGTGCATTTCTTCCATGCGTTGCAGTAGTTTATCCAATCTTTCTTCTCTTTGTGATCCTCCGACAATTTCACCAATGCCAGGTGCCAAAATATCCATAGCCGCTACGGTTTTTCCATCATCATTCTGGCGCATGTAAAACGCTTTGATCTCTTTGGGATAATCTGTAAGTATCACCGGCTTTTTAAAATGTTTTTCTACCAGGTAGCGTTCGTGCTCGCTTTGCAGATCGATGCCCCAGCCTTCAATCAGGTATTGAAATTTCTTTTTCTTGTTGTGATTGCTTTCTCTGAGAATCTGAATGGCTTCTGTATAAGTTACGCGTTCAAAATCGTTGTTTACCACAAACTCCAGTTTCTCCATCAAGCCCATCTCACTTCTCTCTGTTTGTGGCTTAGATTTTTCTTCCTCTACCAGTCTGTCTGCTAAAAAGGCAAGGTCTTCTTTGTTGTGATCCATGGCATAACGAATAATATACTTGATAAAATCTTCTGCCAGGTTCATATTATCTTCCAGGTCGTTGAAAGCTACTTCCGGTTCTATCATCCAGAATTCTGCCAAGTGACGGGTAGTGTTGCTGTTCTCTGCTCTAAATGTTGGGCCAAACGTGTAAATATCACTGAAAGCCATGGCGGCCAGTTCTCCCTCCAGTTGCCCGCTCACAGTTAAATTGGTGGCCTTGCCAAAAAAGTCTTCTTTAAAATTAATGCTGCCGTCTTCATTTTTAGATGCGGTACCATCTAAGGGTAGGGTAGTTACCTGAAACATTTCTCCCGCTCCCTCTGCGTCACTGCCTGTGATGATAGGCGTATGCATGTACACAAAGCCTCTTTCGTTGAAAAAGCGATGAACCGCAAATGCCAATGAATGTCTAACCCTGAAGATGGCGCCAAATGTATTGGTCCTGAAACGCAGGTGGGCGATCTCTCTCAAAAACTCAAGACTGTGCTTTTTGGGTTGAAGCGGAAATTTTTCTGCGTCACTATCGCCTAGTATTTCTATGCTGCTAGCCTGAAGCTCTACTTTTTGCCCCTTACCCAAGGATGCAATCACTTTGCCGGTTGCTTTGATGCAACTTCCGGTAGTTATTCTTTTGAGGGTTACTTCTTCTAGTAAACCAAGCGCCGCTACTACTTGAAGGTTGTTGTTGGTGCTGCCATCATTAAGGGCGATAAACTGGTTGTTGCGAAAAGTACGCACCCAACCCATCACGGTTGCTTCATAATCAGTTGCCTCGTTTGCCAGCAATGTTTTTATTTTAATTCTTTTGTTGAACATATATCTTTTTTAATGGCTGCAAAGATAGAAATACAGAAGGATAGAACCTGTGGCAATAGCTACAATTTCTGAAATTGAGCAACCGGATGCAAAAGCCTGATAGTTTCTTGGCTATTTCCCCATGTCAATGATGTAAAAAGACGCTGTTTTCTTACAAAATTTCCCACACATGTGTGTGAATGTTATGTGCTATTTTTTCAGTTGGAATGTCGTTTTCGTCTCCACCAAAAGGATCTTCAATTTCTTCGGCAATCAACTCTAAACTGGCCAATACATAAAACACAAATGCCACCACAGGTATCACGTAATAACCCAAACTAAACACATCACCAAAAGGGAATGTTATAATGTAAAAGAAAATAAATTTTTTGATGAATACACTGTAGGAAAAGGGAATGGGGGTATTTTTAATGCGTTCGCATGCACCCCATATATGCG